>Ga0247608_10000030_pt1 | contig 315388 bp, 292 predicted proteins | sample 176DNAGHGlowgp2_FD_193490 | JGI IMG/M metagenome (GOLD analysis project Ga0247608, IMG submission 193490) | Sheep rumen microbial communities from Palmerston North, Manawatu-Wanganui, New Zealand - 1766 DNA GHGlow gp2 | ecosystem: Host-associated > Mammals > Digestive system > Stomach > Rumen...
ACCTTCGTAATACTCCAGTACTCTCTGATCTGTCAACCATTTAAACATGAGTGGAAGATCTGTTTCCGTAAAATCTCGGATTGTTATTTCATCTTTTTCTATTTTCACGTAATCCTCCCCACAAACTGCGATTTGTCATCGTCTATAAAACTGGAAAGATAATGATATTATAACATAAAAACTGGGGAGACATTTTTTGCCTTCCCAGTTCTCATTTTGTATGTTGTTAAGAGTTTCTCTACCAAGTTAAACCATCCATTTGTTGGATTATTTTTCGGTAAAACGTGCTATAATTTATCATCTTTTCTGAAATGGAAATGAAGAAGTGAAAGTATCCCAATCGGCAGAAAATAAACACACCACGCAACAAGAGCAAGCCTTCCGCCGACTCCGTTACCACCAGAGGACATTCTCACGAACATTCCCGTAATTGGCATAAACGTACAACTAAAGTAAAACACTCCGTGTATCATCATTAGTGCTCTGAGCCACTTATCTATCCTGTTCTTATGCTTCATTGATAGTCCTGTAAAGAAGGTAGAAAGCGCCATTACACCGTAGCCAAGCAGATCGTAGTTAAAAATAAGCCCAAACTTATTGAATTCTAATAGCTTTGACGCTTGTTCGTTCAATTGTTCGTTATTTACCGTAGTCAGCTGTGAAAAATAAACAAGCATTATAAACGTACCATACACCGCCGCTAGAATCAAACCTATATTAGCAGCAACTTTGCGGTCACCTTCGCACTCGTTATTTAGACCTGCCGTCATCATGATAAAACCTATCGGCAGAATAAGGCAGACAAAATAGCCTCCCATAGAAAAATTGATCAGCAGAAATATCGCAAATAGAAATACTGTCACTGTTACAATTGCTGAACCAGTTTTAGAAATCATCTTGTTCATATCAAATCTACTCTCTCCTATAAATACCATTTGTTTTTTTCATTAATCTACATTATAGACTTGTGACATTCTTCTTTGTAGTGAAAAAAGATATAACTACAATATGATTAAAGTCATATTCTTTAGAAGTAAACAAAAAGAAGCTTATAAAAAGCTCCTTTAATACCTGTTTAGATATCTTCCAAGTTAATCTTTCTTCGGGAGTTTGCTGATATACTCCTTTGCATTGATCATCAGCAGGATTGAAAAAAAGAAAGTGATAAACATAGGTACTACTGCAAACCCCGCACTTATTTCTCCGTTGCTTTTCAGCACCAAAGTTGCCGCACCTAAGGTATACCCGCAGCAGATCATTTCCAGACCGAACAATATTGCTGCTCTTATTATCGCCTGTTTTTTTTGCTTTTCGGCATAATCCGCTACCATTGTCAAAGTTTCTTTCATGTCTTCATTCATATTCTCATTCTTCCTTTCCCCATTTAATAGTTCACGGATGTCAACGTCGTAATAATCCGCCAGTTCAACGAGAATGCTTATGTCCGGCATCGTGTTGCCATTTTCCCATCTTGAGACAGATCTTGAGGACACTCCAAATTTTTCCGCGAGTTCTTCCTGGGATATTTCTTTTTCCTTCCTAAGACTCTTTAGAAATGCTCCGATCTTAATCTGATTCATATCTTTTTCCTCCTCTGCAGGGCAACGATAACACAATCCTACTATCAGCAACATGACAAAGGGTGAGAATTGCCGTTTTTTCTGACCGGACATTCGTGTCCTGTATCAGTTTTTCCTTTTCAACACTGAGATTGCCGCATAGTGCAGAACATTAAAGCTGTCAGGTACTGCCTCTAAAAGCTTTCTGTGTTCAGCATCCCATCTTGCCAGTTCTTCAGGCGAAAGCGAAGCACCGACACCTCTGCAGGCAATCATACGTCCATGCCACGTCTCCCTTGTAAAAGGCACGTTAAGATCATACTCTTCGTGTTCTTCCATGTTGAAATAATCGTACATAACATCCGGAATATGGATAGGATGCTTTGTCTCCCCGCCGCCTGTCCAGTCAGGATTAAACTTATGTATCAGTTCCTCGCTCCTTCCGGCAATCTCATCTTCAAAAGGCAGCCACGCCATGTAAAGGATTACCAGCTTCCCGTCTTTCCTGAGAAGCCTGTGTAATTCCGGGGCAACTTTCACGTGATCAAAATACCAGAAACACTGACATGCGGTGATCACATCAAAAGAATCAGCCGGATAATCGATCTTCTCTGCTGAAACTGCCTTAAAATCGATATTCATGCCCGCTTCGGAAGCGAGCCTTTTTGCCTGCTCTATCTGTTCAGGTGAAATATCGGTTCCAGTCCATTCTGCACCGTACTTATACATATTGCGCGGTAATACGCCTGTACCGGTTCCAAGATCCAATACCTTCTGTCCCTCGATGCAAAGACCTCTGTCTGCAATCTTTCGGTAAAACTCATCAGGATAGATATCCCTATATCTCGCATAATATTCAGAGGTTCTTCCCCAGTCAAAAGCTTTACCTGCATCTATTCTGTTATCTTTGATCTCCATACTTTTGTACCTCCTTATCTGATTATCTGCTCACATTTTAAGCATTTCACGAAGGATTTTATTTACTCCCCTGGCTGACACAAGCTTATTTTCAAGTCTCCCAGCATTTTCAGCTATTTCGGAGGAATTGATAATTTGCTCCGCGACAGCAGCAATCTTTGAAGAACTAAGCTCCTGATATGGCATTGCTGCTCCGGCTTCATTATCCACAACACTTTGCGCATTTCTAAATCCTTCCACAAGGATTCTGCATCTGCCCGAAGAACCTGCTGTTTCAGCCATGGCTGCCATTGGAACCACTAAAGCTCTCATTTCCAATTCCTTATTTATTGAAACATTGTTGTTATCAATGCCAAAACAACTGCAACGCACAAGATCATTACAAGAATACTTATGGTAATGACTACCTTCCGGATTTTCTTTACTCTCTCCTTATTCATATTTCCTATGTACTGAAGTATCCTTTTAAGGCCTGTACCGGATACTACAATACCGATTATTGCAACAAGATACGTGCACTGTCTAAGATGAGAATATCTTAGGAAAATGTCATCCTCCGGAAGGATCGCTACTGCGAACGGTATCATGCTTAAAACAATGAACAGTATTACCGACGCTATAATATTCGCATAAAGCCCCTTAAGTATTATTTCTTTTTCCTCATCCGAATAATCCGCCACCCTTTCAAGGGTGTCTTTCATCTCCTCTGTCATATTCTCACTTTTCCTTTCTCCGTCAATGAGCTCACGGATATCCACATCGTAATAATCTGCAAGCTCAACCAAAATTGACAAGTCCGGCATATTATTGCCGTTTTCCCATCTGGACACCGTCCTTGCAGCAACACCAAATTGTTCGGCAATTTGTTCCTGTGTCAGATTCTTTTCTTTTCTGAGTTCCCTTAAAAAAGTGCCAATCTTAACCTGATCCACTAATGATTACCTCCCTTCGATGCTGCTATTGTCTCCTGTCCGATCCTCATTTAACACGACATAAAGTGAGAAAAAGCCGTATTTCATGCACCGGACATTGTATGTCCTGTCAGAAACTTGGTATTTTACCCCAATTTCTGATACCCTTTAGCCGATTATGCTGGAAGTTAATTTTTCTTAAATAGTATATTGTTTACCTGCTCTGTGAGGTATAACTCCGTGTCTGTCTCTAACAGATTATAGCTGTCTATCACAGTTTTATCATGCATTTTCAGCACTTCCTCGTATCCGTAAGCCGTATCCTTCTTCTTTGGAAATCGTATTGAACTGTTAAAACTGCCTACATCCATGAGCCCATGTCTGCGGCAGATATCTATCCATTCATCCCTTGTATAAAACTTGATATGACCGTCTTTCTTAAGCCGCATGTAGTCGTCAACGAATCCTTCCGTATCACATTCATTAGGGCAGGGGTCTGATATGAACAGCATCCCGCCACTTTTCAAAACCCTGCTCACCTCTCCGATACTATGCTCTATATCAGGGAAATGATGCAAAGCATATCTTGTTACAACCAGATCGAAAGATTTCTTTTCGAAAGGAAAATCAATCCCGTCATAACTTATAAACGACAGATTCTTTATCCCTTCAGAATCTGCCCTCGTGCGATTTGTTTCAAGAGCAGCATTCACGATATCCAGACCGATAACTTCACATCCGGGATTGTTCTTCGCGATAGGAAAAGAAAGATACCCGCACCCGGTTCCAAGATCAAGGATTCTCATCCCCTCACTGATCTTCACAAATTCAAGTATCTTATTAAGATGCTCTGAATCCTGCGTCTGCCTGTTATAGAATGTGCCCGCTGCGAAGCTTTCCTCAAAGCCATGACGTGTTGATTCGATACTCGTGGCAACGGGGAGATTTATCCAAAGTTCTGTTCGAGTCTTACTCTCACGCATCGATTTTATGACAAAAGCTTTTGGATCGGGATAAACAGTCAGGTCATCCTCTTCACCCTTATCAACACGCACCGGGAATGCAAGCTTCTCTTCATCGATTGAGAACCGGGCATCAACATCCGAACGGTTTCCTCTCGGATCGAGGCGTATCCACTTATTGAATTCGTTCAAATAAACGCCAATCAAGCCGTGACATATATATACAGGATCAGTCTCATCATCGAGGATGAGCTTCTGATAACATAAGCCTGTCGGAACACCTTTACATCGAAGAAGTGCGGCAAGCAAATGAGACTTGGCATGACAGATACCGTGACCGATCTTCATAACATCGGAAGCACTGACTGCTATCTCATCTGCATTAATGTCAGCCGAATGCGGATAAGTGTCCCTTACGTACTCAAAGGCATGTCGGACAAAATCCGTTTCAGAGGAAGCCTCGCCAAAGAGCGTGTCCGCGAGAGCCTTGATCTCCGGCTTATTAAAGTCAATCACATCATCATATTTTAAATATATTTCTATGTTGTCTACGTAGGGGCTGACCATTTCTTTCCTCGGTTAAATCTGAAAGGTATTCATTAGGAAGCGGTGTCCTTGTTTGGAGTATATCTGCCTTGTAAGAGCTGTATAGCCTCATCAACGGTGATCGTCTTTGCGTAACGCGTTCCCCACATGAATTCGTTATAATACTTATAGGCGGTTTCCTTATCAAAATAGGGATTATCGTAGGTTGAGTTAGTGTAAGACGGAACAAATATATTGAAGCCTTTCTCGAATCCGCTCTTGATCGTCGCATCCATGCAATAGTCTGTAGATACACCGACTGCGATGATATCCTTTTCGTCCTTGGACCTCAGATATTCCGTTAATCCCGTCATAGGATGGAACGCGCTGTTTACATTCTTTTCAAAGCACCTTTCACCGTCTCTCGGAGCAAACTCCTCGTATATCTCATAGTTTTCCGTAGATCTGTCAAGGTCAGTACCAGGGCCGTCATCGTGCTGTACATATACAACCTCGATATTGTTTTCTCTTGCCGTTGTGATCAACTGTTTAATATTCTTTCTTACCGTATCGAATGCATAAAGACTCGCGTCAAAACATCCCTTTTGCGTATCTACAACCAGCAGTATCATATATTTCTCCTTACCATAATAAAATAACTTCCAATTTTACTGTCCAAGGACACTCTTTATTACCTGACAACACTCCTCCGGCAGCTGCATCTGCGGGCTATGTCCACAGCCATCGACAAGATACATTTATATCAGCTGGTATGTTGCTTTCTTAAACATATATTTTCCAAATTCAAATTTCTTGGGATTCACCTTATTTGCCAACTCACTTGCAATGATAAAGTCTGATGTTACCTTTACAAGCATTTGTTTTTCTCCAATTTCCACAAGATAATATGTGGACATATCGTTCAGGTAATCTGCTCCCTGAATAATTCCGGGTGCAACAATAAAGTCTGTCAGCCATTCTGCCTTACTCATCTTTTTACTTCGAATGAGTGGATAAATTGCGTCAGCATTGCCAAATTTGGCAAAACACGCAGCATCCCTTTTATCTCTGCATTTACCGGTGATCTCATATGAATCAAGGTCGATAGCTTCTTTTGTTTCGTTAAAGCTGAGCTTCTCATCCTCGTCCAAAAGATAATCCACACTGACGCCAAGAAGCTGTGCCATAGCCTTCAGATTATTTACATCCGGCATTCCTCTATCAGCCTCCCATTTTGCAATCGCCGATCTGGATACACTCATTTTTTCGGCAAACTGCTCTTGGGATAATCCGGCTTCTTTTCTCGCTTCCTTTAATTTTTCTCCAAATGTCATGATGACGACCTCCTTATAATAATTCCGTCAAAAACGGTTTTGTTTGTGGTCTCATCGTAGACCTAATTTTCGGTAATAGTAAAGGGACGCTCTGTAACACCTATGTTACTCTCCGTAACATTGCATTTTTCGGTGCCAAAGTTCAAACGATATATACTGGAAGATAATGATATTATAACATAAAAACTGGGGAGACAATTTTTGCCTTCCCAGTTCTCATTTTGTATGTTGTTAAGAATTTCTCTACCAAGTTAATCTGATCATACTTCCATGGATGATAATCGTATCTTTTTATATTCATTTGACTTAGTATTTGGATGCGGTTCTAATCCAGTTACTGTTATTTCGTTCTTTCCTGGCCCATATGACCAATATATCCTTCCTGCTCCGGGAGTGTTATTCTCCAAATACGATTGCCATACTTTTTCTCCATATCTCTTTGACATTTCTGGTACTCCCATGCGTACTTCCCACATATTCAGTCTGCGAACTCTGCCAGATTGATAGGCTCTGACGCGATACCTTTCTTCAGATTTTCCATCGATTTATCTATCATCTTCAACGTATTCTCATCGATTTCAAATGGTTCTACTAAGACTCTGGGTTCTAGTTCGATCCGACCATTTGGAAACTCTATTACATGATAGTACTCATAGGAAGATCCTCTGAGTGTAATCCTTTTCTTTGTGTCTATTTTTGCATCATACTCTTTTATAGCTTCCATTTAATATCCTCCACGGTGGGTATTCCTACTTAAATCATGCTGCAATCTTCCCCTATTGTCAACTCTCTATTAAACGATTTTTGTGGATTGTTAAGAGCTTCACTACCAAGTTAAACCATCCATTTGTTGGATTATTTTATGGGTTATAGTGCTATTGTCGCCACTATGACATTAATCGTTCCATGCAAAAACCAGCTTGGAATAATGCTCCCACCAAATTTTTTTTCGTTCATCCATCCCTGGAACCACCCAAAAGCACCGGGAAGCATAGTCATTACTATAGCCACAGGTATATTGTGTGTTGCTAAACCAAAAGGAATTCCGTGCATCATGCCAAACAGGATCGCCTGTATGATATTGCCGGTGATGAACCCAAACTTTTCTCCAAAACGTTTTAATAAAAAACCCCTGAAGACTATTTCTTCGGATAATCCGGTACGGATAAAGCCATATGCCAGCACAGCAGGAAATGCAGCAAATCCTTTGCCGGCAAAGTCACTGCCTGCGGTGGTCACCCCTTCAGGAAGAAAACGGATTGCAAATGACGTTAAGCCTATATACAGTCCCGTAGCAACAAGGATTGCACATGCTGTTCCCCTCCATTTTCCTTCATGCTTGATCTTTTTAATTCCTATCCACTTAAAAAAGTTCTGTTTTCTCCTGGCAAATATCAGCCAAAAGATCAGCGGAATCAAAGAAAATAGCAATACCTGTACTAATGCGCCAACGAATTCATTAATAAACATTCCAAACATACCTCGCGTCTTTCCACTTCCATCGTCAATAAAACTGAAATATACTCCGAAATAACTTACTATCGCATCATCCCGGCATACCTGGATTCAACTGTCTATAAAGAACTGTTTTTCTTCTGCTTTCTCCGAATCAGGAATACAATACATGCGCCAATTACTACACCGATCGTGTTTAAGATCAAATCATCAACATCCGTATGTCTTCCGAGGAAAAAGAGCTGAGTCACTTCGATAAGCAGAGTAAACCCGGCACCTGCTAATATAGTCTTTTTAATCGTATCAAGTTTTCTGAAGCAAATTGGCCATACGATCCCAACCGGTATGAACATTGCAATATTCGCAATAATATTCATCTGCCAACCATGATACCGGTCAACAAGAAAGTAAAACGGAATGATATTGATCATATCACGTATATCATCTTCAAAGCCTACCCTTAATGTCTGTATCTTTCCATTCTCAAGATGGAATTCGAAGCATACAAATCTGCAAATAACAACGATACACACATACACCAAAAGCAGCTGGATTTCACGCTTTACTGAAAATGTCTTCAATCTTATCGCTATGATACATCGAGTAATAATCCATATTATTGTTATAAATAGAAAAAGTTGAAAATATGTTATCTCAATCATGAGCTGTTTATTCCTTCCAAACATTTGTAGGATTTTTTTCCAATTTAATCTACGTCCAATCCATTAATAAACTCTAAAACGATATTACCACACTCCTCCGGTCGTTGTTCATAGATTGCATGATCTCCGCCAAGGGCTATCTATCATCTGTATGTAATCTTCTCGATGAAAATAGCGAAAGAAGTCTGTTGGCCCCTCCTTCCGCATACTCTGAAGATGCTAAAATACAGGATTCTTATGAGAATAGTGATCAAAAGGAACCCCTAGGAACCCCTGGGAACCCCTCAAACATCATTTTGTTCGACAAAGAAAAAAGCCCGAGACCCGCTAAATCTCAAGCTTTTTCATGAATTATATTCGTGCGGAAGAAGGGACTTGAACCCTCACTCTCTGGGAGAACATGATCCTTAGTCATGCCTGTCTGCCAATTCCAGCACTTCCGCTTACCGCGTATCGCTTTCGCGCGACTGCAAGAGATATATTACCACCTATTTTACACCTCGTCAACCCTAAATTTCATAATATTTAAACTTGACACAGAACCCAAAAAACTTTAAAATACATAGGTGCTTGCAGAAATGGCGGAATTGGCAGACGCGCACGGTTCAGGTCCGTGTGGTAGCAATACCATGAGGGTTCAAGTCCCTTTTTCTGCATAGAAAAAAGGCTTTTCGTTTTTGATTTGCGAAAAGCCTTTTAATTTCTTTTATATGATATTTCTTCCTTTTCTATACCTTTCCATATATTCTTCGTTAATCTCCTTGATCTCGCGTTTGCCGTCTATATAATCCTGATATATGTCCCAAGGAGATCCACCGCCAAGCCAGCATGCCGAGCAATTCTCACATCCTCCTCCACAGTCCATAGAATCACGTATGATCTTTTCACGTTCTTCTTTTGTTGTATCCTTTATAAGTATAGATTTCATCATTTTACACCCCTGCAAGATCGTTGATAACTTCGCCTGCTATTATAAAACCGACTACAGACGGAACAAATGCTGTAGATCCCGGAATATCTCTTCGCTCAGTACATTTTCTTACTGTTCCCGGTGGACATATGCAATGCTTTCTACAGCTGATGGACATATCTTCTAGCGGTCTGATAGGTTTCTCCTTCGAATAAACAACCTTTAGTGATTCTATTCCTCTCTTTTTGCATTCACGTCTCATTACTTTTGCCAGCGGACATATGGATGTCTGATAAATATCAGCTACTTCAAACATAGATGCGTTTATTTTATTTCCGGCTCCCATTGAAGAAATCACCGGTGTTTTAGCTGTTTTTGCTTTTTCTATGATTGCTAACTTGCCTGTAACTGTGTCTATCGCATCTACTACATAGTCATAGTCAGTAAAATCAAACATATCCTGTGTGTCAGGAAGAAAGAATGTTTTATATGTTCGGACTTCGCAGTCCGGATTAATTTCGTGTACACGTTCTGCAGCTACATCCACTTTATATTTTCCGACCGTCTTTCTTGTAGCAAGTATCTGTCTGTTAATATTTGTAAGACACACCTTATCATCATCTATTAGATCTAGAGCTCCTATCCCGCTCCTTGCCAGTGCCTCGACCGTATATCCGCCAACTCCTCCTATTCCGAATACGGCAACTCGCAATGAAGAAAGCCTTTGCATTGCTTCTTCTCCATATAGTAACTGTGTCCTAGAGAACTGATTAAGCATTATACTCAATTCCTTTACAATTTGATAGTTTTATTTACCTACCTGTCAGATAGGTATATATTGTATCATTATTTTTTTATGAGTTCAATTACTATCAGGCTTTTCGTAACAGTATATGTCAGGATAATGGTACAAATTATATAAACGCCAGGAAATGCTATGCATACATATATACCATTTTTCAGATTTTTACTAAAAGTACCACGAAACATTTCCTATTACGGCTTTACAATAACTCAATACTATGCTTGAAATGCAAACAGCATACTCCAGATAAGTCACATTATACTAAACCAGTACAAATATCTTTAAATACAGTTTTTTATCAGATTTTTCAGCTTATATTGAAACTGAATACAAAAAGAACTTCCGAAATTCCAGAAGTTCTCTTTTATTCCAATTATGAGATATGTGAGATCAGTCATATCGTAATCTATGCGATCTCTTCAATCTGCTTTTTACCTATCAACATTACCATTGCAATAAGTGCGATTGCCTGTACCACTATTGCCAAAACCGGTGTATCCATAAATCCGGCTATCAAATATCCTATGGCACAAACCCCGGCAACAACTGTTGCATATGGAAGCTGTGTTTCTACATGGCGGATATGTTTGCAATCCGCTCCCGTAGATGCAAGGATTGTAGTATCTGATATAGGAGAACAGTGATCCCCGTATACAGAACCTGCAAGTGTTGCGCCGAGCGCAGGCACAAGAATGAATCCTGCTCCGTCAGTCTCGCAGATCATTGTTATTATAGGAATAAGCATACCAAATGTCCCCCAGCTTGTTCCCATTGAAAAACTCATCAGTGCTGCTATTACAAAGATCAAAAATGGCAAAAATCCAAGCGGAAGACTCGTGCTGCGTACAAATCCGGATATAAATACTCCTGTTCCGATAAGCTGCCTGCAGACTCCCCCAAGACTCCATGACAATATCAATATAAGCATAGGAGGTACGATATTTCCAATTCCTCCAACGATACAATCTATGAATTCCTTTGGCTTCATAAGCTTTCTTGGCAGATATAAGAGCATTGCAGTTATAAGTCCTGCAAAAGCACCCAATGACAATCCCGCTGTCGGATTATAACCGATCGCCTCTGAGAAGCTTACACCTTCAAAGAATCCACCTACATAAGCCATTCCAAGAATCGCACATAAAATCAACACTACGATCGGAAGCACAAGATCGATCACGTGACCTTTTGATTCAAGTTCATTTTCATTGCTTTGTTTTATTTCACTTTTTAGTGCTTCTTTTTCGGCTTTCTTCATAGGTCCGAAATCTCTGCCAGATATGCTGATCATGAATACCATAAGTATAGTCATAAGAGCGTAAAAGTTGTAAGGTATCGTAGACAAAAATATATTAAATCCGTTCTTCTCACTTACTTCACTCGCAACTGCTACCGCCCAGCTCGATACTGGAGCTATGATACATACCGGAGCCGCTGTCGCATCAATGATATATGCCAGTTTCTCTCGTGATATTTTAAGTCTGTCTGTAATAGGACGCATAACTGTTCCAACCGTAAGACAGTTAAACCCATCATCTATAAAAATAAGGATGCCAAGAAAAGACGTTGCAAGTGCAGCCGCTCTTTTACTCTTAAGCTTCTTACCTGCCCACCTGCCGTAAGCCTGGCTCCCGCCTGATTTTGACACAAGACTTACAACAGCCCACAAAAGAGCTAAAAAAATTATCATATAAGCATTGTCAGCAATCTTGCTGCTCATCATGTCAAATGTCAATGCTGCAGCTGAAAAGATATTCCCGCCACTTGAGAATGCATATATCAGCATTCCTGAGGTGATTCCAATGAACAGTGATGAGTATACTTCTTTAGTGATCAATGCCAACGCTATCGCTATAATAGGCGGCAAAATGGACAGCCACCCCGTTTCGATCATAGTAAATTCCATACAGACCTTCTCCTACACTCTTTATTAATCCCAATTTTTTTCAATATCATAATTCTGAAGCATCGTGTACCAGTTTTGCATCTACGGATTTAGCACTTTTTAATGATGCAGATAGCTTTTCTGCTGTCTTTCCGATACCGCTTCCTCCTGAAGTTGCAAATGCATGAACTATCTTTCCTGTCCAGTCATAATCCCCGGCAAATGTGTGTATCACTCTTGGAGCCTGTCCATACCAAATAGGAAATCCGATATAAACAGTATCATATTTATCAAAGTCCTCTATCTTTGATTTAACAGGGACATCCTTGCCTCCTATCTGCTCACGATTACATCTTGAAAGCGGATTCATATAATTGATATCTGCTTTTGTGTATGGTTTTTGCGGAATGATCTCAAATATGTCCGCTCCGATCTTTTGAGCAAATTCCTTTGCAACTTTTGCAGTAGTCCCCTCCGCGCTGAAAAAACATATTAATGTTGCCATATTAGCCTCCAATCTTTTTTTCTTACCGACGTTTGTTTAGTTTTGCCCTATGGCTTCGGTTAAAGTATCTCTACACTTGCAATGTACTCGGCATCGATAGGTATATCGATTTTAGGGTCACTTACCTTAACGACTGCCTTTTTACCTTTTTCCTCTATGCTCATAACAAAATGGCATAAAGCAATACCAACATCTACCTTTTGAATATCTCCGGTGGCTTCATTTATGAACCCCTTATCTTTCTTTTCGTAAAAATGATAAACTCCATCTGCAGATATTATCCTCCATGGCTGCTTGTTTACTGCAGAAGGCGCCCATCTTACCATCTCAAGTACCTGTGCCATATCATCATCAGGAGTTAGAGGTTTTCCCCAGCTTTCTTTGAAAAACAGCTTATCTCCCAAGATGCGTGAATCCGCATTAATACCTTTTCTCATCATGGTCTCTTTAATGGATCTTTTCTTTGCAGGATATCCCAAAGGACTTATACATGGCATCATTTCACCATCTTTTAAAGAAGCTGCTGTTTCAAACGCATCTCTCTTCATCGTTCCTCCGATCAATACAGTTCCTATCCCTAGCCTCCATGCATAAAGAACCAGCTTTTCGAAACTATATCCAAAGGCCACATCAGCATAAGGCTTTTTAGCTACCTTACCAGCCACATATAGATTTTCACCTGTCAGAACCGGGCTTGTTAATCCATGCTTCTTTGCATCAAGAAGTACAAATTCAACCGGAATATCAAAAGGATTCCTTATATCTTTTATATATTCCTCAAGATCTTTTATATGCTTTTGTGAAAGCGGCGTCGAATCAAATGTCCTAACACTTTTTCTACCCATGATCGTATCATAAAGATTTCCCATTTTATTGCCTCATAATATTAATCTATGTTTTTAATCTTTCATGCTGTACGTACTATAAAAAGTCTAAAATACAATAAGGGAAACTGATATCTTACCTGTTAATGCTTACGTCACATTTTAGACCTTTTAAGTTTGTGTTAAATATTCAAAAGCGCGACCACTCAATCATCTTCAAGAAACTTATACAAAAGCCTGTAAAGCTCCTTTGCCTCGCTATCATCAATTGCTGATCCTTTTGAAGATAGCTTTAAAGGAATATCCTTGCATTTTTCCTTAAGTTCTTCACCTTCAGAAGTAATGCTTATAATGGTTACCCTTTCATCATCTTTTGATCGTTGTCTGGTAACATATCCTGCCTTTTCAAGCCTCTTAAGTAGCGGTGTAAGTGTTCCCGCATCCAAATAAAGTATCTCGCCCAGTTTACCGACATTTATACTCTCATACTCCCATAAGACCATCAGCACTATATACTGAGTGTATGTAAGCCCCAAAGGTTTTAGGAATGGTGTGTAATTCGATACTATCTTCCTGCTGCAGGCATATAGTGGAAAGCATAACTGGTTTTTAAGTAAAAGCTGTTCGTATTCCTGTGCCAATTTTTATACCTCTTTTTATTTATCTTTTGTCATATTATATTTTGCGCAATATTTAATGTCAAGATGTATTATATCTTTTTATCCGTAATGTATATTTTTAGTACTTTAGACAGTCTCTATTGCATATCATCTAACTTGATGATGGATATTTTTCCATCTGTTCCTTTGCATATCATGAATTCAGCAAAAGCTCTCTGTCTGCAGTCTTTTCTTTCCTGTGCTGATAGAAAATTTCCGAGTGAATAATATACTATCGTTTCATGCCCGCTTTCCTCTTTAGGTATGATCTCTGTCTGTTGGACAACATGCGGATGAGATCCTACGATCACATCTGCACCGTTTTCTGACAGCATCCCTGCAAGATCCTTTTGTCGTTCATTTGCAGATTCTTCATATTCCGCTCCCCAATGCACGTATACTATAACAGCATCTGCTCGTGCTCTTGCATATTTGATAGCTTTAGAGACTCTTTTCTCATCCTTTAGTGTTTCAACAGCATGTTTATATTCATTGGGAACATGTATTGCGTTTAATGAATCGGTAAACGAAAGAACAGCTATTCTTATTCCGTCTTTTTCTATCCATGTAATCGAATCCTTCGCATTATCCGCACTCTCTTTGCTCCCATGTACTCCTGGAGTATAAACGCCAAGTTCTTTAAAGCATTTGATCGTGGTATCTATACCATACATTCCTTTATCAAAAGCATGATTGTTTGCAAGACATATAATATCAAACCCGGCACCAACCAACGCCTTGCCGACACTTACAGGCGTTCCGAATCTTGGATAATCGCTTACAGCTCCCTTATCGTCTACAAGGATCGTCTCCTGATTGACCATAGCTATATCCGCCTCTTTGATCTTTTCGGATATTTCATCATACAGGTACGAATAATCATCTGTACCGTTAAGAAGGGACTGATGAATAAGATTATCACCTGCACAGATAATATTTATCTTATGCTCCTTTGAATTACCCAGAAGCTTTAGTCCGAATCCTTCCCACCGCCATATACGTGATCTGTTTTGTCTGTCAGTTACTATAAGCGTATCGGCTTCTCCTGAAGCAATAGATAAAACCTCATATTCGAGCTGTGATGACATCCATACAGGTCGAAGACGCATTTCTCTGCTCCTGTCATATTTATATATGAATATATGCTGTTTAAGAGCTATATCATTATTCTTTACCCAGAACGGCCTGTGTTCTCCGTAGCTTCCGTGCTTCCATACAAGCATGATCAACTCTTCCATGCCGTCTCTGTCTATATCCTTTATAATGACAGACTGAATTGCCATATCATCTTTAGAACGCCATACGCTCCTGTCATCATTTTCATTATCATATATGCTCAGGTGTCTGTCTTTTAGTTGAATAAAACCTTCGCCATAATCCGTTCTGACCGTTTTCCATTCTATCCAGGAAGGCAGAAATGCACAGTACCACCACAATAAGATAAAGGCAGTGATAATAACTATCACTGCCGCTATTATAGCTATATGCTCTTTTATCTTTTTCTTAACCCTAGTCGCCATAATGCCATCTGTATCTGTAGCTCTGTGTCCATGCCGGCTGTTCTACTTCCTCGAAATGATACTCGTCGTTATCATCCATGCTCATGCCGAGTTTTATGCGCCATTCCTTGTCGGTCATGCGATCGGATATAGGCTGCTCAAACTGATAGAAGTTAAACACTCCTCCTCTGCCTATATGCAATTGCCCGTCGATCGGGAAGATAACATATATTGTAGAGGCGCCGCCTATTCCGAGCTGTAAACATGATCCGTTTGGATCAGTAGCTACATCGGTAACAAGCGCCATAGGAAACTCTCGGGAATCTATATACTCCTTGTCTGTCTTGTTCTTTAGTGTATCTTTCCAGAAATGCTCTAGGCTTCCGCCGTATCCTCTTATGAGTTCATATTCATCATCGCTTAGCGATTCATTATTCAATTCCTTGATTGAAATATCTCTTAAGCTCTTTGCAAGCTCGCCTAATAGTCTTAAGCCTTCTTTATCCTCATTACTGATAACACCAAGTTTATCAAGTCCTTCTGATGTGTTTTTGGTGAGCGTATATAACCTGTCATAAAGCTCAGGTTCCGGTTCTACATATCCTCTGTCATCATATACCGTATCATCTCCGCCGCCCATCTCAGCCATGACCTGCTTTGCATACAGTACTGTGTCATGCTTGAGCTCTGTATAGCTTCCCAGATAGCTTTCAAGACTCTTCTTTTGCCATTCATCGTTAGTCATAAACGACGGATAGCCCTCGCCCTTCTTAATAAGTATGGGATTTAAGGTATACAGCCATCCACCGTAAAGAGATTTTGATCTGTATCCATCTTCGTCGGCCTTCTTTACAACAGCCTTGGCTTTATCCATCTGATCATAGTAATTGGGATATCTGTCTAGTCCCTCATCAGCTATCACTGAAAGAGCCATGTCACTGCCCATTGCAGCAGGTACATCAAGTGCATCCGGCAACATTCTCTTAGAACCGTCATCTGCTTGCTTTACATTGCCGTATATAAGTTTGTCCAGTATGGCAGCATCAAGAGTAAATCTCTGTCCCATGAAGCGATATCCCTTAGATTCTTCGTTCTTATCAGTCTTACCCTCATCATCTGCAAAGATCTCCGAGTTGATCGCAGGAGCTTCAAGACTTGCAGTAAGCTCATCAAACCTGTCCCATCCTTTTTTATCCCCTATAAGATCTGAAGCGCTGATCCCCTGGCCAAATGCTTCATCGATAAGCGGAAGATATTCATAATATCCGTTATCATCACTGGCACCTACAAAGAAAGATGTAACTTCGTATACTGCATCCCACTCCTTGTATGCTTCTTCATCCATTGCAAGAGTCATGAGGAGTGCACATCTGTTATTTGTCTCATCCTTTTGAGCAAAATTTAGATGTCCGAAAAGCATCATTGCCTTAAAGTATCTCTCTAAAAGCTCATCACCGTCATAGTATCCCCTTGGCTTATACTGGGAATAATCCTCCATGGCGCCGGTTATTTCTGAAACTGCTACAGTGTCTGATGCATTTATCTTTTTTATTTCTTCATCAACAGTTTCTTTTACTTCTTCAGGTATATCTATATCGGTTTCAAGCAGAGTGCATGCGATTGCAAAATATGCTGTATTTAACCTTGAAGCTTCCTCCCATTCAGAGCCCTTAAGCTCTTCATACTGAGCAAGACAATTATCATACATTCTCTTAGAGAGTCTCTCTATGTTGCCGTAAAGATAGTTTCTCTCGGTATTCTCCTGCAGCATGGCAAAATAAAGATGATATGTATGCATCATCGAATCTGTTGTGACAAAGCTTGCGTACTGAGCATATCTGTTGAATTCATACAGATCGAAGAATTCAGCTTCGCTGCCGTAAGCTACAACAAAATTATTTCTTGCAAGCTTTTCTCTTGCCTCATCCCCCAGATACACTCTCTCGATATCATAGACATCACTGAGATCAGCCTTGGGCTTGTATGCAGCAACACTCGGATTATACTTTATTGCATCGCTGTCATAATCTACAGTTATCATCTTGCGTTCAAGATGTCTTGCCGTATTTAATAAATGATCTACATTATCGATATCTTTTCTATCCTTGCTGCTCTTATCCTTTTTATCTGTTTTTTCATCTGTCATAAACTCTTCATTTGATGAAGATACAAAAAATCTGCTGTAAGCAAATACAGCTCCGGTTACAGCTATGGCAAATGCAAACACTCCTATTAGTATTCCTATGATAAGATTCTTCGTATTCTTGCTCATCTTTTTCCTTACTGTTGCAGCAGTTCCTTTATGCTGTCACTGTCATTATATACTGTTTTTGCTCCGTCACCGGTAAATATCATGCTGCATGTACAATCTTTAGTATATGGCTTCCACTCTGGCATTTTGGTTTTGTCCGCATCGCATCCGTTAGGATCTCCGGTCTTAACAAAATTCGACCAGTAATTGCACATCTGTCTTGCCAGATCATAGTGTCTTCCTACAAACGGACGCCAGCATTTTGCAAGTGTCTCAAAGAAGAACCACAGCTCTACCGAATGGAAGGTTCCCGAATTATCATCACCCGGTATATCCGGATCGAAACAGTAATAGTATACCGGCAAATCCACTCCGTTTTCTTTTCTGTCTACGGCCATCTTCTTTACTGCCCACTCTACAGGACTTATTTTACCATATTTTTGTGTATCCTCAAGGAATTCGTCTGAGGTATTTCCAGCCATGATCGGAACAGAAAGAGCTTTTCCGCTAACGATTGCGTCATAAGGATCGCCACAGCAGAATACATTATCCTGAACCGTCATGAATCTCTTTGCCATACCCGCAAAAGAGAAGTCATTTCCGCAGTATTGTGCATATTTATCTCTTATATAAAATGCATCCAGTTCTCTTGCCTCTTCAAGAGTCTTAACACCTAACAGTTCAAAGAATTCTTCTCCCTTTTTAGCTGCTTCTTCAAGTGAACAGGGCTTTGTAAGTCCCCATGAACCGTTTATGCTCTTTACGATACCGCTCTGGATTATTCCGCGTTCAAACAGTCCCTTATTTCCCTGATATGCGATCTGGCTGAGAACACTGCCGCCGCCCGCAGACTGTCCGGCTATCGTTACGTTTTTAGGATCTCCGCCGAAATTTGCTATGTTTTTTTGAACCCACCTAAGGCCGTACTGCTGGTCAAGATTACCGAAGTTTGCTGGGAAGTCGGGCTGTTCCTTTATGATCTGAGGATGTGTCATGAATCCGAGCGCAGCAAGTCTGTAATTGACAGAAACAACCACAACTCCTCTTCTTGCAACTCTCTCTCCGTCAAATTCCATTTCAGACGGATATCCCCACTGTAATGCGCCCCCGAAAAACCATACTACTACCGGCAGCTTTTCTTCCTTGCTCTTTGCCGGTGTCCAGACGTTAAGATAGAGACAGTCCTCACTCATCTCAATCTCCGGATCAACATGCCATTCCTTACAGTATATATCTGTTCCAAGTCCAGGTGTGTCCTGAATTGATATCGGCGCAAATCTGTAGCATTCTCTTATCCCTTCCCAGTTTTGAGCCGGCTGAGGTGCTCTCCATCTGTTCTTTCCCACAGGTGGTGCTGCAAACGGTATTCCTTTAAACGCTGTGATCCTGGGATCTGCAGCTTCTATTCCCCTTACTTTTCCGTTTTCTGTCTCCGTGATTCTTAACATTCCTCTTCTCCTTCTATACGATAAATTCTATTGACTTTAAACTAGCTTTGCCGTTTCCTGTGTATCTGACATATATATCATGTATGCCATCACTAAGATCTACATCGGTTTCATATCTCTCCCAGACATTGGCGTTTGGCGCATCCTTTATCGTTCCTATAACCTTGCCGTCAAGACCGTCTGTTATCTCAAAGTCACCGCCCATGTATCCCCTAACGGTGATAGCCATCTTTTTAACACCGACGCAATCAAATGATTTAAAACCCGCCGTAGTATTGTGTCCCATATCGCCTATGTATCCCGGATTCTCATCACCGTCTCGACCATCCTGCATGATCCTTGGCTGTCCAGGCCATACATACAAAGCCGGCTCATCATTAAACAGATTACATGCTATATATGCGGGATATTCGCCTTTGCCTATAAGAGGTCCGCCGTTAAGTCCGCAGCTTGTCATCATAACCTGCGCAATATTTCCATCTTTATCAAAATCTATCTTTTCAGCACAGCCCTGTCTGCTGTACCATGTTGAATTGGTCTGTCTGTGATAAAAGATATACCAGTCATCGCATATCTTTACTATGCTCCCATGGTTGTTTCCGCCATAGGCCATGATCCTGTCAGCAGATTTGTAGCTGTCTATCCCGACATCGGTATTGCTCACAATAACACCGCCGTATGTAAACTCCCTGTCCGGATATCTGCTCGTTGCATAGCACAGTTCATGCATCCATGTTGACGAATATATAAGATAATAGATATCATTACGTTTTCTGATGGAAGGAGCTTCAAAAAACGTATGTCCTTCAAATCCCGTTCCTTCACCGTATTCACATCCAGGCGCAACAATGACGGGTGGCTTTTTGATTGTCAGCATATCCTTATCAAGTACTGTGCACTGAGCGCCTGTCCTTGATTTATCTCCTCTACCGCAAAAGCCAGTATAAAGGTATGTAATATCTCCCTCTGTAAGAACACCAGGATCAAACTGAGGTTCATCTGTTTCTTTTTCTCCCAGCTTTGTACCATCGTCATAATGAACATATCCGTAGAATTCATATCTTCCTGCAGGTTCGTCACAGACTGCCACTGATACTACAGGAACATGATCCAGCACATAGTACAGATAATATCTGCCATCCGGTCCCACAGTGACATCGGGAGCATACAGACACATCTTTCCGTCCTTGTTTAACGGATCGGATGTCTTTGGATATATAACTCCTTCATATCTCCAGTTTCCCAGATCATCAACAGGAGCCGAATAGCATACATAATCACCCAGACAGAAAACATGTCCGTTGTAAAAATCATGCGATCCGTATATATATACCCTGTCATTAAAAACATACGGCTCAACGTCCGGTATATACTCCCACGACGGAAGGTATGGGTTAAATGCCTGTTTCTTCATAATAGTTTCTTTTCCTTTTTTGCATAATATACGACATTAATTCTAACATATATGAATTCATAAAAAACCCGACAAACAAAAGACCTTTTACCGACAAACGATAAAAGGTCTTTTGATAACTCTTATAATATTAAACTGCATCAAACTTCGGCACTGAACATCGCACCTGCCACCGCTGAGGACGGATCATTGTATCCTCCGGTATTTGCATACAGCTGCTTTGTGCTTTCCATTATCACATCAAGATAATCCTTGGCAGATGAAACCTTTGACTGAGAAGCATTCGCTGTAGCGGTGGTTTCTTTACTATCCGCATTTGCCTTCTCTGTATCCGTCACAGGCTTATTAGCTTCTGTAAGCTTTGAAAGAATATCCTTGGAGCTTGCATTGGTTTTGGTGCTGTCCGATGAAGAAGCCACATCACTCTTGTAATATGCCTTCATCAGCTTCCCGTAACCGCCACTCTTGATGCTCGCATAATCGGAAAGATTAATGCCGTACATGCTGTTCGCACTTGATGCCTTCGAGTTCATGTTGTTGAACAGATAACTATAATCATTTCTCATTGATATGTTCATAATTGACCTCCTTGTCAATTAAACAATCGGCGAAACAATCTCCTACTCCTAGTACCATGGTACTACATGTAAATCAAAAAATCAATAGAATGCATTAAATTACTTTGATTTTTTAAGACTGTATATTCCCCAGTTTGCATTCTCTTTATCAGTCATCCAGTGAAAACCGTCATCACTGTCATCTGTGCTGTGATCATTGTCTTCACCCTTTGCCCATACAGGCTTCTTATTCGTTGTACTGATCTTGTTTTCCACACAGGGTTTGAAGCTGCCGTTTACACCAGTAGCAAACCAGTCATATGTAACACCTTTGTTATCTAATGTCATTATATACAGTTCGCCGTCATAATAACCGTTTTTAAAGCTTCCTACGACATTTGCGATAGTCAGCTCCCCGGTTATCTGATCAGTCTGATAAGTATAATGCTCCTGACCCTCGCCGTTAGGAAGATCATTTTTAAACTGGCCGTTATACATATGCTCCATAACACCGCTGTAACTTCCGACCGTCGCAGTCTTATCATCGGGATAGATCCTTAACCACATGCCTCTTCCGCTTCTGAGTCCCTTGTTCCATTCACCGAAGTAGTATGTATCATTCTCATAAATAGCCAAGCCTTTTCCGTTTGGAACGTTATTGGCATCCGTTTCACCGTAGTAGTAGTACTCACCGCTGCCGGCAAGTTCCTTAGTCAGCATCCTTACTCTTTCTAGCCTGATTATATCAGCGACCGCATCGAGCTGATATTCGTCCCAGTAACCGAAAAGCTCTGCCATCTGATTATCATTGTTTCTGATCTCTTTGCAGGCTGCCTTGACATAGAATTCATTTTCGGTAGTCTTGTTTTCATTGGCAACAGGTTGAGTCGTAACCTGTTCCTGCACTACCTGCTCTTCGTTGTCCGGATCAGATTCAACCTTGATCGCTATGGGAGTCACCGTATCCTCTTTCAAATCGACCTCAGTCACCTTCGGTTTTATCTTTACGATCGAAGAATCACCGTCGTCTATATTAAGGAGTAATGCGACTGCAACTATCGCTAAAACTATGATCAGCGCAACTCCGCCTATTGCAATTATCTTGTCCTGTTTTTTCATAGTCTTATTATATATCCGTGTCTGCTTTATGCAAATGAAGATTTTTTTAAGATTTTATTAAATTAAGTCTTGACATAACAGGCACTTAAGTAATATTATATCTGAGTACGTTTCGGGATGTGGCTCAGGTGGTAGAGCGCCTCGTTAGGGACGAGGAGGTCGCAAGTTCAAGTCTTGTCATTCCGATCAAAGGATTCCATATACGGAATCCTTTTTTCATTGCATAATAATAGCCCGGTTTAATACCGGGCTATATCTTATCAGTCCCAAAGGTTGAGCGGATACTCTCCGTCATCCTTCATCTTTTTGATCGCTGCGCTTACAAGAGGCTTATCCTCCTTGTAGGTCACACCGTGCCATACATCACTAGTAGGGAGCATCTTTGCTGTAGCTTTTCCTTCGCTCAAGAGTTCATCAACAACAAAAGGAAGGAAGAATTCTCCTTTTAAAGGATTCTCCTTAAGCTTCTCATCCAAAAAGATCTTAAAGCGCTTCTCAAGCTCATCAAGTATTGAGTGGGTAAATCCCCACATGTTCATAGATACATAGCTTTCCTTAGGAAGCTTTATCCATGTCTTTGCATCATCCTCTGTGTATTCTGCATCATCGCCATGCTTTTCGATACGGGTACGCTCGTTGATCTTTTTAAGATTGTTGTTTTCATCGACCACGCATACTCCCCTGGCAACAGATCCGTTCTCCGTTAAGGTATTATGCAGTTCATATCCGACAAAAGCATATCTGTACTTTTCGTCATCTTCTGTATTAGTCAAAAAGTCAGCGATCTTTTCAAAAGCACCCCTGCCATAGAAATCGTCGGCATTGATCACCGCAAAGTTCCCTTTTATGGCATCCTTTGCACAAAGTACTGCATGTCCGGTTCCATAGGGTTTTTCTCTTCCTTCAGGTATCGAATAGCCCTCAGGCAGTCTATCAAGCTCTTGATATACGTACTCCACCTCAATGTGTTTTGATATCTTATCGCCTATCGCTGCTTTAAAATCCGCTTCTATTGCTTTCTTGATGATAAATACCACCTTTGAAAATCCGGCTCTTACAGCATCAAATATGCTGAAGTCAATGATAATATCACCCTGCTCGTCTATCTTGTCTATCTGCTTTAAACCGCCGTAGCGTGAACCCATTCCAGCGGCCATTATTACGAGTGTGGGTTTATCCTTTGAATTCATTATTTTGTAATATCCTCCATGCTTTTGGTAATATCGTCGATCACGGCAAAGAATACCCTGTGACCTTCATATTTTTCAAGCAGTCTTACCTTTGCATCAGCCCAGATGGTCCTGCCGTCAAGATTGATCCTGAATATACTGCTCCCTATTGTATGATAATCGTTTATATTATCAAACATTGTCAGAAATCTGGCGGTGTCCTTATCCTCGACCATATCAAGGAACGTAAACGGAGCGTTAAAGAATCTCTCCCTTCCCCCGATTATGTCATACAGGCTGTCAGATGCTCTTACAACATCAAGTTCGCCGCCTTCTCCAAGGTCAAAAAGAATATGACATGTATTCATCTCTAAGATCGGTTCACAGTCAGCTGATACGCTGTCCCACCATTCATCGGGATTTATGACTGCCTCTTCAAAAGGCTTGCTTACTTCAAAATTGTCATCCTTTGACCATGTTTCTATATACTTTACAAATGCCTCTTCAGACATGGGCTTTGCATAATAGTAGCCCTGGACCATTGTGCATCCTAAGCTCTTGAGATGGTCAACCTGAGCTGCAGTCTCAACACCCTCAACGATAGCCGGGATACCGAGCCATTTTGCCATATGGATCACTGATGCAAGGATTCTCTTCGCCTTATTGGCATTGCTTATTGATGTTTCGCTCAAAAACTTAAGATCTATCTTTAATCCATCTACGGGAACATCCTTTAAGACATTTAGAGCAGAATATCCGCTTCCGAAGTCGTCCATGTCGATCTCCATTCCGTGATCATGGAATTTCTGCATGACCTTAAGCATAAGCTGGGTACTCTCTGTATAAGCGCTCTCGGTTATCTCAAGCTTTAGCATCTTCGGATCTATCGCATATTTCTTTGTAAGACCCACAAGTGTTTCTACAAGATTCGGATTATAAAGATCTATCTGAGAGACATTTACGCTTATCGGAGGAACTTTAAGTCCCATTGCCTGTTTCTCGCTTATGAAACGACATGTTTCCTCCCATACATAAGCATCAAGTTTCATGATAAAGCCCGTCTCCTCAAAGATAGGTATGAACTTCTCGGGAGAGACCATACCTTTATCAGGGCTCATCCATCTAACGAGTGCTTCTGCACCTACTATACGCTCATCATCAAGACTGTGTTTCGGCTGGAAGTATACTTTGAACTCTCTTCCTATCAAGGCTGCATTCATCTTTGCAGTTATCTCGATCTCTTCGACTGCCTTGTCTCTCATGCTCTCATCGAAGAAGCCGACATGCTGGATATAATTTCCCTTTACGCTCGAAAGAGCAAGCTTAGCTCTCTCGCACATACTGCTTACCGGAACATCAAGATCGTTAACACGATATACTCCGAAAGACATAAGAAGATCGACGCTAAGATCATAACTCAAGATTCTGATCTTATCCTCGATCTTGTCAATGTAACCTATAACTTTTTTCTCATCATAAGGACACGCGAACGCAAATAAGTCCGCGGTCATTCTGCAAACGAGACTGTAATCGACATCTTCGAATGTTTCCAGCAATACACTCGCGATCGTCTTTAAAACCCTGTCTCCTTCGCCAAGACCATACATATCGTTGATCATTGTCAGGCGATTAACGTCCAACTCAACGATACAAAAACCTATATCTGGATTACTCTTGAAAAGCTCTTCGGCCTTACCAAGGAAGTATTCCTTGTTATAGACTTTCGTTAAGGCATCTATGTGCCTATCCTCTACACCGTTTGATAACATATACTTTCCCCTTGATTTCAAGTATTGTTCCAAACCCTTGATTCCCTGATACTATTTTACAATTTGCACTACAATGTGTCAAGTATAGACGCATTTTTGTGCAAATTGTATAAAGTCGATACAACATTTAGTGGTGGAATAATCTAACCCCGTTGCAGACCATAGCCATTCCGTATTTGTCTGCGCATTCTATAACAAGATCGTCTCTTACAGATCCGCCCGGCTGTACAATATATTTTACGCCGCTCTTCTTTGCTCTCTCGATATTATCGGCAAACGGGAAGAATGCATCGGAACCGAGTGCTGCACCATCCATCTGTGAAAGCCATGCATCCTTTTCCTCTCTGGTAAACACTTCAGGCTTAACCTTGAATATCTTCTGCCAAGCGCCTTCAGCAAGTACATCCATGTATTCATCCCCGATATAATTATCAATGGCATTGTCTCTGTTTGCTCTTCCGAGGTCATCTACAAACTGAAGATTTAAAACCTTCGGGCACTGTCTTAAGAGCCAGTTATCTGCTTTCTGTCCCGCAAGTCTTGTGCAGTGAACACGCGACTGCTGTCCTGCTCCTATACCGATTGCCTGTCCGTCCTTTACATAGCATACGGAATTTGACTGAGTATACTTTAAGGTAATGAGTGCGATCTTAAGATCTATCTTTGCGCTGTCAGGTATCTCCTTATTCTTTGTAACTACATTTGTAAGAAGAGAGTCATCGATCTTTATCTCGTTTCTTCCCTGCTCGAATGTTATGCCGAAAACGTCCTTATGCTCGATAGGTTCAGGCTTGTATGAAGGGTCGATCTTTATTACATTGTAGTTGCCGTTCTTTTTGGCTTTCAGTATCTCAAGTGCCTCAGGCTCGTAGCCGGGTGCGATGACACCGTCTGAAACCTCTCTCTTGATGATCTTTGCAGTAGATACGTCACATACATCGGATAGAGCAATAAAATCTCCGAAGCTGCTCATCCTGTCTGCGCCTCTTGCCCTTGCATATGCACATGCGAGCGGGCTTAGATCTCCCAGATCATCGACCCAATAGATCTTTGCAAGGACATCGCTTAAAGGAAGACCCACTGCTGCACCTGCCGGTGAAACATGCTTAAAAGATGTAGCTGCCGGTAGACCTGTAGCTTCCTTAAGTTCCTTTACAAGCTGCCAGCCGTTGAACGCATCAAGGAAATTGATATATCCGGGTCTTCCGTTTAATACTTCTATCGGAAGCTCTCCATCATTCTTCATATAGATCTTAGCCGGCTTCTGATTCGGATTGCATCCGTATTTTAATTCAAATTCTTTCATGATCTTGCCTTTCGATTATTTATTCTTATTAACTATACGTGTCTCGTACTTGCCTGTTTCTATATCAATATATCTTACAAACAATGACACCTTGTTATCCTCGTTAAGATTAGTCCAAAGCATGTCGGTAAATGCATCGATGTCCTTATCGATCTTAACCCACTTGGGCTCGCCTTCAAAGCTTGGGAGTGGATCTCCATCCTGCATATAGGTGTGGATAAAATGACCTTCGCCTGCAACAGGATCCGTATATGCAAATGTATATCTGTTGCATGCATCCGGATTGCCGTTATTGCTCTTTAATATGCTCATTGCATAGTTGAATGTATTATTCTCGATATGCATGATACCTGATATACGAGGTGTATAGTTTGGTCCGTCGGGTTCAAATTCTCTGCTCCTTAAAGACTGTTCGAACGTAAGCTGCTTGTCCATGCCCTCATAGATAGTATCAGTCTGATCACCGTTTGTAACGATAGTCTTGTTTCCAAGAACACGTACAGGCGCATAGATGATGAGCGAAGGATCGCTGAGTTTACTCGGATCAAATGCCTGTGTGCGGATTCCCTCTCCGTCCTCTACAAAAACACGGTTTCTGCTGTTAACGCTTCTTCCCATGATGAAATATGCGCTGACCGCATATTTTGAGTCCGAAGACTTTCCGATCACGATACCCCTGCCGGGATATGCATTTGAAGAAAGCTCTGTTGCAAGATCTCTTAATTCCATAAATAGGTCTCCTTTTATATTGGTTAATATTATCTCTTTGAAAGTTTATCGAGGGTCTGTCTGATAGCAGCTGAGCTTGTCAGATGCATATGTCCGGGACCGCTCGTGATTATCGCATAGCTTACGTCGTTAACCTCCATCTGACGCAAAAATCCGTCAAGTGAGATCTCCTTGTATCTGTATTCGCCCATGTACTGGAATCTGTCTGTATAGAGCAGATATGCAGCCTGGTTATGATTTATGAACATCTCGTCATTATCAAGGAGTGTATATGTCTTTACCATGTTCAGCTTCTGGATAACTATTCCGTCCAGTACCGAATACATTGCCATGAGTATATCCATACGTTCCTTGTTTCCTTCAGCACTTGCCCTTGGCAGATATGTCTTCTTTATCACTTCTGAAAGGTAGCAAAGCTCTGAAATGGAAAGATCCTTTATTGCATCAAAATAGAGTTTTACATCCTCATATTCCTTAAGAGGGATGACATCAAGCTCGTCTTTTCTCTCCTTGTCAATGAAATACGGATCTTTGAACTTGAATATCGGCATGGGATTGAAATCGATCGGGATCTTGCTGTCCTCTTTCTTTTCCATCTCCTCTTTTACCTTGTTGCTCACGATGAGAGTTATCTTTGAAAGATCATAATTAAATATCTTCTGAAGCCATGGTATTGTTGTCCCAAGCGCGATATTGGGATGTCCCGGATTAAAATCGATATACATTATTCCAAGATGTGCAGCTATTGCGCATATCGTTTCAAAGCTGTTCATCTTTTCACCGGGTTCAAGCTTTGCCAGAGGATATATACCGTCAAGTATCTCGAAATCGTTTTCCTCGACAAATTCCTTTGCATATTCATATGTAGAAAAGAAATACAGAGCCTTTCCGACACCTTCGAGTTCTCCGACGTACGGAAAGCTGAATCCCTTTATCATATTTGCCTTGACTGTAGACAGGAGCACGTACATGTTGTTGCCGACAAATTCCTTGACAACATTTATCGCCATCTCCTCACTGAGTCCTTTTACATTTTTATTATCGTCACTCATTACTGTTCCTCTTTCTTCTAATGCACAAGACCGTCTTTTCGAAGTCTCTCGCTCTCTGCTTCAACCATTTTCATAAATTCCATTGCAGAGATCCTTACTGCTCCGTCTCCGTATATGATCATCTGCTCCAGGCGGTCACTTGTAGCCACCATTATATCACAATTTTTACTGTTCGCCATTACATGTACTGTTTTTTCTATGTATTGATCCGCAGTTTCAGCTTCCTTGGTATATACCACATATATATTGTTGACCTTCTGTACCGAGCCTGGATTTCCTTTTACCTTATATGCATCAAATACAAGTATGAGGGTCATACCCATACTTCCCTGATAGTTGATGCATATATCAATAAGGGCATCCCTGGCTCCGTCAAGGTTCTTGTCCGCTATCGAAGAAAGCTTCTCGTTTGCGAATATGATATTGTAGCCATCAACTAAAAGAAAGCTCTCCTTCTTTTGCCTGGGCTTGTATACATATTCCTTTTCGCTTTTTACAACAGGCTTCTTTTTGCTCTCATATCCGATATATCTGTAAGGAGTCAGTTCTTCACTGCTTTTATGATAGGTATCCTTATAGATCTTCTCTATCTCCTCAATAGATATGCTCATCTCGCCTTTTCTGTATGCAGGCCTGTTTTCTATAGGCTTTAGAGCATCTATATTCTCGTACTCGCGCTTAGCATTTCCTGTAAGGGAAGCAACCCTGTCTGAGCAGTCAACGTGTGCATTCTGGGGTACTTCATACCATGGCACTACATATCCGGCTCCGTGCGAACAGAATACCGAAGACGAGGGATTCTCCGTATCCGCTTCAGGGTCATAAGCGATCGATTCTGTCACTTCAGCCATGTTATGACATGGTCTGTATCCGCTTATCTCAAAGCTGAAGTTTCCCCTTCCTCTGCTGTAGGTACTGAGTTCTCTTGAATAATTGAACATCGTAGCCGCAGGAGCACTGCCTCTTATTATACTGTCTTCCAGGTCATTTTCGGGAGGCTCAAAACTGCCTTCGTATTTCTTTATATCAGTCATCGCCCTTCCGACCTGATCTGTAGGAACTCTCAGTGTGAAATCTATATAAGGCTCTAGCAGTATGCTCTCAGCGCTCATCAGCCCCTGTCTGACTGCTCTGTATGTGGATTGTCTGAAATCTCCGCCCTCTGTATGCTTTGCATGTGCTCTGCCTCCGATGACGGTAAATCTAACATCTGTAAGCTCGGATCCAGTAAGGACTCCTTTATGCTTCTTTTCCTTAAGATGAGTAAGGATCAGTCTTACCCAGTTTATATCCAGCTCATCTTGAGATACACAGGTATCATATTCTATACCGCTTCCCTGAGGCAGCGGAGATATCAAAAGATGTACTTCAGAATAATGCTTAAGAGGTTCGTAATGACCTATGCCATGAACAGCATGCGAAATGGTCTCCTTATATACCACACTTGCATCATCTATTGATATATATCTGTCAAAGCGGTCATGATACATGCGCTTCAATATCTCATTTTGCACATCCCCCATGACGCTTATATGTATCTCAGAACTTGACTCCTGCCAGGTAACGTTTAATTCCGGAAGTTCTTCAGATAAAAGAACAAGGTTCTTAAAACATACAGCCTTGTCTTCCCGTTCATCGGGTATTACTCGATATGAAAGAATAGGTAGCATAAGAGGTCTCACATATCCGCTTTCACTTCCAAGTCTGTCTCCGACAAAGCATTTTTCCAGTCCAGTAAGAACACAGATATCGGGTGTGTTCATCTCGTCAACGGTATCAAACTGTGCGCCGTTATATATCCTTATCTGATCGACCTTTTCATCACCGATCTTATCTCTTACCTTAAGTCTTCCGCCGGTAAGCTTGATATGAGTAAGTCTTCGTCCCGATGCATCTCTTGATATCTTATATACCCTTGCCGAGAATTCCTCTTTATACTCTTTTATTGTGCAAAGATCCGTAAGGCAGTTTAAAAGTCTGTCCACTCCATCCAGCAAAAGAGCAGAACCAAAGATAAGCGGAAACAATCTCCTGTCATTATATGCATTTTGCATATTTTCAACAGAGATGCTCCCGCACTCAAGATACTCTTCCATCATGATCTCATCACACATGGAGAGTTCATCATATAGTTTTTCATCTAGATAATTTTGACTAAAAGCATTAAAATCTACGATATTGTCTGAAAGCTTTGTTTTTATCCTTGAATAAAAGGACTGTCTGTCAAAGCCCGCCATATCAATCTTGTTGACAAAGATTATTGTCGGTATAGAGTAGCTTTCAAGCAGCTTCCATAAAGTGAATGTATGACCGGATATGGGATCATCGCCGCTTATAAGAAGAACAGCCGCATCTATAACCTGAAGCGTCCTCTCCATTTCAGCGGAAAAATCAACATGTCCCGGTGTATCAAGAAGTGTTATGTTAACCTCATTGTATGTCACTCTGACCTGCTTGGCAAAAACGGTGATACCTCTTTCTCTTTCAATATCTGTATTGTCAAGAAGTGTATCTTTGTGATCCACTCTGCCAAGTTCTCTTTTTTTGCCGCAGGTATAAAGAATACCTTCAGCAAGAGTTGTCTTTCCCGAATCAACGTGAGCCACCAGCCCGGCAACAAGAGTCTTTTTCATAAATTTACAATCCAAGAAGATTTGTTGCTATCTGAAAATAGATCAACAGTGATATCGCATCCACGATAGTCGTTATAAAAGGTGAAGCCATGACTGCCGGGTCAAACCCTAGCTTCTTGGCAAACATCGGTAGCGTGCATCCCACTACCTTTGCAATTAGTACTACACATACTAATGTAAAACATACAACAAGAGCTACGTTCATTCCAACCTTGTCAAAAAGCATGAGCTTAGCAAAGTTACAAACTGCTAATGTCAGTCCGCACAAAGCAGCAACTCTTATCTCTTTTCCGATTACCCTTATCATATCTCCAAATTCGATCTCATCCAGTGAAAGTCCACGGATTATCGTAACGGATGCCTGTCCTCCAGCATTACCGCCCGTATCCATGAGCATGGGTATGAACGCAGTCAGTATCACATATACACTGAGTGCATCTTCAAATGAAGAAATGATCTTTCCGGTAAATGTTGCACTTATCATCAAAAGAAGCAGCCATGGTATACGCTTCTTATATGTCTCAAAAACACCTGTACGCATGTAAGGCTTATCGGTAGGAACGATAGCGGCCATCTTTTCGATATCCTCTGTGGCCTCTTTTTCCATGATGTCGACTACATCATCGACTGTTATGATACCGACCAGTCTTGATTCGTTATCAACTACCGGCATGGCTGTAAAGTCGTATTTCTGGAAGGTTCTTGCAACTTCTTCCTGGTCCATCAGAGTATTGATGGCGATTACATTCTCATGCATTATATCGCCGATAAGCTCATCCGGATCCATAAGCAGCAGATATCTTAAAGCAACTGTTCCGACCAGTTTTCTGCGACTGTCCAAAACATAGCAGATATTGATCGTCTCACTGTCAAGTCCGACCTTTCTAATCCTGTTGATAGCCTGTTCAACAGTAAGATTCTCCTTAAGGTCAACATACTCGACCGTCATTATGCTTCCAGCCGAATCTTCAGGATATCTCAAAAGATGATTGATATCTCTTCTCGTCTCGGGGCTGGCAAGAGCAAGAAGACGCTTTACCACATTGGCAGGCATCTCTTCAATAAGGTCGGTAGCATCATCGGCCATCAGATTATCGATGATACCGGCAGCATCCTTATCAGACAATGATGAAATTATATAATGCTGATTGTCTACATCAAGATAAGAGAAAACATCCGCAGCCATATCCTTGGGCAGTATACGAAACAGCTTTAACTGCTCCGCATCTTCCAAATCTTCAAAAACTGCCGCTATATCCGCCTCATTCATCTCTGACAGAGTCTGACGAAGCGTGGTATACTGCTTGTTTTCCAAAAGATCGCGTACTTTTGTTAATTCCATGATCTCATCCATAGCGATTCTCCTTTAATTGTGATTTTCATACTACTTCGACCGGGTATCGAGCTATCGGGACTTGAATTGTTCGTCATGAAAACCACCACCTTTCAGAGTATCTTACGGATGATACTTAGTCTCAAAGAGTGTGCACTCTTCGGCTTTTTTATGATACTTTTATTTAATAATCATGTCAATGAAAAGTTTTATCACGAGCACGGCAATTGTTAAGATTTACTTAAATTCCTTTATCTTCCTATTATTATTTGATATAATACAGATTTGGAATAAGAGGTTACTTTATTATGAATTACTCAAAACAGGGAATTATCAAAAGGAAAAAAGAGATACGCTCATTCTCTACCAAGCTTGGTAAGAAGCTAGTTCTGTATCTGCTCATGATCATTTTGATCGCATTTATCACGACTGGTATTATGGGCGCATGCGCAGGTGTCGGAGTTTTAAAGGGGATCATCGCATCCTCTCCTGACATCTCTAACATAGACGTATCTCCCACCGGTTTTTCTACATTTATATATGACAGTGAAGGTCATCAGACCGCTAAGCTTGTTGCAACGGATTCAAACCGTATCCCTGTCACACTCGATCAGATGCCTAAGAATCTTCAGCATGCCTTTATCGCTATCGAGGATTCACGTTTCTATGTTCATAACGGCATCGATATCAAAGGTATCATCCGTGCAGTTGCAGACGGTGTTAAGAACAAGTTTAAAAACATGCAGGGTGCATCAACGATCACTCAGCAGCTCTTAAAGAATAATGTATTTAAAGGATGGACCGAGGAAAACGGTCTGAGAGATCAGGTTACCCGAAAGATTCAGGAACAGTATCTTGCCATAGAGCTTGAAAAAGTAATGGACAAGAACAAGATCCTTGAAAACTATATGAACACCATAAACCTTGGTCAGAATACTCTTGGCGTTCAGGCTGCATCGTTAAGATACTTTAATAAGGATGTTTCTCAGCTCAATCTTTCAGAATGCGCTGTCATAGCAGCAATTACACAGAACCCGAGCAGATATAACCCCATATCCCATCCAGACAAGAACGCAGAACGTAGGGGCAAGGTCCTTCGTGACATGTGTGAGCAGGGCTATATAACAGAAGCCGAAAAAGAAGCAGCACTCAATGACAATGTTTATGATCGTATTCAGAGTTATAACAGTACCGTTGAGGAAACTACGGTAAACTCATATTTTGATGATGCTGTAACTGAAGCCGTTTATGAAGATCTGCTCACAACAGGCTATAGCGAACAGCAGGCATACACTCTGTTATATACAGGCGGTCTTTCAATCTTCTCGACTCAGGATCCTCATATACAGAGCATATGCGATGAAGTATATAACGATCCCGAGAATTATCCTGAAAAGACTTTCTGGGATCTCAGGTATGCTCTATCAATAGAGAAAGCTAACGGAGACAAGGTTAATCACAGTTCCGAGATGCTCAAATCATACTTCAAGCAGAGCAATCCGAAATTCAATATGCTCTTTTCATCACAGGAAGATGCATATGCAGCTGTCGAGGAATACAAAGCTTCCGTAATGGAATCCGGCGATGAAGTATTTGCAGAAAAGATCGAGCTTACACCTCAGCCTCAGATATCCTTTACCATAGCGGACCAGTCAAACGGTTATGTTCTTGCAATGGTCGGAGGCCGAGGATCAAAGACAGCTTCAAGAACATACAACAGAGCAACTGAGGCTCCTCGTCAGCCCGGTTCGACATTCAAAGTACTTTCAACATACGCGCCTGCTCTTGACAGTGCCGGTCTTACTCTCGCTACTGTTCAGAACGATGCTCCTTATACTTACGATGACGGAAAACCTGTAAGCAACTGGTACGGCAAAAACTCTTACAGAGGCATCCAGCCGTTAAGAGAAGGTATCAGAGAAAGTTTGAATATCGTTACTGTTAAGACTCTTACGCAGATCACACCACAGCTTGGCTTTGATTATCTTCTTGATTTCGGGTTCACATCTCTTGAAACCGGAAAAGTGATTAACGGCAAGGTATATACAGACATCCAGCAGGCACTGGCACTCGGCGGTATCACAAAAGGTGTTTACAATATTGAATTAAATGCCGCTTATGCCGCTATCGCAAATCAGGGAACTTACATCAAACCAAAGCTATATACAAAAGTAGTCGATCACGATGGCAATGTCATCCTTGACAATACTCTTCCTGTACAGCATCAGGTATTAAAGCAGACAACTGCATGGCTTTTGACATCTGCCATGAAAGATGTTGTATCCAGCGGTACAGGTCATAAATGCCAACTTGCTAATGTTACCGTTGCTGGTAAGACAGGTACGACAACCGCAAACAATGATGTATGGTTTGCAGGTTTCTCGCCGTACTATACAGCAACTTCATGGGCTGGATATGACAATAATAACGGAAAAATGTCATCAACTGCCGAGCATGACCTGGCACAGACCATGTGGAAGAAAGTTATGAGCCGTGTACATGAAGGTATGGAGGATAAACCATATCCCACACCTCCCGGTATCGTAACAGCAACTGTATGTTCCAGATCTGGAAAACTTCCGATACCCGGACTATGTGACGGATGTCTTAAGACAGAATACTTCGAGGAAGGAACCGTTCCGACAACATCATGTGATGTTCACTATTCCGGTATCATTTGTGCGTATGATCATCTCCCGGCTTGCGAGAACTGTCCATTCAAAGTTGAAGGTGTATTTGAGCTTCCTCTTCCGGAAGATCCTAAAGTAGCGAAGGGTTCAGGTACAATAACAGCTGACGGACAGGTTGTACAGACAGGTATCAGAGGAACTATCAGTGAAGATGGCGTAAACCGCTGTTCTCATGATGCTCTGTTCTTTGCAGATCCCAACCACGACGCTATAATCGCTCAACAGCAATGGGAAATGCAGGCCGCTGCTGAAGCAGCCGCTGCAGCAGCTCAGGCAGCCGCAGAAGCCGCACCTCCGGCAGAAGGCGGAGAATAAAACATATAAATACAAAAACGGACTGCGATTTGCAGTCCGTTTTATAATACTCAATTATCCTACTGTTCTATTGAAGCTCCACATTTTGAGCAGAACTGGCTGCCCTTTTCAACAGGTGCTCCGCAAGTCGGGCATTTAGTCATGCCCTGTGCGATCATCAACTTGTCTTCAAGTTCCTTAATGCTTACTAAAGCATCCCTTATCGCACTTATCTCCGGATATGTATCCGCATCCTTGTTATCCTCAAAAAACTTCTCGCCAAGTTCCTTATATAGCTTAGCAACATTGCTCTGTGCTGTACTGATCTGTGTCTTCAGAGTAGCAACATCCTTTAATTCCTTACCCTTATCCAGTGCAACATCCTTAAACTCCTTGCCCTTCTCTATAGCATTTCCCGCTGCGTTGCCAAGAGTTGCACCAAGATTCTCAAAAAAGCTCATTACCTTACCTCCTATACTTTGCCTTATCTATTGCAATCCCTCGTCAGAACTTGTCTGACTATATAGATTATACCACCATTGACGTGCCTATAAAAGAGTTGACACGTTTCTAATGGTTTGATATTATAATTCGGTGAGTTGATCTCATGCTGCTGTAGCACAGTCGGTAGTGCGTCGCATTGGTAGTGCGGAGGTCACGGGTCCGATTCCCGTCAGCAGCTTACTTAGATTTGCTCAAAAAAGCCAGTAAACATGCGGGTTTGCCGGCTTTTTTACTTTTAAAAAATCGGTGTGACTAACCCGTTTTTACGGTGTGAGTAAATCCGAAAACAGCCTCTGCTTCATCATGGGAAAATGATAATCTTCTACTCCTGTCATAGTGTCTTGTCATATCCACAGACGAATGATTTGCATAAGAAACGATCTTCCCTTCATCAATCCCCTGTGAGTACGCTTCAGACACTCCATAGAATCGAAATTTGTGTGAACTACGATACTCAATTCCACAGGCTTTACAATACTTCTTAAGATGACTGTTGAAATGACTCGTTTCTATTGGGAGTATATGCCTTGTTTGTTTGCTCATCCAGAAGGGCCATGTTCATAATACCGTTCTCTAGACTATCATCATTTAATCTTCCTCCGGAAAAAGACTCTGACACATCTTCATATAGAAGTTTAAACTCATCACTTGTCTTATCAAATACTTTCATTTCACCAAGGCCTATTGTTTAAACTTATAGTTCTTTGGATAAAACAAACTTAGAGACAATATAGCTATGCTATTATATTGCATTCTCTAACTATTCTGTTGAATATTACTCTACATGGAGAATAGATTATTAGTTGGACATATAGACAAGAAAGTGATTTAAATTCTTGGATTAGATATAAAAGATAATACACCTATATACATTTCTAAAGGAAATATTACACATATTCGTGAAAACCATGCTGACGCATATATGCAATACTATAATGATCTTACGGATATTATCCTTAATCCTGATTATGTTGGAATTGCGGGTGTTGAGGCGCCATCAATAGAATATATTAAGCAGTATAAGATAAATAATGAATACGTAAATATAGCTGTCAGAGCATCTAAAGCCGGAACCTATTATGTCAGATCAATGTTTATAATAGAGGAAGGTAGAATTATTGATTACTTACGTAAAGGAAAACAAAAACACTATAAAAGCCCTTCATAGTGAAGGGCTTTTTATTAACAATATAGGCTGGATGGCACTCCAGCATCTCCAACTAGGGTGGCGGCTGCCTGTTCCGCCTTCTGCTATTGTTATATTTATTATATATTGATTATTTGAATTTACAACTATAATGTGACTTGTTTTTAAGAAAGTGTGACTTCAAAATGTGATTGGTGTCACTAATCCCTTTCTTAAACTGAATTATTTAGGTCCAATTCCCGTCAGCAGCTTAAATATTTTTACTCATAAAAGCTAGTAACCATGCGGGGTTATTAGCTTTTTTACTTGCAAAAGCCGGTGTGACTAAACCCAAAACAGAATCCGTTTCATCAATATAGAATGCTAATCTTCTTTCCATGATATCTTGTCAAATCGAACGAGTACTTTAATCTCAATTATTTTGCCTTAAGAACTCCATAAACTCATTCTCCGGGATGGGTTTTGAATAATAGAATCCCTGTATGAATTCCACTTCCATGTCTTTCATAACTTCCATCTGTTCTTTTGTTTCAATCCCTTCAACCACAACGCTTAAGTTCATCTTATGAATTATATCCAGCATGCCGGTTAAAACATGCTTTATCTTCTCATTATCAAAGAACCCTCTGGTAAAGGTGTAATCAAACTTAATAGTCCTTACGGGCATATTGACAAAATAGTCGATATTTGAACGACCCGTTCCAAAATCATCCAGTGAAAATGTCACACCCTTATCAATGAGTTTTTCCATATTTTGGATCATTATAGTCTTGTTTTTACCTGCAGCGGTTTCCGTGATCTCCAGATTTATCTGAGAGGGATTTATATGATACTTCTCTATACATTCAGTAACAAGCTTTGCAGGATTCTCATGATCAAACTGTGCTGCCGAGACATTGATCTCTATCTGTTCAAGACCGTATTGCTGCACTTCTGATTTTGAAAGAAGCTCACATACTTTTTCCAATACCCGTTTTCCCAATTGTATGATCTGTCCGTTTTCTTCAGCGATCGTGATAAATTCTCCCGGAGGGACTATCTCGCCATTCTTTTGCCTGATGCGTACAAGCGCCTCTGCAGTTTTAAATCTTGATTCTCTGACATTAATTATAGGCTGATAGAATACTTCTACTCTGTCTTCCCTTAAAGCCTCATCTATCATCCCTTTGACCCTGTTCTGATCGCGCAGCTTGCTAACCATATCTTCATCGGCTATCAAAATTTCCTGTTCACTCTCCAAATATGTATGAAGGAAACGGAAGAACTCATCGGGTCCGTTTACTATCAGGCTGTTCGGTATCAAAAGATAAGTGCCTTTTGCTGGCAGATCCGTCACGCTGTCTTTCAGTCTCTTAATCTCTGCTGCTCTTTCAAACATCCTATCTTTATCGTCATAAAGAACACAGAACGTATCATCGTCGATTCTGAATGCAGGTTCCGGTCCAAGATCAACCAAAGCCTTAGCAGTACGGGTGACTGCAGTCTGTTCCATGCTGTAATCAACATAGTTTGTCAGATAATGGATCTTGGCGGTAAACATAGAGAACTGCTTGCCAAACTTGTATTGATCATGTACATAGACTGAAAGAGCATCTGCAGTAAACAGTCCGGTAGATGCATCGATGTATTCACTTGGGTTTTCCAACTGGATATAAAGAATGACCATTCCAAAGGCAGATGCAAATCCGACAAGCAAAAGCTGAGGTTCAATGAACTGTATTATGGCAGCAAGGAGCCATATTCCCTGCCATAAAAGCATTGCTGTAAATCTTCTGCCTGGCATTACTTTTCTATAACTCATGGTTATAATGATCGTAGATGCGATATATACTGTTGAAAGCAGATATGCAACATATGTTGAAGGACCGAATGAATATACGATACGTCCGTTGGCAGTGAAATCAATAGGCAGAATGAGCATGAGCAGCTCGCCTACTGTAAAGATAGCATGATAGAAGATCCCTGCATTTTTTGACCAAGTCTTATCTCTTGGCAAAAGATTTGTAGAGGCATAAAGGTAAGCAAAATACCCCTGAAAGCCAAGTAACATGATATAGAGTTTGCATATTATCCTAGTTATATCAGGATCAAATCCATTATACGTGGACAGATTGATAAAAACGATAGACAGTATATCAAACACTATGCATGCAAAACATGCATATAATGCACGCTGAAAAAGCTTGCGGTTCATAAGGTCAAGCTTCTTCTCACGATGGAACATAACAAGTATCGTGAACAGTATAAAAAGCGCGCAGCATTGAAGTTCGATATTCATTACTGTGATATCTCCTTTAAGGAATTATATCATAAACAGATTCAGCTTTACACAAGGCAATACCATCTTTGCTATTTACCCTTGATTTTCTGTAGCAGTTTACCAAATGGTGATACTTTCTTTTTTTGCAGAGTCTCTCCCATTTCCTGTATCCTGCTTGCTACATCACTCGCGAATCTATCTACATCAATAAAACGTTCTTTGCCTTTATTGATCAGGTACATCCTGGGCGGAACACAGTACAGCATTTTATTAAAGACATCCAATTCATTAGGATATTTGGTGACAACTTTTCCGTGTTCATTGTTATGATCATTCTGCCATATGGCAAGTTCCTGACAGAAGTTCTTTTGATCAGGCATTTTAACCCTGTCTTTAAGTTCTCCTCCATAAACCCAGTTAAGCATGTTGTATATGGCGTGAGCTTCGATACAAAAGCCTCTGGTAAACGCTGTCATTCCGAAGTCTTTGCGTTTTACATGAGCTTTGCACAATTCATTAATATCCGTTTCAAGTGATACGGTATCCTTCAATGCGATATCCTTAAAACAGCTCAGATAAGCTTTTTCAAATCCTGATATCTTCTGCCCCAGTTTCTTTTTTGCCTGATCAAGTCCCGCTTCGATAAGATCAGTATTTTGATACCATATCCCCATGAATGTATTTACAATGGGTGTTCCTGAAACCGAACCGCTGGCAAGACCGTTTTCTTCCGGTAATATCCTCTCTATCCTGTCAGGCATGTTGGCAGCTAGAAGTTCAGGCATGATATTATAGCTATAATATGTATGATCTGTACCCGGACTAGCCACATTGGTTATCTGCGCCATTTGAGCATTCTCATAAAGGATATCATTAAGATACTCCATATCTCTTTTCTTAAATGCCAGATAAAGCTTTAGCAATGGATTACCGTCGTTGGACATGAGCAGTAGAGATCTGACTTTACGCACAAATTCTGTATCCTTAGAACATACCAGATCTATCTCACTACGTCTGATGTCAAAAGTCTCTTCGATAGAAAGCGGATACATATCCGATCTTTGCAGATTCAGTTTTTCATATTCTTCAACAAGTTTTTGACAGTCTTTCTCTTTCATATCTTTCCTTTATAACTGATAATTCTATTGATATAGTTTTCAGCATGTTATGTACGGAACTCTTACCCGACATATTTCTTCAGTTCTTTTATCATAATACCATAATTAGATATAAAATACCCCAAATGTTATCATTAACATTCGGGGGGTATTTCATACTAATGTATATCGTTTATATGATTTCATATCTGGCCTTTTATTTTTTCATTATCATGTTATTCAGACCTGTTCCGTAAGCCATGCTTTCATTATTCAGTTTCTGAATATACGGAGAATAGTCTTCTTCCCATCCGGGATTTACAGACGCCATTCCTGAAATTGTTTCCGTTCCCTCTTTTGCGATTGCATCGAGCTGTTTTACTTTTTCTGCACAGCTGTCTGTAAGGGCATTCATGTCATCTCCGTTTTTGATCTCTTCCTTAAGCTGTTTTGCAGATTCCTTGTAGGAACTGGCTAATCTACCGGAATAGTCATTATATACTTCCTCAAATGAAGAATATGATGCATTATTAACTATATCCATAGTTCCCTGTGCATTTTCCTTCATATCCTGTCCGATATTGACCATAGTCTGGTTATAATCGGTTTCAGTCGGGATCTCAGTATCACCGCATGCTGCTAAAAAACTCATTGTCATACATATAGCCAGGATCAATCTAATCTTCATATCTCATTTCCTCTGATTTTTTATTCTATATCTATTACAACTATTTGAGGACGGTTAAAGAATCTCGGCAGTGGTGTGCTTTCTCTGGCCAGTCCTCTGCTCACTACCATTGTACAATTATTTGAAAGTTTATAAACACCATTTATGTATTTTGCCATAAATCCCTGGTCTGGTGCAAAGATCCCTCTGTTAATAAACGGAATCCTGAATTGCCCTGCATGAGCGTGTCCTGCAAGTATCAGATCAAAATCATACTTTTCGTACACATCTACTCTTTCAGGTCTGTGACTTACAAGTATCTTTAAACTCGAATCGTGTGTCTGAGAACAGGCTGTGTCTATCTGTTCCTCCCATTCTTTATCGATCATATAAGTCGGATCATCTATACCGCATATATCTATCGAAATCCCGTTAATACACTCTGTCATACAGTCGCCATCCAAGACATTCACTCCGATGCTTTTTAGATAGCTTTTCATCTCATCTACACGACCGCTCCAGAATTCATGATTTCCGGATACATAGTAGCACGGATATTTCTGTACTAGTCTATAAGTTGCTTTCTTGGCATTATCATCTTTTAATCTGTCATCAAAGATATCGCCGCCAAGAATTACAATGTCAGGATCCTGATCATCTACCATGTCTATCAGTCTGTTCTGATCCTTACCATAATAGCATGAATGTAGATCTGTTATAAGAACGACTCTTATCTTTGAAGAATCACCTTCAATAAGATCAAGTGATATCCTTTCCGTAACAGGCAACCACGACCAGACGGACAACACGATCAAGATGCTCAGTACTACGCATACGATAAGTTTTCTGTACTTATTCTTCGTCATCTTCTTCAATTATTTCTTCCGGAAGCTCTTCTTGTTCATCTATGGTATGTATATCTATACCCTTCTGAGCCATCATAGCGATGTATTCTTCAGCATCATCCATGATATCATCCAAATCTTCACTTCCGGTATCTATATCGATCGGCTGTTTCTTAAACAGCATATCATACATTACAGGTATTATGAACAATGTCATAAGTGTAGCATATGCCAAACCGCCGGCTATAACAAGCGCCATGCCTTTTCCCAACTGAGCCCCCATGTCATCACCAAGCATCAGATTGCTCTCTGCAAGTATAGTCGTCAATGCAGTCATGAGGATAGGACGCATACGAGTCTTTCCTGTTGCGATAAGCGCGTTATGTCTGTCAAGTCCGGATTTACGCAGCTGATTCGTATAGTCTACAAACACGATACCATTGTTAACTACTGTACCCATCAGCACTATGAATCCCATCATACTGATTACTGACATGTTCTCGCGTGTGATCCAAAGTGATAGGAATCCTCCTGTGAATGCAAGCGGTATGGTAAACAATACGATGAACGGGCTTAGCAAGCTCTGGAACTGCGCAACCATTACCAGATAAATGAACAGCATGCCTAAAGCAGCGACAAGCAGCATCTGCTTGATCATGGTTACTACTGAATCATACTCTCCGCCAAGTTCATAAGCATATCCCGACGGCATCTTATACTTTTCTAGCATCGGTTCAAGCTTACGAGTTAACAGGGTCGTATTGTATCCTTCAGCAACATCAGCTGTAACTGTTATATACCTTGACTGGTTCTTTCTATCTATGGATACTACGCCGTCACTTATCTCTTCTCTTGCTATCTCACCAAGAGTGTGTTCTCTGGTCACCTGATCATCATCTTCATCATAGGCATCCACAGTGAACGTATAATCCAGAAGATTTTCCTTGGTAAGCGGCTCCATTTCATCGACGATCTTAATATCCATCTCGATACCGTCTATCGTTACAGTGACTGAAGATTTTGAAGTCTTGATCTTTGAACTTATATCCTGGTAGATCTGTGCAACAGAAAGTCCCATTGCCATAGCCTTGTTCTTGTCTATAACAAGATGGATCACCTTATCGGCATCCTCCTCACCATTTGAGATATCTGTATACCCCTCTATCTGACCTACCATATCCATGAAGTCATGAGATATGGCACTTAACTGTTCTAGATCATCACCATATATATTTATGCTAAGACCAGAACCGCCCATCATAGAATCCATCTCTGATGAAGCAGTCGCGATCTTGAAATCCACATCCAGATCAGCAACTGCATTCTCCATATCTTTCATAATGCGTCTGATCTCTTCTTCTCCGGCATTAGGATCCTCGGTCAGCATCAAAAATGACATTTTTCTGAAGCTCTCCTGATCCGTGCTGGCAAGTTCTGAACTCATGAGTGCCGTATCATCACCGGCCATTACACCGATAGAACCCAGTCCTTCAACAGTAAGCAGTCTTTCTATGACTTTATCAGTTGTTTCATAGCACAGCATCTTATCCATGTCTTCCGGATATTCAATATCAGCCTCAATCTGGTTCATTGTCATATCGGGTATCATTACTATACCCATCCTGATTATCAGCCATCCTGTAAAAGCTAGGAGCACTACTGCTACTGTGATTGGAATCCATTTTCTCTTTAGACAGAAACCGAGCGCAGATCCGTATGCATCCTGAACTCTGTCAAAGAATCTATGTTCCTTAGGCTTAGCATTCCTCAATATAGTTGATGCCGCTGCAGGTACTACTGTCATCGCTATGAAAAGGGATGCCATCAGGCAATATACAATAGTAAGACACATAGGTGCCATCAGTTCATTTACAAGACCTGTTGTATAGATCATAGGCAGGAATACACAGGCAGTTGTAAGTGTAGATGATGTAATGGCTCCGGCAACCTGTTTTGTTCCCTGAACGGCGGCTCTCGGTGCCTCAACACCTCTGCCCCTCAATCTGTATATGTTTTCTATGACAACTATCGAGTTATCAACTAACATACCTATACCGAGAGCCAGTCCCGATAATGAGAGCATATTGAGTGATATGTCCGAAAAGTACATTAATATCAAAGCGGACAGCACTGAAAGTGGAATACTGATAGCTACAACAAGTGTAGGCTTGGCATCTCTTAAGAATATGGCAAGGATAATTACTGCCAGTAATGCTCCTATAGCCATTGACTGCAATACGCTTTTAACTATCAGGTCGATGTAATCGCCCTGATCCATAAGTACTGAAACATTAAGTCCTGGATACTGCTCCATCAGTTCATCCATGGCCTCATGTACCACTTTACTTACGTCATTTGTCCCGGCGATACTGCTCTTAAAGACTGACAGAATGATACCTCGTTCTGCTCCAAGTCTTACATAGCTGTCATCTGCATTATCTATAACTGTGATGTTTGCTACATCTCCTAGCTTAACATCTCCGACTTTATGAATGTTGCAAAGAACTACATCCTCAAGTTCATCTACTTCTTCAAAGTTCTGACCTACTTTTATCAGCCATGAATTATCGAGCTTGTCATCAACATATCCTGCAGGCATCTCAAAGTTCTGCGCATATATAAGTGTAGCAAGTGTATCCAGCTGCAAGAGATCATCAGCGTTGGCTTTCTTTATCGCTTCTGCTTTCTGCTTCTCATATGACTTGACAGCATCATTGTAATCATCCCATCCATCTGTTATCTGTTTCTGACCATCCTTGATCTGTTTCCATCCATCAGCGATCTGTTCCTGGCTGTCATTTATCGTCTCCCAGCCGTCATCAAGCTGTTTCTGCGCATCTTCAAGGCTTTTTTCTGCAGATTCAAGCTGCGCTTCTGTTGATTCGATAGTCGCCTTTCCCAGTGTCATCTGAGCATCGGCACTACCAAAGCCTGCAGCCGCCTCCATCTTAGCTTTTTCAATATCTGCTTCTGTTGTACCGGCAAGCTTTGATTCATAACCTTTTATAATGCCATCGGTAACAGCAATCTCAACCTCCATGGCATCTATTTCTTTTTTGAAACTGTCCTTTTTAGGTTGTAATGAAGCTTTTACTCCATCGATAGCATTATTGATTGCATTTTTAGCATCACTTACAGGTTGATCTTTTAAAAAATCAGCACTTAATCCAAAAGCAGACAGCGCTGCATTCAACTGTACTGAAACTGCATCAACTTCTTCTTCAGAAAGATTTTCATCTCCATTTGTGTCAGCACTATCTATCAATCCAGTCAACTGAGTTTTTGTATTATCCAGCGTACTTTCAGAATCAATTATCGTTCCCAATGCCTGTTTCAAAGCTTCCAACTGTGCATTTTGTTCTGTAAGTCTAGCTTTATACGCATTTAACTGGTTCAGTGCTTCGCTCGCCTGCGCCAGTTTATCATAGGTCTCTTTCTTCTTATCTTCTAATTCTTTCTGGCCTTTTTCCAGTTCTTCTTTGCTGTCTGCCAGTTTTGATTTATTCTCGGCAAGTTCCTTCTTTCCGTCTTCAAGATCTTTTTGACCATCAACAAGATCCTGTTTGCCGTCTTCAATCTTCTTCTGATTCTTCGCAAGATCATTCTTGCTCTTTCCAAGTTTTTCCTCTGAATCAACTAATTGCTGTTTAGCATCATCTAATTTCTCAAGTGCCTCAGCAAATGCATCATCTGTTGATGCAAGGATCTTATCGTTTAATACATCAACCTTGTCTTTATCAAGTTCTACCTGAATGGTCTTATCTACAAGGCCAAGCTCAGTAACAGAAGCAACACCGTCTTTTCTTTCAAATGCAGGTGTTACATTATCCTCTACAAACTGTGAAAGTTCTTCAGCAGACATCCCTTCCATGCTGACAGCTAGATAGATACTGGCCATTAGGTTTGTTCCGATTTCCATGATGGATGGTGTTCCGCAATCATCCGGAAGATATGATTCCAGCGTATTCAGAGCACTGCTGACCTTGACCATTGCACTGTCAAGATCCGTACCATCCTGAAATTCGAGTTCTACCATTCCGTAGTTCTCGTTACATATACTGTATATGTTTTCAACTCCATTGATTGTGCCCAGGGCATCTTCCATGGGCTTGCAGACTTCTTCTTCGACCTTCTCGGCACTTGCTCCGGGATATGTCGTTATGACTATCAGATATGGCAATGAGATTTCCGGTAACAGATCAAGCTGAAGTTTACTAAGACTTACAAAGCCAAGCGTTATGGCAGCTATGACTGCAACAAGCACTGTAAACGGCTTTTTAACACTAAATTTTGACATCGTTTACTCCTGATGAATTATCTAGATGAGTTTACATATGAATGTATATTCATATGTTCAACCATATTATACAATCATTTAAAATCATGTCAAGTTGATTTTTAAAAATCACTTGTGTATTTTTACAAAAAATCAGGGGAGATATTGGCAAATCTGCTATATCTCCCCAACACATTAGTTAGTTTAGCTTGAAGTTTTATATTTTACAATATATATGAAACAAGTTTATAAAAATTTAAGATTAGTCTTTTCCGAAGATAAGCTTCTTAACCTTTCCTCTTGCCCTTTGCAGTGCATTGTCGGTAGACTTTTCATCCACTCCAAGTATCCTTGCTATCTCAACGTATCCAATACCTGTCATAGACAGTTCCAGCACCTTTTTTTCCATTTCGCTTAGATTATCTTCTATCGCTTTTTCCAGTGCCTCGACATTTTCCTTGTCTATGACCATCTGTTCAGGATTTACAACAAAAGTACTCTCTACACTTTCTATAAATGCAGCATTTCCGCTTTCATCATCATTCCTTTCAGAGTATAGCGATACATATGAATTGAGAGGTGTATGCTTCTGTCTTCCCGCCGCCTGTATCGCATTATACATCTGTCGGCTTATGCATAAAGCAGCAAAGGTTGAAAACGAAGCATCTCGGCCCATGTCATAATCTCTTACGGCTTTAAAAAGCCCGATCATCCCCTCCTGTATAAGGTCTTCGGGCTCAGCTCCCAAAATATACATGGATCTTGCTTTGTTTCTTACCATATCCTTATACTTGTCCATGATGATATCGACTACCTTCGGATCATCATCACGCATCCTGAGTATAAGTTCTTCATCTGTCAGTTCACTGTATTTACTGTCCAAAATATATTCCTCAGCCTAATCTCTGTCTGACTATCTCATATGCCAGCACTCCTGCTGCAACAGATGCATTGAGTGAATCAATATCGCCTTTCATCGGAATAGCTGCTATCATATCGCAGTTTTCCTTTACAAGTCTTGATACGCCCTCACCCTCATTGCCTATAACAAGTCCGATACTTCCTTTAAGATCAAGATCGTACATGATAGTTCCATCCATATCTGCACAGACAAACCACATGCCCTGTTTTTTGAGTTCTTCGATCGTGCGTACAATGTTTGTCACTCTCACAACCGGTGTATAGTTTATCGCTCCCGCGCTTGTCCTTGCTACTGTAGATGTAAGTCCTACAGCCCTGTTCTTTGGTATGATCACACCATGAGCACCGGCAAGATTGGCTGTTCTTATAACAGCACCAAGATTGTGAGGATCCTCGATGTTGTCAAGAATGATGACAAACGGCGCCTCACCTTTTTTTTGCGCGAGTTCAAATATGTCTTCAAGCTCACTGTATTCATATGCAGCCGTATAAGCGATCACTCCCTGATGCTTGCCTGTCTCAGAAAGCTGGTCTAGCCTTTCCTTTGCTACATATTTAACGAATATGTCTTTCTTCTTTGCTTCTCTTTTGATACTCATGACAGGCCCGTCATTGCATCCGTCGAGAATATAGAGCTTGTCTATAGGCTTTCCGGCTCTTATAGCCTCTATGACCGGATTACGTCCTTCTATGAGTGTTTCATTGATCTTTGTTTCCATATATTTTTGTTCCTGTCATTTCTATTGCTCTCTTTATCAGTGATAACATCCGATCTTCTTTTCCCGTAAGATAAAGATATCCCATAAGTGCTTCAAAACCGGTTGCCTTTCTGTAATCTCCAATAGAAGCATTCTTGGCTGATGTATACGACTTTGCATTACGTCCTCTTCGATATATATCAGCTTCTTTTTCATCAAGTTCATCAGTTAATGCTTCTATGAATAGTGCCTGTGTCTGAGCTTTTACTATTGAGGATTTTTTCTTGTGAAGGCTCTGTGGCTGTCTGTTGCCCTGTTCTACAATGACTGTCCTTATTACAAGGTCATATATGCTGTCACCTATAAAAGCAAGCGTAAGAGGTGAATACGTATTTATATCCACCTCTTTAACCTCAAAATCTCTTTTTATTTTTTCAAGAAGACTCAAGCTTTCTTCCACGTTACACCCTCTCTTGTATCCTCGAGTATTATACCCATTTCAAGAAGCTTGTTTCTGATCTCATCAGCCTTGGCAAAATTCTTGTCCTTCCTTGCCTGCTGTCTTTCCTCTATAAGCTTTTCTATATCTTCATCAAGTACTTCTGGCTTCTTTTCTACTATAAGGCCAAGGATGTCGCACAGCATCAGAAGCATTTCCTTCATCCTCTTGAAGCCTTCCTTTGTCGATACCTCTATCATATTGATATTGATATACTTAACAAGATCAAAGATTGCAGCAATAGCATCGGCAGTATTGTTGTCATCTCCCATTGCTTCCTCGAAATTCATCTTAAACTGAGTCATGCCTTCTATAATAGGATACTCATTTCTTGCGAGCATGCTGCCCTCTGACATATCTATGGCATGCTGTAGCTTGTCGACACATGTACGGATCCTGTCTAAAGAATTCTTTGCTGCATCCATAAGCTCATCCGAGAAATTAAGCGGACTTCTGTAATGAGCCGAAAGCATGAAGAACCTTAATACCATAGGCTCGTATCTGCGAAGAATATCTCTTACCGTGAAGAAATTACCTGCAGACTTGCTCATCTTCTTATTATCGATATTCAAGAATGCATTGTGCATCCAGTATCTTGCAAATGTAACACCGCTGCATGCCTCAGACTGCGCTATCTCATTTTCATGATGAGGGAAGATAAGATCCTCTCCTCCTGCATGGATATCTATGGTTGTTCCAAGATATTTTCTGCTCATTGCTGAACATTCTATATGCCATCCGGGTCTTCCCTGGCAGTACAGGCTATCCCAGTAAGGCTCGCCGTCCTTTTTGGGTTTCCAGAGAACGAAATCAAGCGGATCTTCCTTCTGATCCTCGCCTGAAACCAAAAGTTCGCGATTTCCGCCTTCGAGCTCGTCCAGATTCTTATGTGATAATTTACCGTATTCCTTAAAAGATCTTGTCCTGAAATAAACAGTACCGTCCTTTGCCACATATGCATGATCCTTAAGGACAAGCTCATCTATGAGAGCAAGCATCTCTGGTATCTCTTCTGTAGCCTTTGGATGAACAGTTGCAGGCTTTACATTGAGTGCTTCCATATCCTTTTTGCACTCCTCGATATACCTTTCAGATATAACGGTCGGATCAACGCCCTCTTCCAATGCTTTCTTGATGATCTTGTCATCAACATCAGTGAAGTTTGAAACATAGTTAACTTCAAGGCCCTTGTATTCCAAAAATCTTCTGAAAGCATCAAATACTATCATGGGTCTTGCATTTCCGATATGTATCAGATTGTATACAGTAGGACCGCAGACATACATGGAAACGTGTCCCACTCTCTGCGGGAAGAACTCCTCTTTTCTCTTATTTAGCGTGTTATAAATTTTCATAATCTTCTCCCTCTCTAGCTTCTGTTAGCACAGCAGTTGCGACATGCATCTGTCATATCCATTGTTGCAAAATCAGCAGGATTCTCCAGCATACATATCGAATATGCCGATATTCCCTCACCGTTTCCGGTAAATCCAAGCCCTTCCTCGGTAGTAGCCTTTACATTGACCTGTCCTATATCGATAGAAAGCGCATCAGCGATATTTTCTCTCATCTTATCAATATAAGGACGCATCTTAGGTGCTTGTGCAACTATCGTTGCATCTATGTTCTGAATGATGAAACGCTCATCTTCGATCATCTTTCCGACCTGTTCTAAAAGTTTTAGACTGTCAGCTCCCTTATACTTCGGATCATTATCAGGGAAATGTTTTCCTATATCTCCCAGAGCAGCTGCTCCCAGCAAAGAATCCGATATTGCATGCAGCAGTACATCTGCATCCGAGTGGCCCAAAAGACCTTTTTCATAGGGGATGTCCACACCGCCGATGATGAGCTTTCTTTCTTCAACAAGCTTGTGCACATCGTATCCCATGCCTACTCTCATTTCACTTCTCCCTATTCGTTCATATCAGCTATCGAATACGACGGAGCAAATATGGTGCTTCCGTTCATTTTATAGTATCCTCTGAATATCCTGTCGAGTACGATACTTACTCCTTCGTCATCAGCCTCAAGAAGTATTACCAGAAACTGCTGTCTGCTGTATCTTGTGACAACATCAACATTTCTTATCATCTGCCTTATAGACTGTTCCATACAGAACATGGCTTTTTCAAGGTCCTCGACATGAGGGTTTTCTTCCGTATTCGATTCAAGCGTTATCATAACTAACTTGAACTGATGTGAATATCTCTTTTCGAGATTTACTATATATTCATACAGTCTTGCAAACTGCCTGTATTCCACGTCCATGGCACCTTCGTAGCTTCCGCTGTTCTTTATGCCATTGACGAGTCTGTTTATATCAATGCTCTCATTTCGCGCAGATTCGGAATCGCTGTTATAGAAACTATATCCGTCCTTGCCGTTCTGCTTTACGTGATACAGAGCCTTGTCTGCTTTGTTATATGTATCAGCATAAGTATCAGAAGGAGCACACATAACCATACCTGCTGACAGTGAAGCAACCGCTATCTCAGGATCCTCGTTCTTCTTTTCAACAAATTCATTGATGATCTTCTGGACCTTTGCCTCTGCATCATCCTTTGTGACATTCTTCATAAAGAAGAGGAACTCATCACCGCCGAGTCTGCAGCATAAACTGTTCTCATTATTAGCTATGAGAGTATCTCCCATAAGCTTTAGTACTTTATCCCCGGCTTTATGTCCGTTTGTATCATTGATCTTTTTTAGGTTATCTACATCAAAGAAGATAAAGCATCCGCTCTCTTCCTGCATGATCTGAGCAATGGCAGTCTCTCCCGTTGTCCTGCTCATGATACCTGTTGTTATATCTATGTCGTCCGCACCATTCTGTGCTACGAAGGTTTCCATTACCTCCTGTAAAAGCGCAGATGATGCTTCCATTGAATCATCACTTTCTATCTGATCATTCTTTAGGATCACATCAAGGAGTCCGTGATCCCAGAGTCCGATGAACACATCGACAAGATAAGGATCAAACTGCTTTCCCTTTCCCTCAACAAGTTCATTCCTTATATGTTCAGAACTGTAAGCTCTTCTGTATATACGCTTTGAACTCATAGCATCAAATGCATCTGCTATAGCAACGATCCTTGCCTGTTCAGAAATATCCTCGCCTTCAAGGCCCTTGGGATATCCGCTTCCGTCAAACCTTTCATGATGACATAGCGCAACATCTTCGGCACCTTCGACCATCATCTTGTTTCTTAAGATCTCGCCACCCATTGTTGCATGCGATTTGATTATATTATACTCCGAATCTGTCAGCTTCTTAGGATTATTAAGGATGGAGTCAGGTACACCGATCTTTCCTATATCATGCAAAAGAGCAGCATATCTTAGATTCTCCACCTTTTCCTTTTCCCATCCGAGTGCTTCAGCCATCAGGACTGAAAACTGACTTACTCTTGTCGAATGCCCCTTTGTATACGGATCTTTTGCATCTATTGCATTTGCAAGAGTATGTATAGTCTGCAAAGACATCTGCTCAATCTTTCGGCTTCTCTCTTCAGCCTTGGCAGTCTGTCTTTCTACTTCTTCCTTTAGGTTGGTCTGCAAGAAATGGAGCTCAATGATACGCGATATACGCTGAATGAGTATATCCTGTCTGAAAGGCTTGGTGATAAAGTCATCGGCGCCTTCCATGAGACCGTTAGCCTCTGTTTCCCTGTCATCATCTGCGGTCACAAAAACAACGGGGATATCAAACGTATCATCAACAGCTTTAAGTCTGTTGATGACATCATGCCCGTTCATCCCCGGCATATGTACATCAAGAAGTATCAGGTCAGGCTTTTTCTCACTAACAAGCTGCAGAGCTTCTTCTCCGGAAGCTGCTTCTCTTATCTCAAACCTGCCACGTAACATCCTGGACGCTATTTTCCTGTTGAGAGGCTCATCATCTACAATTATGATATCAGCCTTTTCACTGAAAAGATCTCTCATACGCTAACTTACGCAAGTGCGTTCCTTACGATACCCAGAACACGCTGATAGTCGTTAAGACAATCCTCATGCCTGCGCATGATAGTTTCCGCATCGTGAACCTTGCAAGCACTCTCAATTTCAAGAGCCTTGGCTGACAGCTCAGATGCGCCTATTGTCATGGACGAGCTCTTTACAGCATGTATCCTGATCCTGTAACTGTCCCAGTCCTGCAGTTCAAAGAAGTGTTTAAGTTCCTCTGTCTTATCAGCAGTCACATACTCCTCCAAGACTTCTCTGTAGAAATCTTCGTCATCCATACAATATGACATTCCCAGTTCAACATCTATTCCTTCAAGTTTTTCTAACATATCATCACCAATTGGCACGTACACATTTGTTCTACTTTATAATATCATCTTTTTTCTGTCAATTCAATAAAAGCCAAGAAATAGCGTCACAATGAACATTTCGGCTCTTTAATGTATTCATATGAATGGCTTTGATAAGCACCTTTAATTCTATAATTTCATTGTCGTGTATTAATAAACCAGTTCGGTTGTTGAAATCATCGCATCTTTGGGCTGGTTTTTAACCGCTATCTGAAATTCATCTTCATATATCAGTTCACCCGGTATCTCATCACACTTCGATATAAAGAGTTTTACACCGTACTTTTTGCACATATTACGATAAAATACCATCTGATCCCATATCTCGTCTGATTTTTGGGAATTCTTAAACCAGGTTATGGCTTTTTCCGGATTGTTCTTTTCATAATACGGCGGCACAGGGAGCACCTTTTCAAAGTATTCTCTGTTTATCCAGTACTCTCTTTCTTCTTCAGAAGAAAGTATCCCGCTGTCTACAAGCTTACCTACGGCTGTGAATATCCCTCTCGGTTGCTTTGTTATATATGCAGTATCACCTGTGTGTATTCTATAGTAATTCATGGCATTTTTGTCACATGATCAGTTTTATTTCTTTTTTCTCATCATCAGAAAGATCGTCAATAAATATGCAGTACTCATCAGGATAGCCTCCGACAAAGGTCATGTGCTCCATGTTTATCTGAGACGGATCGGTTATCCACATTACCTCTTTTCCATGAAAATCAGGAATATATCTTAATAATTCATTCTTATATATTGCATTCATTGATAATCCTTATGCTGATATTTTAATCATCCAGAAAAGCTCGCAGCTCAGGCAATCTTCTTTCTGCCTCTTTGCGTCCCATCCTGTATACTCTTTCCAGTTCCTGCGGATCATTTTCCGTGCGGCTTATCCCGAGTGCCTCAGGAGGCCTTATTACAAAACTGGTCTTCTTATTCTCTCTGTCTTTGATCTCCTCCATCTGGAGATTATACATTTCACACCTGTTGAACATTGCTTTTGCAGCGACCGGATATTTAAATAGAGCTAGTCTAGCTATGTAAGACTCAAGTCCTCTTTTTCTTCTGTATCCATCTGGTTTGGTAAGTATGATCACATTTCGATTATATCCGAGATTTTCCATGTATTCATAAGGGACTGAATCCGAAATCCCTCCATCTAACAACAGATGACCGTCTACTGAAACCGGCTTAGATACCATAGGCATTGACGCGCTGGCCTGCATCCATTTGATATCATGATCTTTTCCGTCAATGCATTTGTGATATACGCAATTACCCGTCATGATATCGGTAGCGCCCACATAGAATTCCATCGGATTATTCTTAAATGTCTCAGTATCAAACGGATCCAGTTTTTGTGGAAGTTCATGATAACAGAACTCTTCCTCATACAGATCTCCGGTTTTGATCAAAGATCTAATACTGCAATATCTCTTGTCTTTGCAATACTTCTTGTTATATCTGATCGCCCTTCCGATCTGTTTTGATTTGATGTTGCATCCGAACACTGCCCCTGCCGATATCCCTATGGCACCGTCAAACACGATGTCATTTTCCATAAAGACGTCTATTACTCCGCATGTAAACATGCCGAGCATTGCGCCGCCTTCCATTATCAATCCCTTTTTTATCATTTCTGCCAAAAACTACTCTCCCCTATATTAATATCTATATCAGCATATCCTTTATGCATCTTTCAATAAATGGTGTCCACCAGTCGCGGCATCCTTCGAGTGTCGGATGGATCGGATCACTCATGTATCTTTTGTAATCATCGTCACTTAGCGAGTTAAAAGACGGTTCATCCCATAGATTTATTACTGAAATATCCCACTTATCAGCGATCTTGATAAGCAATTTGACCATCTTTTCATAATGCTTGGATCCATATTTGGTCCCTGTATAGAATGCGATCGGACATCTCCATTTATTGGAAGTGTAAGCAATTATATATTCTATTGCTCCCGCGATCGTATTTACGTCAAATGAATCCATATTCTTATCTTTTGCAACTTCTCCGAGAGGATTATGATAAGTTGCATCATTGGTGGAAAGCTGACATATAAAAAGATCGACTCTGTCAGCCTTTATCCTTCTTACCCTGGATACATATGAACTGTCATCCTCGTCCACAAGAGTAGTACCCGAAACCGCTTCCTTGATCATTTCATAACCGTTCTTTTCACATATTATATCCGCAAACGAGATACCGTTTGCCGCAGAACCATATGTTACTGAAGAACCCAGAAACACTATTCTCTTACCCATAGATCTTACTTCCCATTATGTATATTTATTTATCTTATATTTTTGTCTGTCTAATGCATCAAAACCAGTCCTGTCACATATCAATCACATAACAGTGTGGCGACGCCAATATCATATGCATTTATCGTATTGCCGAACACTTCTGCCTGCTTAGCGCTTATCTCGCATTTTTCAACTCTTTGAGCACCTTCTATGAGCTTATCTATAATGGAACTATCCAGAGGATATGTTCCGTGGCAGGGATATATCTGTGATATCTCATCCTTATACTTTAAAAGTCTCTTAAGACTTAATATATAAGCGCTAAGATCCCTCATAGGTCCAAACATGAATATCCGTCCATCCTGTATAGGATCTCCGCTAAAGAGCATGCCGCTTCTCTTATCAAGAAGTGCCGTGCTTCCAGGTGTATGTCCAGGCAAAGCAATAGCCAGCAGTTCTCTTTCTCCCAGATCAATAATATCACCATCATATACAGGCAAAATACTCTTTGATGAATATGGTTTGCTATAATTGATAAGCTCTGCTGGATTCATATATATTTCATCGAATTCGCCATTGCTTCCGATATGATCAGGGTCTGTATGCGTATTGAACAGTTTTATTTCCTTGTCCGTTATCGATAAAGCAAGTTCCTTTGCATTCCCAACCTGCATCCCACTATCGATCAGCAGAGCATACTCCTTCCCGATAAGAAGAAAGAATCGCACGCCACAATCTTCATACAGGTATGTATTATCATCAATCTTAATCCAATCCATTATTTCAGTATAGCTCCATCCCTAAATGCATTTCCTGCCTTATTGCCAAATCCCCAGTATGCGTTATTGCATGGATCAAATATGATAGGTTTAAGTTTCTTTGGATCAACATTTCCATCTGTTATAACGCTATCATCGGCACTTACATTTACTATCTCACCGATCAGAATACCATCATTAAAACTCTTTACTTTACATTCTAATGCCATCGGAAGTTCATCTATCAGCGGTGCATCTACAAACTCACTTTTTGTAGCATGAAATCCAGCTTTTGAAAACTTGTCAGGGACATCTTTAGCAGATACGATCCCAACATAGTCACATGCTTTCATAAAATCCTCGGTTGCCATGCTGACTGTAAATGCCTTTCTTTGCATGAAGTTTTGCGTTGTCTTATGTTCAGACATACTTATAGTGATCTCTTTGTAATCGGTTGTTATCCCCCATGCAGCATTCATTGCATTCGGAACACCTTTTTCGTCGTATGTTCCGATTATCAGAACCGGTTGCGGCAGCATCAACGGTTTTGCTCCAAAGTTTATTCTTCCCATTTAAATCCTCCTCTCAAAACTATCGGGGAGTATAACTGCACCCCGACTTTCGTGCCTGTGACATCTGATATTTACGTTCTATATGATATGTTTTTCCATCCTTTATGAACACTGCTCCTGTCTGCTTAAAGAAAAATGGTGTTTTCTGGCGAATGCACTGGGCACGTACATTCATTATCCAGCTAAAGTCGCAAGGTCTGGCATTTTGTCCCGATTCGCCTCCGCAGGTTACATGCTCTATCAAACCTGTTTCAAGATATTTCTCAATGTTTAGATCAGTAAGCATCGGTTCCGATATTATCTCGCGATGTTTTATCGGAAGTGATAAGAATATCGGAAGTCTTATATCTGCCCTTTCCTGATCTTCGCATGTAGAACAGATAGTAACATTATCCCAGCCTTCTTCCCAGTCTGATGGTATACATTCGCTAAATCGATCTATTCTTTTTGTTATGATATGAAAATCGAGATCTTTTCTATCTCTTATCATATCCCAGCATCTTTCTCTCCATTCGTCAGCGACATCAAGAAAAAAATCCGAAGTCATGCATGTAAATACTACTCCCGCATCACTTTTAAGCTTGTATTCTCCCTGCCGGTTCTTTTTAATTGGCAGATCAAAGTCACCCGTCTTAGTTACGATAGATGCATCTTTTCCTATGCTCTCATCTCTTCTGTATACGTAACAGTTCATACATCCCGGACTTATTTTGTGACACCCGTGCCAGGGATTCCATATAGCCATACATCTCCTCAGCGATTTCTTTTGATTTGATCTTTTGTTTATTGATTATGAATGATTATCATATATACCATCATCCAGATACAATTATACCAAAGAAAGATTTACATGTATTGGGTTTGATTGCTTGTTTTAAAATATTTTCACGCAAAATAAAGACTGCACATTCAGTATAACGATATCGTCATAGTACTACCAACGCCATCGAAAGTCTCAATGCCACTTATCGCAAGCTGAACCGTCAAAGAAGCGTTTTTCCGAGCGATCAGGCTCTTCTTAAAGCATTATACCTATCCACTTTTGAAGCGACAAAGAAATGGACCATGCCACTCCGAAACTGGGGAAGAGTCTATGGCGAGCTTCAGATTATGTATGAAGGAAGACTTCCAGAATAAAAATATAAGCTTCAGTCCTACTTGGGCTGAAGCTCCTTTGTGCGATTATCTTCAGGTTGAACTTACTATCGCATCATCCCGGCATACTTGAATTCAACTGTCTATAAAGAACTGTTTTTCTTCTGCTTTCTCCGAATCAAGAATACAATACATGCGCCAATTACTACACCGATTGTGTTTAAGATCAAATCATCAACATCCGTATGTCTTCCGAGGCAAAAGAGCTGAGTCATTTCGATAAGTAGAGTAAACCCGGCCCCTGCAAATATTGTTTTTCTAACCGTATCAAGTCTGCTAAAACATATCGGCCATACGATCCCAACCGGTATGAACATTGTGATATTTCCAATAATGTTCATCTTCCAACCATCATACCGGTCTACAAGAAAATAAAATGGAATGAAACTGATCATATCACGGATATCATCTCCAAAGCCCATCTTTAATGTCGGTATCTTTCCATTTCTTGTCAAATAGAAAAACTTCCAAACCTCGCGCTATTTGTCGAATTTGGAAGTTTTCATATCCCTTTAATAAGGCCCCATCGTCTATAAAAAACTGGAATATCTTCCAATTTTACTGTCCAAGGAAACTCTTTATTACCTGACAACACTCCTTCGGCAGCTGCATCTGCGGGCTATGTCCACAGCCATCGACAAGATACATTTCCTTCTTTGGAGCTGTTATCACTCCACAGTATTCTTCTATCGGTCCGACCGGACACGACCAGTCATCCGAACCGGATACAAAAAGCACCGGAACTTGAAAATCAGTACTTCTTTTGTATGCATTAAAACTCAATAAATACTCTATCAATGATGATTCCAGCTCTTCATATGCCGTACTGCCGTTCAACGAAGATAATATGAGAAATTGCCACCTCATATCATCAACACCGATATATGGTGAAAAGATGGATGCAACTGTCGATACATCCTCTGTCACTCTCGGCTGATGATACTTGGCTGTTAAATTATCAAGCGCAGATGTATCGGCTACGTCAAAAGGCGAATTTATAAGAGTCTCATATGCCTTCTCCATTTCGGTGGTGTCGTCACCAGCTTCCTTTGCTTTTGCCAAGGCATCCTCATACACATAAGTATATGCATACATATCTTCTTCAATCACTTCCTGACCTACTCCCACATAACCCGAAACCTTTTCAGGATACTCAAGTACATACTGGCTTCCGAGAAGGGTTCCATATGAATGTCCCATAATAATCACCTTTTCTTGGCCATATGTCTTTCGCGCATAATCAACCAAGGCATCCAGATCATCTATAGCTTGTTCGAATGAAACGGTGTTGTTATCGGGGTCTGTATTCACATTATGATAATATGTCCTGCCGCATCCTCTTTGATCCCAACAAATGACCGTATAATCATCAGTCATATAATCAAGCCAACAATAGTCACCCCAAGTTGAAGGAACACCGGGGCCACCATGAAGTAAGATAATAACAGGATTTGATATATCATGCCCCATAGTAAGGATATACTGCTCCTGTCCATTTAACATTACATATTCCGACTTATTGATTCCGTCGTTATAATCAATCGTACGCTTAATTTGATTTATATTTCGGCCAATAATTACCACGACAGAGAATCCAAAAACAATTATCAGAACCATCGAAACAATAACCTTAGGTATTCCAACAAGTATCCTTCGTACAATATGCTTTTTAGGTTTGGGCTCACAAACTTCCTTTCTATGAGCCAGGTGTATTCCGATATGTCCGATTCCAAGGATTATTGAACCAATGATCATGATTCCGTTCCCGCCATAAATTCCAAGAAGAAAAAATGCAATAACAGGAAGTGTAGCTCCTGCTACGGGAATTCCTATAATCCCTCTATAAAAATCCTCCATGGTCTTCTCACTTTTGAAATAGCGAATCCAGAAAATCTCATATAACACCATACAGAGAAATGATACTATTAACACCGGACACCAGAAGTTCCATCCTTTGAAATTAAAATCAGAAAAGATAAGCGCTACCGGTGTAACAATAAACTGCCCTGCACGCTCAAAAAAAAGCAATACTTTGTTCTCATGATGAACATATTCTTCATAATCCTTTGGCTTGTTCTTCATCCAAATGAAATTCGGAACGAGAAGCATGATCAACCATATCAATCCTATGTACGAAAAACCTAAACACATAACGCAAACTCCTTTTTCTTTTTATCAATTAGACGTATACGGAAATGCTCGTTACGATCAGCCCGATACTGATTCTTAAACATAATCTCCGTTACATAAAATAGTATAGAATTGCTCCTGTAGCATGGCTTTAAATGATTCTTGTATAATTCTTATCTAATTCTTAAATACAAAATTCTTACGAGAATACTTCTCCATTATATCCTGATAAATTTAGCATTACGGGATTCACGTTTTCCTATGATTATTTCATAATAGCATTCTTAATTGCTTGATAATCAAATTTGACATTACCATATATATCTCGAGTTATCCCGGCTATATGAGTTCCGATACTTCTCACTGATTCCGGACATTTTTCCTTGTGTATACTCATGTAATTGTATATAACAACTATCCTCATTTTATTATTCCTATAATCACGAGCAGCCTTCTCACATTCATACTTAATGTAACTTCTTAAATCCTGATTATGACCACGAGCACAGGTTAGATAATATGATCTATACTCCGGGCAGTGGCTACAGCTTCCACTTGTTACCACATCTGTTTTTTCTCCAACAATCAAAACAAAGAGTTTCGACCCATTTAATCTATCCGCCAGCGAATTCTTAATTGTACAGTTTAAGCTCCCATCTCTAGCCTGTTTAAGCTCATGCGCGTCTGTAAAATCCAAGGCAAGATTTCCATTCTTGTTCCAATCCATGATCTGCTGTATAAGGTTTTTGTCTCCATCCCAGTCTCCTGCTAAATAGGTTCTTGTTCGATAATACATCTTTAGTTTCCTCCTTTTTCTGTAGTAACATGTTTTTCAAAATCTTTATGAATAACTATATGTATATTTCCTTGTATTCTGGCCTTATTCCTTTTAAAACAATCAACCAGAATATCATAAGATTCTTGCAAAGAAACAGCTGCACGAGACTTTCCTGTTCCCATAAGCGGTATATACAGGTCAAAACCATCTCCATATTTGTCATAAAATATCGATAATTCATCTACGCAGTGAATAATATCCTCTTTTGAACTGTGTGCATTGTTATTCTCATCAAAATCAGAAATAGCCATCAGATAAAAAACGGTTGATTCATTCTCGACGGTAGCTATAGTACCTAACTGATATTTGCCATCATGATCAGCAGTCGCTTTTAAGCTCTTTTCTATCCTTGACGGCAATAAATCTATACTCTCTCCGCTCTTTTCCCATCTAGTCAAAAACTGACCATGAATAGACATTGCCGAAACTTCACTCAACTCCCTTTTTTCATATTTTCTCGTTACATGAGTATGGAACTCTGTATCTACGGGTATTACAACTATGTTTTTCATTTTAGAACGTTTTCTGAACGCATACCGAAGGATGTCATTATATACGACCTTTACACAATATGATCCGTTCCTCAATATCTCAACCTTAGGATCAAATCCATCATTTTTCAATTTAATACATTCTATTAACGTATCTGCTAAAAATACATTCGGTATAGATTTTTTACTTATCAAAAACTCCTTGTCTATGATTACATTATCCGCCTCAATCATCTCAGTTATTTCATTAACAACCATTGGTATTTCTTTTGGAGCCATGTAATCATTTATAAATTCCATAAAATTATCTTCAGTCCATGGATATATCTTAATTGCATTAAGGGCCTTTCTTAAAGCTCCCGGCACATCTTCATGGCGATTTAAGATAAGGCTGGTTCTTGACTTATCAAAACGCAACTCCTCTTTTTTCTTATTATCAATCTCACCCGCTACAATGTATGGTTTCAGTACAGCATTAAGAAACTCTTCATCCGATATTTTTTTATTTAAGGCATGCTGCTGTAAGCATTTAACATATCCTGCCAGATTCATGGTTCTCTCCTTTCAAAACACATCAAAACTTTTTCAAAACCGTGCAATAACTACTATTTTTCCGAATTTTTTTATTCTCATCTTGTAAAAAAAACTATTTCTTCACAAGGAGGTAAAAACAATGAAGAAAAATACTGTGCACAAAACTGCACCAATTAACAGAGCCGGCTTAACCGACATTTGGAATGCTTTCATGGTTGAAAACGCCACGTTCTCCCCCCATGACATTCCTATTTGTCCAACTACTGCCAAAAAGATTCCCAGTAAACTCATCGGATACGATGAAGCCAAAACAATCCACAAAAAGAATTTGTGTGACAAATCAGACGATTATCACGTAAATGCCTTTATTCATTTTTACATCTACGATTCCAAGTTTGATGGGAAACAAAGCAGTTTCTGGCTCTATCCCGAAAAAGTACTCGAAATCATTTCGCATTTTGATGGCATCATCATACCCGACCCATCAACCTATGCAGATTTCCCCGATCCACTAAAAAGATGGAATTACTACAGGATGAACGCGTTTGGCCTTTGGATTGCATCCCAGGGTTTCGAAGTAATCAGCAATGTCAGATGGAACACGCCGGACACATGGGAGTACTGCTTTGATGGCAATCCACGTAGCAGCATGCTCGCATTAGGAACCGTAGCTAGTAGTCTTAAGTACAAACTTAATTACTCGCTTTTTGCCGACGGACTCCGAAAAATGTATGAGGTACTAACACCACATACGCTTATCGTATACGGTTCCGCCAACTATCCATGTTTCGATGAACTTCGAAGCAAGGGCGTGGCCATCATAGTATTTCCTAGTAAAACCAGCGAATACTACGAAAGGAGAAAGTCGTATGAGTAAAGCCAGAAGTGGACTCTTCCCTACCAGCACAGCAAATGCTAAAATGTTAAGAGCAACAGCATATAAAGCTGTGCACACAATGATTGACAACTATAAAGGAAGTAAAAAACCTTCCATGGCCATTGGTGCCTACGATGTTAAAACAGGCAAAATAGCCACCGCATTCGCCGGCGAAATTCCCGAAAAAATCCACCTGGAATTACTTAAGCGTGCCGAAATGATTGGCGGTGTCGGTACAAAAGGGTTGTCTACTAAGAACACGGTTGGTGTTTGTGCCGAATTTCACGTTGTCAATGATCTTTTATTAAGTGGCAGCAAGATTTCAGATATCAAGCTAACACATGCAATACGTCCACGTACCAAAGAAGGTCGGTCTTATTGCATCAACTGCAAAAAAATGTTTTCAGATCTCATAAAATAGGAGGTACTACTCATGAGAATTAGTGATATTGATCTTCAATGCGAAGATATAATGTGGTTCGCCGTTGATACAAATGGCAATATTTTCGAATGTACATCAGCCGGATGCGGTAACGTTCCTGAATACGTATGCAAAAGCCGCGAAGAAACCGATATGCTTTTAGAATACTTTTCTAACACAGCACCCAAGATCACTGAGGCTAAGTTATTGATTCCTGCTTCAGAGAATGATCTTACTAAAGATGCAATCAATCTGGCATCTAAAGGAATCTATTGTTATGACATAACCGACTACGACAATGATGAAATATACAATTGCATTGCGATTCCCGTAGAACCGATAAATGTATCTGTCCTTCCGGATGAAATCAAGCAGCTTCTTTCAGATCATATCTACAACGGTGATGTATCTACCGAAGCATCCATCTCAGTTGAACATGCTTACTAATATCGAAACAAAAATCAAGTACTCTTCCAAGTATAAGTATGCCTCAACAGCTGTCCAATAAAAAGGACTTTAAAGCATACTTTAAGGTCTTAAAATTATATTTTTACGTAATAATACGTACGTTTCCATTGACGTACGTATTATTACGTAGTATACTTGAATTAATTAGAGGAGATCCACTATATGAAATGTTCAGAACTAAAAAAGCTGCTAAAGAAAAACAGCTGCTACAAAGTCATAGATGGTAAAGAACATGAAAAATGGCATAGCGACATCACGGGTAAAGACTTTCGAGTACCAAGACATGATTCAAAAGAAATCGCAATCGGAACACTAAACAGTATATTAATAGATGCAGGGCTGAAATAATCTCTGCAGGAAAGGAAGATCATATGAAAAGATACACATATCCAGCAATCATTACACCTGAGTCTAACGGAGCTTATTCCGTAAACTTTCCTGACCTCGAAGGTTGCTACACCTGTGGAGATAATCTTGGCGATGCTCTATATATGGCCGAGGATGTTTTGGCATTTGTACTTTTTGATTATGAAAATGAAAAAAGAGAAATACCTTCTCCTTCTCCTGCCGCTGCTTTGCATCTTGAAGGAAACGAGTTTGTCAACTATGTTACATGTGACACCTTAGAATATCAACGCAGACACAATAATAGGGCAGTCAAAAAGACATTATCCATTCCTGAATGGATGAATGAAATGGCTACCAACGCCGGAATAAACTTTTCACAGGTTCTTCAGGAAGCCTTAACAGAAAAACTTCGTAATAATTCTATTTTATAAAACTAAAAGGAGCCATATGAACAGACTGAGTGAAGGAGTTGAAAGTCGTTTGATAAAAGCACTATTTTGTAGGGTAAAATTTTAAATTGTGTCAAACGAGAGGGGGCTTCAAGCCTATACACCCTTCAAAGAACGTTGATTTCACAGTGTATCCAAGTGTATCCAAAAAATCGCGTTTTTGTCGGAAATGAAAAAGCCCGCAAACCCTTGATTTTTCTGGGGTTTACGGACTAAACAGTTAGTAGCGAGAGGGGGATTTGAACCCTCGACACTGCGGGTATGAACCGCATGCTCTAGCCAACTGAGCTATCTCGCCATATGGGACCTATAGGGCTCGAACCTATGACCCTCTGCTTGTAAGGCAGATGCTCTCCCAGCTGAGCTAAGATCCCTTGAACTTCCTGTCGGATTTTTTCAAATCCGACTATGATAGTATATAAAAATGAAGTTCTTTTGTCAATATAAATTTCTTAATTCTTAAGCAATCTTGCTCTTTGCAAGTTCTGCAAGTGTAGCAAAGCCTTCAGCATCGTTAACTGCCATCTCAGCAAGCATCTTTCTGTTGATATCAACATTTGCAAGCTTAAGACCATGCATGAACTGGCTATAAGATATGCCATTCATACGTGCTGCAGCATTGATACGTGCGATCCAGAGCTGTCTGAACTGACGCTTTCTCTCTTTTCTGCCTGCATAAGCGCTTGCAAGTGCACGCATAACAGACTGCTTAGCAACTCTGTACTGCTTAGATCTAGCGCCTCTGTAGCCCTTTGCAAGCTTCAATACTCTATTGTGTTTCTTTTTAGCGTTCATTCCGCCTTTAATTCTTGCCATTTTAATATCCTCCTAAACTCAAAGACATTCCAAATTATAAATAAGGTAAGATCTTCTTCATATTCTTAACATTTGTTGCATCTGTCATAGCAGCTTTTCTAAGATTTCTCTTATTCTTTGTTGTCTTCTTTGTTAAGATATGGCGCTTGTAAGCTTTATTTCTCTTTAACTTACCGTTACCTGTTAATTTAAAACGCTTAGCAGCCGATCTGCTTGTTTTCATCTTTGGCATTACTTTATCCTCCTTGCCTCTCTAAAAGATTAGTTTTTCTTTTCAGTTAAGAACATGGTCATGCTGCGCCCTTCAACCTTGGGTGCCTTTTCCACTACTGCTATATCACTGAGACTCTCAGCAAAATCATCAAGGATGTGTTTGCTGGTGTTCATATGAGCCATCTCACGGCCACGGAATCTCAATGTAACCTTCACACGATCTCCCTTGCTCAAAAACTTCTTAGCAGCATTGATCTTTGTATTAAGATCGTTCGTATCGATATTGGGAGACAATCTAATCTCCTTGATCTCAACAGTCTTCTGCTTCTTTTTAGCATCTTTTTCCTTACGTGCAAGTTCATATCTGTACTTGCCGTAATCAATGATCTTACATACCGGCGGTTTTGCGGTCGGAGCAATCTTTACAAGATCGACACCGGCTTCTTCAGCAAGTGCGAGAGCTTCTTTCGCGCTCATTATACCGAGCTGTTCTCCGTCCATACCGATAACACGGACTTCCTTGTCTCTAATCTGTTCATTAATGAATAAGTCGCTAATAGTTTTTCCCTCCATAAATAGTGAACGTGTGACAATAAAAAAGTGGATAGCATAACTATCCACTTAAGATCACTCACAATGAGCATAATGCTCTGCAAGAAAACTTTTGACGCTTGAAGCTTTCGCCGCAAGGTGAGAGTGGATACTCTGCTTGTTGTTTTCACCTTTGATAAGATAACATACGCTTAAGCCCGTGTCAACACTTTTTTAGCGTTTTTTCTCTTCTTCAGGCAGTTCTACACGGATTTCCTTTGTAGCTATCTCCTTAAGTATCTGTTCCTTAAATTCAGCTAAAGGCTTCTGGCCTTCATTGCCTTCAAAACGTGAACGTACAGATACAAGTCCGTCCTGCTCTTCCTGCTCTCCGACTATGAGCATATAAGGAAGCTTATCTATTCTTGCTTCTCTTATCTTGTAGCCGATCTTTTCTGAACGGTTGTCAACAGTTACATCGACGCCTGCCGCATTAAGCTCTGCTCTAACCTTTTCAGCATAGCTTTCAAATTTCTCAGAAATAGGAAGTATTCTTACCTGCTCTGCACACAGCCATGTCGGGAACTTGCCTGCATAATGCTCAATGAGCCATGCAAGCGTTCTCTCATAGCATCCCATTGAAGTACGATGTATGATATAAGGACGCTGCTTGTTGCCGTTCTCGTCTATGTAATACATATCATAACGTTCAGCTAAGAACATATCGAGCTGTATCGTTATCATCGTATCTTCCTTGCCGTATACGTTCTTTGCCTGTATATCTAACTTCGGTCCGTAGAATGCAGCTTCACCGTCTTCTTCCGTATACTCAAGACCGATATCATCAAGGATCTCACGCATCTTATCCTGAACAATATCCCAGTCTTTAGCTGTTCCGAGATACTTGTCCGGATTGTTAGGATCCCATTTGCTCATACGGTAGGTTACTTCATCCTCGACTCCGAGTGTCGTCAGGCAGTATTTAGCAAGTTTTACACAGTTTTTGAATTCGTCTGCGATCTGACCGGGTGTACAGATAAGATGACCTTCTGAGATCGTAAACTGTCTTACTCGCGTAAGACCGTGCATCTCACCGGAATCCTCATTTCTAAACAGTGTAGAAGTCTCACCCATACGATAAGGCAGATCACGGTAACTGTGCTGTTTTGCCTTGTATACAAAATACTGGAAAGGACATGTCATTGGACGAAGAGCCATTACTTCTCTTCCCTTGTCATCAGTATATACATGTTCCTGGGCATTCTTCATTGCAACATCAGGATCACCGTAAAGCTTCTGATCCTCATGTGCATCCTCATCACTCATAAGATCATCGTTAAGGACGAACATTCCGTCCTTGTAGTGGAACCAGTGATCTGAAAGCTTATACAGATTAGACTTTGCCATGTAAGGAGTCTTTGTACGAACATAGCCCCACTCTCTGTCTTCAAGATCCTCGATCCATCTCTGCATCTTCTGGATCATCTTTGCTCCCTTGGGCATCAGAAGCGGGAGTCCCTGTCCTATTACATCAACAGTCGTGAACAGTTCCATTTCACGTCCGAGCTTGTTATGATCACGCATCTTGATATCTTCAAGTCTGTCAAGATGAGCCTTTAAATCTTCCTTGTTCGTATAAGCCGTTCCGTATATACGCTGAAGTCTTGCCTTGTTTGAATCGCCTCTCCAGTATGCCATTGAAGAAGAAATGAGCTTATAAGCCTTTATCGCTTTTGTGCTTGAAAGGTGAGGTCCTGCACAAAGATCCGTAAATCCTTCACCCTGGCTGTAAAAGCTTATTACAGCGTCTTTTGGAAGGTCATTGATGAGCTCAACCTTGTAAGGCTCGCCCTTTTCTTCCATGAACTTTATCGCTTCCTGTCTGGGAAGTTCAAAACGTTCCAGCTTGTTACCCTCTTTGATTATCTTTTTCATTTCTGCTTCAATGTTATCAAGATCCTCTCTAGAAAAAGGATTTGGAACATCGAAATCATAATAAAATCCATCATCGATGGCAGGTCCTATAGCAAGCTTTGCCTCAGGGAAAAGTCTCTTTACAGCCTCAGCCATTACATGCGAGCATGTATGTCTTATCACCCTTAAACCTTCTTTAGATTCACCTTCGATGATGCTTCCATCCGTTAACATTACCGTACTCATTACTATGTCCTCCTTTCAGTTTTCAAATAAAAAATCCCATACACATATCTGTGTATGGGACGATACTTTCTTAAAGTTCGCGGTTCCACCCATATTGCCCTTTAATAAGGACCACTCAATTTGCCTGTAACGTAGGCATACGGACCGGATTGGGGTCGCTCGGAGGTGGTCTTCACACAAGGTTCCGATCAGGATGCTCTCAGCCTAGACATCCCTCTCTTTGATCTTTCCCAAGGCTACTGTCCTCGTCAACGCTTTACTATAATTTGAATGTATTATCGACCATTCCATAAGAAATGTCAAGCAGGGGATGAGAGAATCGAACTCCCACCAAAGGTTTTGGAGACCCCTATCATACCATTTGACCAATCCCCTGTGTTCAAGCTTTTCGCTCAACAAACGCTATTATATCAAAGCAAAATGAATAATGCAAGTACATTTTTCAGATAGCCTCTATGGCCTGCGCGATGTTTTTAACACCTATGATTTTGATGCCTTTTATATCTTTCAGTGAATCGATACATCCGAATGGTACTATACATGTCTCAAAGCCGAGTTTCTTGGCTTCGCTCACTCTTGCACCTGCCTGTGAAACTGCTCTGACCTCTCCGCTTAGTCCAACCTCTCCGAAAGCTATAGTCTTGTCATCGATAGCTTTGTTTCTGTAACTTGAGACTATCGCCATCACAATCCCCAGATCTATTGCCGGTTCACTGATCTTTATGCCTCCTGCGATATTTACATACGCATCCTGATCAGAAAGTGGCATATCCAGTCTCTTTTCAAGGACTGCCATTAAAAGATTAAGTCTGTTTGTATCGCTTCCTGCGGACTGTCTTCTGGGGAATCCGAAACTGGTCCTTGAAACAAGGGCCTGTATCTCTATAAGTATCGGTCTTGTCCCTTCCATTGAGCAGGATACTATGGATCCGCTGGAATTAAGCGGCTTTCCGTTTAGCATGAATTCAGACGGGTTGATGACCTGGTTAAGACCGTCATTTTTCATCTCGAATACACCTATCTCATTGGTCGATCCGAATCTGTTCTTAACGGCTCTCAATATCCTGTAGCTGGCATGTCTGTCACCTTCAAAATACAGAACAGTATCCACCATGTGTTCAAGTACTCTCGGTCCAGCAACAGTTCCTTCCTTTGTCACATGTCCTACGATAAATACGCTCACTCCCTGTTCTTTTGCGATACGCATCAGTACAGCAGTTGCTTCTCTTACCTGAGATACGCTTCCCGGTGCCGATCCGATTTCTTCATCATACATTGTCTGTATGGAATCGATCACGGCAACGGCAGGCTTTGTTTTAATAATGACTTCTTCGATAGCAGCTAGGTTTGTTTCGCATAACAGTTTCAGGTTATCCTTCATTTGACCGATACGCACTGCTCTCAGCTTTATCTGTCTTAGGCTCTCTTCGCCGGAAACATACAAAACCTCTTTTCCCTTATCAGAAAGCATCTTGCAAACCTGCAGTAAAAGCGTAGACTTGCCAATGCCCGGATCTCCTCCGACCAGTGTGAGTGATCCCGAAACAATTCCTCCTCCGAGCACTCTGTCCAGCTCCTCAATGCCTATGATCTCTCTTTCCTCTTCATCCGTACTTATCTGCGATAATGATACGGGTTTTGAGCCTGCTTCGTTTCTTTTAGCTGATGATGAAAGTATCTTTTTATCAACTTTTTCTTCAACAAATGTATTCCATGCCTTGCATGCAGGACACTGTCCCATCCACTTTGATGATTCATAGCCGCATTCATTGCAAAAATACACAGTACTGTCTTTTTTAGCCATTATGACTCCCGCGCCTAACTAACAGTACCCATCTGCTTTCACAGATGGGCACCTGTTTATTCTTATTTCTTTATAACTACTTTCTTTCTTCCGCCGCTCAGGTCTAGACTGAAATTCAGCTTTCCGCCAAGATTTGTCTTTACCTTTCCGACACTCACATCATCGACGATAACTTCATATTCCGTCTCATCTTCAAGTCCTACGGTTATCTGAGCGTCATCATCTGCGTTACCCTCAACAAAAAATGCAACTCCGTCAGCGTTCTCCGTAAAGTTGTATACGCTGGTTCCCGGAACCGACTCATAGACGAACATGCCGTTCTTTTCAAGCTTAGTGATCTCCTTGAAAGTCTTTACCTTCATGAGGTTGCCTTCATAAGGGAAGTCCTCTGCTTTGGATTTTTCATTAAGACTGTAATCACCAAAGCTCAAAGAGTTGTCGCTCTCGATGTTTATTAAATTTGCTGCCATTCTACGTCCTCCATTCGACATATTTTATGCCGATTACTTACAATTAAATTATAACTGATTTGGAGAATAAAAAGTGTTAATTTTTTGTAAACAAGATCTTTTTATCCTTGAGTCCGACCTTGACTTTATCTCCGGGCTTTATTATCTTACTCAGTATCTGTTCAGCCAGTGCATCCTCGATCTCTGTCTGTATCGCTCTCTTTAACGGTCTGGCGCCCATTTTAAGATTTGTATGCTTGTCTACTATATACTTTTTAACGGCATGACTGATGTTTAGATCTATGTTCATCTGATCTTTGCATCTGTCTATAAGGTTCTTTGACAGCAACGTAACGATCTCATTCATGTCATCCTTGGTCAAGGCATGGAATACCATGATATCATCTATACGGTTTATGAACTCGGGCTTGAACATTTTCTTGACCTCATCCATTACCGCATCCTTCATCTTCTCATAGTCTTTCTGTTCATCAGACTTGCTGGCAAATCCAAGGTTCTTGGGTTCCATTATCCTCATGGCGCCCGCATTGCTGGTCATGATGATGACAGTATTCTTGAAGGAAACCTTTCTGCCCTTTGAATCTGTTATATGTCCGTCATCGAGTACCTGAAGTAGGATATTGAATACATCCGGATGAGCTTTCTCTATCTCATCAAAAAGAACAACACTGTACGGATTCTGTCTTACCTTGTCTGAAAGCTGTCCTCCGTCATCATGTCCGACGTATCCCGGAGGCGATCCTATCATCTTTGATACGGAATGACTTTCCATATACTCTGACATATCAACACGGATAAGGGCATCTTCCGAACCGAACATAGCCTCAGCCAGTGCCTTTGAAAGCTCTGTCTTACCAACACCGGTGGGGCCTAGGAATAAGAACGATCCTATCGGTCTCTTAGGATCCTGCAATCCTACCCTGCCTCTTCTCATCGCCCTGGAAATAGCTTCAACTGCTTCGTTTTGTCCAACTACCCTCTTATGAAGTATGCTCTCTAATCTTAACAGTCTGTCAGCCTCTTTTTCATTTAATTTGGATACCGGTATCTTTGTCCAGGCTGCAACTGCCTCAGCTATCTCATCCTCGCCAACGATATATTCTTTTCTTGAGGCCTGCTTGATCTCTTTGGCTCTCATCTTGTCAAGTTTTTTAATGAGCTCGTCTTCATTCCTTTTGAGCTCACCTGCTTCAGCGAAAGCCTCGACCTTTATTGCCTGCTCTATAAGAGAATCTGTCTTTTTGATCTCTTCTACAAGCTCATTGAGCTTAGCCGATGTATTGGCTGTACGAAGCCTTACAGCACTGGAAGCCTCGTCGATAAGATCGATCGCCTTATCGGGCAGATTTCTGTCATTGATATATCTTGCCGATAATCTTACAGCACTTTCAATGGCATCCTCCGTAATCTTTACCTTATGATGCTCCTCATATTTATGTGCAATGCCATTTAATATTCGTATCGCTTCCTCTTCTGTAGGCTCCTCTACAGTGATGGGCTGGAAACGCCTCTCAAGAGCGGCATCCTTTTCAACATACTTTCTGTACTCTGCAAGAGTTGTCGCACCGATCAGCTGTATCTCGCCTCTGCTTAGACTGGGTTTTAAGATATTTGACGCATCTATAGCGCCTTCAGCTCCGCCGGCACCTATAAGAGTATGCAGTTCATCAAGGAAGAGAAATACATTTCCGTCCTCAATGACTTCCTTCATGACTTTCTTTATTCTCTCTTCAAACTCTCCTCTATACTTGGATCCTGCCACCATACCGGAAAGATCAAGAGTCAGGACTCTCTTATTTTTTACAGTATCGGGAACTTCTCCGGCAACGATCCTTTGTGCAAGTCCTTCAACGATCGCAGTCTTACCCACTCCTGGTTCACCCACAAGGCAGGGATTGTTCTTTGTCCTTCTGCTTAGTATCTGGATCATTCTCTGGATCTCGGTTTCTCTTCCGATTACCGGATCGAGCTTGCCTGACCTGGCAAGTTCAGTGAGATCTCTGCTGTATTGAGCGAGCATTGAAGTTCCGTTCTTCTTTGATGCCTTTATAGGAAGATCCTCTTTGTACAGATTTCCGTCTTCTCCCATTGATACAAGTGTTTCGGCATATATCTTCGGCAGATTGACTCCCATTGTTATGAGCAGTCTGGCAGCAACATTCTCGCCTTCCTTGATGATAGCGAGCAAGATGTGCTCAGTTCCTATCTCAGCGGAATTAAATCTGTCGGCCTGAGTAGCTGCTTCCTCTAAAACCTTTACGGCTCTCGGAGAATATCCGTCTCTTTCCGCTACAGGCAAAGCAGTATCGGGAGCAACAAAATCCCTTACAAGCTCCTCCACGGTTTCAAGCTTTGCTCCGTTTGATGTTAAAACCTTTGCTGCCAGACCTTCATTTTCCTTTATGAGTCCCATGAGAAGATGTTCTGTTCCCACATAGGACTGATGAAGAGTCTTTGCATATCTTTTTGCATGCTTTAACGCAGTTTTTGCACTTTCGGTATATTCTTTCATGCTGATAATTCCTATTATATAGTGATTATGCATCCAAGGTAATAACCCTGAATGCATATATATGATCACTTACTTATCAATATCTAAAAACTCGAATTCCATGTCATCATCGATGTCGAGGAAATTCTTTGACTGCCAAGCTTCCTTCCTGTCATCCTGCAATGCCTTTGAAGGTTTGGTAATGGCAGATGCCTTTTTGGGTTTGCCCTTCTTTGTGACGATCTTTATATCATCATCGTTGGGTTCATCCTCGACTACAGGTGCCGGTGTAGGTGTTGCTTTTCTTACCGGACGCTGCGGCATTTCATCTTCATAAGCCTCATCGTCTTCATCATCCTCCCAGTCTTCATATGAATCCCTGAGTTTGAAAAGAAGGATAGAAACCGCGATCACAAGGAACAGTATAACGATACCCATGATGATAACGATCTTTTTATACTTTGATGCATCTCCGGCATCTGAACTCTCAGCTGCCTGGCTCTGCTGCATAACGGCATTGATGTTGTCTATGCTCTGTCTGGTTCCCTTGATATGATCATATAAGTACCATGTATCAACGCCTTCGTTGTTCGGTTCATATTTCAGTTCATAATCGCTGTTGGGAGCAGAAACCGGAAGATCAGCTTCCATCTCAGTTTCTTCAGGCTCTTCAGTCTCGGTATCAACCTCCGCTTCGCCCGTATCTTCAGATTCTGTCGATGTATTGACGTAATCTGATCTTATGAATCCGTTCACATCGCCGTAGCTTATCTGATACCATACCTTTCCATCACTTCCGTTTGCCTGTCCTGTTATGGAAAGAGCCTGCCCCGCGGGAGCTGTGGCTTTCTTATTCGATTTTGTTGAAGCCCCTTCTCTTACACTGACTGAATCAGTTGTTGTTCCGCTTGTGAATTCACATGCTTCAACCGTTGTTGTAACTACTTCCGTAACAGTTTCTGTCTGAGTGGTCTCTTCGCTCTTCTTTGTCTCGGTTGTTTCTGATGAGGAAGAAGATGATGATTCTGTCTTTATATCACCGTCTACATCTGTGACAAGATCGGCTCTGATATAACCTGTAGTATTTCCGTCAACATATACCTTATACCAGGTATAGCCGCTTCCATCCTTTGTAGAAGATAAAACATCGAGTTTGCTTCCCTTGACTGTACTTCCTACCACTTCAGCGGATGTACTGGCTGACTGTCTTATCTTGGCCGCATCTGCCGATACCTTGCAGGTTCCGGCTGCCATGCTTCCAAAAGCACCGATATATAGTGACGCCGTTACGATCGTTGCAACAAGCAACCCTTTAACTGCTTTACCAAATCTCATATTTCTAATTCCTTTCCACCTCATCTATTGCTTTGCCAATATCACTTCTCATGTATTTATTGTCAAATGTGACCCACTTGGTAGCTTCATAGGCCTTTTGCCTTGCATCCTTAAGATCGCTGCCTACAGCCGTCACGCCTAATACTCTACCACCATTTGTCACTATTTGTCCATCTTTTTCCTTTGTTCCGGCATGGAAACAGTAGTATCCTTCCTTGCCCTCAAAGTTCTCAAGGCCCTTTATTACCTTGCCTTTTTCATATGAAACGGGATATCCTTCACTCGCAAGGACAACACATACGGCAGCATTGTCTTCAAACTGAAGATCTATCTTATCAAGTGTACCGTCTATGCAGGCATCTATAACATCCATTATATCATTCTTCTGTCTGCAGAGTACAACCTGTGCCTCGGGATCTCCGAAACGTGCATTGTATTCAAGAACTCTCGGTCCTTTTTCTGTTAGCATGAGGCCAAAGAAGATGATCCCCTTAAAAGGTCTTCCTTCCGCTGCCATAGCATCAACGGTTGGCTGATATATATACTTTTTACAGAAATCGTCTACTTCCTTTGTATAGAAAGGACTGGGAGAGAAATTACCCATGCCTCCGGTGTTTAAGCCCTGATCGCCGTCAAGCGCTCTCTTGTGGTCCTGAGCCGAAGTCATTGTCTTTATTGTCTTTCCGTCAACATACGACAGTACTGAAACCTCTCTGCCAGTCATGAACTCTTCAACGACCATCTTGTTTCCTGAATCGCCAAAGTGCTTATCAAGCATTATCTCCTTTACTCCGGCCTTTGCTTCCTCTAGAGTATTGCAGATAAGAACACCTTTGCCGAGTGCAAGTCCGTCAGCCTTTAGAACTATAGGCATCTGAGCGCTTTCAAGATACTCAATAGCCTTGTTTGCATCATCAAATGTCTCATAAGCAGCTGTCGGAATATTGTATTTTTTCATAAGATCCTTGGAGAAGGCCTTGCTTCCCTCTAGGATCGCAGCATTCTTTCTAGGTCCGAAGGTCCTGAATCCCTCGGCTTCAAGTACATCTACAAGTCCCCCAACGAGCGGATCATCGGGTGCGACAAATATAAGATCAGGCTGTATCGTTTTTGCATAGGATACTATCTTGTCAAACTCCATAACTCCTATGGAAGGTTCGCACTCAGCTATCTGTGCTATACCAGCATTTCCCGGCACACAGTATAACTTGTCAACTCTCTTGCTCTTTTTCATGCTCACGGCTATGGCATGCTCTCTGCCGCCGCCACCAACAATAAGTACTTTCACACTATCCTCCTTACCCTATCTCAACCTTTGAATCAGAGACTTTTATTTTTCCGTTTGCGAAAAGATCGATCGCTTTCGGAAGTATCTCCCACTCTGCCTGTTTCATCACTCTTAACTGAAGAGTCTTTGGCGTGTCATCAGGTAATACTTCAACCGCCTTCTGCAATATGATCGGTCCTGTATCCGTTCCCTCGTCTACAAAATGCGCTGTCGCACCTGTAACCTTTACTCCTCTTGCAAGGACTGCTTCGTGCACCTTGAGTCCGTAGTAGCCGACACCGCAAAATGACGGTATGAGTGACGGATGAATATTAATTATCCTGTTTTTGAATGTCTTAACAAACTGCTCGGGGATGTTTACAAGAAATCCCGCAAGCACAACAAGACCGGGCTCATATTCCTTTACCGTTTCAAGCAATGCCTTGTTGAATAAATCTCTGTTCTCATAATCCTTGGGTGATACTACCTTTGCATCGATCCCGGCATTCTGTGCTCTTTCAAGCGCCTTTACGCCGTAATTGTTTGAGATCACCGCTTTTATCCTGGCATTTGTTATCTCTTTGCTCTTAATCTTGTCTATGATAGCCTGAAGGTTGGTTCCTCCTCCCGACACGCATACAACTATGTCTAGCATAAGGTTACTCCCTTTTCTCCTTCTGTTATCTCTCCGACAACATAAGCCTTGTCACCGGCAGATTCAAATGCCTTTATCGCTGTATCGACATCAGCCTTATCAACGGCTATAACCATTCCAAGACCCATGTTGAACGTGTTGTACATCATGTCCTCGTCAAGATCAGCCTTCTTTTTCATAAGATCAAATATTGGAGGCACGGGATATGAATCCTTCTTTATGTTCGCATGTGTACCCTCTTTTAGCATACGGGGTACATTTTCATAGAAGCCTCCGCCTGTAATATGGCTGCATGCCTTTAGTTTAACTCCTGCATCTGCTGCAGCCTTTAGTGCCTTAACATATATGCGTGTGGGCTCGATAAGAACATCTCCGAGCTTTGCGCCAAGCTCTTCATAATATGTGTCAAGGCTTTCCTTTGTCATTTCAAAGACCTTTCTCACAAGAGAGAATCCGTTGCTGTGAACACCTGTAGATGCAAGTCCGATCAGAACATCGCCTGCTTTCAGATCCTTTCCGGTGATTATATCCTTTTCATCAACTATTCCTACCGCAAATCCAGCAAGATCGTATTCATCCTCAGGCATTAAACCGGGATGTTCCGCTGTCTCTCCGCCGATAAGCGCACATCCTGCCTGCTTGCAGCCTTCGGCAACACCTTTTACGATGGCCGCTATCTTTTCGGGATAGTTCTTGCCGCATGCTATATAATCCAAAAAGAATAAAGGTTCACCGCCGCCGCATACGATATCATTTACACACATCGCAACCGCATCTATTCCGATAGTATCATGCTTGTCCATTAAAAATGCGAGCTTGACTTTTGTTCCGCAGCCATCCGTTCCGGAAACGAGTGTGGGCTTTTCCATGCTCTTGAATTTCTCCATGGAAAATGCACCTGCAAAACCACCAAGACCTCCGATCACCTCAGGTCTGTCTGTCTCCTTGACAAATGCCTTAATAAGCTCGACTGACTTGTAGCCTGCCTCAATATCAACTCCGGCCTTTTTGTAATCCATAATATTCTCCTTTTATTGTTTATTTATTGTAATTCTTATATCCTACTTCAGAGAGCTTTGCATCCTTGGCTCCGACCTGCTCTCTCAGTTCTTCCTTGTAATCCTTTAATTTTTTAAGCAATGCCTCATCGCTTGTGGCAAGGATCTTTGCGGCAAGTATGCCTGCATTTGCTCCGCCGTTTATCGCAACTGTTGCCACGGGAATACCGCTGGGCATCTGAACTATGGAGTAGAGTGAATCCTTTCCTCCAAGGCTAGTTGTATGCATAGGGATTCCTATAACGGGCATCGGAAAGATCGCTGCACACATGCCGGGAAGATGAGCTGCCATTCCCGCGCCTGCGATGATGACCTTGTATCCTCTTTTTTCTGCGCTGTTTGCATAGTTAAAAAACTCCTGAGGCTCTCTGTGTGCAGATATGATGTTCATATCATATGTGATGCCGAATCTGTCAAGCATCTCTGCAGCCTTTGCCATTATCGGCATATCAGAATCGCTTCCCATTACTATTCCTACCTGTGGCATAATCTTACTCCTTTTCTTTAATCAATACTTAATTCATCCAAAGGCTCGTTGAGTTTCTCAAGTCCCTCAAGGACAAATCTGCCGTCCTTTAAGATGAATATCTCTTCTTTTTTATCTGTGATCGCGCAAAGGCTTCCCAGTTCATCATACGGTATCGTGATGTCGGTATGGCAGTTAAAGTATGCTGCCTGAGGATCGGTCTTTCTCTTTGCGGAGAAGCTGTTCTCCTTGGCCACTATTCTCTTGCCGTTTGGATTAAAGGTGTCAACATCCTCTTCATGAGAATAGCATGTATCTCCGACAGCAAAATGCGGTCCTGTCTTTTCTGCGATCAGTATCGGCATGATAGAATCAAGCCCGTATGTTTTTGTTGCTTTGTATGCGACGGTATTTGTTCCTATCGCAAACTCGCCAAGCGGTAACGTATCATGATTGAACAGAAGATATGTGTCGATAAACTTCTTGCATTCCTCTTCGTCCTCATAATTACCACAAGTTATATTATCTATTATTCCGTCCTTAAATTCTAGTGTCAAATCGACGAATTGAATACCGTTTAAAAATACTTCTTTGACATGTAGGATACCGTTCGTACCCTCAAGTCTCGGAGATGTGAATACCTCTCCTACCGGAATGTTGACATCTGCAACACAGTTTTCAAACTTGGTCTCTTTATCAGGGTCAGTTATGTCAACCAGCTGTACCTTTATGTCAGTCCTGTTGCCGTTTCTTCCAAGAACATGAACATAGTCAGCTTTATCGAGAGTATCTATGATTATCTGCTGCATATCCCTGTACAGCTCATAGTTTAGTGTATTGATCTTTATCGTTTCCCTGAATATATCTTCAAATCTTTCGCCTATCGTAGGTGTCGGGAATGCGATAATGGTAAAGCTCCTCTCCTCGCCTTTGACATATCTGTTTAATATCTCTCCTGCTCTTCCACTGTATTGCGTGAACAGTTTTTTAGCCTGAGCATCGGCTGATGTCTTTTCATTCTTCTTAACAGGAGTGAACGGCTTTTCTCCAAAGCTTTCTATGCAGGCAGGACCGCCGTACACGGCTGCCATATCCTTGATCTTATCAAGGCAGTCGCGATAGCTTTCAAGCTTTCTTTCCATAAACGCATGATCAAAGTAAAAAACCTTGTCATACTCATGATCGCTGTCAAACTGCCTGTTTATAGATGTGCTCTCTATGCCTCTCTTTATTACACTCCTTGAAAGCATAAAGCTCGGTGAGGAATAATGTATGATCGCATCAAGCCCCATATCCTTAAAGTTTTGAACAGCTTTTCTCACAACTCTTTCAAAACCCAGAAAATATCTTATCTCAACCGTCTTTTTGATCGAAATATCCTTGCCTGTTGCAATGAATCCCAATCTGTATCCTTCGGTAAACGTATATGCCATCCTGTCTATATCATCGTCGCTTAATGTAGCCATAAATGTGGCCATGGATAGCTCCGTGTCGGATATATACTCGCCGTAGTCATACAGATAATCGCTGTCGCCAAGGTCAGCCTCCATAACTATCGCCTTTGGAAGACTCTCAGTGTTTGCAAATGAATCTCCCAGGGAATCTGCGAGCATGAGGTCAAGATAGTCAAAGGCAAAGCTCTTAAATGTCTCTTTGACACTTTCAAAATTAGGTGCCTTGCCGCTCTCTGACTTTGCTTCGACAAACATGTAATAGATCTCTAAAAAGAGTTCCTCTCTTATGAGAACCTGTTCAAGATTCTGTGAATAAGCATATATGATGCAGCTTCTTAGTTCCGCATATATCGCAGACAAAAGCTGACCGAACTCTTTTCCCAGTTTTCTTACCGCAAACGACGGATTTAAATAGCTGTTTTCATAGTATCTTGGTCTGAGTTCTATATACAGATCCTTGTTTGCCTGGATACGTCTGTTTACCGAAGTCTTGAAAAAAGATCCTTCTATAGCAGACAAAAGGATCCCGTCCACCGAACGCAAAAACAGAGCTGCCTGATTAAAATACGGATAATATGCATCGTCTGTCTCGCATTTGTCACAGATCGAGCTTATCCTCTCCATAGCCAGCTCGTGTCTTTCCATAAAGTATTCTAGATCTTCATTATCAAATATTCTCTTATAACTGTAACTCATTACACCCCGTACGCTCCGGCATATAGTACCATACTGACTCCCAAAAGTGCCGCAAGATTCAAAACTATACCTATATAAGAAAACAGATGGAACTCATCCGCTCTTGACTTTGATATATATCCGAGTATAAGTCCGACAGTCGCAAACAGAAGTATGACTGCTCCCGTCCCTCCAAGACGCTCAGTGGCTATACCGCCGAGTATATAGGTGGAGTATATCGCATATCCGAGCGCTACATCGGCTATGAGTCCCAGCACCGAAGACATTATGGCCTGCGGTGAATGATTTTTATCTGTAAATATGTACTTCTTTGCCATATCATACTCCGTACTCTTTATAGTACGAATCTATCCTTGCCTTAAGCTCATTGTCAATGATCTTCTTTTGAGTAAGATATTCAACGACTTCCTTCATTGACACGATAGCCCCTGTCTCAAAGCCGTAAAGGTCCTTTATCTCATCGAGTGCACCCTTGTCGCCCTTACCTTTCTCACATCTGTTTAAAGAGACCATGAGGCCTATTATCTTTACATCACCCTGCGCCTTGACGATCGGTATCGTCTCTTCCATGGATTTTCCCGATGTTGTAACATCTTCTATTACAACTATCCTGTCACCGTCCTTTATGGGGCTTCCCAGCAAAATGCCAGCATCACCGTGATCCTTTGCTTCTTTTCTGTTAGAGCAGTATCTGATCTCTTTTCCGTACAGCCTTGAGTATGCCATTGTCGTTGCAACGCTTAATGGTATGCCCTTGTAAGCGGGACCGAATAAAACATCAAAATCATCGCCGTACTTGTCATGTATCGCTTTGGCATAGTATTCTCCCAGCTTTGTAAGCTGAGAGCCTGTGACATAGAGTCCGGCATTCATGAAAAACGGCGATCTTCTGCCGCTCTTTAATGTAAAATCCCCGAACTTCAAAACGCCGCAGTCGAGCATGAAATCAACAAATTCCTGTTTATAAGCTTCCATAATATATATCCTTTCGTAATCAGCCAAGTGCCTGTGATATATCTTCCTTCATTGCCTTTACAGCTGCAAGAGCCGCATCCGCATAGCCTTCTTCTCCATATGAAGCATACTGTTGCTGCTGATATGCTCCTATTATTCCGCGGCTTGAGTTTACGATCGCTCCAAGTCCGTCCTTGTTGAAGAAGTGTACAAGATCCTTGCCCTTTCCTCCCTGGGCACCGTATCCGGGTACGAGTATGAAGCTCTTTGGCATAACTTCCCTCATCAGTTTTCCTTCTTCGGGATATGTTGCACCAACTACCGCTCCTACATAAGAGTACTCATCTCCCATGCATTCACCTGCCCACTCGTTGACTTTTTCACCCACAAGTTCAAACAGCTTTCTGTTTCCGATGAGCTGATCCTGGAATTCTCCGCTGCTGGGATTTGATGTCTTTACAAGAACAAAGATACCTTTCTTTTCTTCCTTGCAGACTTCTATGAAAGGCTTTACTCCGTCGCTTCCAAGATACGGATTAACCGTGACAAAGTCCTCATCAAAGCCCCTGCAGACTGTTGAGCCGATCTTTACCGAACCCAGATGACCTATCGCATACGCAGTCGAAGTAGAACCGATATCGCCTCTCTTTATGTCTCCGATGACAACAAGGCCTTTTTGCTTGCAGTATCTTACAGTCTTGTCGAATGCGTCAAGCCCGGGCATTCCGAACTGTTCGTACATCGCTATCTGGGGTTTTACTGCAGGGATGTATTCATAGATCGCATCTATGATGCCCTTGTTATACTCCCAGATCGCTGCACCAGCGGCATTTAAGGTCTCGCCGTGCTCCTTTATCGCCTTTTTAATTATAAATTCAGGTATGAGTTTCATTGTAGGATCAAGTCCTACAACGATCGGAGCCTGAGTCTTTTTGATGTTCGCTATAAGTTTGTTTATCATATATTTCTCCTTTACCACAGGCTTTTTATGCTTGTGATATCCTAATAAAAGGCAAGCATTAGGCTTGCCTTTTTCTTATCTTTATCTTACTGCCATTGATCGTTCAGAAGCAAATTTCTTGATATTTGATGCATTGACATATTTCTTGAATCCGTCACCGTTGACCACAACAAGTGTAGGCGCCTGCATGATGCCGTATTTACCGGCAAGCTCCATATTCTCCTCTGCGTCTATGAGAACATATTTCTCATTCTTCAGATATTCCTTTGCAAGCTTGCAGTTCGGACAGGTCTTTGTAGTGAACAGATACATCACATCGGTAGGTATTGAAACCTCGATATCGGGAATATCATCCTCAACATCCTTTAATGTTACCACCGCGCTCATAGGTCTCTTTAATACCGATCTGTCTATATCGTAAACCTGTCTGTTTGCATATTCCTGAAGCTTTCCGTCATTCCAGTTCTGAACCGGACGGTAGTAGCCTGTGATCCTGCTGTATACTTCTGTAGGATTTCCGCAGTGAGGACACTGTGCAACCTCTCCTGCTATATATCCGTGATCCTTGCATATAGAATATGTAGGAGACAGTGTATAGTAAGGAAGCTTGTAGTTTTCAGCTATCGTCCTTACAAGCTCGGCTGCAGCCTTCCAATCGGGAAGCTTTTCGCCAAGGAATGCATGGAATACGGTACCTGAAGTATAAAGTGTCTGCAGTTCATCCTGGATGTCAAGAGCGTCAAATATATCATATGTATATCCAACAGGCAGGTGTGAAGAGTTTGTATAGTAAGGTGTATCGCCCTGATTTCCTGCTGTCTTGATACCCGGCCAGTTCTTGCGGTCGTGCTTTGCAAGCCTGTAAGAAGTTGACTCTGCAGGTGTAGCCTCAAGGTTGTACAGATCACCGTACATCTCCTGATAATCACTGAGTCTGTTTCTCATATGATTGAGAACTTCCTTTGTGAAATCCTGAACATGCTTGTTGGTCATGTCCGCACGCAGCCAGTTGGCATTGAGACCCACCTCATTCATTCCAACCAGTCCTATGGTAGAGAAATGATTATCAAATGTACCAAGGTATCTGCGTGTATAAGGGTAAAGACCCTCATTGAGCAGCTTCGTTATTACTCCCCTCTTTATCTTGAGCGAACGAGCTGCTATATCCATCATCTTGTCAAGGCGCTTGTAGAAGTCAGCCTTGTCAGTTGACAGATATGCGATCCTGGGCATGTTGATCGTAACAACACCCACAGAACCGGTGCTTTCCCCGGAACCAAAGAAGCCTCCCGTCTTCTTACGCAGTTCACGAAGATCCAGACGTAGGCGGCAGCACATAGATCTTACGTCTGAAGGTTCCATATCGGAATTGATATAATTCGAGAAGTATGGTGTGCCATACTTTGAAGTCATTTCAAAGAGCAGTCTGTTATTCTCTGTATCAGACCAGTCGAAATCCTTTGTGATCGAATAGGTAGGGATAGGATACTGGAATCCGCGTCCGTTGGCATCTCCCTCTATCATGGTCTCGATAAATGCCTTGTTGACCATGTCCATCTCTTCCTTGCAGTCCTTATAGCAGAAATCCATCTCCTTGCCGCCTACGATAGCAGGAAGCTCGGCAAGATCCGCAGGAACTGTCCAGTCAAGCGTTACATTTGAGAAAGGAGCCTGAGTTCCCCATCTTGAAGGTGTGTTGACACCGTAGATAAATGCCTCTATGCATTTCTTGACTTCCTTATATGTAAGATTGTCAACCTTTACAAAAGGAGCAAGATATGTATCGAATGAAGAGAATGCCTGAGCGCCTGCCCATTCATTCTGCATGATTCCAAGGAAGTTAACCATCTGGTTGCACAGCACAGAAAGATGTGCGGCAGGCGCAGATGTGATCTTTCCCGGAATTCCTCCGAGTCCTTCTTTGATAAGCTGCTTTAATGACCATCCGGCACAATATCCGGTAAGCATAGAAAGGTCATGTATATGTATGTCTGCATTACGATGAGCCTTTGCTATCTCCTCATCATAAACCTCAGACAGCCAGTAGTTGGCTGTAACGGCACCGGAATTTGATAGGATCAGTCCGCCAACAGAATATGTTACGGTGGAATTCTCCTTAACTCTCCAGTCCTCAACCTTTACATAGCTGTTTACAACATCCTTGTAATCAAGGATGGTTGATTTCATGTTACGAAGCTTTTCTCTCTGTTTACGATAGAGAATGAAAGCTTTTGCCGCTTCGGAATACCCCGCCTGCTCCAGGACTCTCTCTACTGAATCCTGAATATCCTCTACAGCAATCCTATTGTCTTTTACCTTGTTCTGAAAATCAGCAGTAACTCGAAGCGAAAGCAGATCGATAACATCATTTGTGAATGATGCATCAGTAGCATTGAAAGCTTTGATGATCGCATCGCTGATCCTTGCTAAAGCAAACTCTGTCTCTTCCCCGTCCCTTTTGACTACCTGAAACATTGGATAACCCCGACTTTCTTATAAGAATATTTAGTAGCATTCGAAAAACGCCCTACATTAGCCATGATAACATCACCTAGTATAAAAGTCAACAGAAAACACAATATATTGTGTATTATTATGTAAACTTTACCTAAATATTGTGTCCACGCAAAAAGAGCCAATTTGTGCGGATATGCGCTCATACCCACAAAAACAGGCTCTTTTTTATGTTAATTCATTATACAAATTGCTCCACTAAACTCTCATCTGGTAGACAGGAATACATTTTCTTTTTTGGCTGCTTCATCATCAGGATAGCTTGTCATATATGAAGCCATCAGATTTTTTGCCTTCTTGAAATCGCCCATGTATTCCGTAGCGACGATCTCGTTGTATGAGAGCGTCTGCTCAATTCCGTTGTTCTCTATGTTCTTTGCACTCATAAATGCATTGAGCGCAGCCTCATAGTCACCCGCTTCGAGCTTACTAAGTCCCAGCTGATTATATATGATGGCACTTTCTGGATGTCTCTTTAGGAAATTGTCATATACGCTCGCTGCATAATTGTAGTCTCCAAGTTTCTCATATGTCTTTCCGAGAAACAGCACCGTGTTCTGGTCATCATCGTCTCTGGCATCCTCAAGATAAACCTTGGCATTTTCCAGATCACCCATGTAATAATATATCCTGCCCTTGTCAAAGCTTGACAGTTTCTTTTCATTATCTACTAGAAAGTTCTGAAGATACTTGATACCCTCTTCCTCATAGTAGTTGTCCGAAAGACGTCCCGCGACTTCTATCCTTAGATCGTAGTTTCCGGGCTCCAAGCTTAAAGCTTTTTCAAAGTCCTCTATCGCAAGATCATGTTCTCCGACTTTAAGATAATCGGTGCCCCTGTGATAGTAGGCCATCACATCCTTGTCATTAAGATTAAGTATCGCGGTATATGTAGCTATCGCTTCATTGAATTCATCCAGCTTCTCATATGCCTGAGCCAGATAGAAATTCAGATCGTAATCTATGTCTCTTACATTGCTTCCCGTATATGTCATGCTCTCGTGGTAATAATCCACGGCTGACTGATAATCCATCAGATAATAGCTGGCTATGCCTCTTCCTCTGGCGATCATTAGCGGATCCTCTCCGTTCTCCTGCGCCACATCAAATGAATCCATAGCCTGAGAAAACTGATTGTTCTCGATGGAATCATAGCCGGCCTGCGTATATTCGCCCTGCTTCATGCGTCCGCAACCCGCAAGAAAGATCACGCTTACAGCAAGAAGTAATGAAGTTTTTCTTATACATCCCCTAAGCTTCATGTTATCGTTCCTTATCTTAGAAGATTATATCATATATATATTTTGTTTGTCTTAATAATTTATTAAATCTGCCCAGCCATAGCCAGTGCATCATCTATATGCGCAGCGAAATTCTCTTCACCGATCTTTTCATCAAATTTGTCTTTTTTCATTACGCTCATCGGCTGTTCGTTGACATGCGAAAGTATAAGTCTTATGCCATGCTTCTGACATGTCTCATGAATCTGTTCAAGTGTTCTTAAAGCAGAGATGTCAAGTGCTGGAACTCCTCTCATTCTTAGGATGACTGCCTTTATTCCCTTCTGGGTATTTATCTGCATGAACTTGTCGGCAGCTGCAAAGAACATGGGGCCGTTTATCTCATATACAAGCACTCCCTTTGGTACCTGACGAAGGGAGAGCGCCATGGGATCATTGTTCTCATCATAATCCTCATCCAGATACTCCCAGCTCTTTACTTCGGTAACTTCGCTCATTCTTCTCAAGAAGAGGAATGCTGCCATGATTATGCCGACCTCGATAGCCACAACAAGATCAAATACAACCGTAAGGATAAATGTGATAACAAGTACTAGGATATCGCTCTTTGGCGAGCATTTGCACAGATGAACAAATTCCCTCCATCCACTCATGTTGTAGGCTACCATGAAAAGTATCGCTGCGATGGCAGGCATGGGTATCCATGCAGCATAGGGCATGAGTATTACAAGGATTATAAGAAGCGTAACGGAGTGGACCATACCGGCTACAGGTGTACGGCCGCCGCTCTTTATGTTTGCTGCGGTACGGGCTATCGCTCCCGTTGCGGGGATTCCTCCAAACAGTGCACTTGCAAGGTTTCCTGCACCCTGAGCGATCAGTTCCATGTTGGGCTTGTGTCTGCTTCCTATCATACCGTCTGAGACAACACACGATAAGAGGGATTCGATGCCTGCCAGTATAGCTATCGTAAACGCATCGGGGAGCAGAAGCCTTACCGACTCAAAGCTAAAGCGAGGTATAGAAAGAGGCGGAAGCTTGTTTGAGATCTCGTAAAGATCTCCTATTGTCTTCACATCCATCTTAAGACCTTTGACCATAACAATAGCTACTATAACTGCTATCAGCGAACCGGGTATGATCTGCGTGATCTTAGGCCATACGATCAGGATAAGAAGGCATACTATCCCGACTATGAGCGCCTGTACATTTACTGTAGGGATTGCATGTATAATGGCCATTACCTTTTCAGGTGTCTCTATAGGCGAAGTCGTAAAGGTCATCCCAAAGAAATCCTTGATCTGGCCTATTAGTATCGTCACAGCTATACCGAATGTAAATCCGGTCGTTATCGTATAAGGTATATACTTTATCAGATTTCCGAATTTGAAAAAGCCCATGATGATAAGGATTATTCCCGCCATAATGGTAGCGAGCACCAGCCCTTCCATGCCGTTTTTTGCTACTATGCCGGCAACGATAGTGGCAAATGCAGCAGTGGGACCAGCGATCTGAACTCTCGATCCTCCAAGGAATGCTATAACAAAGCCTGCGAATATCGCAGTATATATACCCTGTTCAGGTCCTACTCCCGAAGCTAGCGCCAAAGCTATAGACAAAGGAAGCGCGATTATCGCGACTATGATACCGCTGACCACATCCTTTCCAAACTGCTTTGCATTATAGTTTTTCATTACATCAAATAATTTTGGCCTAAATTCTTTCATTTCATCTTCTCCGCTTCTTTCTGCACAACAATATGAATTATCACAAATTGAGCTGACTTTGACTATGTGCAAATATACAAAAAAACCACCCCTTTATAGGGTGGTTAGTTGAAATAATGCATATTATTGCTTTTTTATACTGTGTTTTCTTATCAGAGAAACTATAAACATGATGATCGCAATTAAAACTGCCGCTATGGTAAGGACAATAACGAGCATAAATCCTATCATCGTAAAGGCCGGTGCAGGATGACCCGGGTTATTCGCAGCATCTGCAAACAGATTCGAATCAGCATAAGCACTCAGTGTGATTATCACGACATCCAAGACTAACTGCAAAGGTATTAGCAGCAGCCATCTTGCGGGATGTATGGTCTTGTCCTTATCTGATCTGCTCATAAGCCCTGTCTTTCCTTGCGTGCCTGTTCAAACTTCTCCTTCATGGTAGGATTGTCTTTTGTCAGCTTCTTTATGCTCACATCCTCAACCTTGCCTGTTGCGATGCGAAGCTGAGAATCCGATCCTAGCAGTTCCTTCTTTACCTTTTCAAGATGCTGTATGGTCTTGTCAATCTCCTCGATCGCTTTATCAAAATGATTGTGTGCCAATTCATAATTGCGGCTGAAATCGCTTTTGAATCTAAGCAGAGAATCCTCAAAATTTGATATATCTATATCCTGATTTCTTACGATCGCAAGTTCCTGTTTATATGCAAGCGCATTAAGTGCGGCATTTCTTAACAGAGTTATTATCGGTATGAAGCACTGCGGTCTTACAACATACATCTTATCATATTTGTATGAAACATCTACTATACCGGCATTGTAAAGTTCGCTGTCTGCTTCCAGCAGTGTGACCAAAACGGCGTATTCGCAGTTCTTTTCCTTTCTGTCCTTGTCAAGCTCCTTAAAGAAATCCTCGTTCTTATGCTTGGTGGCAGTTGTATCGCTCTCGTTCTTCATCTCAAACATGATAGATACGATCTCATTGCCGTATTCATCATTTTCCCTGAAGATGAAATCTCCCTTGCTTCCTGTCCTTGCATCATTATCCTTTTCAAAGTATGCATTCCTGAAGGCTGTGGCACGAAGCTGGTTAAACTGGATCTCGCAGTGCTGTTCAAGAGTTTCCCCGACCATCTTTGTCGACATCTTTGTCTTAAGATCTTTGTAAAACTCGATCTGGGCATCCTTTTCGGCTAGGAGGACCTTTGTATTTTCCTTCTCGTTTAACAGATCCTTTTCAAGATCGTGATTCTTATCCTCAACCTTTTTAACAGCCTCCATGACTGCGATCTGCTTCTTGTCCTCGCTACTGTCAAGTTCAGACTTAAGCTTCAGTATCTTAGCTTCAGCCTGAGCAAGCGCAGTCTTTATCTCAGCCTTATGTTCTTTATCAAGATGCTCTTTGAGTTCATCGATCCTTTCATTAAGATCGCGTTCAAATTCGGCATCTCTTATCTGCTTTACTATGGAACTGAGTTCAGTATCATCAACCGTAAATGCCTGTCCGCAATGCGGGCATCTGAGTTCTGCCATATGTTATCCTCTGTTTTGCTTTGCAACTACGCTTTCACCGCAGTATATCTTTCTTAGCTTCGGCTTCTCGATCTTTCCTGTAGGGTTACGAGGTATATCCGCAAACACGATATGTCTGGGTCTCTTGTATCTGGGAAGTTTGTGACAGAATGCATTGATCTCGTCTTCCGAGCTTTCCTCGCCTTCCTTTAATTCGATCACCGCAAGTGTAGCTTCACCAAGTCTGCTGTCCGGAACACCGATAACAGCAACGTCTTTTATCTTCGGATTTGCACGCAAGAAATTCTCTATCTGTACCGGGTAGATATTCTCGCCGCCAGAGATGACAACATCCTTCTTTCTGTCTACAAGGAAGATAAATCCGTCTTCATCCTCCATAGCCATATCTCCGGTATAGAGCCATCCGTCCTTAAGCACCTCTGCTGTTGACTTGGGATCGTTGTAATAGCATTCCATGACACCGGGTCCCTTAAGACAGAGTTCTCCGACCTCACCTTGCTTTACCTCGTTTCCGTTCTCGTCAACGATCTTTGTCTGCCAGCCGTATCCGGCCTTTCCTATCGCACCTACTTTATGTACATTCTCAACACCAAGATGAACGGCACCGGGTCCGATAGATTCGCTCAGACCGTAGTTTGTATCATAATCATGGTTCGGGAATACCTTCTTCCAGCGTGCTATAAGACTCGGTGGAACAGGCTGCGCTCCTATATGCATAAGTCTCCATGCGCTCAGATCGTAATCCTCAAGCTTGACTTCACCGCTGTCGATCGCATCAAGTATATCCTGCGCCCACGGAACCAAAAGCCATACGATGGAGCATTTCTCATTGCTTACTGCATCCAAGATAGCCTTGGGTTTTGTTCCCTTTAACAGAACGGACTTGGCACCTACCAAAAACGAACCGAACCAGTGCATCTTCGCACCCGTATGGTAAAGCGGAGGGATGCAGAGGAAGATATCATCCTTTGTCTGTCCGTGATGCGCCTGTTCAACCTTGCATGAATGCATCAGACTTCTGTGCTTATGCAGTATAGCCTTGGGGAAACCTGTTGTTCCCGAAGAAAAATAGATCGCGCCGTAATCATCATCTGTAAGCTTTATATCGGGTGATATGCTTGAGCAGTTGGCTGTGAGCTTGTCATAGCTTTCTGCAAACTCAGGACATCCGTCACCTACGTATAAAAGTATCCTGTTTTTGCTGATATTCTCTACTATCTCTTCAACACGTCCGATGAATTCCGGTCCGAATACCAGTACATTTATCTCTGCAAGATTTACGCAGTACTCTATCTCATCTGCCGCATAACGGAAATTTAGAGGTACGGCTATCGCACCCGTCTTAAGGATTCCGAAATATATCGGAAGCCACTCGAGACAGTTCATGAGCAGAATGCCGACCTTGTCCTCTTTCTTTACGCCTCTGCTCAAAAGCAGATTTGCAAACCTGTTTGCTTTTTCGTTGAATACATTCCATGTGATCTCTCTTCTGTAAAAATTCGAAGGATTGGACTCGATTAGTTCATACTCCTTCCAGCTCACATGTCTTGCTTCCTGTATCTCTGGATTGATCTCTACAAGGCAGATATCATTTCCGTATTTTTTGCAATTTTCTTCAAGAATCTCTGTTATTGGCATCGTATCTCTCCTAAAACATATATTTTAATTGTTTGACGCTTTAAACCGCTAAATTATATTTTAGATTTTTATGATTGTTTAGTCAATAGGCTTTTGCAGTATATCCACCGTATGAGCAGCCGCTCCGATCATATCCTTTCGCTCGGCTATCGTCTCGACATATCTGACAAACAGCTCAAAGCTTTCCTCATCCATATCCCTTAGGATATGCCTAATGTAATTGGCCGGACCGTCCGGAGTTACTATCTTTTTTCTTATCAGTCCGCTCTCTCTTGCGAGTGCATCGATCTCATCTGTCGAAACATAATCATAAAGGTCATCATCTGTTGACATAACATTATAATTTATGTCAACCTTGTTGTCTGTGAATGCCTCTTTTATCGTTCCTTCCATAAACCCGTGCTTGACTATGGCATAGTCATTCATGCAGTATGCCACCATGGCAATTCCTCCGGGCTTTAACACGCTTTTTGTCTGATCGAGCACTATTTTTCTCTCCTCATGCGAAAAGAGATGATACATCGGTCCGAATACCAGTACCAGGTCAAAATAGTCTCTTTCAAACTTTCTTGTTAGTTTCAGTGCATTTCCCTGCAGAGCATGTACCTTGTCACTTGCGGCACGCAGTCTCTGTACGTTATGCTTTACAAGCTCGATCGCATGAACTTCGTATCCCTCGTTTGCAAGAGGTATGCTGTATGCTCCTGTAGCAGCGCCCACATCAAGTATCCTTGCATCTTTTCCCATAGACGAAAGATACTCATGAATATATTTCATGGATATGCGATACTCGACCTGTCCGTGTCTTGACTTTAAACGCTTGTCCTCATTGAATTTATTGTAGTAGAGAGTGATCTTATTTATATCGGTCATATCACTTGTTAATGTCTATCCCCATTTCCTCATAGCTGATAAAGACACATATATATCCGGATGCATAAGGTCCCATATAATATGGAGGGTATTCCACCTCTATGCCGTCAGCCAGATAATTGACGGACATATCCTTGGATGCATATTCCTTTGCCTCTTCAAACAGTTCGTTCTGATACTCCGGGTTATCCTCATAGGAATTGTAATAGTAATTATCTCCGCTTTTCCAGTCTTCGACTGTCTTCATTGCTACAAGATTCTTGAATGATGACTCCGTCATGCTGCAAAGATCTGCAAGTGAGATCTCGTCTCCCGTATTCAGATCAAATAAAAGGTGTACCCTGTAAGGCATGCCGTGTGCACCGCCAAAGTAATCATACCCGTCATAATTGATCAAAAGGTAATGCGATCCTATCCTGTATATATCATTTAATGTTCTCTCGTTTGACTCGCTGTACCAGTAATCTCCATCCTGCGGATCAAGAACATCGACTGTTGTATGATTATTACATGCAGCGATGAAACTGTCGTCCATGTCCCTTAAGGCTTTATTTATCTTATCCGCATTCTCCACGCTGTCTTTTATCGTAACTATTTCCAGATATGACTTGTAAAGCGCCTTATCTTTATTGTCAGGATAGTATTCTATATCCTTCTTTGCATCGACCTGTGCAAACTCGCTCCAGCCGTATTCATGTACAAACGCATTGGTATCATAAACCTTTTTATCGGCAAAATTGTATCTCTTCCACCCGATCTTATTGTCATAAGCGGACAGATAGTAAAAATCCGTGTCAGTAACGGTCACGCCTGACATGAACGGCGAGTAATAATATCCCGAAAGGCCAGGCTTTTCCTTCTCCTCGAAAAGGATATCCATCTTTCTGCTGGCAGCATTATACATAAAGAGCTGTCTGTCGGGATGAAAATATGCATCCTTCTGATTATATCCGTAGAATATGCCGTTTCTTCCGCATACGACCTCCGGTCTGTTTTCAGCCGAACCGCTGTAGAGCGTCTCTTTATCTGCATTTTTTAAGTTATATATGGTGATGTAATCATCCTGGTTCTCATCATTATAACCGTTTACCCATACATAATCTCCGCTAACGGCAGCCACATACCACGAACCGCTTATAGATACGACTTCATTCATCATATTTCCAGTCTTTTGATCAAGCTCTACGATAGTGCCGTTATCGTCTCTTGCATATATCCTGCCGTTAAAATCCTCCAAGGTCCTTAGCAGGCTGTTTTCTCCAGAGATCAGAAATGTATAATTGCTTTCGCGTATCCTGTTCTCCACATCCTGGAGTTCATTGTCACGCGAACATTTTTTAGTCTCGGGATCATATATGAGCACCTCCGATTTAAGATAAGAGTCGCTTGAATAGTCATATACATCGATATAGACCCTGTCTTTATAATCCGCTACACTCAGATATATCCCGTTACTGTTTGTATACGGAGTATCCAAAAGATTTCCTTCACAGTCATATACTGAGAGTTCATTTCTGCTCAAATCATTATTGTATGCAGCTACATATATATAGTTTCCGATAAGCCTTGCACTTCTTATATATCCGTTTGAACCCATAAGGTCGCATATCTGTACAGGCATGTCACCATCTATCAGATATACACGGTATTCGTCATAGCCCAATACCCTGTCGACATTCACGATCGGATCTTCCTTGGAAGGTTTATCTGTATCCTTTCCTTCATCGTCATCAGTCTCATCGTCACTGTCATTATCATCTTCATCTGTTTCATCATCGTTTTCATCACTTGCTGCTACGTCACCTGTCTCTTCTTTTGTGCAGGCAGTAAATGAAACGGCAAGCATAACGGATATCATGATCATTATCAGTCTTTTTTTCATAGCATATCTCTCCATATTTTAAATCGGATTAAGCGATTTAATTGTACCATAAAACAGGCGTATGTGATAAACTATCTGAGAAATATAATCATTCGAGGCATGTTATGAATAAAAAGATAATAGGGGTATTTCTCATAAGCCTTATCGGGACACTCGTATGCGGTGTCATAATCACATATCCGAGATGGTCAGTACTCATAAAAAACAGTTCTTCAAAACAGGTAAATGAAACCGTTATAAATGAAGAGATCGCAAGCGATGATACGGATACCGTAAAGATCGAGATCGAAGCGATCCCGACTCCGACTCCTCCTGCGTTTGAAGAATATGATATAAACCTGATGGCTGTTGGCGATAACCTCATGCACATGGGACTCGTAAACAGCGGAAGGCAGTCTGACGGCACATACAACTTTGATTTTCTCTATGAGGATATCGCGCCCTACCTTGATAAGGCCGATATAAGCATAATCAATCAGGAGACCATTATGGCCGGCAATGATAAAGGCTTTAGCGGCTTTCCGTATTTTAATTCTCCGATCGAGGTTGCAGATGCGATCGAAAAAGCCGGCTTCAACGTGGTTCTTCAGTCATCAAATCATACGATAGATCAGGGAGTTGAGGGACTTTTATATGCATACAACGTATGGAAGAAACATCCAAACGTGCTTATGGTCGGAATACATGAAAATACCGAAGAGCTGCACGATATCCCTGTAATGGAGATAGAGGGCATAAAATTTGCGATCCTGAATTACACATACGGGCCAAACCTGGGTGCCGTTCCTTCAAACGTACAGGGACATATGAACATCCTCTGTGCCACAAAAGAAGGCAGCAAGACTGGTGAACTTGATTTTACAAGACTCGATCCGGCAGTGATAGATGATATAAAAAGAGCCGATGAAATGGCCGATATCGTCATAGTATGCCCGCACTGGGGCACGGAATATGCAACAGAGCCTTCAAAATATCAAACAGAATTTGCCTATCAGATGACCGAAGCGGGTGCCGATCTGATCATCGGTGCTCATCCACATGTACCTGAGCCTGTTGAAAAGATAGAGACTTCATCCGGCAAGAGCTGTATTTGCTATTATTCTTTAGGCAATTATATATCTACCGGCCAGAACGGCCAGTCAATGCTCGAGGGAATGGCATGGGTTGTATTTCATGTAACTGAAGATGATGTGTATATAGACGAAAACAAGTCCGGAGTACTCCCGCTTGTTATGGAGTATCTGTCCGGACCTCTTAGGTTTGAAGGTGTTTATGCACTTGAGGATTACACCGATGAACTTGCTTCAAAACATGGTATCAGAAGCTGGGGCGGCGTAAATCTAAGTGTTGAAAAATTAAAGGAGTGGAGTTTAGATATCTTCGGTGAATGGAGCATCTCAAAGGACTACATCCTCAGTCAATAACGTTTTTAACACCGAGGATATTGTCATATCCCACATTGTAAACTACTATGCCCTTTCTTGGATTTGCGGCATGAACGATCTGTCCGTCGCCGATATATATTCCCACGTGAGTACATCTGCTCTTTCCGTAGCAGACTATATCTCCGGGCTGTATCTCGTCAAGGCTTACGCTTCTTCCGTTGCTGGAAAGCTGTCCGGAAGGAGTTCTGGAAAGCCCGTATCCGAAGTTGGCATATACAAGGCTTGTAAAACCTGAGCAGTCGGTTCCGTTTGTTAAGCTGTTCCCTCCGTGTACATAGGGACATCCTACGTACTGGAGTGCAAAGTTTACTATATCGCTTCTTAGATTTCCGCTTTCAGTATACTGAGCCTTGGCAGGCTGTTCGCTTGCTGCGATCGTAACATCTTCAGGCTTTTGAGTCTCATCTTCCTTCTGTCTTGCTAAAAGCTTCTTTTCTTCTTCCTCTTCTGCCCTGATCTCATCCATGGTCTTTGCATAGATGAATTCCTCTACGACTGAAACATAATCGGCACTTACAAAACCGGTCTTGTCATCGGCATAATTTACATTTATCCATTCCTCGTCAGCGGCTTTTGATGTAAGCTTCAGCTTTTCACCGGTAAGAGCATATCCTATTCTCTTGGATTCTATATCAGGATTTTCTCTTATATTTAAACAGTCTGCTTTAACAACGGCATATCTGTCTATATAATCGTCTATGACTGCCACAGCATCCTCGCCGTATATGAAATATTCAGCCTTGATATATCCTGTAAGATTTCCGGAAGTGACAAGCAGCCATTTGCCGTCCTCTCCGTCAACCTCTTCCTGTATCTGGGCAACAGCGCCGTCATACATCCTTCCAACAATCTGTGAATCGGTATTTGCCTGTGTTCTGACATTTACATACTTGTCAACATCGGCTATGGCAAAGTTGCTGTATTCTTCAGCTTCTTCATCACTCTCTTTATCAACTTGAAAAGCTTCTTCCTTCTGCTGCTTATCCCTTATGGCAGCAAGCTTGTCGACTTCCTCCAGAAATTCCTTTAGATCCTCATTTGAATATCTGCTCTCAAAGCCGGCTCTGACATTATCCTTCCAGTCGCCTGTCAGATTCTGCGCCTCGGTATTAAGTTTTAAAGATGTTACTGCGCATGCTGTCATGATAAATGCAGCAAACATACGCAAAATTAATCTTTTCATACTAATCGATCTCTATTATATATCCCATCTTGCCGGTATATGAAGGCAGCAGTTCGAGTACATCATTCTGCACGTCATTGAAAACCCACTTCTTGTTCTTCTTTGAATAGAACATCTCAACGCAGGTCTCAAATGTAGAGGTGCTGTCATCATAAAAGCTTGGCTCGCCTTCAAGCCAGTATTCCAGATTGTTCAAATTGTCGCCTACAAGATTTCCATCCTGATCGACCCATTTATACACTGCAGGAGATTCCAGTCTCTTTGCTCCGATCCAGAATATCCTGTCTTCATATCCTGCCTTTTTTATAAAATCAACGATGTAATCATATTCTTCTTTGGTATTGATATGTACAAGATATCCGCCTTCATCACCAAAAAGTGTTTTGGTATCCCTGCATGCCTCCTCCCATGTCACATCATCTATGACTATCTTATAGGTATGCAGACCGTTTGGATCAGTATCATCGCTTCCCGGTACAGAAGCCGCTATAACAGGTTCTATAGTTGGTTCAGGAGGATTCCCCAGAGTTATTATCGGAGCTTCTTTGGTCGGCTCGGGTTCATCAGGTGTATCTGTCGGATTGGCTGCTATTACATCATCGCCACCGTCATTATCATCGCTATTGATCTCATCCTCAACAATGCTTCTTGTAGCAAGCTTATATATTCCAAACCCGATAAGCGATAAAGCAAGCAATGATGCAAACACGATCAAAGCGACTTTTACTATCGATACTGGCTTCTTTGGATCATCATCGTCACATTTCTCATTCCCTGCAGGTTGGGTCTCTTTGGCTATGCTTTCAGTCTTTTCCTGCTCTTCTTTCACTTCTTTAACAGGATCTTTTTCTTCAGCTGACTTTTCCTGTTCCTTAACCGGTTCATCATCAAGTCTCTTGCCGCATCCCGTACAGAATATAGCATTCTCAACTTCTATTTTCTTTCCGCAATATTTGCAAAATAACTGCTTATCCATAATCATGCCTCAATGATCTTAACCAAATCCCAAGTTACTTTATACTACTTTTTTATCAATTATGCAAAATTCGCATCCAAACCTTTTTGTTTACAGATCTAAATTGCCTGACACACGTTTAAGTCGGCATGATCAATCTATGTTTTCTTTCTTAACCAAGCTACTGTCTGCCTTGCTGTTCTTCATATAGTATTCCCATATAAGCTCTTCAAGTGTCTGATACAGTCTTTGAGTTTCCACAGGCTTTGAAAGATGCGCATTCATACCAACCTGAAGAGATCGCTGCACATCTTCATCAAATGCATTTGCAGTCATGGCTATTATGGGCACGATCTTTGCATCTTCTCTATCAAGAGCACGTATCTTTGATGTAGCTTCAAGTCCGTCCATCTCAGGCATTCTAACATCCATAAGAACAGCATCAAAATGTCCCAGAGGACTTTTTTCAAACATCTCAAGAGCGATCTTTCCGTTTTGAGCATGCTCGATATTTGCACCCTTTAGTCTTATCAGCTCCTTCATGATCTCTGCGTTGATGATCACGTCTTCAGCCATCAGGATGTTCTTATCCTTAAGATCGACGCGCTTCTTTTCCATAAACATGGACATGTTGTTTCTTCTTGCGATACGTTCAAACTCTCCGATCACATTTGAAGCAAACAGAGGCTTTGCAAGGAAGCTGTCCACTCCTATATGAAGTGCCTCATCCATGATCTCATCCCAGTTAAATGATGTAAGGATGATAATGGTAGTTTCGCTGCTGTAAAGCTTTCTTATCTCTTTTGCTACTTCTATGCCGTCCATATCCGGCATCTTCCAGTCTAAAAGGACCAGGTTGTATGGTTCCTGCTTGGTATGCTTTAATTCGAGCATATGAAGAGCATCTTTGCCCGTCAGGCATGTATCAGCCTTGATGCCTGCCTCATCCAGTACGATCCTTGCATGCTCGGCAGCTATCTCTTCATCATCAACAACAAGCACACGTATATCATTCGGATTGATTATGATTCCTTCAACACAGTCATGCTCGCAGTTTTTAAGAGTGACTATCACCGTAAACTGTGTACCGACGCCTTTTTTAGATGATACCGCGATCGTACCGTTCATGATATCAACTATGTTCTTTGTTATGGCCATGCCAAGGCCTGTGCTTCCGTATTTGTTGTTCCTGCTGCTGTCTTCCTGGGTAAATGTATCAAAGACCTTAGGAATGAACTCTTCTTCCATTCCTATTCCGGTATCGCTTATCGTAAATTTTATTGTAGACTGATCCTCAAAAACAGCTGTCCTTTCAACTGTAAGACTCACTTCTCCCGGCGGATCGGTAAACTTTATGGCGTTGCTAAGGATATTGATGAGTACCTGTTTGAGTTTCATATCGTCACCGATATAGAAATCCGAAACACCTCCAATAACTCTGCACTCATACTTAAGGCCCTTATCCTTGCATTGAGTCATAACCATGATATTGATCTGTTCGAGCATCGCTCTGAATGAAAACTCTTCTTTTCTGAGTATCATCCGCCCTGATTCTATCCTGCTCATATCAAGGATATCGTTGATGAGTCCAAGAAGATGACGAGCACTCTCTCCGATCTTTTCAAGGTATTCTCTCGTACCTGCATCAAGATTTTCATTTCTGAGCGCAAGGCTGTCTAGACCTATGATCGCATTCATAGGTGTTCTTATCTCATGACTCATGTTGGATAGGAATGCAGTCTTGGCTTTATTAGCTTCCTCAGCCGCATTAAGCGCATCGCTCAAAGCCTTATTCCTGGCCATGGATTCACGCATCTCGGAATCGATATTTGTAAGACCGAGACCTATTGCATGAACTATATTGTCATCTCTGTCTTCGGCATGTCTGACTCCGGCCATGCGTATCATCTCATAATATGTGCTGCCGTTTCTGTGAACGAGATAGCGATATGAGATTATAGGTTCAATCGATAGACTATTTCTGATATTGTCTGGATCTATAAATTTTAGAAAGCCCTCGCGGTAGCTTGGATCCACCGCCTTGTTGGCATAAAGACTGAAGCGTTCAATATAGGGAAAATGTATTCCTTCACCGGTCTGATCCTTATCATACGGATCCCTGCGATAGCATACAGCGTCATTCTTATCAAGATCAACATGATATACACTGCGGTAGTCAGACGCCAGTGCTGTTATCATCTTATCCTGCTGTTCTCTTTTTATCTTCTCATTTAGAAGCTGTTCTTCAACGATCTTTGCTTCTTCGATAACCCGCTCATGCTTTTGAGTTATATCCGATATGAAAACATAGTACAGTCCGCCATATTTTTGAGTTTCAACGAAATGTCCGTAATCATCGATCCATCTTACAGAGCCGTCTTTTCTGATGATACGGTATTCAACATGATCCAAGCTTTGATCGCTCTTTCTTATCTGATCTGTGACCGATTCGGATACCATCTGATAATCATCCGGATGAAGCATACCCTTAAATGTATAGCCTGTATGGTTCTTAAAATCTTCAAGATCATCACAGCCAAATATCTTTATCGTTGCTTCATTTGCATAGAGAAGATCTTCATCTCCCTCCGCCTTATAGATAAAAAAGCCTCCGGGCAGATGACGTCCGATCTCTTCTATGATGTTCATAGTCTGCTCGTTTAAAGCCAGATTTTTCCCAAACATATTTACCTCATAAATCAGCTATGAAGATACTACAGATCTGCAAATTTATTTCTTTCTTCCATCATCTTGTCAATAAGCTTACTATAATCCGTTTCCTGTCTTGTCCTTAGCAGTTCGGTTATCTCATATACAGGCTCGTATATAGGCGTTAAGGAAAGATTTGAAAGCACTCCCTTAAGTGCATGAGCAGCCTCAAAAGCTTCGGCAAGCTTGTTTTCCTCTACCTTGTTCTTAAGTTCGTTAAAAGTATCCGGCTTAAGAGCCATGCCTACAAGCCTCAAGTAGAAATCCTCATTGTTGCCGCATCTTGCAAGGCCCTGATCAGTATCTGCTCCAAGTTCCTTAAGCTGTAGTATAGTCATTGTTTCACCTCCGAATTCAATCCTTCTTCTATAAATCTCTCAAAATCGTTTGGATCAACAGGCTTTGAGAAATAATATCCCTGTATTACGTCACATCCCATCTCTTTTAATATCTCATACTGCTCTTTGCATTCGACACCTTCCGCAATTATCCTTACATTCAGATATTTCGCGATATCAAGGATGAATTCCACAAGCTTCTTTGCTCTTTCATCCGTATGTATATTTCTAACAAATACCATATCAAGCTTTAACACATCAAACGGAAGACTCGTGAGCATGTTTAACGATGAATAACCTGTACCGAAATCATCCATCTCTATTGTAAATCCTTCTTTTCTAAGCCCCTCTACTATGCTGAAGATATCTGCCTGATTATCAGTATATGCAGACTCCGTAACCTCCAAGAAGTAATCTTTTGGACTGATCCCGGCTTTTGCTACGATCTCCTTAAGCTCATCAGTCAGTCCCTCATTCATTATGTCGATCCTTGAAACATTGACAGAAACAGGGATCTTTATCCCGTATTTAAGTTTCCAGGCAGCTATCTGTTCAGCAGCCTTTCTCCATACAAAGCGATCGACTTTTCCAATAAGACCATTCTTTTCAAAAAGAGGTATGAAAGCACCCGGGCTTATCATTCCAAGCTTTGGATGAACCCACCTTATGAGGGCCTCGGCACTGCTCAATATAGGCTTATCGGCCTGAATCGAATACTTTGGCTGATAATAGACCTTAAACTGTTCTTCACCCAAGGCACTGTCAAGATCTCTTATAAGTATCTCTTCAAATTGTTCCTTTTCTCTGATCTTGTCATCGTAATATGCTATATGCAGGTTGTAATTCCTGCTTATGCTGTTGCATGCAAGAAGGGCAAGATCAAATCTTTTTCTTACGTCAGATTCAGAATCGGCATTTTTAAGTATACCGATCCTTACATGGGTATCCGATACTCCGAGAATGCTGTTTAATGTATCATTTATCATTCTGTATAGCGTTTCTTCATGATCTGCGCTCTTAAGATACAGATAAAAAAGATCTGCGTTATAACGGCATGCAAGTCCTTTTGATGAATCCACATACTCTTTGATCGCCTTGCCTATGGCAGCAAGTATCCTGTCTCCAAACTCTCTCCCGTGTACTGCATTTATGACATGAAATCTGTTAAAGTTGATGGCTACCACATCTTTGGGATAATCCGGATAATACTGGTCAAAGATCATAGAATACTCAAGGAAGTATTCTCTGTTAAACAGTCCGGTTAGCGTATCAAACTGAGTCGATGTGATTATGTTCTTGTCCTCATATAGCTGTATGATCCTGTCTATTCGTGCATGTATCACTTCCGGGACATCATAGGGTTTTGGAATGAAATCCGCTACACCCATCTTTAAGCTCTTTACCTCGGCTTCCTTTTCGGAAGTAAGGACTATTACCGGAATCTTTGCAAAATCCGCATCCTTTTGCAGTAATTCATAAAATTCATATCCGTCCATGACAGGCATATGAAGATCGAGCAGGATAAGTGAAAGCCTGCCCTTTTCAGTTTTAACTGTCTCAAAAGCCTCCCTGCCGTCTTGTGCAAGCAGGACAGTATAATCATCGTCAAGAGTATTCTTGAGCACGAGTCTGTTGATCTCTTCATCATCTACGATCAGGACTCTTCTTTTCATACTCAGCTGTTTTGTGACAAAGTCATCCGTTGAAATAATCGCATTATTCATATTTTGCACCTGTAAAACAATCCTTATCTTTCCTTCAATACATTTCTTAATCTCATAAGGATCAGTTCTGGTTCATATGGCTTGCATATAAAATCTGCGATATTGTACGGAAATGTCTTCATGAGATTCTCACTGGTACTCTCGGCAGTCATTATAACAACCGGGATATTCTTAACCTCATTCTGCTTCATGATCTCCAGAACACTGAAACCGTTCATTATCGGCATGTGAAGGTCAAGAATAATGCAGTCGATCGGTCTGTTTGACTTAAGTATCTTCTCAAGTCCAAGATATCCGTTTTCGGCAGTATCGATCTCATAATCATCAATGCTTAGTATGCATGAAAGTATCTCTCTGTCTATTTCAGAATCATCAATAATAAGTATTCTTTTTCGCATGTCTCCAATCCTCCACCATTAATTATATCGTTAAGTTTTAACGTCATCAAGCCAATTTAGCGGAATCGAGTAGGGCGGATTCGACCGCCCTCTCACACCACCGTACATGCCGTTCGGCATACGGCGGTTCAACATAACTTCAAAGCATGACGCTCATTGAAGTAATCAAGACAGCTTATGAGTCCTGCTTTTGCTAGAACATCATTCGAGATTGCTCTACTAACACACGTCTTCTGTACAACCCACTGGTAGCGGTCTCCACTGTACGCTGTCTGTCTTGCGAGGTCTTTATTCACTCCCAGTTTCTGCAATCCCCACTGCCTTTTCTTCGGTACTTTCCACTGTTTCCAGATGATTACCCGAAGTCTTGTTCTTAAATGGGCATCAATTTCTGCCAATACTGTTTTCATTGAGCCGAGGGCATAATAGTTTATCCATCCTCTTGTCACCTGATTGATTTTTGCTATCTTCTCTCTTATGGTTCCGGGTTTGTTTCTACAGGTCAGTTCTTTCAGTTTTCTCTTAAGTCTTTGAACGGAATCTTTATGCGGTCTGCATTTCCATTCGTTCTCTTTACTGTCCTTGTAAAAACCGAAACCGAGGTATTTCAGGTTCGTTGGTCTAGTGATATGGGTTTTTGTCATATTAACTTTAAGTCCCAGTTTTCTCTGTATCCAGTCCGACACTGTTCGCATAACTCGTTTTGCACTTGCCTCACTTTTGACCGCGATTACACAGTCGTCCGCATATCTCGTGAAGCGTAGTCCTCTTGTTTCCAGTTCTTTGTCCAGTTCATTCAGCATGATGTTTGATAAAAGCGGTGACAGATTTCCACCCTGTGGTGTTCCAAGTCTCGTTGCTTCATATCCCTGACTAGTCATTACTCCTGCCTTAAGGTATTTTCGGATTAATGATTCTGTGTCTCCATCATTTATGATGTTATGCACCAGACTCATCAGTTTGTCTTGTGGAACATTATCAAAGAATTTCTCTAAGTCTATGTCCACGATCCATTCATATCCTTCATTTAGGTATATCAACAGTTGCCTGATAGCCATTTCGCAACTCCTGTTCGGTCTGAAGCCGTAACTCCAGTCCGAAAACAGTGGCTCACACATAGGGCTTATGACTTGCACAATTCCTTGCTGAATTACTCTGTCCATTACGGTAGGGATTCCGAGTTTTCTCACTCCTCCGCTTGGTTTTGTTATTTCAACCCTTCTTACAGGCTTGGGTTTGTATTCCCTTTTCCTGATTTGTTCTCTGATACTTTCCCAGTTCTCTTTGATATATTCTCCGAGCTCTTCAACCGTCACCTCATCTACTCCTCCTGCGCCTTTGTTGGCACAGACCTTTTTGTACGCAAGATTCATGTTGTCTTTGGATAGTATCGTTTCCAACAGTTCTGACATTTCTTTGTGTGCTTTCTCCTTTCCGTTTTCTTGGATTCACCTTAGGTTTGCGTAGTATCTGCTCATTTACGTTTCGCCCTTCCTACTGTCGGGTATTCCAAGAAGCATACATTTGATTACACGGTTACATTGTTCAGCCCTTCGACTTTCGTCTACTATGGCTTCTGCTGACTTCTCGCAGTTCGTTGTTACTACGGTTAATGATACCGCCTGCGAGACCTCACGGGATAAGTCATCAATCTTTCCTCGTCTACCTGCCTGATTTACGCCTACGGGTTACGGTTGCCTTTTGGACTTTACTGCCTATAGTCAGCTCATCCGCCGCAAACGCCTTAATATCAGGTTTCTGTTCGTCAGGCTACGATTTTGCTATTCCTTCTTCTCGCCCACCCCTCACGGTGTGAACCTTGGAAGTCGCTTTGGGGTTCGTCGGCAACTACGCCCCACGTGGACTTTCACCACAGATTGACGGCATGCCCGTCATACTATAAAAAGAGAGAGTCATATGACTCTCTCTCATAATCTGCAATCATTATTTTGCATAATCTGTTACACGGCTTTCTCGTATAACATTTACCTTGATCTGACCAGGATACTGAAGCTCTGCTTCGATCTGCTTTGAAATATCTCTAGCAAGCAATACCATATCAGAATCGGTAATCTGCTCCGGAACTACCATAACACGAATCTCACGACCTGCCTGGATAGCAAATGATTTGTCTACACCTTTGAAATTGTTAGCTATTTCTTCTAATTGACGAAGTCTGGTTGTATATGTTTCAAGTGTCTCACGTCTTGCACCCGGTCTTGCAGCGCTTATAGCATCTGCAGCCTGAACGATGCATGCGATCAGACTCTGAGGTTCAACATCACCGTGGTGAGCCTCTACGGCATTGATAATAAGAGCCGACTCTTTATATTTCTTACAAAGGTCAGTACCAATCTGAACATGCGATCCTTCCATCTCGTGATCCACGGATTTACCGATATCATGCAACAGACCGGCTCTCTTAGCCATACGTACATCAAGTCCCATCTCGCTGGCCAGAAGACCTGACAACTGAGCGACCTCAATCGAATGCTTGAGTGCATTCTGGCCGTAACTTGTTCTAAACTTCATCCTGCCGAGAAGTTTGATAAGTTCGGGATGAATACCGTGAACGCCCACTTCGAGTACAGCAGCTTCTCCCTCTTCCTTGATCATGACCTCAACTTCACGCTGAGCCTTCTCAACCATTTCTTCAATCCTTGCCGGATGAATACGCCCGTCTACGATAAGTTTCTCGAGAGCTATACGGGCAACCTCTCTTCTGATAGGATCAAATCCTGACAAGATAACCGCTTCGGGTGTATCGTCTATGATAAGATCGACACCTGTCAGCGTCTCGATAGTTCTGATATTTCTACCTTCTCTACCGATGATCCTTCCTTTCATCTCATCATTCGGAAGCTGAACCACGGATATAGTCGTCTCCGATACATGATCGGCAGCACAACGCTGAATAGCATTGACAACATATTCCTTAGCCTTTTTATCAGCTTCTTCTTTAGCACGACTTTCCATCTCTTTTATCATGACGGCTGTCTCGTGCTTGACATCTTCTTCAACAATTTTCAGTAGATAATCTTTTGCCTGGTCGGAGGTCAAACCTGAGATTCTTTCCAGTTCCTGCACGCGTTCTTCGTTAAGCTTAGAAATAACTTCCTTCTGTTTGTTAAGGCTTTCTTCCTTAGCATTCAGAGAAGCTTCCTTCTTCTCAATGGCCTCTGTCTTACGATCGATGTTCTCTTCTTTCTGCTGTATACGACGCTCATTGCGCTGAATCTCGCTTCTTCGATCCTTGATCTCCTTATCAAGCTCATTCTTAGCCTTGATGGATTCTTCCTTGATCTCAAGCAAGCCCTCACGCTTCTTCGTCTCCGCAGTCACTACAGCTTCATCGATGATTGCTCTCGCCTGTTCCTCAGCTTTGCTGATCTTGGAATCGGCATTCTTCTTCTGATAATTGGATGTAATCAGATAAGTCACCGGAGCAACGATCACAAGAGTAGCCAAGACAGCTAAAATAATCTCCAGCATGTCAGGAGCACCTCCTATTTCTTATTTAGTTTTATGTATCATACCAAAAGGCTGTTAAACCCTCTTTTAGCAATCTACAACAAATCAATTCTATATGAAACGCCAACTTATGTCAAGTTAAAAATCCTGCCTCATGACTCTGGCAATAGTCTCGGACGAGAAACCTTTCTGATATAAAAATCGCACGTTTTTGGCTATAGTTTTGCTGTCTGCATTTAAAGGATCAAAGCCTCTTTTTATGAGCAGACTCCTTATCATGCTCTCCTCATCGCCAAGCTCGCCTTCATCTCGTTTTATGTTTAAGACTTCTTCGATAACATCCTTGCTTATTCCCTTTTTCAGAAGGTCCTGTTCAATGCGTCTTGCAGATCTGCTTTGTGTATAGGTATCTATATACTGACTCGCATATGCATGATCATCAATATAGCCAAAGCTCTTAAGATAGTCGATCGCCTCATCTATCGCTTCATCATCATACAGATTCTCTTTAAGCTTGTTTCGCATGTCGCGTTCGCTGTAAGGTCTTTTTTCGAGCAGATGCATAGCTCGCAGCTTTGCTCTTTTTTTTATGACCTTTGTGATGATCTCATCATATGTTTCCTTATCTATCTGTTCATCTTTCTTTATCCTATATTGACGAAGTTCGCCTTTGTATAGAACAAAGGCGAACTCATCATCAATAAATATCTTGTATTTGGATTTTGAAAGTTCTGTTATATCAGTAACGATCATTCTTATCAATCCTCAGCTTCTTTTACAGCCTCATCATCGTTGGATCCATCAAATTTATAGTAATCTCTTACCTTGTTTTCGATCTCCTGACAGATATCCGGATGCTCCTCAAGATAGATCTTCGTATTCTCACGACCCTGTCCTATCTTGTTGCCCTGATAAGCATACCAAGCACCGCTCTTGTTAATGATATCAAGATTAGAGGCAAGATCGACGATATCTCCGACTTTCGAGATACCCTTGCCGAACATTATATCAAATTCTGCTTCCTTGAACGGAGGAGCGATCTTGTTTTTAACGACCTTGACTCTTGTTCTGTTACCGATGACCTCGCCGCCGGATTTAAGAGATTCGATACGTCTTACATCAAGTCTTACCGAAGAATAGAACTTAAGAGCTCTTCCGCCTGTCGTAGTCTCGGGATTGCCGAACATTACACCGACTTTTTCACGAAGCTGATTGATAAAAATAACTGTACAGTTTGACTTGCTTATCACTGCCGTGAGCTTTCTCAAAGCCTGTGACATCAGTCTTGCCTGCAGTCCGACATGTGAATCTCCCATGTCACCGTCTATCTCGGCCTTTGGAACAAGAGCTGCAACAGAGTCAACTACAACGATGTCGACAGCGCCTGAACGGACCATGGTCTCTGTTATCTCAAGAGCCTGTTCGCCGTTATCAGGCTGTGATATATAGAGATTGTCAATATCAACTCCGATATTTTTTGCATATGTGGGATCCAAGGCATGCTCGGCATCTATAAATCCTGCGATACCGCCGCGCTTTTGCACCTCAGCTATCATATGAAGCGTAACAGTTGTCTTACCTGATGATTCAGGTCCGTAAATCTCAACAATACGTCCTTTGGGTATTCCTCCAAGTCCTAGTGCGATATCAAGGCTTAATGATCCTGTAGGTATGGTCTCAACATTCATCTGAGACGTAGGATCTCCCAGTTTCATTACGGCTCCTTTGCCGTACTGTTTCTCGATATGTGCTATAGCAGCGTCTAATGCTTTTAGTTTTTCTTCTCTTTCCATCACGAGTCTCCTTTTGTGAACATACGTTCTGTATCAATATTAAAACGTATGTTCGTTTTTGTCAATCCTTTGTTTATGAAACTTTACAAATATAAATTTATACTTTTAATAGTCCGTTTTATGTCTCTTTTGAATACTCAGTTGAAAATTTTTTCTTTTACATAGTTTCGCACGCATGTTTTAATATGCGCGCGAAATAATTGAAATACTTTAATTCTTCCCAAAAGTATTCTCGCTGAAGTATTCAAGCAGACACTCTCTTAACAGTATCAAAGCATTGGCAACCGCCGTCTCTCTTATCTTGGCTCTGTTTCCGTGGAAATGATATTCTTTTACCGTTACACTTCCGCGTACGTAACAGCACATATATACTAATCCGACCGGCTTTTCATCAGTTCCGCCGTCAGGTCCTGCGATACCTGTCGTGGATATAACGACATCGGCTTTGCTCATATCATGCATTCCCTCTGCCATCTCCTGTGCTACCTGCTTGCTTACAGCACCGTACTTTTCAAGCGATGACTTTCTAACACCGGCGAATTTTCTCTTTGCCTTGTTTGAATATGTCACAAAACCGGTTTTGAACGTTTCCGATATTCCCGGAACATTGATCAGTCTTCCTGCGAGAAGACCTCCCGAGCATGATTCGACTGTTGAGATGGTAAGATTATTTGCGATCAAAAGATCAGCTATCGCCATTTCGAGAGTAACATTCTCATCGGTTGTATATATATATGTTCCGAACCTGTTCTTTAATTCCTTGACTACAGGCTTTAACAGCTTTTTTGCAGAAGCCTCATCCTCTGCCTTGGCCGTCACACGAAGATGCACTTCGCCGGTCTTTGCATATGTAGCTATCGTCGGATTGCTCTGAGCATCGATCAGATCCTCTACCTGCTTTTCAACGCTGCTCTCGCCGATCCCGCATATCTTTACGGTCTTTGAAAGGATCGTGCCGGGAAGCATATTTCTAAAATAGGGCTCAACATGATCCGTAAACATCGGCTTAAGTTCATTTGGCGGGCCCGGCAGAAGAACCACTCTCTGCTCTCCGTATTCAATGATAACTCCGGGTGCTGTGCCGTTAGGATTGGGCAGTATCACCGAATCCTCAGGTATCATAGCCTGCTTCCAGTTATTATCGGGGATTTTTATCTTCTTGGCCGCAAAATAATCCTCTATGTGTTTTTTGCATTCCTCGTCAAGATACATCTTTTTGTTGCAGACATTTGCCGCAACTTCCTTTGTCAGATCATCCTGGGTGGGCCCGAGTCCTCCGCCTAAAATGACTATATCCGATCTTGAAAGAGCTGTCTTAATGGTCTGAGTAAGTCTTTCCTCGTTGTCACCGACAACCGTCTGATAGTAACAGGAGAGTCCGAGCTTTGCGCACTCCTCAGATAAAAATGCCGCATTCGTATTGACTATGTTGCCAAGAAGTATCTCCGTCCCAACCGAGATCAGTTCGACTATCATCTTTATGTACCTTCCGTCTTTATAATATTACATGGTCCATGCTCTCACTGAGAGAATTTACCTTTTCATTGAGTGTATCCGCCTCACCGGCAAGTGAGACCGCAGTATCAAGCTGTGAACCGATCGAATCCGTTACGCTTCTTGTAACAGCCGCTGTCTCTTCGCTGACAGCCGCGATACTCGTGATAGAATTTACGATCATCTCTTTTTCTCTTACCATCACTGTCATGTTCTCGGAAATGTTGTTTAATCCATCTACCATTTCCTCAACACGTCTTGTTATGTCGGCAAATACTTCGTTAGTATCCTCTAAGGCTTCTCCCTGTTCACTTATATAGCCGGTCGTGCGTTTTGCCGAACCGGTAGCCTTTTCACTGGCCACTCTGATATCACCAAGTATGCTGTCTATCTGTGAAGATGCCTTCATGGACTCATCAGCAAGCTTTCTGATCTCTTCAGCAACTACCGCAAATCCTCTTCCGGCATCACCGGCTCTAGCAGCTTCTATGGAAGCATTAAGAGAAAGCAGATTGGTCTGATCAGCTATCTCGTTTATAACCTCAACGAAATTGCTTATTACATCAGTCTTCTTTATAACATCCTCTATCTCAACGATAAGCTGCTGTACCAGTTCGGTAGTAAGTGCAGACTTTTCATTCAGTGAAGATATCTTCGTTCTTCCGAGCTGTGTTGAATCCAGAGTCTTGCCGATGGTATCCTCCATCTGCTTTGTGCTGTTAACAACACCGTCAAGCTTTTCAGAGAACTCGTTCATCTCATTTGCGCATACATCAGCATCCTTTGCCTGACTTTCTGCTCCGTCAGCCAGCTGATCCAGTTCATGAGATATATTCTGCATGATATCCTTCATGCTGTCACTGGATTCGTATACCTTGTTTGCTGATTCAGTAACATCATCACCAAAGCCTCTGACATTGCCCATGATAGAATTGATTCCTGCTATGGTCTCATTGAGCGTATCCGTCAGATATCTCATCTCATCATTTCTGTTGGTCCTAAACCTTCTAGTAAAGTCACCCTTAGCAACCTTGCCCAGATTGCTGCATACATTGCTAAGCGTTGTACTGATGCCTCTTGCAAGTGCAAGACCGATACCCAGCGCAACTATTATTCCGATTATGACCATGATCACGGTAACATTTCTGATACCTGCCATCTCGGCTGTTATATTATCATGAGGTATAAGAGCACAGAGTGATATTCCTGTCTCGTCAATAGGCGTGTAATAGAAGTAGTAGCTTGTTCCTTCTACCTCTACCTCGCTTCCCTCTATCGGTGTGCCTGCTGCAGCAGCCTGTGTATAAAAGCTCTTGTCAGTAAAGAAACCTTCACCCTCTTGTGAAAACTCGTACGAAGCAGTACCGTCCTTTACAGTCTGCTTCATGCATATCTCATTCTTATCGGATACAAAGCCGGCATAGCTTCCGTCACCCATGTTAAGAGTCTTTAATGTATTCTCAAGGTTCTCCTTGTCCATATCTATGACAACAGCGCCGTCACCATACATAAATAACTGAATATATGAGAATACATATGAACCGGGATCTCCGAACCATACTTCATCAATAAAGGGATGCTTGCCCATCCATCCGTTGCGGATACTTGTTGTCTCATAGTCTTTGACAAGCTCGGCCTCAGGCTGATCCCAGAATTCAGTGAATCTTCCGTGTTCTGATTCTCTGATCTGGGTCTCTGATCTGTTATTGTTAAGAGCGGCTCTTCCGTGTTCTGAAATGATGTAGGCATCAGATACGAAATCCGTGGATTTTATATAGTTGCCTATCTCATTAAAGATGATCGTAAATGTCTTGTCCTTTTCACTGCTCGTCTTCTTGTAAAGGACCTGATAATACTTTGTGACATTGTCATTTGTATTAAGTGTCTGAGCCTTGTTCTCAATGCTTGAGCATATCATCGACATATAGTTGCCGGTCGCAGCTATGGCACTCTCAACACTAGTCAGATACTTTTCTTCTATTACCTTTGATGCTGTGCGATATGAAAAAAAGCCCAGCAGAATAATGAGTATCACAGGGACACAATATGCCGCAAGAAGCTTCACTCCTATCTTGTGATACCTCTTTCCAAGCGGTCTGTCATCTCCCACAGACTCATTTTCCCGAGCTTTCTTAACCTTTGATATGATCTCTTTGGTCTTTTCTGCGCCGATATTCTTTACATCGAGCGCCTTTTGTTTGATCTTGCTAAGATCAGGGTTTATATTGATTTTTCCCATACAGTAACCTCGCCCAAAATTATGTCTATTTTTCTTTCATGACTTCCTTGTTTTTTACTATATAATCGATCAATGATATGATCGTCAGTATGACTGACACATATATTCCTATTATTCCCAATACCTCAAAGAGTATAAAATCAATATCCGCTATCAGTATGCCTATGGTTATCATCTGACTCACGGTCTTTGATTTTCCCCACATGCTGGCCGCTATCACAACCCCGTTATCTGCAGCCACCAGCCTGAATCCTGATATGATAAACTCTCTTGCCATGATTATAAGTACTGCCCATGCAGGTATCCTCTCCAAGGACAGCAGACAGATCAGTGCCGAACATACCAAGAGCTTGTCAGCTAGCGGATCCATAAACTTTCCGAAATTTGTTATAAGATTATATTTTCTTGCTATCTTGCCGTCCAAAAGATCGGTTATGCTCGCAAGAATGAATATGAATAGGGCTATCCAGTTGCTGAATGAACCGAAGCATCCTGTCAGCAGGATGATAACAAACGGTATGATGAGAATAGTCCTGAGTATAGTTAATCTGTTAGGTAAATTCATCTTCTTCTCCAAGTTTCTTTCTACCATTTATAATATCACTCAATCACTTCTCCAACAAGGTCATATTCTCTTGAACCGGTAACTTTTACCTTTACAAAATCGCCGCTCATGAGCTCGCGATCGCATTCAACAAAAACTTCACCGTCAACATTGGGAGCATCCTTGTAAGTCCTTGCGACATAGACGCCTTCTTTCACAAGTTTCCCTTCGATCATGACATCCATGACCTCGCCGGCTGTCTGTTTTGCCTTATCCCATGCGATCATCTGCTGAAGTCGCATTACTCTGTCTCTTCGTCTTCTTTTTATGAATTGCGGGATCTGTCCCTTCATTTCAGCTGCCTTGGTTCCTTCTTCCCATGAATATGTAAAGACTCCGAGTCTGTCAAATCTCATTTCTTTTACAAACCCGATCATCTGTTTGTGATCCTTGATAGTCTCGCCCGGAAATCCCGTTATAAGCGTCGTCCTGAGCGCAATATCGGGTATCTCTTTTCTTAATCTTTTGATCCTTTCAGTGATCTCTGATCTTGTTGTCTTTCTTGCCATCCTCTTTAATATCTCGTCAGAGGCGTGCTGAATGGGTATATCCAGATAATGGCATATCTTCGGTTCTTCTTTTATAGTCTTTATAAGCTCATCCGTTATCTCTTCGGGATAGCAGTACAGTATCCTGATCCATCTGATCCCTTCTATCGCAGCCAGTTCCTTAAGAAGTCTGGGCAGTGACTTTTCATTATATAGATCGACTCCGTAAAGAGTCGTCTCCTGAGCTACGAGTATCAGCTCCTTAACACCTCTTTCCGCAAGCCTTTTAGCTTCATCAACAAGAGTTTCGATCGGAACGGATCTGTAATTTCCTCTCACATAGGGAATCACGCAGTATGTGCATCGCTTGTTGCACCCTTCCGCGATCTTTAGATATGCGTAATGGCCGCCGTTAGTTAAAAGCCTGTCAAATCCGTACAGAGGTTTTGAACTGATGTCTCCGACAGCATCTAGCGGCTTCTTATTATCCTTTAAGACAGTATCAAGGCATTCTGCTATCTTGTCCCATCCGCTTATGCCAAGTATCGCATCGACCTGCGGTATCTCTTTATGGATATCCTCGCTGTATCTTTCTCCTAGGCATCCGGTCACTATAACCGCCTTAAGCTTTCCTTTCTCCTTTAAGGCAGTCATCTGCAGGATGTTATCGATCGATTCCTGTTTAGCATCTCCGATGAAGCAGCATGTATTGATCACAGCCGCATCCGCGTCATCCTCGCTGTCCGTTATCTCGTATCCGTGTTGTGACAGGATGCCTAACATCATCTCGCTGTCTACGGTATTCTTATCACATCCAAGTGAAATAAAAAGTATCTTCATATATTCTCCGTACTCATACATAAAAAATAAAACCCGTTACCGGGTTTTACTCTTTATTCCTCGTCATCGCCGATAATATGTATCTTTGACTCGTTAAGCTCGTCAATAGCTACCGAAAGAGCTTTTCTTCCCTCGCCGTTAACCAGCGGATCATCTCCGGCAATTATCTGTCTTGCTCTCTTTGATGTCGCCATAACTATCGAATAACGGGAATTGACTACCTTTGCCTCTCCGGGTTCTACCTCGCTATTAACTACCTTCATTAAATCTGAATAAGATGGATGTAACATGTTATCTCCTTTCTGATGTCATCAGATATCTTTCAATTCTTTTCTTATCTTTTCTATAAATTCCTTATTCCTGTCAGCCCTTAGCTTGGCTTTCTGGATAATGTCATTCATGTCTTCTATGCAGGTATCAAGATCATCATTTACTATAAGATACTCATACTCCTCGATACCCTCGCTCTCTTCCGCAGCACGCTTGAGCCTTTTTATTATGACGTCCTCTTCTTCCGTGCCTCTGCCTTTAAGCCTGTTTACGAGAGTCTGTGCATCTTTTGTAGTAACAAACAAAAGAAGCGCCTCGGGGAATTTCTTCTTTATCTGCAAAGCTCCCTGTATCTCGATCTCAAGCAGAACATCTTTTCCGGCTTCAAGCTGTTCAAACACATAATCCTTCGGTGTCCCGTAGTAGTTTCCTACATACTGCGCATGCTCGATCAGCTTTCCGTCAGCTATGTTTTTCTCAAACTGCTCTCTTGTGATGAAAAAATACTCTCTTCCGTTTTCTTCTCCGGGTCTGGGCGCTCTCGTAGTCATGGAAACCGAAAGAGCATAATTGTCATATTTTGAAAGCAGCCCTTTCATAAGAGTTCCTTTGCCGGCTCCGGAAAAACCCGATACTACTGTAAGTAATCCTTTTTCTTTCATCCTGATCCCTTATTCTATATTCTGTATCTGCTCTCTTACCTTTTCTATCTCGGTCTTAAGCTCGATACCCTTGTTTGCTATCTCAAGATCGCTCGATTTGCTAAGCGTCGTGTTTGCCTCTCTGTTCATCTCCTGAGCGATGAAATCAAGTTTTCTTCCTATGCTTCCGCCTTCTATCAGAAGTGCTTTCATGGTCTCGATATGACTTCTTAATCTGACCATCTCTTCATCAACGCAGATCTTGTCGGCAAAGATCGTGACTTCCTGTACTATCCTGCTGTCATCTATCGCCGCATCCTCTAGCATCTCGCTGACTCTGGCCATAAGCTTGCTTCTGTAATCCTCAATGATCTGCGGACTCTTCTCTTCGATGAAATCAACAGCGGCAAGCATGTTATCAAGCTTGTCGATAAGATCGTTCTTTAAATTTTCACCTTCTTTGATCCTGCTGTCAACAAAGCTCTCTGCCGCACCTCTGATGGCTTTCTCAAGCGATTTCCAGATGCCTTCCTCGTCGATCTCAACATCATCCCATGTAAATACTTCGGGATAGCGCGATATCAGAGAGACTCTCACATCATTATCTATATGAAATTCTTCAGCCATCTGCGTCAGATATTTCATATACTCGGCTGCCACCTCGGGATGATACTTTATAGTAACATTCTTTTCCGATGTGTCTTCATATGTTATAAAGAGGTCTATCTTGCCTCTCTGCATGTATTCTTTGAGGAGATTTCTTATTGAAGCGTCAAAGAAATTGAGTTTCTTCGGCATCTTGATGGAAACATCCAGATATCTGTGGTTAACGGATTTTATCTCAACCGTTACTTTGCGATTGTCTTCGGCTATCTCAAATCTGCCGAAGCCGGTCATGCTCTTTATCATATTTCTTTCTTTCTTTATGTGGTGATATATCAGGAAATATTATATCTGTAACTTAATTGTTAGTCAATATCCGCTATTCCACTCTCTCGATACCTGAAATATCGGAATCTATCATCATTGAATAGTTTGTGTGATATATGACAAATCCTGCCGGCTGTCCCGGTGATTTTTTCACATGCTTCTTCTGTATGTAGTCTATCTCTACCTGTGACTCGCCGTCAGTCTTGCTGTAATGAGCTGCCAGTCTTGCCGCCTCCTCAAATGTTGAATCGGGCAGCTCTTTGTTCTCGCTCTTGACGATCACGTGGCTTCCCGGTCTTTTCTTTGCATGAAACCACCAGTCATTGCCGGTCGCCACCTTGAAAGTGAGTTCCTCGTTCTGATAGTTGTTCTTGCCCACGTATATATGAAAACCGTCAGAGCTTATGTAATGAAACGGCTTGCTTATAAATCTTTGTTTCTTTGTATTTGACTTTTTCTTTATAAAACCGCTTTCAGTAAGCTCGCGCTTTATCTCGTTTAGATCTTCTTCTTTTTCAGCTATATCGAGCGCAGCCATGATCGACTCAAGATGATCGATCTCATTTTTAACGGAAATGGTGAGTTTCTCAAGCGCTTCCTTTGTTCTTTTTAATTTTGAATATCTGTCAAAGTATCTGGCAGCATTTTCCATTGCACTCATATCCGGATCAAGAGGTATAACTATCTTTTCACCTGTATAGTAATTATCCGCCTCATAGGATCTTTCACCCTCTTTTATGTTATATCCGTAAGTATGAAGCAATTCGCCGTATACCCTGTACTTATCCATCTTGTCGGTATCCTTAAGCTGATTTATCTGAAGGTCATACTTTTTGATATCTCTCTCAAGGTGGGTTGAAACGATCTTTCTAAGATCCACGCTCTTTTGCTTGATCCTGGTAAGCTTCTCCTTTTCGGCATAGAAGGCGATTATCAGCTCTGATGCATTTTCGTAATGCTTTCGTGCCTCTTCGGGATAAGAAAATACCTTTAGCATGCAGTAATCCTTAGGAGTATTGTTTTCATACAGGATGATAGGTGTATATTCCTTTTCCTTCACCTTATTCATGTACTCATCAAATACTTCATAAAGCTTATGTTTTTCATTATCTGAGAGTCTGCTCGTGCTGTCAGTCTCAACCCCGGCCTGGGCACACATCTGACCTGCTATCATAGGCGATATGCCGGTATATGTCGAATATATTGCCTTGGCTGTATCAGCAGGTTTACATAATGCTGTTTCAATAAATTCTTTTTCGTTTGTCTTTGTCGGATCAAGCTTGTCTTCTGTCTTAGGTATAAAATAGTCATGTCCCGGCAGGACTTCTCTCACCGAACTTATAAGGCCTGATATATGCTTTATACTCTCAAGTATCTTGTCGTTTTCATCAGTAAATATGATATTGCTGTATTTACCCATGAGCTCAACTATAAGCTTCTTTTTCTTAAGATCTCCCATCTCGTCAAGATGCTCGATCTCAAATATGATGATCCTCTCAAAATCCGGCTGGTAGATATCTGTTATCCTTCCGTTTAGGACATGCTTTCTTAAGAACATGCAAAAAGCGGGAGCAGTCTCGGGACTTACCTTGTTTGTTTGTGTTATGTAAACTAGTGGCAGAGTAGGATTTGCACTCAGAACGATCTTGCACTGAGACGACGACAAAGAGCCGCCGTTTTCACGGCGGCTTGTCTTTATGGTTAACATAAGTTCATCTTTTTCAGGCTGTGCGATCTTGCTTATCCTTCCGTCCAGGCAGGTCTGCCTCAGTTCATGCACTATGGCAGAAACTGTGATCCCGTCAAACGCCATATCTGTCTTTCTCCTTATCTTAAGGTATTACAGGAGTCCAGTACTTCTGGTTGTATATATCTGTAAATCTATATGTTGCCTGTGTAGGTGAATCAGCGATCTTTACATTGGATATCTGTGTCTTTGCACTGAGTGTGATCTTCGCATCCAGCTTGTAACTGTCGCTGTATGTTCCGTCATATGTGTAATAATCACAGATCGGTTCAACGATATCGCCCGCTTTTACTACCTCTATATTCTTAGCGACGGTATCTGTTTCTCCCTGAGTATATACGAAACGCGCACCCGCAATGTAGCCGTTGGGGTTCTGTGAATCAAACGTGAGCAAAAGCTCTGCTCTTTCTCCGTTTAAGAAGCACGGAACATATCCTGTGATCGTATATGAATCGGAATAATCTATCGTATCCATGTGATAATACGGTACGACCTGTCCGTCAAGCGCGATCCATGTGCCGTCATACTCTCCGATAAGAGCTCCGTCATCATCAAAATCAAACACATTGTCTATTCCAAGATCTATATATCCTTCTCCGTCATCAACAAAAACATTCAGTTCCACATCCTGAACAAGATCCCACTGATCCTCATCCATGACTATCTTGTAAGTACCATCAGCCTGTGTCCATACAAGATTGTTAGCATCCAGATAGTTTTGTGATACATAATCAGCCGTCTCTTCATTGCTTATATCCCTGCCCATGAAAAGATCGAGCACCGAAGGATCAAATCCGTATGAAGATGCACTTGTTCCTGATGATCCGCCTGATCCGAGCATACCGCCAAGAAGCGACATGATCATATCAGAATTTCCGCCTGAAGGAGCACTTGTGCTGCCTCCGCCAATGAGCGAGCCTGTAAGTGATGAATAGGGATTTGATGCTCCTCCTGCCGCCATCTGTCCGGTTACTTCTGTTGAAGCAAACTGCTGGATGCACTTTGAATACTCGTTATCCATCCCGATCTTCTTAAACAGGTTTAATGCATTGCTGACTTTTCCTGTCTTCTGATAGGGGAAATAGATCGCAAGTCCGTGAGCATCAGTCATGCTAGCTGATGTTCTGTTATACTTGATCGCTCCTTCAAGAGCGTTAGCAAGATCGCTTCCTTCGCTGTTTCCGATATTCTCGCAAAAATGAATAAGATCTATCTGATCGATCTTTGAAGACTGCGCAAATTCACGTGTGTTTCTTCTTGCATTGGCTACCTTCTTGTAACCGTCGTTCTTTATAAGATCATTTGTCGATCTTGCAAAATCTGTAAGCTCATCGGGAACAGTTGCCTTAAGCTCGGCAAGGTCGACGATAGAAAGAGTGGTCTTCTGGCCTCGGCATTTCTGATTGCAGACATCAACAAAGTCATCGATGATGTTCTTTCCTATCTCAACGGTAGGCATTGAAGTGTTTGCGGAAAGCTTTGTTAGCCAGTTGGTGTAGTACCAGCCGACACCTGGTTCCGTTTCTTCACTCGCTATCATGTAATCAGCATATTTTTCTAACATCAGGCCGTTTTCTACCGTCGCCATAAGACAGGTGTCAAAGCCTATGAAATCATAATAGATGCCTGCATTTGAAAGCGCTGTATCAATACCCGCAAGGTTCATTGAACCTGCTGAGGAATTCTTTTCATCGTATCCGTAGCCTGTTATAGAACCGCCGCCGTGATCCCAGAAGATAAGATTCATCCTGTCGGCAGGGAAATTCTTTGCGCCATACTTGATAAATGATGTGAGTGTGGCAGGATCTACCATCGCTCCTGAGCCCATATCGGATTCAAGACATATGAATTTGCCGTCTTTTATCTGGTATATCTGATTCTTTGAAGAGCTTATGACATTATTCTTCCACGCTCTGCATCCGCCCGTATAAACGATCAGGTTTACCTTGTCGGAAATATCTGCCTGAAGCATCTCATTAAGGTCATTGGTCGCCATACCGCTCTTTGATTCAAGATCGGTACCGCACAGATATACCATGATCGTTACTGTATCTTCTCCGTTTCCGATAACGTTAAATCTCTTGTCTCTTGCGCCCTCGGCAACCGTCATGTCCGCCTGGGTATTTGCAGCTGCAGCAGATGTATAATCCTGAGTCTGCGACTGCGTCTGTCCTGTAAAGTCATACAGATCCGACTGTCCCGTAGAAACACCGCCGCCTCCTCCGAGGAATGACTTTATAAGAAAGAAGATAATGAGCACGGCTACACCGCCAAGGCCCATGCCTCCGGCTCTTGTCCCTACCCTTCTTGGGCTTGTGCCTCCAGAAAGCTGAGTATGATTCGAAGATGAACTGTTAGAATGAGAACCGACATTTCCGACCGGTCCCGTTCCAAGCCCGCTTCCTGTTTTATTTACACTGCTTGAACCGCCTGTTACATTTTTCTGACGGCCTGTAGGTCTGTTTTTATCCATAGTACCCTCCTGTTTGGTCATTATATTTTATCACTTATCAGACATCAAAAAAAGTCCCCTTTGTAAAAAGGGGACTCCTTAGGCTATCCTTATTCGTACCATGCACCGCTGCTTGCTGTGCCTGAGACCATTTCCATGAGTTCAAGAAATTCCTGCTTGTACTCATCATCAGGATCTATCTTCTTTACATTCTTTATTGCCTGATCGATCGCTTCTTCTCTTGTCATGTCTACAAGATATTCACTGTCTGTAAGAGCCATTGCATATTCTGCTACGCTTGTTGCGAACATGAAATCCTCTGAAGGCTTTGAAGTATAGTTATTGGCACCTATAGGGAATTCCATATACTGTGACTCGTTCTTGTCGGGATCCTTGAAAGCTATTGAAAGTGTGCACCACTCGTCCTTTGACCAACCTTTATCTGAGATGACATTGTCCTGATACTTAAGATCGGAGTTTGTATCTCTTGAATCAGCAAGTCTGATCTCATATACAGCTGTTACCTGATGACCTGCACCGAGTTCTCCGCCGTCCTTTGTATCATCTGTGAAATCCTGTGCAGCAAGAGCTCTGTTTTCATAACCGATCAGTCGGTATTCTTTTACGAGTGCGGGATTGAATTCAACCTGCAGCTTTGTATCCTTTGCTACCGTATAGAGTGTTGATGACATCTCATCTACCAAAACCTTCTTGGCTTCTTTGATCGAATCGATATATGCATAGTTGCCGTTTCCGGCATCTGCCAAAGTCTCAGCTGTTGTATCGCTGTAGTTTCCCATACCGAATCCGAGTACTGACAAGAATACACCTGTCTCCTTCTTTTCGCTTATGAGTTCCTTAAGATCGTCGCCTTTGCACTTTCCTACATTGAAATCACCGTCTGTTGCAAGGATGACTCTGTTGTTTCCGCCCTTTATAAAGTTTTCCTGAGCTATCTCGTATGCGAGCTCGATTCCGCCTTCACCGTTTGTTGAACCGCCTGCTTTAAGCTTTTCAAATGCTCTGTTTATCTTGTTTGTCTGATCACCGCTAACTCCGTCGATAATAACATCTGTTCCGCTGGCATAAGTAACTATCGATACTCTGTCATTCTCTGTAAGATTATCTGCAAGAAGCTCCATTGCATCCTTAAGCAGAGGAAGCTTGTTTGCGCTGCTCATTGATCCTGAAACATCAAGAAGGAAAACGATATTGGAATCGGGTCTGTTCTTCTCTTTTAATTCCTTGGTGTTTACACCTAAGATCATTAACTTGTTGTTTTTGTTCCAGGGACAGTCAGAAACCTGTGCATCCACTCCGAATCTGTCACCGTTTTTTGGTGCTGCATAATCATATTTGAAGTAGTTGATGAGTTCTTCGGCTCTTATGGAACCTGCAGGGAAATCATACAGTCCGTACCCTTCGTTGACAAATCTTCTCATGTTTGAGTAGCTTGCCGTATCCACATCTGCTGCGAATGTTGAGAGCGGTGATTCCATTACATTAAAGAATCCGTTCTCTTCATTTACCGTGTAATCTTCACCTGATGCATCCGGAATATCATATCCTTTGTAATCATATGTATTATCGTACCAGGCCTCGCTTTCAGCTGTTGCAGCTGAGTTAAAGCTAAGAGTACTGTCATTGCGCATACCGCTCTTTTTACTTGCTGACTGTTCAGAAGTAGAAGGTGCTTCTGCCGGTGACTCCGCTGCAGGTTCATACTCAACATCGTCATATGTCTCTGAAGCGGCGTAATCCACTGCTGTTGCAGTGTCACTTGCAGGAGCCGTTTCATTGCTTGCTCCGCAACCGGCAACTGTTGATACAGCCATTGCAAGTGTCAGTAACCAGATAACCATTTTCTTCTTCATAATAAAATCCTCCCATATTTATCATCTCTTTATCCGTTTTTGATGTCCCCGATCTTTTTCTTCAGGTCCTTCTATCAAGGATACGGATAAGGTATTGGATATTTATGGGAGAATTTTAAAATTTTTTTATATTTTTTTATTATTCTTTTCTGTAGATCATCTCGGCGCTGTCATCAGCTCTGACTATGGCTAGAATATCAATGGTATCGTCAGTGTTTTTATTGCAGTACATTAGATACTCTTTAGCTTCATTATCGGTAAAGCTTATTCTTAAAGTATCATCTCCATAGCCTGAAAGTAGCTTGACCTCATCAATATCTTTTATCTCTTGTGCTGCCTCTGCGAAATCAGACGGATGATCAATACCTGCCAATGACAGATTACGGAGTATCTTCATTGCCTGATCTCTGTCACACTTTACAGCGCTCATCAGACTTTCTATGCCATTTGGGTCAGCTACAGCTTCATTAGTCAGCGCTTCACTATCGCTGCGGAACCCGTTTTTATAACTAAGTGTATCTTTGCCAGAACTGCCCTCAGCATTTTGAATGGCGCTTTCGCCTGCTTCACTGGGCGCTGTAGCTTCATCCATTTCATATGTATCCGAATACTCTTCAGCTTCAGCCTCTGCTGCATATTCAGCCACTGCAGGAGCTTCATCACTTGCTTCACTGGCTGCGAAGTCTGCCGTTGCAGTAGCATCGCTTGTTGCCATCTCGGCAGTATTCTTTGAGCCTCTCATAAGATTGAATGCACCGATCGCAAGTATTAGGCAGACAGCTGCTGCTGAGATCCTTCCGATGTATGCTATTACTTTTTTACTGTTTACTCTGTTTGTTTTCTCTTCGTTTTTTGTTTCCTCTTTTATATATGAGATATTATCTGTTTTCTTTGTTGCTTCATATTCATCGATTCCTGCCTCGATACGGTTCCAGAGATCCGGCACTTCAAGGCTTATTGCATTCTTATATTCAATTTCAAGCTGTTTCATAATAGCCGTACCTCCTTAGTTTTTTTATCGCTTCCCTGTATCGCCAGGTGACTGTACCCATCGGTACTTTCAGTTCATTTGCTATCTCCGCAAATGTCATATCCGCAAGGACCTTCATATTTATTATCTGCTGTTCCTTGGGATTTAATCTTTCTATTGCTTCCTTTATACCGATATCCTCAATAACTTCGTTCTCGGTATCTTCCTTGGCTGCCGGTTCAAATACCGGGCCTTCCTCTTCATCGGCGCTGAAACTGTCAAGAACCTCTCTCTTGAATTTTCGCAGATGATCGATCGCCATATTTCTCGCCATAGTGGCAAGATATCCCTTATGCCCGCTTCCGCTCTTGTACTTATCGGCCTGCTGCCAGAACTTGATAAAGAAGTCACTGGTTATATCTTCCGCATCTTCTTTTCTTCCCACGACTCCGTACACTATCTGATATATATATGAAAGATACGCGTCGTATATCTCTTTGAGTCCGCTCTTGTCGCCGTTAAGTATCCTCTGAATGCAGGCGTCAAATGCCGCCTCAGTCAACTTACTGCTTCCTTTCGTTTGACGAGCGATCTATACGTTTTTACCTTTCTAATCTAGTTACGTATGAACCGCCCAAGATTTATGGTTACTTTTTTATAATATCACTTTTTTATTCAGATTCATAAAAAAAGACGGAACTCCCACAGGCAATCCCGTCCTTAAACTTGTATTATCAGTTCATCAGAGTCTTTCTTACCGAATAAGCAACAACTAATGAAACAGCTGTAACAACTACATATATCACGATACATGATATAACTCTGATCGCCGCATTCTTCTTGGTATTTGATGCTATGGTAGCCGAGATCACAGCCGATGCCATGTTTATAGCTCCGCCGAGCGCGCCGCCGATTATCAAGAAGAAGTTAACAACGTAAAGAGCAACAAACACATATGCCCACTTCGGTATCTTAGTCACTTCATACTTCTGTCCGTTCTCAACGTTCTTTCCGTCATAAACGAGTGTAGGTACATTCTTTCTGACGCAGAGTTTTGCGATCTGACCGTTTCCAAGATCGACATCATAAACAGCCTCGAGCATGTTGCTGTCCTTTGATTTAAGTTTTGCGATCTTTACAGCCTCGCCGCCGTTAACAGATACAAGCTTGTTCTTCTCAAAAACAACCTTGAAGCCGTTTTCTCCGTCAGTTGAAAAATTCCATTCCTTTGTGTTAGCCATACTTTCCCTTTCCTTTATAAGTCCAATTATTGCAACACGCTAATTATGTTATATATACCCTTTCCTTGTCAACTCTTCGTATATTATCGCAAGATCTCATTAAGGCTTCTGATCTGATTCTTCTTTGAAGTAGCGACAATGACCCTGTCACCCGTTTCGATCTTTGAATTGCCCGAAGGTATGACTAATCTTCCTTCTCTTATTATCCCTGCGATGAGTATATCCTTTTTAAGTTTAAATTCCTTTTCCCTAAATGCAACACCAAGCTTGCTGAAAGTTTCCGATGCTATAAACTCCATAACTTCTGCCTTGCCGTCCGCTATGTTATAAAATTTACCGATATCGTTCTCGGCATCTCCCATCTCATAGTATCTTATGAATCTAAGCATCTTAAGAACTGAAAGCTCTGTAGGCGATACCGTGATATCCATGTTTACCTTATGAAGAAGCTTTACATGTCCTGTCTTGTCTACTCTTGTTATTATGGACGGCACGTTCTGAGACCATGCGAACATGCTTATCACAAGATTTGCCTCATCGTTATCGGTAAGCGAAACAAGAGCATCCTTCTTTCCTATCTTCTCCTCTTCCAAGACCTCCATTATATCGCCTTCGCAATATGAAACCTTGGCTTTCGGAAACTTCTCCATAAGCTCACGGCACCTGTTTATATTGTTGTCTATTATTGTGAGATTCTTTTTGTCCTTTAACAGCAGATCTGAAAGATACTCTCCGGTTATGCCTCCTCCCGCTATTACTATGTTCTTTGCGGGCTCAACTATTATACCGAGCTTATCGAGTATCTCTTCTATGTCTTTCTTTGCGGCAACGATACCTATCTGATCGTTTGCTTCTATTATAAATGTACCGTCAGGGACATAGAGCTTTCCGTCTCTTATCACCGTGCATACGAGCATGTTAAGATCCAGAGACTGCTTGATCTCAATAAGTGACTTTCCGTTTAGCGGAGAATACTCAAGAACGGAAAGATTGATCATCTGCACTTCGTTTCCAAAGAAGCCTTCCATCTTTACAAATCCTGGAAGTCCGATATTTCGATATATCTCTTCTGCTATGTCGAGCTTCGGCTTTACAAGATAGTCTATGTTGTATTCCTTTTTAATGGTATCTGCCTCGTGTATGAAGTCAGGCAGCAAAAGTCTTGCTGCGCAGCGTCTGGTACCCAGTGATTTTGCCTGCATGCAGCTTAAAAGGTTTATCTCATCAACATGAGTTAATGCTACAAGCGAATCCGCACTGTCAGCTCCGGCTTTAAGAAGCGTTTCTTTTGATGCACCGCTTCCTACAACTCCGTTTACGTTGTATTTATCCGTTATCCCCTCAACCAGGCTCTTATCCGTATCGATTACAGTTACATCATATGCTTCATTTGAAAGCACCTTTGTCAGATAGCTTCCCGCTCTTCCAAGACCGACTATTATGATCTTCATAGACTCCCACCTTTCATAGATGACTTATTAAGGATCCTGTTTGCTTTATGCTTCTCGAGTGCGAAATATACCTTCTTTACAGTAAGACCCTGTACAAGGACCGTAAAGAAGATCGTAAGATATGTGACATTCATGAACACGTCATTGATCTCAGGTGAAAGATACTCCGCAGTACCTATCGCTAGCGCAAGAGAAAGTCCTCCCTTTAGCGCCGACCATGTCATTAATGTCGTAAACTCGACAAGATTATAGTTTCCCGGTATATGCTTTCCCGTAAGTATGCTGCTGACAAATACTCCCATCGCTCTTGAAAAGACAAGTACAAGGATAGATGCCGGAACGAGTATATATATGTACGGGCTTATATTAAGATTAAGTATTAACAGGCCGATCATGACAAACAGCACGGCATTCAGCATGCTCTCCAATATCTCCCAGAAATCCTCATAGTATTCTCTGTTATCGATGACCTTTACCCTTCTTTCCATCTTATCCATGGAATATGAAAAGAACATACCGCATACAACGCTTGCTATTACGCCCGAAAAGCCCATATGCTCGCATATCATGTAGACAGCCGATACATCAAGAAGAGATATAAGGATATATCTTATCGGATCTCTTGTCAGCTCCATGAGTCTAAAGAGTATGAAGGAAACAATGAGCGCCACAGCTATCGCACCGACTATCTCCTTAAGCATCAGCTTTGCGAAATTGCTGTCGGAGCTGTGGATTATTATCGATCTTACAAAGATGAACAGAGTTACGCCTGTTCCATCATTAAAGAGCGACTCGTTTTCTATAACAGAGCATACATTCTTTGAAAGGCCTATCTTGTTTAGGATCCCTGTCGCAGCGATAGGATCTGTGGGGGAAACCACGCATCCTAAAAGTATGCACATCCATATATCCATCGGGATGTTAAACGCTGAAGCGATCAAAAAGAATATCGCGCCGTAGAGAAATGATGAGATCAGCGTTGTCAAAAGCGCCAGAAGACAAATAGGGCGAAGGTTCTGTTTAAACTTGCCCATGTTTACCTTGCTCGCTCCCGCAAACAGCATGAAGCATAAGACTCCGTCCATGAGGTATTCCTCAAATCCGAATTCTCCGAGATTGTCTATAAAGCCGTTAAGAGGCGTTGTCGGGAACAGTACCCTTGCAAGAGCAAGGATGAGCGCTATGATCAGAGAAAAGAATATCAGGGCAATATCACTCTGGATGTGAAATATCCTTTCATTGATAATGCCTATAAAGACAATAAACGCCAGTAATATGATAAGAAATAAAAGTATGTTCATGACTCCACCCGATCGATTTACAACAACATATAGTATATCACATTCATGTCATATACTACAAATATATGTATACATTTATTTTAAGGCCATGTTATACTATCATTGGAAATGAACGAACAATGTAAAGGGGATCGTAATGGGTAAAAAATCAGTTAAGGAAAACAAGAATATCTATCATGTGAGCCGTGAAGAGACCGGAATGTCACGTGAAAAGGCCAGCGAGGCTATGGGATTTGTATCTCCCGAGAGGATAGAAAAGATAGAGAGTGAAAAATCACTTCCTCATCCCGACGAAGTACTTGCCATGAGCAAGTGCTATAAAAAGGCTCAGTTATGCAACTACTACTGTTCGCATGACTGTCCGATAGGAATAGAATACATCCCGGAGATCCAGCTTAAGGATCTGTCCCAGATCGTTCTTGAGATGTTAGCGACTCTTAACTCCATCAACAATGACAAGAACCGCCTGATCGAGATAAGTGCCGACAGCGAGGTCACCGAAGATGAATTTGTTGATTTCATAAGCATCCAGGATAAGCTGAACAAGATATCATGTACTGCCGATTCACTGCAGCTGTGGATAAAGAACATGATAGCCGAAGGAAAGATAGACGAGACAAAACTGAATTCCGTAAAGCAGTAAACAATAAAGGGAAGCGATCGCTTCCCTATTTTTTTATCCTTTTTATTCTGTCTATCATGCTTGCTGCAACTGTCGGCAATATGATCCCGAGTATCAGATATACCCATTTGAACTCTTCCACGTTCTGAACTGTGGCCACATAGTAAACATCGCTCTTAAATGCCGCAATATCCATACTGCATCCAGCCATGTACATCACAGCTTTTATCATCATGAACACCAAGAGATGATGCATCATTATATCAAATGTGTGATCGGATACACCAGACAGTGCTTTGAATGAATACGAATCCTTGTTTATCTTTTGTGCAAGGATGCGCGATATCCTAAGCCACAGTGCAATACCTGTAAATGTCGTAACAAACGGTGTCAGCACGCTTCCTGCAAACCCGGTCACCCATACCGTGCTGTAAGCCAGTCCGCCAGTTATATATATAAGTATAAGATTTATCAGTATAAGAAAAGAAAAATAAATGACTGACGGTATCCTGTCTCTTTTTTCAATATCTTTCCTGTACAGTCTTCCAAACTGATATGCGGGCGCCATGAGCATCAGCCTTCCCGGCAGCTTGTACCAGTCATAGACGCTCCCTCTTTTTGCAAGAGCCACTACAGCCATACCGACTATAAGATACAGAAGCATCAGCATCCATTCACTGACAGCATCATTCTTTTTTATGATCAGATGCCAGATCTTTCTGGCTAAAATATCACACATCTGAAGCAAAAACAGTGCAGGCACAAACCAGGCCGGAGCATTGAGTCCGAACTGATGCCCTCCCATAAAAGGAGCGACAAAAAGATTGTACAGTGTTATATCCGATCCGATATCTATATTTGCATATTTAAGCAGCATGCATATGATCCCGTATATCACGTTCCATATGAAATACGGTATCAAAAGATGCTTAGATTTCCTTATAAAGAATCCGCATATATCATCCTCATCCCTGCTCTTTGAAAAGTATCCCGATATGAAGACAAAGATCATAACGTGATACGAGTAATACGGAAAAAGTCCTCCCAGGGCAAGGATATTAAAATCCAGATGCCCCAAGAGGATCAATACTATTCCTATCGCTGAAAGAATTGTAAATGTCAGATTCTTTTCCTTCATAAAAGACTATCTCTTATTGAATACGAGCGGAAGCTCTATACCGAATTCGGCAAATGAAGCATATGAATCATAATCCATATCCTTAAGCTGCAAGGTATCGTCTACCATATCAAGAGTATCTGACTTGCCCTCGCTTGTCGTGATATTGACCTTGTCGTCAACTATCTCATAGGTAAAGTCCATATCAGCTTCTTCAAGGCTTGCGCTTATATCTTCCTTTTCAAGCTCGCTTGCGATATAATCCCTGAAAGACATTCCGTAGAATGATTTAAACTGCTTGTCTATATCTTCTTCTGACATTCCGAAGTTTAACTTGTACTGCTTGATTATCTCTTCGATCGCTATATCGATAAACTCCTTTATCTTGTCCTCGAATCCGGCCTTGTCAAGAGTCATCCTGCCTGTTCCGTCTTCATTGAATATATATAGGAATATGATAGGGAAAGTAAAATCCTTCTCTGAAGAATTAAGCCCGATCTGTTTAAGCATCGCATTTCCGATATCTATGCTGCATGCCCACTCTCCGACAATATCGGGTGTCATCTTAGATTCGCATTCGGCGATCTTGTCTCTTGCAGTCTTGTAATTAGGATCATCTGTTATGACCTTGGCATACAGATCCATTGCCTTTTGATAATCCTCCTCCTTGAAAGCCTTCTCGGCAGCCTCGTAATCATCCTTTGACTGCTTCAATTCCTCGACCTGCTTTATCAGCTCCTCAAAATCGTCATTATTCTTAAGAACGCCCTTTCCGAGAGTCCTAAGATCCTTTTCGATATCATCGTAATCCTTCTTGCCGTTTGTGAAATCCTTTGCAAGATCCTTGGCATAATCGAGCATCTGCTCCTCGATGTCTTCCTTGTCATCGTCGGAAAGCTTCTCAAAGTTCTCGTTTACGGCCTTTAAGTCATTATTCTCTATTGCCTTGTTTACCTTGTTTATCGGTCTGTTCATCCAGAACAGTACACCGCCTGCCGCAAGTAAGAGCACGACCACTACAGATATAGCTATGATCAGCGGTGCCTTTGACGGCTTGTCATAATTAATTTCAGACATAATAATCCTCCTCCACTTATAAAAGTATGGTTATTATATCAAAAAAAAGCTCCCGGAACAATCCGGGAGCCAAAAGTAAGGGAAAGGAATTTATCAGTCAATGTTAATCATTAACCTTCGATACTAATGAATTTCTTTTCTTCTTCAACCTTTGCAGGCTCGATCTTTGGAACGAACAGTTTAAGTATTCCGTTGTCATACTTAGCCTTGATATCGTTCTGAGTTACTTCTTCTCCAACATAGAAGGCTCTTCTGCATGTGCCGTAGTATCTCTCGCGTCTGATATATTTCTTAGCATCAACCACAGCTTCTTCGCCTTCGCCGTCTTTGTCGCAAGTCTCCTTCTTTGCTGTTATTGTAAGATATCCGTCCTTAAGTTCTGCTGCGATATCCTCCTTTGCATATCCGGGAAGCTCAACCTCAAATTCATATCCGTCTGCTGTCTCCTGAATATCTGTCCTCATTGAAGGCATCTGCACCTGAGGCAGAACCTGAGGCATGTTCGCAAAACCGTGTCCCTTAGCGGCGCTTCTTACCGGTCTTGTGAAATCATCAAAAAAGTTATCAAAAAAATCCTCTCCAAATAAGCTGGGCATCAACATTGTTTTTTCCTCCTTAATCAGTTTTAACTACCCTCTTTTACGTTTAGGTCCAGGTCTTGCCTGAATCTGATTATGTTTTACACCCATTTTTAGCACTCGTCAACGCAGAGTGCTAAATGTTTATAAACGGTTTATAACTTTTTATTTTCAGGAAATAATTAGGGCATAAAAAATAAATATTTGCATATTTTAAAAGAAAAAATGTCTACTTTTAGGATTGAAAGCTGTATAAAAAGATCTTATATTTTATGCTATGAAAAGCTCAAAGACACTAACAATTGATGAAAAGACACCTCTTATGCTCATAGCAGGTCCTATGTTCATAGAGCTGTTCTTGAATATCCTTTTAAATAACGTAGATACCATGATGTTATCTCATTACTCCGAAAACGCCGTGGGCGCAGTAGGCAATGCGAATCAGGTCATGTTCCTTGTCATCATCATGTTCAATATAATAGCTACCGCCACAAGTGTTGTGGTAGCCCAGTATCTCGGTGCGAAGCAGTATGACAAGATGAACATGATATATACGCTTGCAGTGGCATTCAACTTTACCATAGGGATAATTTTAAGCCTTGCTCTTGTGCTGTCGCGTTTTAAGCTAATGAATCTGCTGCATGTATCTTCAGAGATGATGAACTATGCCACTACCTACATACTGATCGTCGGCAGTTCCATGTTCTTGCAGGCATGTACGAACGTCATGCTGCAGATCCTGCGATGCAACGGATATACAAAGATTGGAATGTATCTGTCATTAATAATCAATCTGGTTAACATTATTGGAAACTATTCCTTCCTTTACGGACCGCTTAAATATTTAAACCTCGGTGTTGCAGGTGTTGCGATCTCAACTGTAACTGCAAGAGCTATCGCCTTTTTGGTCGCTTTCATCTTCTTTTACAGAATGAAGATAGGCCGTATCTCTTTAAGGCTCTTAAAGCCCTTCCCGACTGTTTTTCTGATAAAGATGATAAAGGTAGGGCTTCCTTCTGCCGGAGAGAACTTCTCATACAGCATGTATCAGATGGTGCTCCTGTCCTTTGTAAACACAATGGGAAACGATTCGGTAAATGCAAGAGTATACTGCAATTCGCTTATCGCTTTTGCGATGGTATTCTCAAATGCCTCCGCGATGTCTACCCAGATCATAACAGGTCATCTAGTCGGTGCAGGCAGAGAGGATGCAGCATACAAGAGGGTATTTAAGACACTGGGCACCTCACTGCCGATAACAGTGGCCTTAGCTGCGCTAAACTGGCTCATATGCCCTTACACTCTGCATCTTTTTACTGACAGCCAGCCGATAATACAGATCGCCAGGACCATAATGTTCGTTGACATATTTATAGAATTCGGCAGATGCCTAAACATGACATTTGTAAACAGCCTCAAGGCAGCCGGTGCATATATCTTTCCTCTGATCGTGGGACTTGTAACGATGTGGGGACTGGGTGCGACTGTAGGATACGCTCTCGGCATAGCTGCAGGGCTTGGCGTCGCAGGCGTATTCTGCGGGACTGCGACCGATGAGTGCATCCGCGGTCTTATAGTGATGTACTACTGGTATAAAAAGAAATGGTACGGTAAAAAACTTGTTGAGAACAATTAATAAAGGACACCTTTAAGGTGTCCTTTGATCTTTCATATCATGCTCCGAGGTAAGTCATTACCTGTTCGAGCATCTCGCAAAAGCTCTCGATAGCTATCTCTCGTGTCCTTCCGCTTATCGGGAAGAATTCTCTGTTTGATATCATCTCCTTGAGTCTTCTGAGTTCTGATATATCCTTCATATAGAACTGATTGATAGTAGCTCTGTCATATACGACAAGGAATGCTTTCTTGATCTTGTAGATATCCTCAAGACTGCTCTTTCTTAACAGCTCTACTATCCTGTCGATAGATATGAACTCAGTAAACGATCTGTGCTCGATATAGTAATCCTTCTTGTCTGTGCAGTTCTCCATGAACTTGTCTGCCGTCTCGTATTTGTTGTTGTCAACGGCTGCCGCGATGTTGATCTCGCGGTTCTTCTCATCTATACGAGCCTCTATCGGTCCGTATATCTCCATGTAGAGCTTTCTTTCAGCCTCTGACACGAAGGTTCTCGGCATCTTTCCTATCTCCTGGCACTCAGTTGCCTGATCGATAAGATTTAGCATCGTCTTCTGTACATCCTTTATGTCTCTGTTATAGAGCTTCATCCTGTTAAGATAGATCAAAAGATCGATGATGTTCTGATAATCCATGTAGGAGTATTTGCCTTCCTTAAGCTCGTTTGTAAGCTTGTTTGTAAGAAGCTCGACCTCCTCATCGGATTTGATCCTCCAGTCCTGAAGTTCCGAAAGAGCCTTACCTGTTGATTTGATCTTTTTATTTCTTAGGCTTTCCTGTTCCTCAAGATTTATCACCTGCTTAGCTGACTGATTGAATGCCTGATCGTCCCAGAATGTCTTTGTGATCCACTCATCGATGAATCTGTGACGCATTATATGCTCGTTTTCCTTGCCTTCAAATACGATATAGTCAACATTCAGTCCTGAATTCCAGGGTGCAAGCTTCTTGTTCTTTCCGATAGCACCTGAAAGCCAGATGCTGTACTGAAGGAAGGAGTCGACTACGTTTTCATACAGCTTTGCGTTTCCGTAATATTCCTTTGTCTTCTTGTAGATCTCATTGTACTTGTCGATCCAGCGAAGGAAGATACGCAGGTTCCTGTTATCTGTCTGCATGAAGCTGTTCTCGATCCTGTCGATATGATCAAGAAGGAACTTCCTGTATGTCTCATCCTTTACATATGCGGCAGTACCTACAGAAGGATCTCCGTTTATTACTTCAAGGATAGTCTCCTTAAGGCTCGGATAGTAGGGAAGGGTCTTTCCTACGACCTTTTCTCTTATGTCCTTGTATACATAGTTTACTGAATATACATTCTCATTTAACTTCTTAAGATCATCAACGCTTATTGAAGAGATATCCTTCTTCTTTGCTGCCTTTGCATCTGTATTGTCACTCTCGCCAAGAAGCGACTTGCCTCCGATAAGAAGAGACAGATACTTAAGCTCGAGATTGCTGTTTGTATATATCTTTCCTATGTTCTCCTCATCGGCAAGGATGATTATCTTGCATCCGCAGTGCTCGATAAGGTTGTCTATAAAGCCCAGTACCTCGTCAACGGGTATCGTACATCTTTCAAGATCATCAAAGCATATGACAAAGTTCTTTACCTTTGAAAGCTCCTTCATCGTGCTGACCTTGCTCATATCCATGTTTACCATATCGTTTATTGATACGGATACAGCCTTGCTGGCTATCGCAAGCATTCCGTTTGCTGCATTTAAAGCTTCCTTTGTTCCGTTGCTCTTTTTCCACTTTAAATGAAGCATGAAATTTGTCATCAGCTGTTTTGCCAGCGCGTCTATCGTCGCGATACCGTACAGAGAGATATATACATTCTCCTTGGGCGGTCCGTCGACTACCGCCGTAGCTACAGCGTCAACCAGATGATGCTCATACAGATAGGTCTTACCTGAACCCCAGGGGCTGTCGATAAGTATCGCATACTGAGCCATGTCATCTCTTACATAATCCCTCACACACCTAATGATCTCTTCACGTGTCATTTGCTATTCCTCCACCTTTAATATATTAATTATTTGCCATTCTTTCGTATATCTCATCGAGCCATTCTCTGTTAAGCTCGGTGTTATTTAAGATCGTTACCCTGTCCGGTCTTGTTGAAGCGGCCCTCATCCATATATTTGCAAACAGCTCCTTATCTATCCCGTAGCTTGCAGGATTAAGATCAAGTCCGTACGATCTGCATACCTCTAGCATCTTCAGATCATCTCTGCCCTGAAAATTTGCGGCTCCGACTGTTCCGAGCGCTACCGCAAGCCCGTGGCTTATCTTTATTTCAGGATAGTATTCCTCCAAAGCATGACAGAACAGATGCTCGCTTCCGCTGCAGGGTCTTGATGAACCGGCTATCTCCATTGCAAGCCCTCCCATGACGAGTGCTCTTGCAAGGGTACGCAAAAAGCTTATGCTTGTCACATTCTTCTCGTCAAAGTGTGCTATGGAATCATAGCACATCCATGCGATCGAGTGAGCAAAGTCATCAACAGGCTTTCCACAAGCCTGAGCAGCCAGTGCCCAGTCATAGACTGCCGTATATTTTCCTATAGTATCTCCGATCCCTCCCAGAGTCTGGATCTGAGGGGCTTTCTGGATCATCGTTGTATCAACGAGGATCGCGGTGGGTATCTTGCAGGCAAGCGTCTTTCGCATTCCGCCTTCCGTCCCCAGTACCGCAAAAGGTGAAGCCAATGAATCGTTGCTTAGATTTGTGGGAAGGCAGATATAAACGGCCTTGCTGACATAAGAAGCATATTTGGCCACGTCGAGGATTCTGCCGCCACCGAAACCTATAACTACCTTTATATCATCGATGCATATCTTCTTTGCTATGCTCACGGCTTCATCAAAGTCGGCATGAACTACTTCGAATACCTCGGCGTTGTTATAGTCGGCCTGGATCTCAGTCACTATGTCGCCGTACAGATCATGCAAAAACTTCTCTGTTATTATGAGTGCTTTCTTTCCCTCGATCTCGGGAAGGTATCTTTTTACTGCTTCATCCGTCCTCGTAAATATGTCTTCTTCAACCACAAGACATAACGGCAGATTAAAGCGCGAATGCTGGTTCATATCTCGCTTCCTTTTAACTTATGTAAACCTATTGTTCCCGTGAACAAATCCAAAATTTAGTATATCACAATCATCTGTTTTCACTCAATAGATAGTCTCCCAGAAATTGACGATTTTTTCTCTTTCACAGTCTATCCTTCCCTGGATCATCTCTGACGAGCCGCCGCCTTTTGCTGCAAGGCTTTGACGCATCATTTCAGATAGCTTTACAGCATCCAGATCCTTGCCTCCTGCATAGAAGCGATAGCCCTTTTTGTCATTTCCCGCAAACACTGCGACATAGCCTTCCCTAAGCTGTGTCAGAGCATTGTAGATATTCTTCATGTTTGATGCGCTCAGATCCATATCCGAAAATACAAGACTGCCGTATTCGTTTTTCTTTATCCCGTCTATGATCATGCTTTCAGTCAGCTCGGATACCCTTGCATTTAACGCCATGTTCTCTTCTTTAAGATTTGAGACTATAGCGACTGCATTGTCCGGATGAGTGCTGAACCCTTTAGCGATCTTATTAAGGTTATCAATGTTTTTTGTAACATACTCAAGAGCCCTTCTTCCGCAGAGTATGCTAAGCTGTGTTCCGCCTTTGAATTTCATGAACGATATGATCTTGATCAATCCTATGGCGCCGGTTCGTTTTACATGGGGGGCACAGCAGGCGCATATATCGATGGTCTCATCCTCATCTCCTATGGTGATGAGTCTGACCTGACCTGCGATATCTATCTTGCTTCTGTATGTTATGTTAACCAGTTCGGACTTTGAAGGATAACTGTCTTTTATAGGCAGATCACGATATATAACAGCATTTGCCTTCTTTTCAAGCTCTTTTATCTGCTCTTCGTTTAATAAACCGTCAACAGCCAGTGTTACCGGCTCGTCATCGGAAAGATGAAATCCCACATTGTTAAATCCGTGATCGTTGTGTATCAGTCCCGACAGGATATGCTCTCCGCTGTGATTCTGCATCCTGTCGAATCTTTCATCCCAGTTAAGTATACATAACACTTCAGTGCCGGCTTCAATATCCGAATCGACCAGGTATCTGATATCCGTCTGCCCTTCTTTAGCTGATCCTAAAAGCTCTCCTTTTAATACTTGAACAGTCTTGTCTTTGCTCATGATCTGACCGCTGTCGGAATACTGCCCTCCCTCTTCAGGAAAGAAGATCGTTTCTTTAAGTTTTATGTAAACCTTATCATCCTCTTTTATACAGTCTGTAACCACCGTTCTGTATTCTTTTATATAGCTTTGCTTCTCGTATATCTTTTCTGTCACGTGATCTGTACCTTCCTATTCTTCTGATCATACAAGATCCGGATGTTCTCCCGACCATCCGATCTGAGGCAGATTCAAAAGATACTTCATATCTTCATCTTCTATGTCTATCTCTTCAATGTTTAGATTCTTTATCATCCTTTCCTTTGCTGAGGCTTTGGGAATGACCATTATCTGCTGCTTGTTAAGGAAGGAGAGCAAAAAGCCTGCCGGAGTCGTTTTGTATTTTTCTGCCATTTTTAATACGATCGGCTCCTCTATCACTCTGCGTCTTCCAAGCGGACTCCATGCCTGTATGAGCATACCTTTTTCTTTTGAATATTCAACTGCATTTAGCTGCATATAGCCCACATGCAGCTCAAGCTGATCCACCATAGGCTTTACGTCTGCATCATTCCATATGGCATCTATATGATGTGGAAGGAAGTTTGACAGTCCTATCGCCTTTGCTCTTCCGCTTTTATACAGTTCTTCCATTGCTCTCCACGTATCCCTTAGAATATCTTTCCATTCATCCCCTGCTCCTTCATTCTTTGGCCAGTGAATAAGATAAAGATCAAGATAATCCGTCTTTAGCTTATTGATGGATTCGTCAAATGCCTTAAGAGCATTTTCATAGCCCATCTGTGTTCTCCACAGCTTGGAACAGATCTGTATCTCACTTCTTTTAATATTTGATTCCTTTATTGCTTCTCCGACCTGTTCTTCATTCATATAAAATGAAGCGGTATCAAAATAACGATAGCCAACTTCTATGGCCTGTGCTATCGCTTCTGTTCCTTTTTCTTTCGTTGTAAGATAAGTGCCGTATCCTACAGCTGGAAATATAAGTCCGTTGCTCAGTTTGAATTCTTTCATATTTATACCCCGTTTTATGCTTTTCTTTTGCCAATATCAGTATATCAGATATGAAAAAATGTGTCCCGAAAAAAACTGTTATTTCTTCTTAATCGTGATACATTTATCTGACTGTTTAAAGACCCAAAAAAGGATGGCGCATGCCATCCTTTACATGATTATGTGATCTTTAATCATCCTTTAAAATCAATATGTTTACCGACCATCATCTCTTTATCGGTCATAACACTGTTCATCATAAAGTCCTGGAAGTAGTCATCGACTTTCTTTGACAGTTCATCAACACTGCTTGCATAGACTATCTCAACATCTTCATCGTTTTCAACCTCGTCAAAGATGTCATTCTTCTTGCCTTCGATCCGCTCCTTTTCCTTTTCTTTCTCAGCTTTCTTTTCCTCCGCTTTCTTTTGGGCCTTTTTCTCCTCTTTCTTGGCTTCTATGCGTTTTTTCTGAGCATCGGAGGATTTCTTTAAGACTGCAAAGAACGAAGCCGTCCCTGAGTCATTGATGGTCATTCCGTATCCCTTTACATCTGCTCCCTTTAAATCCATCTGTTTCTTAAGCTTTGACAGGCCGCTTGATGCCTGTTCGATGAGTCCTTCGTATTTTTGTCTGAAGCTCTCATCCTCAGCCATCTTCTCGATCTTGTCTTCATCGATAAGAACAACCGTCTTATTAGGATTTGCAAAGCCTGATGCCATCATCCTTGCCTGGTCCTTCTTATCCCTGCTCACAAGTATAAAATCCATCTTTGAGTACTTCTGCTTCAGTTCCTCGTAGTAGGTAGCCGCCTTGTCAGAAAGCTTCGGTTCACCGAATGTCTTTCCTAAGTTTGTTTTCTTTGCCTGTACTTCATCCGTCTTTTTGGTATTTGATGCCTGATCTGCTGATGAAATATAAGAAGAAAGCGCTTCTTTTGCTGATGATATGTTCATAATGATCACTGCCTCCATGTAAGATCCTTGCGTTTGAAGTCTTTTATTCAAACCACCTTAAGCGGGACACCAATATACACGGTGTCCCGTATATTAAATGGTAGTTACAGTATGGTTTCATGGAGTAATTCATAAAGATCGACTAAGATTCTTAGTACTGGATTCCGTTCCATGTAACCAAAGAAAAAAGAAACAGAAAACACATCCTGCATCCTTGCAGAATAAACATGTCCTCTGTTTCTTATATCGGTTCTTTTTTATCGATTGTTTATAGCATTAAACGATCTTTATCGATTTAATCAGCCAGTATGAAATATCCGCATGCATCGCTCATGCCCGATACTGGAAGCACCTGATAGCTGCCGGTCTTATTATCAGCTGTCGTTATATATATGCACCGATTCGGCATTCCCTCAGGGACAGTGATCTTGTAGGATATGACAGTTCCCTTTATATCGGCCTTATAGCTGTTTATAAGCTTATCCTTATCAAATCCGTTATTATCGAAATTATAGCTTCCGTCATACAGTTCAATGAGCGTATCATCCTTTAAGGCTACAACGTATACCGTATCAAGCGCTTCATTGTCTATCTCTTCTCCCATAGGAAGATAATCACTGACAAGCTGCGGAGGATTTATCATCACAAAAGCGATCGCATCATCCGGTGCCTGTCTGATGAATTTATTCCACTTTGAAGGAGCTCTGTTGGATCTTCGAAACTGAGCATATGAATAAATTGCTGAATCGGACAGATCCGTTTCGAATTCATATGTATGATCGTTCATATCCTTTACGGTTATCATCTGAGAGTATTCATCGTACTTGATCTCATATACTTCATCCCCGTCGGTACTTCCTATCAGATGATCCTTGAAATTGAAAACCTGATCATAGCTTGAATATACTGCGGTCTCTATATCATCATTTACCCATGTGAGATTTGTGCCGGCTATCGTCTTTTCAACGTTTCCCGTCACTGTATTGAATAGGATATATATTCCTATATGAGGATTCACATGTGTATCCACGACGATAAAATCCCCGACCTTGTACATGTCCATGATTGCATTTGCAGCAGGCGCATAATCACTGACAGAATAATCAAAGCTGTTTATGGTAAATGTAAGTCCCTCGTATGTAAATTCAGGCTCGCAGCTTCCCAGATCATATATTCCGTAGTACGATCTGTCAACTTCACTCATCATCGTTACATTGCCGCTTTTGTCAGTCATAAAGTAGCACATGACGATCGGATATGAACTTAAAAACCTTGACTCATATAGCATCGAGTCAATCTCTATACTGTCAGTTAGCTCATACTGCGCAAGGCCTGTCTGACTCGGAGTAAAATATGCAGAAATAAATCTTCTGTCTGAAAAATCCTCATAGGCTTCTGCAGCATGAGGATCCATAGGCTGTACTAAAAGCTTAGAGCCATCTGCCTGCCACACTAAACCGTAAAATACCGTATCCTGCGGGCGTTCTGCGTTTTCAGTAACTTCATTTGAACGTCTGAATACCCAGTACTGCTGTGTATCATATTCAGATCCGTGCATGTATTGTGTTGCGATCCTTTTAATGTTCTGGAATACATTTTCAAATATATAGCTGTCACCGTTGCCTACCCATGTCAGGTAAAGGTAATCATATCCGACAGATTCGGATATATAAAAATTTCCTGTGCTCTTTTCTTTATCAGGAGCAATATAAGGTGAATCGGGCAGATTGAACTCTTCATCCAGGTCTTCAAAAGACAGTTCAAAATCCGTGTACCATTCATCATCAATAAGTTCATCTTTAGCTGCATCATATCTCTGATGCTTACTTACCTTAAATGTTCCGCTTGCACCCAGCTCATCAAAATCTCTACTGTATGAGCAGCTGCCGTTTTCATCGATCGTAAGCGTCGCAAACTCTGAATCGTTTAAAGTATCGATGAGTCTCCATTCTCCCGCGATAAAGCTCATAACCTCTTCTTCTGATGTTATGTCAACCGTGCGTGTCACTTTTTCAGGTACTTCTTTCTTATCTTCCTTCTTCTTATCCTTTTTCTTTTTACTGTCTTTATCAGTATCCTCTTCTTTTAGAGTTTCGTTTTCCTCAAGATCCTCTTTTTTTGAACATCCCGAAAGACAAAATACTATCAAAAGCAGTAAAAACAGTCTTAAAAAACTCTTTTTCAATGACAAATCCTCCATAATGAAAACCATCATGAGAATATTTTAGCACTGCTTTGATCTTTATGCCACAGCATCAGTCTTTCTTGTATATCTTATAAAAAAGAATATGGCAAGGATCAGCATCGGCAGCGTTGTTAACGGGAACGTAAGGACAGACTGAGCATGCCATCCTCTCGCTTTTTCTGAATTTATGAAACACATAAGTATTGACGGACCTGCGTTTGATACAGCATGCATTATGGAAGCCGGCCATATGGATCCGCTCTTTAGAGTAATGTAAGTTAGGATCGTACCTAGCATTATGCACATAAATGACATTGCAAGAAATCCGGTATACGGATAGCCTATATAACCGGTACCGAAATTATGACCTGCGTAGGTAAGCGGCCAGTGCCACATTCCCCAGACAAATCCACCGATAAGTACCGCCTTCTTAAATCCCCATAAATTTATCATCTTGGGCATCATATATCCTCTCCAGCCTTCCTCTTCGCCAAAGGCCGCAAAGGATGTGAATACTCCCGAAATGATAAGCGCTATCGGTATTATCCAGACGTTTGTTTTATCCGGTCCCAGTATCTCTATAAGTGATTCTTTGTTTGGGTCATATACTTCCGGTGCTGTCAGCAGTCTTATGACACTTCCAAGTTCCGTATATAGGTATGGAAGCAGTATCGCAAGCAAAAGGTAGCGCCACTTCTTATCCTTGAAATACACTCCGAGCATCATGGAATCCTTGCCGGTCACGGCAAAGCCTTCCTTTGTGATATATCTTGTAAGCAGCATTCCAAGTGTTGGAATGAGCATTGCCAGTGAGACTAGAGAGTCAACATCTCCCGCACTGTTCTGAGATACTCCCCAAGTGTTATCTGCGTATATATAAGGGAAAAAGAATAATCCCCATGTTATCGCAAATGTGATTACAAGAAATATGATAAGGCGCTCTGATTCTGTTTTTCTGTCGATCATGTAAGCACCTCCCTGTCTTTGTTTATCCTGCATGTTAATCTGTATGACAGATAATAGAAAATCAAAACCGTCAATGGCTGTGTCACATTTAAAACAAGCAGCATTAATGTGTGTGTTTCAACCCAGTGTACAAATAATCCCAGATCAATATTGTTTAGAACATCAAGATCCCCAAAGAGCACAAAGCCCACAACAAAAAACAAAAGTAACTCCATTATCGCATTCTTAACGATACCTGCTCTTTTAAGTCCGAATGTGATAAAAAATGGCAGCTCTATGGCAGCAAGTATTAGCATCATCCCGTAAAGCGGCAGCAATATGCTCATCACTGCTCTCATCCAGTCACTCATCGCTTCTTTATAACAAACGGATATATATATGACGGCCCAGACGCATGACAGTGAATAGAAGACATATGTCAGTATACCGATAAAAATATACTTCGAAGCGATATATGAATTCTTTTCAAGCGGAAGAGTCTTTGTAAACTGCATGGCATTATGCTGCTCATCGTTCTCAATGATAGATGACGTAAACCTTGATATAAACATCATGGAGATTACGACGATCGTTAAAACAAAAGTCATACCACCATAATCCAAAAACTCTCCCAAAACCCCTGAGTTTCCGGGAAACATTACTCTAAATACAAGAAAAGCAAGAGTTAAAACACTGAAGACAATAACCTGATATCTGCCCTTTATCCCTACAAAATCCTTATATAACAGCCCTGCCATTATGCTACCCCCTTTCTTCTTTTTGCAAAGAACACACTAAGAGGATAGACAGCAAAAAAGGTTATGATCGCAGTAAGCAGGAGTACATATGACCTTCCCGTTATCAGTCTGTGTATGTTATCAAAATAATGCCTTAAGATACTGTCGTCTTCATATACGAAAAGTCTTTTGATCCCTTCAAATCCAGATATGAAAAGAGCTGCCACCACTGTGATAAAAGGTATGATACCTGCATATCCTGAAATCTTGGTCCCAAACATATACATGAGCAGAATGACCACACATCCGTATATGAACATGAGTGATGAAAATGAAACTATTGTATTTGCAAATTCAGTAAACCCTACTACATCCGTTAGCATTGAAAGGATAAGCACGATAATGATATCGATAAGTGCACCAACTCCTACAAAGATAAATGCTGTGATAAATCTCGAAGCGATCCTTTTTTCTGTTGAAATGGGCAGTCCGGATGCGATCTTGTAAAATCCGGCCTGATGATCCGATCTAAAAAGGCTGTCAAGATCTCCTGCGCATACGATCGGCAGCAGCATGACAAAGATCATTGCCTTGTTTGCAAACTCTATGGTATCAGCAAGAGTGGCCTGACCGTCGGCTATCATATCCATTCTGGAAATGTAAATATTTCCGTGATTAAAACTAAGCACGAACATGATCGTTATGACAAAAAGCCCTATGATGACTGCCACATAATTTATAAACTGCTTTTTCAGGCAGTAAAAATCTTTTATAATCAGTCCTTTCATATGCTACCTCCTCAAATTATCAGATACAGCATTTGCTTTAGAACTGTTGACATAGTGGATCATTATCTGCTCAAGGCCCGCATCGTCTATCACCATTTCGGGATAGAGTTTCGAAGCGGCTTTTTTATCATTCACTAAAATCTCCGCTCCCATACTTGAAACATCGGTATCCACTATAAGGGATCTGCTTATCTTACCAACATCATCCTTTCTGCATCTTAGGATCCCGTGGTTTTCTATTATCTCATCCTTGTTTCCCGAAAGGATGACCTTTCCGGCATCTATAAACACTACCTCATCCGCTATCTTTTCAAGATCGGACGTGATATGAGACGAGAGCAGGATCGAATGTTCTTCATCAATAACAAACTCCCTGAATATCTGTATGATCTCGTTTCTTACTATCGGATCAAGACCGCTTGTAGGCTCGTCCATGATAAGGAGTTTCGCTTTATGAGACATGGCAGTCGCAATCTGCAGCTTCATTCTCATTCCTCTAGAGAACTTGCCGCATTCCTTTTTAGCGGGAAGAGAGAATTTCTTTAAATAGCCAAAGAATGCATCCTCGTCCCAGTTTTTATAAATATTTTTCATAACGGTATTGATCTGCTTCGGTGTCAGAAAGTCATGAAAGCCCATCTCGTCAAATACGACTCCGATATCTTCCTTTAATTCTGCCATGCCTTCGTCTATGTTCTTTCCAAATACATAGACCTCTCCTCCGTCTCTTTTTATCGCATCCAGTATGATCTGAATGGTTGTTGTCTTTCCGGCGCCGTTTTGTCCAATGAAGCCGCAGACAGAACCCGTCGGCACACTGAAACTTATGTTATCAAGGACAAAATCGCCATAATCCTTCTTAACATTTTTAAGTTCTATAACATATGAATCATCCATTATTCTTCCTCTTACATACTCTTATCTTCATACAGAAGTTTTAACATCTCACGCATCTCATCCAAAGACACCTTTCCCAGGATCGCTTTGTCTACTGCGCTTTCCAACAGCTCCTGTATCGCAAATTTCATGTTTTCCTTTACGATGTCGCCGTTGATCCCTTTTACAAAACTGCCCTTTCCCGTAACCGAATATATAAAGCCGTCCCGTTCAAGATCCTCATATGCTCTTTTTGTAGTGATGATGCTGATCTTAAGATCTTTAGCCAGTACTCTCATTGACGGCAGGGCATCGCCCTCTGCAAGTTCTCCCGTCATGATCTGGCTTTTGATCTGTTCCTCAATCTGTTCGTAGAGAGCTACTCCCGAACTGTTTGAAATAATAATGTCCATATATCAATCCTTTGCGCAAAATACAACGATGAATATGTGCACTTATTCACCATTGTTTGATATTGTATATATTCAATATATACACTTGTAGCAAAAAAGTCAACCCCTATTAAAATAAACCGCATAATATATATTAATCACATGCTATGGTTTACATAATTCAATAGGGGTTACGATCTATTCTCTGGATATATTAATATCGTAAAACCTGGTTCTGTACTGTCTGGGTGTATATCCTGTATGCTCTCTGAACACTTTCGAAAAGTGACTCTGTGAACAGAAAGCCAGAGAATATGCTATCTGAGCATATGTATAATCGGTTCTTGCAAGAAGACTCTGAGCTACTTCCACTCTCATCGTAGTAATATACTCCGTGATCGTCTTTCCGATCTCTTTCTTAAACAGAACAGTCAGATATCTCGGATTGAGCTTAACATACTCCGCCAGTTCTTCAACTGTTATCTTTTCGTTGAAATGTGAATCGATATAGTTAAGGCATAGCATGACCGCTTTTGAATGAGTGTTCTTTTTCTTTACCTTGTTAACCTCATCGACATATGTCCTGTACAGGCCTTTTAGCAGATTCCTGATCTCACTGATGTTTTCCAGTTCATCCGCTCTCTGTATATACAGGTCGCTTATCGCATAGGCTGTCTCAAGAGGGACTCCGGCCTCTACCGCAAATCTTGATGCAAGTGACGTAGAGACAACAAACAGATACTTTGCATTCCTTAAAGGATCAGCAGAAAGCTTGCCCTGCATACTGTCATCCATTGTCCTGTATGCTTCTTCAACCGCTCTCATATCACCCTGCTTTAGATAATGATATCTGAGCATATCCTCCTTATGAGTCGGATGTATATATCCCCTGTCCGCATTTTCAAATAAAAGATTTCTGATCTCATCCGGATCTATCCGTGCTTCATCATATCTGTTCATTGTCATGTCCTTTCCTGGATATGATAATTATAACATTAATATGACTTTCTTGATATATGAACGTGCACGCAATTTCATATAATCAAGTTAATGAAAGAAATGGACTTGTTTTTGGGGGATTTATAGTATGGGATTTGAGATCGACAAAAACTTTAGAGGCAATGCATATATAGTAAAAGTACAAGAAATTTTGCTTGATTACAGCGGCGGATTTGCGGACCTTGCTAATGAGATACCGAACACGTTTGAAACAAGATTTGCATCTGCATCCATGGGCAAGACTTTTGTTGCCGTGGGCATCCTTCAGCTGATCGAAGCAGGCAAACTGAAACTAGATGATACTATCGGTTCGATCATGGATTTTGATCTAAAAAGCATTGATCCCGAAGTTACAGTGAGACAGCTTTTAACTCATACCTCCGGAGTCCCGGACTATTTTGACGAATCTGTTATGGATGATTATGAGGCATTGTGGCTTGATCATCCCAATTACAGGATAAGACGTAACGAAGATATGCTTGCCCTTTTTATTGACAAGCCGATGATGTACAAAAGGGGCGAGAAGTTTCAGTACAATAATTCAGGGTATATATTGCTAGCGATGATCATCGAAAAGATCACAGGCATGGATTTTGATGTTTATCTTAAGCAGAATGTTTTTGACAGATGCGAAATGAGTTATACAGGATACTATTCTTTTGACAAATTGCCCGCCAAATGTGCAAACAGCTATATCTACTGCCCCGATACCGGTGATTACCGGACGAATATATACTCTGTCGGTGCAAAGGGTACAGGTGACGGAGGCGCTTTTGTTACAGTAGAAGATATAGTAAAGTTCTGGAATGGTCTTATAAATCATAAACTCCTTTCCAGAGAAACAGTAAGGCAGATGTTTTCAAAACAGAGTGGAGACGGGTTAGATCCTGAAGAAGGATATTATGGCTTCGGAGTCTGGATCATCGATAATCCTGATGGCCAGGACTATGTATATATGCAGGGAGTTGACGACGGAGTAAGCGCAATATCAGAGTATAACCCCAATAACGGCATGATATCCGTGCTGCTTAGCAACTACGGTGATAATGTATGGTCAAGGATGAGAAAAATACGCAAGGAAATGTACTAAACTCATCAGATATTCTAAGCATCATGTACTGTCAAAATGATGTAAAAGAATCTCCGGGGATAAAAAATGATCAGAGAAATCAAAAGGGACGAGATCCCGATATGTGCAGATATTATAAGAAGAAGCTTTAAAACCGTAGCTGATGAATTCGGATTCACAGCAGAAAATGCGCCTGGCTTCACGGCGTTTTCAACTTGTGAAGAACGCCTGTACTGGCAGATGTATAACGAGCCGCGCCTGATGTTTGTTTATGAACAGAACTCTGTTATATGCGGCTACTACTCATTGCTGATGCAGGATAACAATGAATGCGAGTTAAATAATCTTGCAGTCCTTCCTGAAAACAGGCACGGTGGTATAGGCAAGAAATTACTAAAACATGCATTTGAAACTGCAGATACTCATGGATGCAAGCGCGTAAATATAGGAATTGTTGAAGAAAACAAACGGCTTAGAAGCTGGTATGAACAGAATGGTTTCACACATACCGGGACAAAGAAATTTGATTTCTTCCCGTTTACCTGCGGATATATGGTGAAAGAGATTTCGGCTGCTGCATCAAAAAATAATGATCCTATATGCATTAAACTCGCTGAAACTGATGAGGAACTGTGCGGAAGGGGTTATGTGCATTGCATATCATGGCAGGAAGCTTACAGAGGTATCGTCTCTGACAGATATCTTGATACGATGACTGTAGAGGCTACAACAGCTCGTGCCAGACAGTTTCCCCAGAATACTCTTATAGCCAAGGATAAAGATAAAGTAGTTGGCTTTGCAGTATATGGTCCCTCAAGAGATGAAGACCTGATCAATGCAGGAGAAGTTGCAGCTATTTACGTTCTTTCAGAATACTATGATCAAAAAATCGGTTATAGACTGATGAATGAAGCGTTTTCCAGACTCAGTGAATATAGTACCATAGCTATCTGGGTGTTTGAAAAAAATGAGAGAGCTATCAAATTCTATCACAGGTATGGTTTCGAATTTGACGGTTGCAAAAAGCAATGGAATCTAGGCACACCGGTTTCAATAGTCAGAATGATAAAAAAGAGAATTGTATAAAGTCAGGAGTCATATGAACATACTGTACCCAAATGGAAAAGAGAATATGAAAAAACTGTCTGAAGACACGATCAAGGATCTTGCCCTTGATGAGATCATCGATATGTTTTCAGCAAACGATTCAGAAAAAGCATTTGCCGGGGACGTACTCTCCACTCTTACAAATGATGATGATACGATCTTATACCGTCAGGAGATCATCAAGGATTTTCTTTCAGATGAAGACTTCACATCCTCTCTTAAGACGATACTTAAAAAGATACGGGTATTAAGAGAATATCGCATGCATAATCATTTTAATGCCGTAAAGAAGACATCGATATGGGATATGATCGAATACATGGAAGAGATGGATATCTATATCCAGACAGTCGAGGAATTATCGGCTTTATTTGAACGCACTTCATTCAGTGCGCGCGGTCTTAAGGACATCTCTTCGCTTCTATCGGAAGCAATTAAAACGGATCGTCTAACGGAAGTAAAAAAGTTTGTCACTGATATGAAAACCGATATCTCCACGCTAAAGAGCGTGACTATCGGCATAAATCTTGATTCCGAGCTGTATCCCGAGGAAGTGATCATGGTTAGCATGAATACCGTTTCCTACAGGTCAAGGATGATATTCAGGGACATGGCGGCATCTGTTGCAGCCCAGCGCGATATAACATACAGATACCCTTCTCCCACCATGAAGTATCTGACAAACGATATCGAAAAGGAGCTTTCAAAAGCAGTAAGAAAGTACAAGAAAGCGCTCAGAGAACACATAGATTTCAAAGGCTATTTTTTGGTTGATATCTGTGACGATCTGAATTTCTATCTTCAGATAGCCGAGTTCGGAGCCGAGCTCATTAAAAAGGATCTTCCTGTCAGCTTTCCCAAGATCTCTCATGATCTTGATCATGTAAAGATGGATCAGATCTATAATCTGAGACTTGTGAATGAATCCGAAGAAATAGTAAAAAACGATATCTCGTTTGATAAAAACGAGAAGATCTATATCCTCACTGGCCCCAACAGAGGCGGAAAGACCATCATGACACAGGCTGTCGGAATGGCAGCGCTGATGGCCGCTCAAGGCCTGTTCATTGCGGGCCAAAACTATGAGGGATTTGCTTTTTGCGACATCTTAACTCATTTTCCTGCCATGGAGGATCAGACTCTCAACATGGGAAGACTGGGTGAAGAAGCAGTAAGGATCAAACAGATCATAAAGGAAGCCACTCCTTTAAGTCTTGTTCTTTTAAACGAGACATACGCCAGCACAAATGCTGTCGACGGTCTGTATCTTGCCAAAGACCTTGTAAGGATACTGAAGCATAAGGATGTACCTGCTATATACAACACACATCTTCATGAACTTGCAAGATCAACCGATCAGATGAATGAGTGGGACGGAAGCAGCGATATCGTAAGTCTTACCATGGAGATGGTTGATAATACCAATACATTCAGAGTTTTAAGAGCAAAGCCCGATACTACTTCTCACGCCCGTAATGTTGCTCTTAAATACGGCGTGACTTATGACCAGATGTTAGACTATTAGTTTTTTTGGGGGGGGGATTATATGAGTTACCTGTCACTGATCTTTTATCCTGCTCTGCTTGTCCTGCTCTTTTACGGATCGAGCAGATGCAAAAGGGGGGAATTCAACGATGAATTCATGTCTCTTAGCCAGACCAAGGCGCTTCTCGGATTTTCTTCCATTGTCATCATTTTTCATCACCTCTGTCAGAGGACAAGCGTCTCCTGGATAAAAAAGGATGCCATAGTTCATGGCTTAGACGGCTTTGAATATCTGGGCTATCTGTTTGTTGCTCTGTTCTTTTTCTGCTCCGGATACGGAATATTTTCAAGTTATAAGAAAAAGGCTGCCTATTTTGAAAACTTCTTTGTTAAGAGAGCTTTTCCGATCATAATCACCTGGTTTTTGACTTCATCTCTTTTCTTTATCGCAAGATCGGTCAAGGATGTGCCTTTTTCATTCTCTACGATCTTTTCGATCGGCGGTCCGTCAATGTTAAATCAGTACGGATGGTATATATACATCATCCTTGTTTTGTATCTTCTTTTCTATATAGGATTCTTCAGAGCAAAAAAAGACATATCCGGAATCCTGGTGGTATTTGCCGGCACTGTTGCCATCATACTCTTTTGCGATTATTTCCTTTACGGGACCTGGTGGTACAACACGCTGCATATGTTCCTTGCAGGGATCATATATGCTTCAAATGAAGAAAAGATACTCGCTTTGATAAAAAGGCGCTACATACCGATATTGTGTGCCAGCCTGTGTATTTTTGTCTTCACATTTCTTATAGGCAACAGCATCCTTCCATTGTATTCAATGCTTGCCAAAAACTATATTTATACTGTCGATCGATGGATCATATTTTTCTGTCAGGTCATCTCCGCTTTCTTCTTTGTCACGATAGTGATGATGTTTCGGATGAAGTTTATCATTCAAAATGAAGCTCTTGATATCCTAGGAAAGATGACACTGGAGATCTATCTTGTCCACGGACTGTTTGTACAGCTTTTTGGCTATGCCTTCATCTATGACAAGATAAAGCCTCTCATATATATAAGAAATGTATTTGTTTATTCAATAGTCGTTATAGCTCTTACTCTGCCGCTTTCTTTTGCAATCAAGTTCCTGACCATTAAGATATGCGAGATAAACAATACCTTCTTTACGCTAAGATATGAAAATATAAGGAGCAGATTTCATAAGACCCTGCCCGTTGTAATATCTCTCATTCTTATATATATCATAGGTTCTGTAGCAACCTGCGAATCAAGGAATGTGAAAAAGGATGAGATAATAGACCGATATGAAAAAAGCAATATAGTCTATGCCGAAGCAGACGGCATGAAGCTTGCCGCATACGATGTCGGTGAAGGTGATCATACTGTTGTAATGCTCGGAGATACGAGCGATCCGATGTGTGTGATAACGCTTCGTCCCATTGCTGACGGACTTGCATCAAAAGGTAACAGAGTAATAATTCTTGATTATCTTAACAGACTTTACAGTGATAAGACAGATTCGCCAAGGACAGGTGAAAGATGCGCTTACGAGATTCATAGCGCGATAAAATCTCTAAATGTGAACAGCCCCTATATCATATGGGCACACACAAGCGCAGGGATATTTGCCATGGAGCTTATAGACAGATATCCCGACGAGATAGAAGGACTTGTCGGTGCAGACATGTATCCCGGAGATGCGATCTATGAAATGGTCAAGGACTTTCATTCATTCGATGAAATGCAGAGATATTTCATCAAAGTCGGAAAGATGCAGACTCTAAGTCAGAAGATCAGGGACTATTTAAGCATTACAGGCTTCGAGGTCACTGCATATGAAGAACTGATGTATTTTAAACATACAGACGAGGAAAAGGAAGCATTTGGAGCTGCATATGGCAGATATAACAACAACAGACTGATCACTGAGGAAAACAGATACTATATAGATGCAATGAAAGCCATTGCGAACAGACAGTTTCCCAAAGGCCTTCCGGTCCTTGATATAGTCTCCAACGAGGCTGTCAAGAATGATTCGATATGCAAAAACTGGTACAAGTTGCATGAAGACCTGATCACTGATCCCGACATACAAGAGATCGTTGTTACGGCATATGACAGCGGATTTGTGTATTACAACTTTTCGTATCCGATAGCAAAGACACAGGAATTCATTGAATCTCTCGATCAAATTAAAAACGTCCGGCATTGACCGGACGTTTGTCTTTTCTGATATTTTTAAAGATTACTTGAGCATGCTCTCTTCCCAGCTGTCATAAGGCTTGATTCCAAGAAGACCTGCAACTGTGGGAGCCACATTTGCAAGACCGAAAGCGCCTTGCTTCATCTCATGACGCTCATCCTTGTCATAGATGATGAACGGAACGGGATTTAAGCTGTGAGCTGTACGTACCTCGATATTTCCCTTCTTGTTCTTTTCTAACATCTGATCTGAGTTTCCGTGATCGGCCGTAACAACAAGGATATATCCTTCTGCATCACATACCTTCTTGATACGTGCAAGCTGAAGATCAACACTCTCAACTGCTATCTCTGTCGCATCAAGGTTTCCTGTGTGACCTACCATGTCACCGTTGGGGAAGTTGCAGCGTATGAATCCGTATTTATGACTCTTCATGGCATCCATTACACAGTCAGCAACTTCAGTTGCCTTCATCCATGGTGCCTCATCAAAAGAACGTACATCACTGGGGATCTCGCAGTAATCCTCAAGCTCTTCTGAAACCTTTCCTGAACGGTTTCCGTTCCAGAAGTATGTTACATGACCGTACTTCTGAGTTTCTGAAACCGCATATTCCTTTATGTTGTTCTCAACCAAAAGCTCTGTGAGCGTGTCCTTTATCTGAGGAGGATTTACAAGATAATGATGAGGGATATGCAGATCACCGTCATACTCAAGCATGCCTGCATACTTGACATTCGGGATCGCTCCTCTTTCAAACTTGTCAAACGAAGCATCGCCGTCAAATGCCATTGAAAGCTCCAGTGCACGGTCTCCGCGGAAGTTATAGAGGATAACGCTGTCGCCGTCTTCCATAGCGCCTACAGCCTTTCCGTTCTCAGCTATAACAAATGCTCCAAGATCCTGGTCGATCGCACCTGTCTCGTTTCTTAATGTCTCGATAGCTTCCTTAGCACTTGCAAACTGACGTCCTTCACCGTGAACATGTACATCCCAGCCTGCCTTTACCATGGGCCAGTTAGCCTGATATCTGTCCATTGTGATAGTCATACGTCCGCCGCCTGATGCGATGCGTCCGTCAAAGTCTGAGTCGTTTAACTCAGCAAGAGTATTCTCAAGCTGATCGATATATTCAAGTGCGCTCGTAGCCGGTACATCACGTCCGTCAAGAAGCGTATGTACTCTTACACACTTAACGCCCTGCTTCTTTGCTTCCTTAAGCATTGCCAGAAGATGGCTGATATTTGAATGTACATTTCCGTCAGACAGCAATCCTATGAAATGAAGAGTCTTGTTATTTGCGACAACAGAACCAACAAGATCCTTCCATGTCTCACTCTGATAGATCGAGCCTGATTCTATAGATTCGTTTACGAGCTTTGCTCCCTGTGAGTAGATCTGACCGCAGCCGAGTGCGTTGTGACCAACCTCACTGTTACCCATGTCATCATCACTGGGAAGTCCTACTGCCGCACCGTGAGCCTTGATGGTCTGGAAAGGGCATGTAGCCTTGAACTCATCAAGTGTAGGAGTATTGGCTCTCATGACCATGTTTCCAAGTTCTTCGGGAGTCTCGCCGACACCGTCCATAACAACTAAAACAACAGGTTTGTTCATTTATTATTCCTCCTGAATCTTTTCAATTAACCTTCTAGATTATAGCACAAAAAAGCTTACAATCAACTACCGGATGCGTTTATATCACAATAATATCCCATAATATGTATAGCCTGCTGGAACTTTCCCTCCTCAATGAGTTCCCTAAGTTCATCACCACTGTACTTTATCACATTTATGAACTCGGTATCATCAAGATCCTGTCCGGATATCCTTTTACAGTTCCTTGCCCTGAATACGTGGGCATAATTATCCGCTATGGTGGCATTGGAAGGTACGGTTATCAAATGGTTCCATTCATCGGATTCGTATCCCGTTTCCTCCCTTAGTTCTCTTTTAGCCGCTTCAAGAGCATTTTCTGCGGATGTCTCAGTTCTGTCACTGCCGTATTCTTTTCCATCACACCGCTCTATGCCGCCTGCAACAAATTCGTTGGTCACCTGCTTTATTCCCTGTCTGAACTGTCTGACGCATATATAATCATCATTTTCATCAGTTGCGACGACTACAACATAGTCTCTCCTGCTGTAGCTGTAATAAGGTTCAAAGACAGTCCCGTCAGGAAATCTGTACGCTGATTCTCTGAAATCGATCCATTCATTCTGAATGATGTGTTTTGTTTTGATCTCCTCCCAGACAAGATCACTGTCGCTAATATTTTTTTCTTTATTCATGTCATCTCCTAGAATCCTAGATTGTCATTTACAAGGATCACGTGTATCCTTCCTTCGTGTCTTGAATATCTTGTAATAAGGAACTGACAGCAGATCGTATCCGGAGACATGCAGTTAAAGCATGCTCCCGTCTTTGCACAGGGTGTGTTAAGGTTAAACCTCTGCGCATTTATCGGAGCCGCAACGTTTCTTGCTCTCTTCATCGCGCCGTCTATATCGTCGCATACCTTGTTCATACCAACAATGAATACTACCTTCTTTGGTCCCTGTGCTATGGCTGATACACGGTTTGAATTGCCGTCTATATTGACCATCACGCCGTCGTTTGTGATGGCATTTGCACCGGAAAGAAATACATCAGCATCATAAGCGGCAAGCATTGCTGCTCTTTTGTCTTTTTCCTGATCCCTGTCGATAAAGTTATAATCTCCTTTTTTAAGAGCATCAACAAGACCTATTTCATGCGCGCTCATGGCTCCGCCCATTGTAACAGTGCTTCCTTTTTCAATAAGACTTAAAGCGATCTTTAATGCTTCATCCTTATCGCTCGCATAATAGCCTGACATGTTTCTCGATTCAAGTCCCTTTATGACCTGAGAAGCCAGAAGTTCATTTCTCTTTGAGATGTTTTCGTTCATAACCCCGTTCCTTTCTTCTTATCTTTCGTCGTAAACATTGAAAATGTAAAACTTTAAATAGTAGCTCTCCTGTGCGGCCCACAGGATCGGATGATCAGGCGCCTGAGTCTTAAACTCAACCTGTCTTAGTCTTTTGTGTACCGCTCTTGCCGCTTCGTTTATAGTCTTTGTAAACAGTTCCTGAGTCATGAAATGCGAACATGAGCAGGTCGCCAGATATCCTGAGTCCTTTACAAGCTTAAGCCCTTTCATGTTTATCTCTCTGTAGCCTTTGATCGCCTGCTTTGTCGCTTCTCTTGATTTTGTGAATGCCGGCGGATCCAAGATCACAACATCGTATCTATCACCGGACTCTACCATCTTTGGCAGCTCGTCCAAAACATTTGCAGTCTTGAATCTTACGATACTATCAAGCCTGTTTCTTACAGCATTTTCTCTTGCCTGTGAAACAGCAAACTCCGATATGTCCAGTCCGAGAACTTCTTTAGCCCCTCCAAATCCGGCATTTAATGCAAATGTTCCCATATGCGTAAAGCAGTCTAGCACTTTTTTATCCTTGCATATCTTCTGAATGGCAAGTCTGTTATACTTCTGATCAAGAAAGAATCCGGTCTTCTGACCGTTTGCGACATCAACCATGTATCTGATGCCGTTTTCTTCTATCTCGACACATGTATCAAATTCATCTCCGATAAAACCCTTGTGTATCGGAAGCCCTTCCTTTTTTCTTTCCTTCGCATCGCTTCTCTCATAAACGCCGCGTATCAGTATTCCGTCTTCTTTAAGGATCTTTTTAAGTTCATCGACTATCATTGACTTGTATCTGTCTATACCGAGTGCCAGAGATTCCACTACCAGTACATCTTCATATTTGTCTATCGTGATCCCCGGCAAAAAATCCGCTTCACCGAATACGACTCTGCATGAAGAGATATCCCTATCTCCCATAACAGTCTTTCTGTATGACCATGCATCTTTTAAGCGCTTATGAAAAAACGCCTCATCGATCACGGTATCTGATCTGCGGCTAAACATCCTTATACGTATCTTTGAATTATCATTTATATAACCGCAGCCCATCGGATAATCGTCAAAATCTATCACATTTACAATATCTCCGTTTTCATATGTACCGATGCATGCATCTATCTCATTATCATATATCCATGCTCCACCGGATTTAAGATACCTGCCTTCGCCTTTTTTCAGTTTTATCGTAGCTCTGTCTTTAGAATTCATTATGTTAACCATTTATGTATACCACTGATCATTTTGCATGTCTTCTGGCCGTGTTTATAACTGCTCCTATAAGTCCTTCAAGGTTTTCGGGGATCTCCTTTGAACCTCCGTTATCCGGTACGATACCAAGTTCTGAAACATTGAACTTCTGTATGCCGTATCTCATCAATACCATAGATGTATAACTCTGAGTCTGGATATTCTCTGCTCCATATACTATAGTGACTATATAATGAGGTTCTCCTGAAGTATCTGATGCTTCATAAGCCGAAACAAGACATGACTGAGCCTTGTCGGTCGTACCTGTTTTAAGTCCTACCGTTCCGGGAACGTTGTAAAGGAGCACATTTGTATTTACGGCTTCAAAATTGTTGAGTGAAGCTAACTTAGTCTTCTTTATCGAAGTGATCTGTGTTATCTCGGGATATTTTTCAAGTATGTGGGATGCTAACTTAAACATATCATTTGCAGATAAATGATTCTGTCTCTTTACCGTAAGGACATCCTCATCATAAACAGGAAGTCCGTGAGGATTATAAAAGAGCGCATCCATTGACAGTCCGAGAGCCACTGCCTTCTGGTTCATCAGATCCACAAAGTTTTCTTCGCTCCCGCACAGATGCTCGGCCAGTGCAAGCGAACACTCATTGCTCGAACATATCAACATCGCGCTTATGACATCCGTTATATTCGCAGTCTGTCCGGGTTCTACTCTTACCACACCGTTTGAGGTCTTTGATAAATCGGAAGCCTTCTTGGAAAATGTGACTGTGTCATTTTCAAATATCTTTCCCTGAGACATCGCATCCTTTATTATCAGATATGTCATAAGCTTTGTCGTACTGGCTATCGTTACGACTTCGTCTGCATTCTGTGAATAATAGATGTTTCCCGTGGTCGCATCTCCGACAAGACAGCTGTCTGCCATATAGGGAAGACCTGAATTTAAAAGATCATATTTCCCGAAGTCAAATTCGCCTTTCGTATTTATGTAAACCTCATTGTTATAACAGCTGATGTCCATGTTTGAGGCAAGTGCAAATTCTCCTAAGTTTACATAACAATCCTTGTAATCCTTCTCGCTTACCGGAATTGCATAGAAGCTGTAATCATTTCCGCCTATGTTGACAAATATCCTCTTTCTTGTGTAGTTTACCTTGTTATCCTCATCGTTTTCCTCTGAAGATTCCTGACTGTCTATACTTTGATCAGTATCTGCTTCATCCTGTGCTTTTCCCGGTTTTAATACGACGCAGGTCTGACCGTCCCTGCTTGTCCATTCAACAGTGAATGCCTTGTCGGTATCCTTTAAAAGCTGTGACATATCATTCATTGATATGTACATGTTCTTGTCATAGTCGTGGTTGAGTACTCTGATATTAGATTCAGTACCGTTTATACTTATCTTTACGGTCTCCTTTGTCTGAGATGCCAATGCATTTATACAGAAAATGAAAATAAAAAGGATGGGGATAAGATTAAAATATTTTTTCATCATTAATCCTCCTTCTTATCTTCTCTTAGTTTTTCGCTCTTATGATATACTGCAGCATTTATTGTGTGATCGATGACAAGCATTCCGTGCGACAGGGCATAATCACATATTTCTGTCCCACTTCCCTTTGCGATCTCTATGTTTGTTCTGTCCGCAGTATATGTGGCATTCATTCCGTATGCATCGTTAAGTTCATCCATGGAAGGCATCATCCTTGGTCCGTATTTTTCCAGATAGTCGCTTATCTCCATCCCTGTAGCTTCCTTAATAAGCTCTTTCGTAGTCATATCAGTTTCGATATAAGTCTTTTGCATCTTGTCTTCTATGACCTTTATGACGGCATCAGTCAGTGCTTCTTTTGCTTCCTGCTGCGCATCATAATAAGAGACTTCATCAACAGACTCTGTCATGGTCCCGTCCTTTGAAATGATCAGAACAGAATCAATCTCGATCTTATCGGGCAGGCTGCACTCAGCTATCTCCTCTTCACTAAGTACCTCCCGTAAATACCCCTTTATGCCGTCTGATACATCGTCTGTCACATCGATCGTTCGATGCCATTGCCCGACAAGTCCTATCCTGTTGGCATTGATATAAAAAAATGCTCCTGCCCCTATAACGGCCAGGAACATCATGATGATCAACAGATTGATCCATATATAGCTTCTTCTTTTTCTTCTTCCCATCTTAAGATACCATTATTAGTCCGCCGTCGTTTGCATACATCGTAGAAACACCGGCAGTATCAAGTATTATTACCGCTTTGAATCTGGCTTTATCCAAAAGCTTTTTCTTAAGCGCCTCCGCTCTCTCAAAACAGTTGCAGTGAGAGATCGCTACTATCCTTTTTTCCGTATCCTTCGTAACGGCAAGCAGACACTCAACCATCCTGTCGAGTGCATTTAGCATTCCTCTTGCCTTTGAAAGCTGAACAATTGAGCCTATATCGGTAGAACCCATTATCGGCTTGATATTAAGTACTGAGGCTATCTTCTCCTTCTGCCAGCTTATGCGTCCTGCCTTTCTTAATGTCTCCAATGACTCAAGAACAAAGATAGTATGCTGTGAAGCAATATATTCATCGACTGTTTTTACCACGTCCTCGAATGACATCAACGCCTCTTCGCATTCCTTTATCTTAAGTCCGATGAGTGTCTCGCCTATCGATGCAGACTTTGAATCAAATACGTGTATTCTTTTGCCGGTCTCATTCTCGTGATCGTTTTCATACATGTTCTTGGCTGTCATCGCACTGTTGTATGAACCGCTAAGCTGCGCTGAAAGAGTAACTATATAAATATGCTCCTCTTCCATCTCCATCTGCTCAAGATAGAGTCCCGGCGCAGGGCATGCCGATTTTGGTCCTTCCGCACTCTCAGCTACCTTTTTTATAAAGTATGCCTGATCAAAACTCTCATCATCCACTATATCTTCTCCGTCTATCTGCAGAGTAAGTGGCACATTGCAGATATGAGGATCATCCTTCATCTCTTTAGTAAGTTCGCCACAGCTGTCTATGATTATGCGATACATATCTTCCTCCTGATCCATCCGATCACACTCAGATAAATCTTAATACATTATAAGACTCGATACAAGACTTACAGAAGTCTGACAAGCTTGCAGTTGTCAGTCATTCCGTCCCAGAAATGAGCCAGATCATATCCTTTTATCTGGCTTACTATGCTGCAGTTCATCGCACCGTGTCCGACAATAAGGATATCCTTGCCCTCTTTTAGAAGAGGATATATCTTCTCGTTTAAAAAATCTCCCGTTCTTTCAAAGAGTTCCTCAAAGCTCTCCGCTCCCTTATCTGCCGTATAATTGACCGGATCCTTAAAGAGAGCATTTATCGGACAGTCAGGGATATCAAAGCTTCTTTCTATCCCTTCATATTCTCCGAAACACATCTCCATAAGTCTGTCGTCGCATACAATAGGAATATCTCTGTCATGCAATACGATACGCGCCGTTTCCAGAGCCCTTATGAGCGGTGACGAAAAGCATATGTCAAAGTCTATGTCCCTTGCTTCCATGGCAGCATTCTGCGCCATTTCTCTTCCTTCTTCGTTCAGTTTTATATCTGTCCTGCCCTGCAGCTTAAAAGCTGCATTCCAGTCGGTTTTTCCGTGTCTTAATATATAAAGCATTATGTTTTACGCTTGCGCCTTCTCCTTTTTACCCTGTTTCTTCTCGGCTTGTGACCGTGAGCAGTTCTGTATGCATTTACCGTTTCAGCGATCTTTTCATAATCTCTCTCAAACAGGAGATCACAGATCTGCGCTGTGATCTTTTCATGATCGATCTTTTCGGGCACTCTGTCGCATATCTTTTCAATAACGTTCTTTTTGCTCAGGTAATCATACTTTGGCATTTCGTTTAAAAGCTGAAGCTGGGCGATCTCGGGTCTCCAAAGTATACTCAGTTTTTTTGCAAGTTCTATATTGGGATTTTTACAAGCCTGTCTCAATATATAAAAGTCGGCCTTGCCGTCAACGTTCTCTGCGGTTATTATCCCCCAGTGAGCCGGCACATGCTCTTCTATGCTGTGTGCATGGCTCGACCCTACTACGACGATGTTTTTGTCAAAATATTTATCATAATCCTTAACCTGTCCTGACAGTCTTGCATAAGTATCGGCATCGGATTTGATCTCTATTCCGTAGAGTCCGTTTTCAGTCACCATGATCACATCGGCTCTTGAATCACCGATGTTTTTTTCTTCTATTATCCTTGTCTTGCCAAAGTTTTCTTCCAAGAAATCAAACAGCGGCTCTCTTATGTCCTTATCGAGAAATGCAGTCATATCTGATCGCCCTGCCCTTCAGAGAATAGCTCGGTTTTACACCCGCCAGATACTCGCCCTTTAAAGGACGCTTTATTATGATCTTTTTTGCATCAGTATCAAGTGCTGCATTAAGCAGTCTGTCTTCTTCATCACAGGGGCTCTCAAGCTGCTGCAGGATCTGAAATTTCTTCTTTATGAGACCGCTCTTGTTTCTTTGCGGGAACATCGGGTCAAGATAAACGATATCAGGATTTATCCTGTGATCTTCCATCGCTGCGATACTGTCTGCAATGATAAGGTCCATACGACTGACGATACCCGACAGTTCTTCAACAAGCGCCGCCCTTTTAAGTCCGTCATCAAGAAGCTTTGCTATCGTCTCATCCCGTTCATACATCTTTACCTTTAGTCCTGCCGAAGCAAGAATAAATGCATCTTCTCCTAGGCCTGCTGTCGCATCGAGCACAAGAGTATCCTCACAAAGCAATTTCTTTCCTACCGCTTTTACTAAAAGCTCGCTGTATATCCTGTTATGCGATGTCCTCTTTAACATGTCTGTAAAATCGACTTTAAGAATCATGTTGTCTTTTGCAAGTGACAGCGCATCCTGTCCGTATTGAGTTTTATCATTTACAAGTATTACATCTTCCAACGAGAAACACGCCTCTCATAATCATCAAAAAAGTTATCCTTATATGGTATCTTGTAAAAATAATCTAACAGCTTTTCCTGAAATTTTTTGTATTCCTCGTATGATATCTCGGATGAAGCATCACGGATGTTTGTCTTTATCTCGTGCCATGATATCTGAAACTTCTCGTACCTGTCTATGTCAGGATATCCCAGCCATTCCTTAATACTTACCATATGAGCATCATCACTATGCCTCTCACAGCCGTATCTGCCGCCCATTACGTAATAATCTATCTTATCATCTAAAAACGCTCTTCCAAGCGGGAAAAGCCTGCAAAGACCGCTTCTTATCGGATGTATAGAGCATCTTTTGTCATTAAGAAAAGGACAGCGTCCTTCCTCAACCATCTTTATGTTCGGAAGAACAACACCGTCCTGATATGATAACTCCCAGGGACCATCCTCTGAGATCAGCAATTCAAACGTTACCTGTGCTCCTCCCGAAACTCTCATGTTTTTACAAAACAGCCACATGTCATACGGATCCTGAACTATTGTATCGCCCATCCCGTGACAGCAGCTGTCGCAGCCATTGCAGTCATTGCAGCCAATAGGTGCCATGTCATTATGTCCGTATTTTTTATTGTTCAGAAATCGTTCATCGTTTGTCATGTCGTCAGTGATTCTCCCGGTTTTTGAAACCTTTGATATTATACCAAATAAAGTCATTTCAAAAAAGTTTACAGCCAGGGTTTACATGTGTAAATTTTAATGGTATACTACAGGACAAATATCTGAAAGGAGCAGACATGTCAGCACTAAATCGACAAAACAGCATAATAGAAATGCTCAAGGCAGCCGATTCCCCCGTCTCGGGAAGTACGCTGTCAGAAAAGTTTAACGTAAGCAGACAGATAATCGTAAAGGATATCAATGCATTAAAGGAACGCGGTTTTCTTATCATATCTACCGCAAAAGGTTATGTCCTGGATCATTCCGATGATGTGATCCGCATATTCAAGGTACATCATACGATAGATGATACCGAAAAAGAGCTTAATCTCTTTGTGGATATGGGTGCAGAGGTAAGGGATGTTTTCATCTATCACAAAGTATACGGCGAGATACATGCAAAACTGAATATCCGATCCCGAAAGGACGTAAAGGACTTCTGCAGCGACATAGCCAACGGCCGCTCAAGTCTGTTGATGAACACCACTTCCGGCTTTCACTATCATACTGTAGTGGCCAGGGATGAGGAAACCATGACGCTTATAGAAAGATCTTTAAAAGAAAACGGTTTTCTTGCAGAATTAACCGATTATGAACCTGAAGGAGTATACAGGATTTCAAAATAAAGGAGGCATTGTAAAAACAATGAGCGAAACAAATACAGGTAACACAAAATTCAAGGCATTTCTTAAAAAGAAAGATATAGAGATTTCATTTAAAAGATACTTTATAGATGCAATGGGAGCAATGGCCAGCGGTCTTTTTGCTTCTCTTCTTATCGGAACGATAATAGGAACTCTCGGAAGCCAGCTAGGCATCCAGGCACTGATCGATATGGGCGGATATGCAAAAGGCGTTGCAGGTCCCGCAATGGCAGTCGCTATAGCTTATGCTCTAAAAGCACCAAATCTGGTACTGTTCTCTATGCTCGCGGTAGGCGCAGCATCAAATGCACTCGGCGGCGCAGGCGGCCCGCTTGCAGTACTGATAATCGCTATAATCGCTACCGAATTCGGAAAGATGGTATCAAAGGAAACAAAGATCGACATTTTAGTAACACCGCTTGTTACTATCGGGATAGGCGTCCTTCTTGCCATGGCTATCGCACCTGCGATCGGTTCGGCTGCAAGTTCAATAGGAAAGCTCATCATGTGGGCAACAGAGCTTCATCCTTTCATGATGGGAATGCTCGTATCTGTTATAGTCGGAATAGCCCTGACTCTTCCGATAAGTTCTGCAGCGATCTGCGCTGCACTGTCTTTGACAGGTCTTGCCGGCGGTGCTGCCGTTGCAGGATGCTGTGCACAGATGGTAGGCTTCGCTGTTATGAGCTTTAAGGAAAACAAGGTTGGCGGACTTATCTCACAGGGACTCGGCACCAGCATGCTTCAGATGGGAAACATCGTTAAGAATCCCAAGATATGGATCGCTCCGATCCTTACAAGTGCGATAACCGGTCCTGTAGCTACATGTATCTTTAAAATGCAGATGAACGGCGAGGCGATCTCATCTGGCATGGGTACCTGCGGTCTTGTAGGTCAGATAGGCGTATACACCGGCTGGCTCAATGACATAGCTGAAGGTACCAAGGCAGGCATCACATCCATGGACTGGCTGGGTCTTATCCTGGTATGCTTCGTGCTTCCTGCCATCCTTACATGGGTATTCGGTCTGATCTTCAGAAAGATCGGCTGGATCAAGGAAAACGACCTTAAGCTTGAAGTTTGATCTAACTAATCAAAAAAAGCCACAATCCGTATCACGGACTGTGGCTTTAATTATTTCAATCAGCTTTCTTCATTTAGTCTCTGTGCGTCATTGCTAAGCTGTACAACTATCTGTTCAACTTCCTTAAGGATGTTCTGATTCATCTCGCTTGCTGTATATGTCTCAGATGAATGTGCACTCACTTCTTCCGTTATAGCAGATATTGTCTGAATCGAATCAACGATCTCCTTGTTTGCATCAGCAAGATTTTCAACCGCAACAGAAAGATGATTTGACTGTTTCTTCATCTCTCCTATGCTGGCGTCTATAGCCGTGAAGTTCTCAGCTGTCCTTGCTGCCGTCTCGCCCTGGATCTTGTTTGTCTCAATCAAAGAATTGATCTTATCCACCATAGTATTAAGCTGTGATGATATGTTGCTTATAAGATCATTTATATCTGAAGTAGCGCTTGTTGTCTGACCTGCCAGATTTGATATCTCGCTGGCTACAACAGCAAATCCGCGTCCCGCTTCTCCCGCTCTGGCAGCTTCTATTGAAGCATTTAATGCAAGCAGGCTTGTCTGTGAAGCTACGCTGTTGATAAGCTCTGTGATGGAATTCATCTTGTTTGTGTATTCCGTAAATGCATCCAGAGCTCCGATAACATCATTTCCGGCCTTTTCTGATTCTGCAACTAGTTTTGTAAGATTCTCTACCTGTCCGCGGCCATCCGATACGGCTGCAATGGACTTGTCCATATATGAGCTTATCTCTTCAACAGCTCCCTCAACAGAACCGATGGAATCCTGTATCTGCTCGGTCTTAAGAAGCTGATTCTGGATCGCCTCTGCAGATTCATTCGTACCCGAGCTTACCTCTGACATTGAATTTAAGGTCTGCTCCATGGAGGTATTTAGATTGACCATCTTGACATCCATGAGTTCAACATTATCGGACATCTCTTTGGAGATTCCCAGGATATCATCCAGTATCCCGTTTATCTTGTTCTTCTCAAGTGTAAGTCTTGCTGTCCTGATCTCATTAAAAAGACCGTATACTCTGTTGATCATAACAAAGAATACTACACACATGATCATCAGAAGGACCTGTATCTCATAGCTTACGATATTCTCTGCAGATGTATTCTTTCTGATAGCGATCTCATATCCTACATTGAATACATTCTCCAGTATGGTTCCGACTCCGACGATATAAACAAATCTCACATTATTGAAGAGCATGCATATGAGCAGCATGGGAAGCGCATACGTGAAAACAAGATTGTTATTTGCCGTAAAAAGCACTGTCGTGTACAGGACGGCAAATCCTATGCCGATGATCCTCATGACCATTAAATCGTCCATAGGCTTACTTGCATATGCCAAACGAGCCAGTACGATCGGTATTATACACATCGCAAGAACAAGTATGGTATATCCGACAGTCCTGTTGCCCTTTATTAGCTCAAGCACATATGCAAGCGCTATGATGATGAGCAGTATGGTCTGGCATGTGATTCCTGTTTTGTTAGCCTTCTGTATCTCAGATATCGCGGCCTTCTGTTGCAGTTCAGAATAGTTCTCGTTCATAAGATGTTTATCCTCCTATTTATTCAGGATTTCAGGATGGACATGATCTTGTCATAGTTGCCCGGGATATGAGGAAAAACACAGTCAATACAGCTTTTAATGAGCTTTCCGTTTTTCTGCGTCATCTTGTAGTTACCGGGACAGTCCCTGTCATAGAGCGGACAGAAACAGAAAAGGCAGTTTATATCCTCTGTGCATTTATGGCACGGATAAAACTCGCATTCCTTATTGGCAAAAAATCTTGCATTATTTTCCATTACTGTAATCCTTTGCAGCTTCAGTAAATCCATTTACCATTTTACTACATGAACCGTAATAAAAGTGTGGGTAACCCCAAAATTTTCTCTCATCGCATATGATAGCTTTCCATTCAGCACAAGAAACAGGCTTTTTTACGAGATGATCACATGAAACCGTACTGTCATAATAGTGGAATTCATGCCCTCTCATGTCTCTTATTTCCGTATTGAAAGCCTTTGCCTGCTCATCGCATACCTGCATGTATCCGAATCTAACAAGATGACCTGTATATGCACATTCTCCTTCAAGAACTCCGACCAGAGAAAATGGATTTCCCTGTTTGTCTCTTACAAGACTGTGCAGATACATATATCCTCCGCACTCCGCGATAGTCGGCATACCTGAGTCTATCGCATCTTTTACAGACTTAAGCATGCTTGTATTCTTGCTCAGGCTTTCAAGGTAAAGCTCCGGATATCCTCCCCCAAGTATTAGCCCACATGCTGCTTTAGGGATCTGTTGATCATGAAGCGGAGAAAAGAATTCAAGCTTGACCCCTGCTCTTTCAAAAAGTCTTAAGTTCTGTCTGTAGTAAAAACAGAAAGCCTCATCATATGCTACCGCGATCACAGGTACTTGCGAAGAAGTGTCTATGTCGGTTGACATAACTTCTTTTTGATATTCTATATCAGTCGCTGATCTCATTATATCGATAACAGCATCTATATCACATCTTTTATCCAGTATCTCACTAAATGAATCGATCTTTTCTCTGATATCATCTATCTCTGACGGCAGTTTAAGTCCCAGATACCTGCTCTCAAATGCTATGTCATTAACCTTTGGGATGCCTCCTATCAGTCTTATATAACCATACCCCATGTCAGAGAGTTCCTTTAACAAAACCGGTCTTAGTTTTTCATAAAACCCTTCTGATATCCTGTTTAATATGATGCCTTTTATCAGTCCTTTTTCATCATCAGACAGGATCCCTTTAATATGTGAAATGACTGTCCTGCCGGCATTTTTTGCATCGATCACAAGAATGATAGGTGTATCCGTTACATATGCGACATCATAACATGAAGCCTTGATGCTATCAACGCTCATCCCGTCATATATGCCCATTACCCCTTCTATGACGGCGTTATCATTCTTACTGTCTGCAAGGATATTTTTTATATCTTTATCAGATGAGAGATAAGCATCCAGATTCTCGCTTTCGATCTCAAGAACCGTGCTGTGAAACATCGGATCTATATAGTCAGGTCCGCATTTGTACGCATTCAGATCAAGCCCTCTCTTCTTAAGGGCTCTTAACAGGCCGCAGGTGATCATCGTCTTTCCGCTGCAACTGCTTCCTGCAGCGATCAATACTCTGTTTATCTTTTTTTGCTGTGTTTGATTGTTCATATCTGTCATATAACAAATGAAAAGATCATTACCGGATTGAGAGCCTGCAGCATATGATATTCTCCTATCGATCTTATATTGCTGCAGGAGAGCTGTATCATATCGATATCATCAGCATCCTTATCCCTTATCACTGCTCTTACTTCATCTATCGTCTCAAGGCTTACGGCATTTACTACGTATCTTACGCCCTTTCTCTTTTTTTCTATGGCATCTACTATCTGAGAGAGCATATGCGAACTTCCTCCGATGAATACGCAGTCAGGCGCCTCTATATCCTCTAGGCATTCAGGCGCCTTTCCTTTTATCGCTGACACATTCATCGCATGATGCTTATTAATGTTTTTAAGCATCAGATCATATGCCTCATCATCTTTTTCAAAGGAATATACCTTAAGGGACGGATGGATCGATGAAATCTCTACAGCGACAGATCCTGTCCCGCCTCCGATATCATAGACCACGTCTCCTTTGCAAAGATGAAGCCTTATTATGCTCTCATGCCTTATGCACTCCTTTGTCATGGGTACTCTGTCGCGAATGAAGTCTTCATCACTGAGCACATTTATGAGAGGCTCTTTTTTAAACTCTGCATTGATCACCAGTGCGGTTATCACGCCTTTATGCTCAAAAGAGACAGCATCTTCAGGTGAGAGCCTTACAAGCCTTTCATCTTCATAAGACAGATCGATCCCTGCAATGATCTCGCAGTTAAGCTTACGCTCAACAAGCTCATTTCCAATATCCCTTATATCTTCATCACCTGACAGCAGCACAAAAGTCTTTCTGTTGTATCTTACAGTCTGCATCAGCTCATGCATGCTGTATCTGTCTTTTCTTCCGTGAATGCTTATAATTGCGCCGTCATCATAGCTTGTGCCGACAAGCGAAGAAAGATACGACACCGACGATATCCCGGGCAGTATCCTGATATCGGCTTTACCGTCCCATTTTTTAAGAGCAGCACTCATCGCTTTCGTTCCGCTGTAAAAGCCGCTGTCGCCGCTAAAGACGATCACTGCCTTTTGTATGCTCCTGTCGCTTTCAAGAACCGGTATAATATCCTTTGCAAGGTACATATCGAATTTTTTACCGGCGCTTATACCGTCTATGATCCTCTTTGCCCCGAATACTGCATCCGCTTCTTTTATTGCCTCTCTGACTTCATGTGTAAGACATTTATCAGAACCCATTCCGCAGCCTGCAAGAGTTATGATGCGTTTTGCTTCGTATTCCGATCCTGTTACTAACCTGTATACATCGAAAATATCTTTACCGTCTTCCTTTTGAGGCCGTCTGATCACATGACAGGTCACGCCAAGCTCGTATGCCGCTTTGAGCTTTTCCTCAAATCCGCCGATACTGCCGCTTTCTTTTGTAACCAGATGTCTGATATCAAACTGCTTCATTACAGCCATGTTCATCTCTTTTGAAAAAGGTCCCTGCATGGCTATTATGTTCTTTGGACTTATCTGCTTAGTTGCACATATATCAAGGCTCTCTATTACCGGAAGCACTCTTACATATGTCCTTTCCTTTGTATTTAGTGATACATTGCTGCAATAAGTATCAAGCTCCTTGCTGCCGGTAGTAAGGAGTATATTTCCTTTTGTCTTATCAAGCGCTCTGGCACACTGCTCTATGCTCTCATATGTTTCGTGATCAGATGTCACATCGGATTCTTTTCTGATGACCCTGACATACCTTGCTCCCATATGATCTGCAGCCATTTTTATATTTGCTGTTACATCAGTCGCATACGGATGAGTTGCATCGATAATAAAGTCCTCAGCCTTGATCCCTTCTGACTCCATTACAGCTATCATCTGATCACAGTCAAGCCGTCCTACATGTATCCTTGCATACTCGCTCTTTTGCGTCATCTCGTTTCCGTATTCGGTCGCAACGCATACAAGATGATCGATGCCTCTTATATCAAGCATTGATGAGAGTTCTCTTCCTTCAGTTGTTCCGGAAAATATGATTATTCTCACTTATTCTCATAGCCTCTCGGTGTTACCATTTTTTGATTAACGATCCTTGTCTTTGAATTTCCGATAAAAACAGTCGTAAACATATCGACCTGCTTATCTGCAAGCTCAGACAGAGTGCATACTACAGTTTCCGTTCCCTCTCTGCCTATGTTTTTTACATATCCGCAGACTGTATCAGGCGATTTTTCGGTTAACATAATTTCACAAGCTCTTTTAAGATGATCCTTTCTCTTATGACTTGCAGGGTTATAGAGCACGATACAGAAATCTCCTTTTGCAGCGCATCTTAGTCTTTTTTCTATCAGCTCCCACGGTGTTAAAAGATCGCTTAGGCTTATCACACAGAAATCATGATTTATCGGAGCTCCCAAAAGCGCAGCTCCTGATGAGGCTGCAGTTATACCGGGTATTATCTCAATATCATTAAATCCCCTTTTTTGAGCTGTCTCAAGAAGAGGAGAAGCCATGCCGTATATTCCCGCATCACCGCTGCAGATCAGAGCGACACTCTTTTTATCCTTTACAAGATCGATACATCTGTCGCATCTGTCTATCTCCTGTGTCATCGCACTTTCCAGATACTTTTTGTCAGGATAATATGCTCTTACGATATCTATATAAGCCTTGTATCCAACGATCATATCGCTGTCTTCGATCGCCTTTTTTGCACGCTCAGTTAAGCTTGCCTCTTCACCGGGTCCTATGCCTACAACATATATCTTTCCCATATGCTCAAAACCTTTTTGCTACGGCAACGGTCATGCCGTCACCTGTCGTCTTTCCCACTACTATTTCTGAGTTTACGCCTGCGCAGAGCACTGCCGCTCTTTCACAGACGTTGTCAACACCGACTGTCTTTTTTACAAATTCGGATGCTTCAAACTCTCCTTTAACCTTATTTAACAGTGCCGCATCAAACGTGATCAACGGTATGCTGTATTTGTCCTTAAGATATATGAGAGCCTCTTCATCTTCCTTTATATCTATGCTCGCAAATGCGTATACGTCCTTTATATCGATACCGTTAGCATTCAGTATATCAAGCACAAACTCTTCCGCCTTTTTCTTATCGGTATCTCTTTTCATGCCTATCCCGACAGTGTATCTTTTGGGTGCAAACAAAAGATCATACTCCCTATCGGTCGCATCTGCGATGATGATATCAACAGGTTTATCGGGCGGATAATCCTTTATCGAGAGTGTTATCGGCTTTCCCTCTATCGCCTTTGCGGATACCTTTTTTATCCCCTCTCTGTTGCATATCTTAAGCGAGTTTTCAACCGCAAATACATCTGCAGAAAATGCCAGGTGCGAATCGGTAGACGTGGTGATTATCGCCTCGGCATCTATCAGTTTTGATATGACTGAAGCCAGCTTGTTAGCCCCTCCGCCGTGACCGCCGATAACAGGTATCACAAATCTTGCCAGGTCGTCTATCACGATAACCGGACTGTCGCTTAGCTTATCCTTTACAAACGAAGATATGGCTCTTATCGCTATCCCCATCGCTCCCACAAAGATCAGCGCATTGTGATCCTCAAACTGTTTATCAGTCCAGTCTTTCAGGTCTGTAACGCTTTCAAAGTCATCATCAGGCTCTATACCTTGCATGCTTATATAGGCCTTTGCTTTTTCAAGCCCGGCTTTAGTCAGTTCTTCATTTAATCTCTCTATCAGAGCCTTACCGTCCTTAGTAAAGCATATCGCAGCTTTTTTCATATGATCTGAGATGTTCCTTTTCTGTATCCTGTCGTAAATGCAGGATCATACAGTTTTGATCTGTCAAAGTTTTTATGAGTGACTGCATCACCGACTAGCACTATCGCCGTTTTTGTGATGCCGTTTTTACTACCTGTTTCATAAAGAGTTCCTACAGTGCAGATAAACTGTCTCTCCTCCGGCCAGGTTGCCTTGTATACGATAGCGGCCGGAGTATCCTTGTCATAGCCGCCTTTTATTAGTTTTTCCTGAAGCTTGTCAAGCATCCCGCTGCTTAAGTATACAGCCATCGAGGCTTTATGCGAAGCAAGAAGCTCTATCTTCTCATCATCCGGTACAGGTGTTTTCCCCTCCATCCTTGTTATGATGAGAGTCTGTGATATCCCGGGAAGAGTATATTCGATATCAAGAGAGGCTGCCGCACCAAAGCAGGCGCTCACTCCGGGGCATGACCTGTAAGGAATGTTTTTCTCATCAAGCGCATCCATCTGCTCTCTTACTGCGCCGTATATGCTCTGTTCTCCGGTATGGAGTCTGACTGTATCCTTGCCCTCAGCCTCAGCCTTTAGCATTATATCTATGACGTTTTCCAATGTGAGTCTTGAACTGTCAAAGACCTCCGCTTCCTTTTTTGCATACGAAAGGAGTCTTGGATTAACAAGACTGCCGGCATAGATTATCACATCCGCTTTCTTTATGAGTTCCATACCCCTGACCGTTATAAGATCTGTCGCTCCCGGTCCGGCTCCTACAAAATCAATCATTGGCTTTCTCCATGAATTCATCGGCTGACTTTGTTTTTCCAAGCAGCCCGAATCTGTTTGAATATACTATGCATTCGACTCTTAATTCATCTGTCGCTCTCTTATTAAGATAATATGATATGCGCTTCATCAAATATTCAAAGCATTCTTTCTGTATATTGCACTTAGCCAGATACTCATATGCTTCTTCAGTAGACAGGCTGTCAAGTATCGAGTTTAGAGTCTCACTGTCAGCGCCGCTCTTAAATGCCGCCGCAGCTAATAGTTCCATCCTGCAGTCAGCCTCGCGTGAATGGGTATTCATGATCCCTCCGGAAACCTTTATGAGCTTTCCGACATGTCCGACAATGATCATCTTTTTAAATCCGATGTCTCTTGCCATGTCTATAGTCTCTCCGATATAGTTTGAGCATTTAACGGCTTGTTCAAGATCATATCCGTAGTGCTCTTTCATGAACTCAAGGCCGTAGTTGCCGGGCGTTACAACCGCGATATCGGCTCCGAGAGCCTTTTTCTGGTTAAGTTCGACTCTTATCGTATCGAGCAGTGCACGAGTGCTCATTGGTTCTACTATGCCGGATGTACCTATGATGGATATCCCGCCTTCTATCCCAAGTCTTGGATTGAATGTCTTTTTTGCGATCTCTTCTCCGTCCGGTGCTGATATGATGACATTAAGCGAATCAGTACAGTCGGATATATCCATGACTTCTCTTACCTCATCTTCTATCATCCTTCTCGGAACGGAATTGATCGCCGCATTTCCTGTCATTTGATCAAGTCCCGGTCTTGTCACTCTTCCGATGCCTTTTCCGCCGTCTATAAAAATTCGTGAGAGTCCGTCCCTTACAAGCGAAACAGATGCATAGATCAGGATGCCGTTTGTGATATCCGGATCGTCTCCGCTGTCTTTTCTTACACCGCAGCTTACAAAGTCATTTTCTATGACCATATCCTCTATAAGAGGTTCGTAATCGATCCCTGCCGGCGTGCTTATCCTTATTGAGTTTTTCCTGTTTCCCAAAAGCAGCATGCTCGCAGCTGCCTTGGCTGCCGCGGCCGCGCAGCTTCCGGTAGTAAATCCAGATCTCAAATCAATCCATCCCTCATCATATACAGCAATGCGTTGCATATGGCAACCGCAACGTTGCTGCCGCCCTTTCTTCCCCTGTTTATCACATAATCGATGTCACTGTTTATTATCAGTTCCTTTGCAGCCTCAACATTGACAAATCCTACCGGTACTCCCACAATGAATGCCGGTCTGTATCCTCTGTCATAGCTTTCTCTTAACGTGATCAACGCAGTAGGCGCATTACCGATAACAAATATGACTGGCTTATCCATCGTCATTGCTTTTTCCATGCTCACGCTGGCCCTTGTCACGCCTCTTTTGACTGCTTCATCTGCGATATCCTCATCTGCCATGAAGCAATGTATGCTGCATCCGTATTTTTCAAGCTCTTTTTTGTTTATCCCGGAGAGCGCCATATTTGTATCCGTTACGATCGCTGCCCCTTTTATTATGAGTGATTTAAATACATCCAGAGCATCCTTTGAAAAAACAAGGGTATCGGCATAATCAAAATCGGCTGTCGTATGTATGCATCTCTTTATTACGGGAGCATATCTTTCATCAAGTGCGATACCTCTGTCTTCTAGTTCTCTTGATATGATCTCAAAGCTTCTCTTTTCAATTTCAGACGGTCTTACATATTCAATGTCCATTTATTATCTCTCTGATGCTTTCTATGAGCATCCTGTTAGATCCTTGATCCTTTATCGCTATCCTGTAAAATCCTTTTTTAAGCCCCGGATGCTTCGATAGATCCCTTATCAGTATCTTTTTAGTGATAAGCTTCTCATAAAGCTCATGCTTAGATTCAATCAGGATGAAATTCGTATCACTGTCATATACTCTTATTCCGAGCGATCTTAGCTCACTTTCAAGATATTCCCTGCCCTTTTTGATCAAACCAAGTGATGAATCCAAAAAGCTGCTCTCACTGATAAGTGATATCCCTGCCTTTATCACTTCCTGCGAGATGGCGGAGAGATTCCATTCCGCAAGCTCATTTCTTATCCTTTTCATGATAGTTTCATCTGCCATCACATATCCCGTTCTGATGCCGGGAAGAGCAAACAGCTTTGTCATTGATCTTAATATGATTAGCTTCTTATATCTTTTAAGCATGCTCCTAACATCAAAGCCTTTAAGACAGCTTTTTGAAAGATGAAAAAAGCTCTGATCCAGTACTACAAATGTATCGTTTCTATCCGCCTTTTCAATGATCGCCAAAAGAAGGTCTTCATCAATGTTTTTTCCGGTAGGATTCCAGGGATCGCAAAGAAATATCAGATCCGTATTCTTATTGATCCGTTCGAGGATATCCGATGTCAGTATGAAGTCATCATCCTTTTTTAGATAATAAGTCTCTATATTACAGTTATGTAAACCATTGAGTGCATATCTGTATCCGCTAAATCCCGGTTCTGTCAAAAGCACATTTTCAGGTTCAAGCGCTCTTGTTATCGCAAGGATCAGCTCGCTTGCACCATTACCCGCAAAAACGCATTCACGATTTATGCCTTCATGTGCTCCGATGCATTCCCTTACGCTTACCTGCAAGATGTCAGGATATGAGCCTGCTCTAGCTACCCCTTCATTTATCGCATCATACATCTTTGTGGGTATGCCAGCCGGATTAAGACTGACCGAAAAATCATGTTCTATTCTGTTTCTGTATATATCTCCGCCGTGATCCATCTTTCCTCTTTGTTTACATAACCCGTATCATTATGTAAACTATAATCAGCATTAATATCGCTTCGGCCAAAAACATCAGTCTGTTTGCCCGTTTTATATCTTCGTTTTCTATGTTCTTGTTATTATCTCCGATGTAGGGTTTGCTTACCCTGACTCCCCCGTAATATGAGTCTCCGCCAAGCTTTATCCTTAGTGCGCCCGCACAGGCGCTCTCAGTCTGTGCCGAATTTGGGCTCTTATGATTTAATCTGTCTCTTCTCCATATCCTTATGGATGCTCCGGGATCGTATACGCCGTCAAAGAGAGAAAGTACCATACAGGCAGCTATCATCAGGACAGCGCTGATTCTTGAAGGTATGAAGTTAACGATATCGTCAAGCTTTGCCGCTGCTCTTCCATAGTAGCGATACCTCTCATTGTCATATCCTATCATCGAATCCATCGTATTGATCGCCTTATAGAGCATGCCTAAAACAGGACCTGCTATCGCGGTGTAAAGAAGCGGTGCTATGACTCCGTCGGAGGTATTTTCCGCGACCGTCTCGACTGTCGCACGTATCATCGCGTTTCTATCAAGTCTGTCTGTATCTCTTCCGACTATCATCGAAAGATCATATCTTGCCTTTTTATCATCATTCTCAACTAAGTCATGATATACCTTCATGCTCTCATTATTCAGACTTTTTGCCGCAAGGATGAAGCATGTGAGTATAGCTTCTATTGCCGTTCCCAGGTAGATATTTATCACATATGCAGTTATCAATACAGCAGAAGTTGACATAACTGTAATAATGCATACCAAAAAGCAAGTAAGCAGCCCGTTTTTAAACTCTTTTCGGTCATCTCGCTTATCTGATGTTATGTTAAGCAATTTCTTTTCAAACCACGAAATGATCCTTCCTATAAGGATCACAGGATGCCACATCCAGTGCGGATCTCCTATCAGAAGATCAAGAAGATATCCGATCGCCAATGCGATCAAATGTAAGGTCAAGTACTCTTTTGCCATCTGTTTCTATTTCCAGTATATATCCGTCAAGGTTATCTGTGTGAAAGTCATAAAAATCTTTTTTGGTAAGACTGCTCATCACAGCCATTATATTTCCGCCGTGACATACTATTGCAAGATCATTGTCTTTGCTGACTCTTATCGCTTCTAAAAATCCCTCAACGCTTCTTTTTATAAAATCCTCAGTCTTCTCTCCTTTTGGAAATCCCGATCTGCCTTTGCTGTCCAAAAAGAGTTGATAATCGCAATCATCCTTAAGATCATCATATGTCTTTCCTTCAAACAGACCAAAGTCAGTCTCTTTAAGATCTTTAATGACAGTTATGCTCATATCCCCAAACAGAAGCCTTGCGGTCTGGAGCGCTCTTTTCATCGGGCTGCTAAAAACCTGGGTATTTTTTGTGACAAGCTTTAAGATATCATCTTTTCTTCTTTCTGCTTGCTCTATCCCCGACTTTGAGAGTTCTTCATCGGTATTAGCCCCGATATATCTTTTCTCATCGTTTCCTTTGGTCTTTGCGTGTCTTATAAGGATGCATCTTTTTTTCATAACAGTGTGATGAGCGCCAGTATGACAGCCGCAGATGTTTCAGACACAGTCACAAAATATCCTGCCGTATCCCCGCTCACTCCTTTAAAATGCTTATAAGTCATAACTCTGTAATACAGACAAAATATCGCAAATGTCGCTATCATAGCAGCTGCCTTTATAATGTCCGTACAGAACATGAGCGCTGCAGAAAGTATGAGCCACAAAATAAGCGCTGCCATGACTGCTTTATCATTTCCCTTGGTTTCACTTGATAGCATGCCGTCTTTTTTTGCCTTTTGCATGCATATCGAAGTGATGCCGCTTAAGGCTCTGCTCATTACAAAAACAAGTGAAAAGATGACGATCATCCCTTTATCGTTTATGTCAAGTATCATTGCGACAGCTACGATCATAGCAAGGATCTGAATTACAAGTCCGATAACGGCAAAAGCTCCTATATGCGGATCCTTTAAGATCTCTATCTTTTTTTGAGTGCTTTGATAGGATCTTAATGCATCCTGGGTGTCCATAAATCCGTCAAGATGAAATCCGCCCGTTAGGATGATCGGTATCAGAACGGTAATGATGCTTCTTACAAAGAGCGGCAGCCTGCATATGATATCAAAGCTGTTTGCCAATGCGATGAGGCATGCAATGATAAGACCGACAAGCGGAAAGAACATAAGGCTGTGAGCCATGTCATCATCCTTCCATTCAAACTCGGGCATCGGTATTCTCGAATACAGTGAGAGCGAAACCGCTATATATCTAAGTATCTTCATTTCCTACATCCACTATCCTGTCGGCAATTTTCATGAGCTTTTCATTTAACATATCTATCAGATCTATATAGAGTCTTGTCATCTCATCGCTGTTTTCATCGGGTTTATATTCGTTAGTCACTATAACAAGATCTCTTACATTTTTTGCAAGCTTTTCTATATCCTTGAATATCTCATCGATAAAGCCTGTCATACGATCCATGTCAGGTTTACATAATTTAATTCTGTCAGGGTTTTCATACATCTCGTTACCTACAAGATTTGCGATGCATTCAAGCAGCACTGCGCTGTTATCAGGCTCATCTATCATATCTAAAGCCCTGTCTATGCGATAAGGCACTTCTATAGTTACAAAGTTTTTTCCTTCTCTTTGTGATCTGTGCTTTTTTATCCTTTCAATGCCTGCTTTGTCATAGATCAGCATTGTAGCCAGATAATATCTTTTTTTGTCTGACAGGCCGCACACGATATCTTCGGCAATGAGTGATTTTCCGCTGTCAGGTCTTCCTATGACAAGAATGATCATTTAAACCTCTCGTATTCCTTTATGTCTGTATCTTTAAACTTTGTTCCCGATCTATATAAAGACATCGCCATATCTAGCATGGGCATGATCAGTACAGCCCCTGTTCCTTCTCCAAGGTTCATGTCTGCATCCAAGAGAGCCTTAAGACCAAGGTATTCCAGTACGATCGCTGTCCCCTTTTCCTTTCCGGTATGCGAAGCTATCATGTAGGCGTTTGCGCCGGGTGCGATCATGTCTGCGCATAAAGCTGCGACTGCGCTTATAAAGCCGTCTATCACAACAGGGATCCCGTAAAGAGCACCTCCTATGAAAACACCCGCAAGACCTGCAATATCAAGCCCTCCCACTTTCATGAGCGCATTAAACGCTTCTATCCTGTCATTAGCTTTTTTATCATAAAGGTCATGATAAACCAGTGAATCCTTGATGACTCTTATCTTGTTTTTTAATCCTTCATCGTTAAGGCCCGCTCCTCTTCCTGTTATCAGTGCAGGATCCTTGCCTGTAAGGGCACACATCAGTGCTGTGCTGGTCGTAGTATTGCCTATCCCCATCTCGCCCGTTGCGATCATGCCATAGCCATTTTTTGAACATTCCTTAACAAGATCGATCCCGACTCTTATCGCCTCAAGGCATTCATCCCTGCTCATTGCGGCTTCTCTTAGGATGTTACCCGTTGCTCTTCTTATCTTCTTATCTATGACGCCTTCTATCTTTGTTTCAGAGTTTATACCTATATCGACAGGAATTATATCAAGAGCATAGTCCTGAGTCATGACTCCCACAGAGCTAGCCCTTTTTGCCATAAGAGATGCCACATCAAATGTGACGCTCTGATTGGTCTGAGTTACGTTTTCGCCTACTACTCCGTTATCGGCGCACATGATGATCAGCGCCTTTTTACTGATATCGGGGATGACTTTTTTCTGTATTGCAGCGATATTGCATACAAGTGTCTCGAAATCTCCAAGACCGTCTATGGGCTTTGCCAACATATCCCAGCTGTGCTTTGTATTATCAAAGATATCCTTATCTGGTTCTATGATATTTAGCTCAAAAAGCTCCTTGCCCGTCATGCCCGCTCCTCTGTTTTATGTAAACCAAGAATGTCATATATCATATCCATATCCAGGTTTTCTCTTAAAATATCTGCCAGCCTGTCATACTGCGTTTCCTTAAAATCGCTCTGGTCCATGGCTTTATCAAGACTTATGCTCATACCCTTCTTTTTAGAAAGAGTATCTATGATCCCGGTAAATATCTCTTTTGAATCAAATATGCCGTGGATATAGGTTCCGTATATATTCTCATGACAGTATCCTGTAGAGTCTGAAGTAAACTCGCTCAGATCCTCATACGGAACAGTCTTTCCGGTATGTATTTCATAGCCGCTTACAGGGCAGCCCTTAAGCACTTTAAGCTCATCACCTGTTCCCGTTATCCTTCCTTCAAATACAGTCCTTACCTTTTCTTTTTCCATCACGGTATCAACTGCAAGAAGGTTTAAGCCTAAATCGTTCTTTCCGCCTTCCGTATCATACGGATCAGATATGTTTCTTCCGAGTATCTGATAGCCTCCGCATATACCGAAAATGACGGTATCTTTCTTTGCAAGCTCTCTTATACTGTCTTCAAAGCCGGCCTCCCTCAGCCACCTTAAATCTCCTATCGTGTTCTTGGATCCGGGGAGGATGAGCATGTCAGGTTGACATAACTCATCTGCTTTGGACACATATCTCACTTTTGCCTCAGGGATCTGTTCAAATACATCAAAGTCCGTAAAGTTCGAGATATGCGGTAGTCTGATCACGGCTATGTCTATTTTTCCGTTTTGGTTTACATAAAGTTTCTCAGACAGAGAATCCTCGTCATCGATCACTACATCCATGTACGGGATGACGCCTAAAACATCGGTATTACCTTTTTTCCTAAGGATCTCAACACCTTCATCAAACAGCTTTCTGTCACCGCGAAATTTATTGACTATGAGTCCCCTGACTCTTTTTCGTTCATCTTCTTCCAAAAGATTTAACGTACCTATGAGCTGTGCGAACACTCCTCCCCTGTCTATATCTCCGACAAGGATCACGGGAGCGTCTATCATCTTTGCCAGTCCCATGTTTACGATATCATCGCTCTTAAGATTAAGTTCAACCGGTGAACCTGCTCCCTCGACTATAATTATGTCAACCATCTCTGAAAGCTTCTCATAAGCTTTTTTTATCTCGGGGATCAGATTTTTCTTATATCTGAAATAATCGGCGGCACTCATGTTTCCGATCGCTTTTCCGTTTACTATCACCTGCGATCCTGCATCATCCGTAGGCTTTAAAAGTATCGGATTCATGCATGCCTTGGGTTTTATCTTACAGCACTGAGCCTGAACGACCTGGGCTCTGCCCATCTCTAAGCCTTCTTCTGTCACATATGAGTTTAGTGCCATGTTCTGAGACTTAAAAGGAGCTACCCTGTAGCCGTCCTGCACAAGTATCCTGCACAGTCCCGCTGCGATGATGCTCTTTCCGGCATTTGACATCGTACCCTGTATCATCAGTACCTTTGCTCTGCCTTTTTGCCTGAAGCCGATCTCGTCAGTATCTCTTTTAATATCATCCTTTTCAAGCCAAGGCCTGCTCCCTATAAGGGATATATCTGCATTCTCTATCCCGTAGAGACTTCTGATAAAGCTCTCTTCAAAGATCTGATCGGGCGAGCCTATCCTTTGAACCCTGCCGTCACCTATGGCTATGACAGTATCCGATATCTTCATTGCTATATCAAGCTCATGCAATGACATAAGTACAGCCATATCCTTTTCTTTGGCGAGTGTATGTATCTTTTGAAGTATATCCAGCTTGTATCTTATATCAAGATAGGATGTAGGCTCATCAAGTATGAGTACTTTCGGTTCCTGACATATGGCGCGCGCGAGCATAACCCTCTGCTTCTGTCCGTCACTTATGTTTAAGAACTGACAGTCTGCCACATCTTTAGTATCAGTCATTTCTATAGCCATTCTGACTACATCCCTGTCATGATCCGAGAGGATCCCCAGCATTCCCGTATAAGGATATCTGCCGGTCTCTATCACTTCCCTGCAGGTCATCCTTTCGGGTCTGACTGAACCTGTCATTACCATGGACATCTTCATTGCTATCTCGTGTGCCTTCATGGCACTCATATCCTCTTTGAAAAGATATACCACGCCGTCTCTTACTTTAAGCTGTCCGCTCACGCTTTTTAAGAGAGTGGACTTCCCGCATCCGTTAGGTCCGATAAGAGTCACGATGTTTCCCGGCTTTACCTCAAAGCTTATCCTGTCTATGAGATCTCTGTCATATCCAATTGTAATATCATCAGTTGATAATCTTGTTTCCAAACTCTTATTTTCTGACATCTTTTCTTTTTATCATGATCATTATAACGACCGGTACCAGTAAGACAGCTGTTACCGAACTTATGCTTACTTCCGTGGGAGCAAACAGTGTCCTTGCTATGGCATCGCAAAACAGAGTTACTATAGCACCCCCTAAAAACACTCCCGGTATCATTATGATCGGCTTTGAAGTCTTAGTGATACTGCCGATCAGATGTGGGACCGCTATTCCGACAAAGGATATCGGTCCGGCAAAAGCGGTTACACATGCCGCGAGCAGGCTTGAAACTATGATCAGCATGACGCGCAACAAAGTTATGTTAACTCCCATATTGACCGCATATGCTTCTCCGAGCCTATAGGCTCCGATAGGCTTGGACATAAGAAAGGCCGCTATAAGGCAGGTCAATATCATAACAGTCATTATCCTTACATCCTGCCAGTTCATGCCGGACAAACTGCCCATTGACCAGTTGTGAAGATTTACTATATTTGAATCATCGGCGAATGTAACGGCAAGATCGGTTATCGCAGAACAGATATAGCCTGTCATTATGCCGCATACTACGAGTATGCTCATGTTTTTTACGCGAACCGATATGATAAGAACAAATCCCATGGCAAGCATTGCGCCAATAAAGGCTGATAAAACCATGCCCGCACCTGATATGTTTATCCCTCTGCTTAGAAGAAATATCATTGCCAGAGCAACTGTAAGCTTTGCTCCGCTTGAAATGCCCAGTACGAAGGGCCCCACTATCGGGTTTGAGAAAAATGTCTGCAAAAGATACCCCGAAAGAGCCAGTCCTCCTCCGAGGATCATGGCAGACAGTGCTCTTGGCATACGTATGTTTTTTATTATGTTTGTATTTAATGCATCATTTGAACGGCCTAGAATTATGTCAACCGCATCATGCAGTGAGACCTTAACGCTTCCCATAAGGATATTTGCTTCAAATAAAGCAAAAAGCAGTATCAGGATCAGTATAAATGATGTCAGGCATCTTTTTTTGCTCATCTTTTTCCTCAAAAGTGTCAGTCCAGTTTCTTAAGATAGTAAAGATCTCTCTCATCATTGTTGATAACAGAATTAAGGTCATTTAAAAACTCCGCAACTTTCGTGGTCTGCTGGAACAGGTCATGATCGGTGCAGTATACCTTTTTATCCTTTACTGCCTTAAAATCAGCAAACAGAGCATTCTTTGAGATCAGTTCATCTATGGAATCTATCTCTCCTGCTATGGTGCTGTTATAGATTATTATATCAGCATTGCACGCCGAAGCATAGAAATCCTCCATCTGCATGTTCATCGTGGAAAGAGAATTGTCAGCTTTGATTAGATCACTGCTTATCGCATAATTTCCTCCCGCCAGATCTATCATCTCACTGATATAGTCACCGGGCTTTCTTACATTTATGAGTCCGGATGTGGTCACATAGAAAAAAGCGATAGTAACATCTGTATCGGGTGATTCCATAACAGGCTCTATCTTGTCAATCTGCTCGTCAAAGTATGCTTGCGCTGTTTCTGTTTTATCAAACAGAATGCCGTAGAGCTTTATCCATTCAAGCCTTCCCAGAGGATGCTTTTCATAGCTTGATGTCTCGACCATAACAGGTATCCCCAGCTCCTCAAGCTTTTCCTTTACCTCGGGCTCATGATAGATCATGGTGTTTTCTATAGCCAGATCACATCCGCTGCTAAGTATCAGTTCATAATCAGGTGTTCTGTACTTTCCGGCATAAAGGATCTTTCCTTCATGCATGGCATTTTTAGCTTCATCGATGCTCCAGTCTTCTTCCTCTGTTCCCGAAAGGGCAATATTGTCGAGTGCATCACATCTGCATACATAATCCATTACAGAGGATGAGACAAGATATGTCCTGTCAAGAGGCTGTTTTAAAACAGTTACAGTATCGTCTATATCATCGGGTATATCCGCATCCTTGGGTACCAGTAGAAAATCCCCCGACCCGAAAATGCTTATATATTTATACGGGCCATAGTCATAAACGCCAAAGCCCGTTGCATACTTAAGCTCAAGTTCGCCGCTTTTCTCATATCCGGAGATCTTTTGAGGAAGACTGTTTTTGTATGATCCGACATCTGTTGACAGTTCATCACTGGTATCGTCAGATTTTTTATTAAAGTATATCGTATATTCTATCTCATGAGGCGTGCTCATCGCGACGGTATCGCCGATAACCTTAAGCGGTTCATCAAGTGTAGCTACGGGTACGGTAAACGTTGACTCCCCGCCTTCGTTCTCATTGTCATATCTGACATTGTCTACGATCATGTAATCATAGTTTTTGCTGTTCCAGACAAAGGTGGCACTAAATCTGCCATCCGTTCTTGTAATAAGTACCGGTGACTTGATAAAAGCCTTTCCGGAACCGCCCTCAAATGTTATGTCAACCTCAAATGATCCGTCTTCACTCTCTGCAGATGTATTAACCTCTTCTTTTATATTTTGCTTTTCTACAGAAGTAACCCCCTGTGAATTACAGGAGGTTACCGATAAGATACAGATCAATATAAGAAATGACAAAACACGCCTTTTTACAACTGTCATTCTGTTCATAATCTTTCCTATTTTTCAGGGCTCTTAACAGATACCTTATGATCGTACCATTTGCCCTTCTTTCCGATTAGTGCAAGATCAAAGTCCTTATCAAGATAAGGTACGGGAACATCAAATCCGTTTACTGTCTCAGTCGTACCGTCACTGTACTTTATCTCATCCTTTGTGGGCTCAAGCAATACCGCATCGCTCTTCTGGGCATCATCAGCCAGTCCGGGATAAAGATTAAGGATACTGTCTGAAGCAAGGCTTATATGGATAGTCATCTTTCCATCCTTGACTGTAAGCTCGCCCATGCCGTCAAGTTCCTCGTTAACCTTGAACATTGAGCTGTCTGTGACAAATTTAGCACTGTATGTGCCGTCCTTAAGATCTGTTGCGGCTGCTTCATCATTTTTTCCTGCAGCCTTCATATCCTTCATTGCTGCAGCTGTATGATCAACATAGAGCTTTTGAACTTCGTCTATTCTTCCAAGACCTTCTATCTGGCATTCAACAGAATCAAATGCGCCGTCTGCATTAAACATGCTCTTCCATGAATCTTCCTCGTCGCCTGCCATATCGTTGTTTGCATGATCGCCTGCAACAACCATGAGAGGACGAAGGACTACCTTCTTGTATCCTGCTTTCTTTACAGCTTCTATGATATTCTCGCAGGCTGTCTCTTCAGGCTCGCCTTCAACAGTTCCTATGAATACATTCTTGTATCCGAGATTATCCATCTGTGTAGCCATCTGACTGTAGCTTACCTTTGCGGTATGTGCTGTTCCGTGGCCCATGAGTACAAATGCAGTGCTGTCTTTTTCAGCTGCTTCAAGTGAGTCATATCCTGCTGTCTTTACAGCTGCCGCTACAACAGCTTTAGCAACTGCTTTCTTGTCATCGTTGATAACTTTGGCATCACTTCCTACCTGGCCAAGAAGAGGCTCGGCAACTGCAACTGTCTCAAACTTGTCAGCATATTTATCAAGTGCTTCAACAAGTTCATCATACTCTGCACCGTGCATCAGATGTGTAGGCTGGATGAGAAGATTCTTTACACCGTTGGCAACCGCTCTTTCAAGCGCCTGATCCATGTTGTCGATCTTTTCATTATCTCTTGCCTGAACATGGTTGATTATTATCTGAGCCGTAAATGCTCTTCTTACCGACCAGTCGGGATTAGCATCTGCTATTGCCTTTTCGACACTGCTTATATCACTTACACGACTCTCATTAAATGAAGTACCGAAGCTTACTACAAGTATCTCATTCTCACCAATATTGTCGCCATTGAGCGGATCATCCTTGGATGCATCGCCTGTATCTCTTCCAAAGTAATCGGGATCTGCATTCTCGCCTTCTACCAGCTCTTTCTGAGCATCAGTAAGAGCATCCCATGCCTTCTTTGCAGCCTCGCACTGTGCATCTGTCTGATCTGTACGTTCCTGTACATAGATAGCATCGATAAGTGCTGCAACCTCTGCCGCCTTATCTTCATCACTTACTTCTTCTGTTACCTCTTTTGCAGCATCCTTTGCATCCTCTACAGCATTCTCCACTTCTGTAGCAAGATCTGCAGGTACTTCAACATCTACATTTTCGACATTGCCGCAGCCTGCAAGCATTGAGACCGATGTAACGGTCGCAAGCAGAAGAACCATTAGTCTTTTTTTCATAATATATTTCCTCCTGAATATTGTATATATTGAATCAAAAAACTCACCCTGCATTCACAGGATGAGTAATCGATTTCACCAAAACAAAGCCATCAAAGAATGATGACTGATGATGCAAGACCAATTACTCGTGGTCCGGTTAATTACCGATCATTTATAAACGGCAGGTCTCCTGGCTAATACATCAACATATGACAGCAAGCCTTCCCGGTATTTACCAGTGACAAAAAATAGCTGTCATACTCCGTAACTACAGTGACGAGTTCGCACAGTTTTACTGTTTCCCTTTTAACCTGCAAAAAGCAGGCACCGTCTACCTTCTTTATTAAGCTTTCCAAATTGTAGCACAACTTATTTTATTGTTCAAGTAACCCAAATATGCGCGTCAGATGAGTATCCCGTTGCAGTGGTCGATCTCATGCTGTATGATCTGAGCGCTCCATCCGGTATACTTCTGCTTCTGAGGCTTGAATTCCCTGTCAAGGTATTCTACCTCTATCTCAAAATATCTTTTAGTCTCTTTGGGTGCTCCCGTCAGTGACAGACACCCTTCTGTAGTCATAAAGGGCTTATTCTTTGAAACTATCACCGGGTTTATCATGATAAGCTGTCCCATTCCGACATTTACTGCTATTATGCTCTTTTTTATCCCTATCATGTTTGCAGCCATGCCGACACAGTCTGATTCATTGGCTACAAGCGTGTCTACAAGATCCTTTATAACATCCTTATCCGCCTCTGTTGCAGGATCGGATTTCTGAGCAAGAAAAATAGGATCGTGTACGATCTGTCTGACCATCTGAAGTTATCCCCCTTTATCAGATTCCTGTTATATCGCTTACCAGTCTGGTAATGTCATTTATGTTATCGGTCACTTCCTGAGTCGTCTCAGCCTGGGTCGTTGCAGCGACATTTGCTTCCATAACGGCTTTGGTAACCTTTTCAACCTCGTCTGTTATCTCCTTAAGAGACTGCATGATCTCTTTAGCGGAATTTCCGCTTACCTGAGCAAGAGTACCCATTTCACTTGCAACTACGGCAAAGCCCTTTCCGGCTTCTCCGTTTCTGGCTGCCTCGATAGAAGCATTGAGTGCGAGGATATTTGATCTTGAAGCATTGTTCTGGATAGTGGAAACCATCTTAAGGCCTTCCTCGACCTTTTCGGAAACCGTCTTTGCAACCCTGCTGATATCAGCGAGCTGATCTGCGAGTTTCTTTGCTTCAACAGCGATAGAATCAACACTGTCAAGTGAATCATTTAATCTCTCATCGAGCGTATGGATCTTGTCCTTTACCTCAAGTTCCTTTTCAAGGGAGCGTGCGCATACAACAAGACCTACCACTTCTCCACCTTCGCTTACCGGTGTCAGTATTCCCCTTACCGGAATTCCCAGTACCTCCTTTGGCATTATGCTCACTGAAGGCTTGTTCTTTTCCATGGCATCCATCATAGCCGCAAGAGCAGGATTGTTTCTGTCAAGCTTGTTGCCGGGTACGGCTGCGGGCATCGAGAAGCCCTTTGCCTTCCATGTCTTAAGTGCTGTCTCTCTGTCGCAGAGCGATATCTGATAATCCTCTCCCGTTATCTGATTGACAAGCGGCAGCACCATATCCAGTGCTTCCATTATTTTGCTATCCATCTTTATACCTCCATTATCTGTAACCCATTATGATCTATTCTATCACAAAACGATTTCCATGCCTATCTTCTGAGGAACAAATCCTAGCGCCTCATAAAACTTCAAAGCCTGAGGATTGCAGCTCCATACATTTAATGTCACGTTGTAAAAGCCTTCTTTTTTTGCATGATCGATCACATGCTCATAAAGAGCCGTTCCGACATGATTTCCTCTGTTTTCTTCATCTACGCATATATCGTCTATGTAGAGTGTTCTTATATCGGTCAGTACACTGTCATCTATTACCTGCTTGTATATACAGAACGCATGCCCGATCACTCTGTCATTTTCATCAACACATACAAATACGGGTGTGGTATCATCCTTTATTATCTTTTCAAGCTGCTTTTCGTTATACTTGGTTGCAGGTCCCTTGAAGATATCCGGTCTGCCTGTGTGATGTACCATATCCACCTGAATAAGAAGATCCATTATACGCGGGATATCCTTATTTTCTGCCTTTCTTACTCTGTTCATCGCTATATCCTTCCCATCCATATCTTTGCAAGTTGCGGCCACAGTCCGACCTCGTATCTTAAGTTCTTGTCATGAACAAATTCAGGCGGCGCAGGTGCATCATCGCTAAACTGTATCTCCAGCTCTTTTCTTCTCTCATCGCTTACATCAATGCCTTTTCCTGCTTTTACCGCTTCAACCGCTAAAAACACCTGCTTCATTGTATAGGGTTCTCCGAATATGCCGTTAAAGAAATCATCATTTGCGACACTCAGTCCGTGTATCCCTGTAGGGAATACATAATGAGCATGATAGATATTCTTTTCTCTTAAGGCTTGCGCAAACATGTAGCTGTTTATTACAGGGACGGCATCGTCGGGTTCGGTCTGCCATAAAAAGCATGGCGGAGTGTCATCCTTGACATTCTTTTCAAGAGAGAAATAATCGATCTCTTCAGCTGACGGATCCTTTCCAAGGAGCGCCTGTATAGAATATTCATGCGTATATTTTCCTGCGGTTATGACAGGATATGAAAGTATGACTCCGTCAGGTCTGTTTGAGACTGCATTTAGTCTTTCATCCATATCCTTTATATCATCAAAATGAACTGCCAGGCTGCCGCAGACATGAGCTCCGGCAGAAAAGCCGCAGATTATTATCTTTTTACCCGCTATATGATATTTATCTGAGTTTGCTCTTACAGATCTCACGGCTCTTGAGATATCTTCCATGGGCTGTTTCTTAAGCGGAACCGACATCGTTATATCCGTGGTATAAGTAAGGACAAAGGCATTCATCCCCTGCTCATAAAAAACCTTTGCGACTATCTCTGCTTCCGGCGGGACACACATGCAGTATCCGCCTCCGGGGACTACTATCATGCAGTCCCTGTTAGTATCATCATCATGAAGATAAGCATGGATATTTGGTATGAATCCGTATGAAGCCCTGTATGTATATTCATCTTCTTTCCAGATATTTTCTTCAAAACATTTCATATTCAGATCTCCGTATTCACTTTCGGAAGCTTTTTCATTGCATATATGGCTATGATAACACCGATCGCACATACGCTGGTCCCGCAGATGAGCATCGTCTTTATCCCCATATGATCGAGTATCACTCCGCTTAAAAGGTTTGAGAATACTCCGCCTATCGTTATTGCACTTGTCACAAACGCCTGTCCCTTTACCTGGTCAAGTTCGTTCATCGTACTGCTCACATAGTAGGCCGATGCGGGAATGAATACCGCATAGGCAAAAAGCTGGCATGACTGGCTTATATACATCATTGCCATGTTTGTCGCAAATATGAGTATCAGTATCTTTACAAAAAAGGCGATTCCGGAAATGATCATAAGCCTGTCGGATGTAATCTTTTTAAGGATAAATCCGATCACAGCCATGACAGGAAGTTCCAGGATAGCCTGCAAAAAGTTGGCATATCCGAGCTGTGTCTCGTTTCCTCCCAGACTTCTTATGATCTGTATCATGAAATCATTGATCATATTGTGTGCAAAGAAAAAGCATATCGTTCCTATAAGGAAAAGAGAAAATGCGGGATATGTCTTTATAAAAGAAGCGAGATTGTTATGTGCCTTGGCCTGACTTTCTTTATCAGCTGCGCTTTTTTCATCATCTTCTTTTATCTCGTTAATAGTTTCGGGTTTTTTAAACGTAAATACCACTATCGCTGAAAGGATCATGGAGATGATATTTACGACAAGCAGTATATCCACTCCTTTTCTTTGAACAGCACTTCCTATAAATGCACTCGTTACGGCAAAGCTTGCAGAACCGAGTCCTCTTGAGAGCCCGTAGTATATATCACAGCCCGCCTTCTGGTATTCAAAACAGAGCGCAGTCATAACAGGCTGATACGCAAACTGTACCATATATATGAGTGCATATATCACAAATATGGCTGCCTTGCCTACCCCGAACATCAGGATGACAGACCCTGCAAGAATGATCATAACCGAAATGATTATGAATCGTCTGTTTGTCAGCGGTCCCGGCTTATCTATTATCGAAGCAAAGAAAGGCTGACAGATCGCGGATACGATATTTGCCAGAGCAAGAAGAATGCCCACTTCGGTATTTGTAAAGCCGTTTGCCAAAAGATAGACCGCCGCAAGTGCATGTATAGTGCAGAAAGCGACAAAATATGTCATGTTTATTAGAGTGTATCTAAAGGTCCAAAAGCCCTTTTTCATAAATGCGCCTTTCTATTCCTTATCCTCTTCTTTAGGGATGCGACTGTACAGTTCCGTAAGAGAGCGTATGCTTCTTTTAAGATCATCGGATAAAAAGTTCGGACGAAGCCTCCACTCCCAGTTGTTCTCGCTTGTTCCCGGAGTGTTTATCCTTGCTTCCTTTCCAAAGCACAGATAATCCTGAAGAGGGATGATGCAAAGATCGGCAACGGATCTGTAAGCTTCACGTATTAAATCCCATACGAGCTGTCCGTAATCTGAATTCATGGAATTTATATATCTTCTGCAGAAATCTCTCTCGCCGTCGTTGATCTCCTCAACCCATGCTCTCGTAGGAGTGTTGTCATGCGTTCCTGTATATACGACACAGTTGTTTACATGTCTGTGGTTTACATAATAACTATCCCAGCTGGTAAAGCCGTATTGAAGGACTTTCATTCCCGGGAATCCGCTCTCCTTAAGAAGCGCCTCATTTTCGGGCGTATTGTTTCCAAGATCCTCAGCGATTATCCTAAGCTTTCCAATCTTATCCGTAAGGACATTGAAAAGATCCATTCCCGGTCCCTTGCACATCTTGCCGTTTTCGGCAGTCTTTTCTCCGTAAGGAACGGCATAGTATTCGCAGAATCCGTGGAAATGATCTATCCTTATCACATCATAGAAATCATAGTTTCTCTTTATCCTGTCTGCCCACCAGTCATATCCTCTCTTTGAAAGAGCCTTCCAGTCATAGATCGGATTGCCCCACAGCTGCCCTGTCCTTGAAAAGGCATCGGGTGCACAGCCTGCGACTACCTTTGGTCTAAGATCCTTATCCATCAAAAAGACATCCGGATGAGCCCAGCAGTCCACGCTGTCAAGTGAAACGTAAAACGGCATGTCACCGATTATCTTAACGTTCTTTTTGTTTGCATACTCTCGCAGCTTTCTGTACTGCCTGTCAAATTCATACTGTTTGAAATATACAAATTCTATATCATCCTTAAGTTCAGTCTTTATCTTCTTTAAAGCCTCGGGATCTCTCTTTTTTAATTTATCCTCCCACTCATACCACGGGATACCGCCAAGTTTTCTCTTAATGGATGTGAAAAGAGCATAATCCTCAAGCCAGCCCGATTCCTTTTTTATAAATTCCTTGAACTGCTTTGTTTCCTTGTCTGACTGAATGAATCTTTTATAGGCGATCTCTAAAAGATTATCTCTGTTTTCGTATATAGCTCCGTAATCGACTCTTGTCTCGTCGTCATAAAACTTTATCGCGTTGCATTCATCCCATGTAAGGAGCCCTTCTTCTATAAGCTTTTCGGGCGATATGAAGTAGGGATTTCCTGCAAAAGCAGAAAAAGGCTGGTAAGGTGAATTGCCAAATCCCGTAGGACCTACAGGAAGTATCTGCCAGTAGCCCTGCCCTGCTCCTTCCAAAAAATCGATGAAATCATATGCTTCCTTAGAAAAGCATCCGATCCCGAACTTTGACGGGATCGAAAAGATGGGAAACAGTATTCCGCTCTCTCTCATTTTTTAGTTACCTTCTTCCTTATTGATAAGTGCCTAGCCGCACTCTCTTACTATGTTGTCACAGCCCCCCAGCTGCAAAAGGCGTCTTCCCAGCATTGATGCCTGCTTTGCATAAGAGCTGTCAGCTATGATATGATCGGCCTTTTCTCTTATGTTTTCAGCAGTGAACTCATCGTATGCTATCTCCATGCCGGCGCCTGTGTTCACGATACTTGATGCATTGTACTTTCTCTCGAATACCTTGCCTGGACATATCAGAAGAGGAACTCCGTTAATAAGACCGTCAGTCATGCTGTTCTGTCCGCCGTGATTTATATATAATACGCTTTCAGGCAGAAGCTTTGAAAAATCAAAATACGGTGCGCAGTGTATGTTGCCCGCATCCGATTCCTTAAGACCGTGGCCTGCGATATATACCTCATATCTGCTTCCTTCAAAGGCTCTTGTCACTTCCGCCTGCATCTTCTTTACAGAGATGGTACCGTTGCCCATATATGCCAGTATCTTGTCCCTCTTGTTTGAAAGACGTATATCGGCCTTTTTAAGAGTCCCGCAGTATACGACCTTTGAGTCCTCAATGGGTTCAAGCTCATAGCAGCTTGGAACAAACTTCTTTTCTGCCCAGCCAAAGACATCCAGACATGATTCGACATGATCAAGACCATGCTCCCTCAAAAGCCTGTTGAGTCCCGCTGCATACTTTGGCATGCAGCCGTATTCGGCCTGCGTGGGAACGCTGGCTGAAATAAAGCATCTCTTTCCTTCAAGCTTTGCTGCCGTTATGGCCGATATATTAAACTCGGAATAAACGATGTCAGGTCTGAATTCCTTTATAGCTCTGCGGATCTCGTCCACGCTCGTATTAAGATACTTATAACATGTATTTCCGGTAAGATATAATACATCCTCAAAGCTGTTTACCTTCTTTACGGATGTTACTCCGAGCTTCTGTGCTATAGGAAACGTATGCTTTCCTATGGCCTCAGGCATTCCCAGAGGTATGGGAATAGAAAGAGGATACTCTACGGTACCCTCTATAACACTGTAATTGACATCCTTTGCGCAGCACACGGCTACTTCATGACCTGCCTTTAAAAGCGCGCCTGCAAGCTGTCTTACTCTCGTAAAGCTTCCTGCCGTCTCGGCCATGGCTGCCATTGGAACCAATAAAACCCTTTTCATATTTCCCCCGATATTTTACAGATCATCTGTTTGCGTACATTTTTTCATAATAGTTCTGATATTCGCCCGATATGATCGGCTCCCACCAGTCCTTATTATCCAGATACCACTTTATGGTTTTCTTGATGCCGTCCGCAAACTTTGTCTCAGGAAGCCATCCCAGCTCGTTATGTATCTTTGTTGGATCGATGGCATAACGCATGTCATGACCTTTTCTGTCTGTCACATATGTGATGAGGCTCTCAGGCTTGCCAAGCTCCTTGCATATGAGCTTTACTATATCGATATTTCTCATCTCATTATGTCCGCCGATGTTATATACTTCGCCGACTCTTCCGTTATGGATCACAAGATCTATGGCCTTGCAGTGATCCTCTACATACAGCCAGTCTCTTACATTGATACCCTCGCCATATACCGGAAGCGGCTTGTCATTCAACGCATTTATTATCATGAGCGGAATGAGCTTTTCCGGGAAATGGTAGGGTCCGTAGTTGTTTGAACATCTGCTTATCGTAACGGGAAGGCCGTATGTCCTGTGATAAGCAAGTACCAAAAGATCTGCGCCTGCCTTTGATGAGCTGTAAGGCGAGCTCGTATGTATGGGAGTCTCTTCCGTAAAGAACAGGTCGGGTCTGTCAAGCGGAAGATCTCCGTAAACCTCGTCTGTAGATACCTGATGATATCTCTTTATCCCGTACTTTCTGCATGCATCCATGAGTATCTGAGTGCCCATGATATTTGTTTCAAGAAATACTCCGGGATTTTCAATGGAACGGTCAACATGGCTCTCTGCAGCAAAGTTTACGACCATGTCGGGATGCTCTTCTTCAAACAGCTTCTCAACGGCTGCCCTGTCAGTGATGCTCTCCTTCACAAACATGAAGTTGGGATTATCCATTACAGGTTTAAGTGTTGAGAGATTTCCCGCATATGTAAGACAGTCAAGACATACTATCCTGTACTCGGGATATTTGCTTAACATATGAAATACAAAGTTGCTTCCAATAAATCCGGCTCCTCCGGTAACTATTATCGTCATGATATATACTCCTTAGATTTTGATTCTCTGTATTATAACACATTCATAAGTCTTATGGTACTACCAGTCACTGTCCCAGTCACTCGATCCGCTGTCCCAGTCTGACCCGCTGTCCCAGTCATAGTCGCTGTCATAGCTCGATCCGTCCGAGCTGCTCCAGTCATTTGCAGACCTTAGATTCTCTTCATAGTAATCACTGTCTTCAAAGTCATATGAACTGTCCCATTCCTCCCCGTTCATGTCGAATTCATAATCGGGGCCGTTGGTGACTATCTCTGTAGGCAGATAATCCGAGTTTATCTCAGTATAATCGTTCGTATAAGGATCATACTCATAGTATTCGCTGTCATACTGACAGTATATAGAGTTATTGTATCTGTAATAATGCGGAGTAGTTGCCTTTATGCCGCTTCCTACCAGCACAAAGAACAGTATGAGCGAATAGCACAGGAATAGCTTTTTTAACTTTGGATTCTTAAACCATGGCGTGCAGGCAGGTATCCATACAAGTATCAGCAGGATGCCGAGTGTTAAAGCCAAAAACAGACCAAACCTTAAAGGGCCCATGAGCGATATCCCGCCAAGCCCCAAAAACATTGCGCAAACCCCGCCGATGGTCTTGATCGATGATTTGAAACTTCTTTTATTGCCCGTGCTTTTTGATCCGCCGGACGTACTGCGAGCCTTCTGATTCAATATCTCAGACTTTAATTTAAGATACAGTTCATTTACGGCATAAGCCTCATCGCTTCCCCTGTATCTAATAGCACGTGACCCGTCAGCCTTGTTCTTGTATACGATAAACTCTCCGTTCTCCTCATATATGCCGAAAGCCTTTGGCTTTTTGTAATCAATGCCGATAAAAAAGCGCGTGGTCTCGTAAGGAGGCAGATTCCTGTCCTCGTACCATTTCTTTAATTCCTCGATACTCTTTGGAGTATGATCGGCAACTCTTTTGTGTTTATTGTTTACGGCACCGCAGTTTGGACAGGTCTTGTCCGTATCGTTCATGAAGGCACCGCAGTATTCACATTTTATCTCCATAGACAATTCCCCCACAGTTTTTGTTGCTACATACATATTTTATAGTATATAATCCCTTTAGTAAACTTGTTTTACCAAATGAAAGGGGAAGTAAAATGAAAGAAACAACACCAAAACAGACCTATTCACGCTTCGGCGCATGCTATCTGATCGGATACGTAGTTTATGTGGCACTTGTATTTATCGTAAGCCTCATAATCCATGCGATATCTCCGCAGCTGTTTGCCTCAGGCCAGGCACGCATGATCATCAGCTTTTCGATACTCTATATCATAGGTTATCCTTTAATGTACATGCTCATAAAGGATCTGCCGGTTTCAGAGATACCGAAAAAAAGACTCGGTATCGGCGGCTTTTTGGCAAGTGTCTGCATAGCATATACACTGATGTATCTGACAAATATAACCGCTCTTATCGTTAATGCATCAATAGGAAAGATGACCGGAAGAGGCGGTACCAACCCGATAGTAAACGCTCTCGGGAACATGTCTCCCGTTCTTCAGGTACTCGTTGTAGTCATACTCGCTCCAATATTTGAAGAACTGATCTTTAGAAAGTTCCTTCTTGACAGAGTATCAAGATACGGCGAAGTCAGTGCGATGCTCCTGTCGGGATTTATGTTCGGACTGTTCCACGGAAATCTCGTTCAGTTCATGTATGCGAGCATGCTCGGATTCTTCTTTGCATTCATCTATATGCGTACGGGCCGTATAATCTATACGATGATACTTCATGCGATAGTAAACGGTACGAGCACTTTTATGACGATCATCATGTTCGGTGATCTTGATCTTTCAGAAATGGTCAATTATCTCAACAACGGCGACATGGAAGGCTACATGCAGTTTGTTCAAAACAACATGTCTACATTTGCCAGAGCAGGCCTTATCGGATTTGCGATCATACTTATCGTTATAATCGGCGTGATACTTATGATCGTTCTAAGAAAGAAATTCAAGTTTGAACATCATGAGGGCGAGCTTGAAAAAGGCAAGAGATTTGTTACAATTGTGAGAAATACCGGAATGATAGTTTACATAATATTCTGGGTCGCAGAGATAGTCCTTACGCAGTTCGGAACAGGACTGTCACAGCTTCTTGACAGACTCGTTGGGTAAAAAGTAAGCGCAGGTCGTTTGACCTGCGCTGTTTTTATGCCTGTTTTAGAAACTCTCTTAATCTTTCGTATTTTTCTCCCATGATCCCGAAATCCATTTCCTTGTAGCTCCAGAGAGCATATCCGATATCATATTTTTCAAAAAGATTCAAAATATCTCTATACCATCTGATAGCATCATCTTCATCCGCTCTGTCGATGACACCGAATTCGCCGCAGTAAAGAGTGATGTTCTTTTCTTTCTTGACATCAAGAGCACTCTTTATCATCTTCTCATGAAAATCCACTCCCATGCTGTCTGCCTCGCAGTTTACACATGGCATGCCCTGAAGTCCGATCTTTTCAGACTCTTTTTTGTACCATGCCATATCATCCGGGTAATGCACCTTTAGCTGCTGTGATATCGTAGGTACCCAGGGTGCCTTCTGATGAGTGAAAAGAAGCGGCTCATAATAGTGGAACGTAAAGATCGTATTGTCATCAGCTGGATCCTCCAATAGCTTCAAGGTTCCCGCACTGTTCCATTCAACACCTCCGTAAACAATGGTGGTATCGGGAGCATTGTTTCTTATTACCGAGACCGTTCTTTTTATCAGTTCATTCCATGGCTTGCAGTATTCGGGATTTACAACCTCGTTTAAGAGCTCGTATGCCACAAAGTCATGATATTTTTCATATCTTGCAGAGAGCCTGTCCCAAAGGGAAACGAACCTGTCCTGGGCCTGCGGGCTGTCAAACAGAGTATTTCGTCCCTCAACACCTGCATCATCAAAGAAATATCCCCAGGTCTTGTGTACATCAAGGATGACTTTTAATCCCCTCTTTTTGCACCAGTCTAGAGTATCGTCTATGAAATGATAGTTTTCCCGGATCTCGCTGCCATCCTCGTTCTCTATGACTTCGTAATCGATCGGAAGACGTACGTGATCAAAGTTAAGATCTGCGATATTGACTATATCATTCTCTGTTATGAATGTCTCATAGTGAGAAGTTGTATATTCACTGCACTGTGAAAGAAATCCGCCTAGGTTTACTCCTTTTTTTAATGTGAGCATATGATCTCCTTCCTACTGAATCTCTTCTACTCTTACATTAGTTATGTCAACCGTTGCAGTTGATCCTCTGTGGCCGAGATTAAACTCAAGTCTTCCTCTGGGATCTGTCTTTTCGGTCATGTCAAACTCATAAGTATATGTTTCCCACTTGTCGCTTATCTCAAGCTCGGTATCGGGGAAGTATCTGATCCAGTTTACAAACGGAGCCGATACGCACACAACGATGTTTCTGGGTTCGCTTGCCTTGGCATCAAACGTGATCCTGTACTTTGAATCCTTCTTCATCGGGATGTTCCAGCTGACAAGCTGAACGGAATAATCAACATCGCCTTCGGCCTCGGATGTTATCTCGATCATGCCGTCCTTTATCACTGCCTCGCCCTTTCCGTTCTGAGCCAGCAGAAACTTCCAGTCCTGATCGTCATCAAGTGCTTCGCTCTCATCTGCAAAGTCACCGTTTCTTACATAGTTTCCGTCTTCAAGAGGGTCGCGCATCGGGATAACGGGCTTCTTAACATCCGTCTTGTAGTGATCCTTCTGATAAACCCTTACATAGTCTATAAGATACTCTGCATTGTCAAAGTCTGTTGTCTCATCCGGGTTTCCCGGCCAGTCTCCTCCTACCGCAAGGTTCATCTGAACAAAGAATGTCTGATCAAACGGTGCGGGATAAGGCTTCTCATCCTCTCCTTCAACTGCAGTGAACCAGTCTCTTGTTTCGAGTATCTGAACATAGTCTACAAAGAACTTGATCCTTCCGGGTTCCCATTCAACGGAAAACTCGTGGAAATCATCGGAAAATGAACCTTCGCTAAGTTCCTTCTTGCCCTGTTCCTGTCCGTGAGGCTCGCCGTAGTGGATAGTAGCGTAGCTTGTCTTTGTATCGTTTCCGAGTACTTCCATTATGTCTATCTCGCCGCACTTGGGCCACTGTCCGTATTTTGATTCGTCTGTGGGCATCATCCATGCAGCCGGCCACAGTCCCTGTCCTTCTGGTACTTTGGCTCTTACTACGACCTTGCCGTATAAAAAATCTCTCTTGTTCTGGGAATTGACTTTTCCCGATGTATAGCTCTTCTTTCCGTTTTCATCAACAGTCTCGATCGCCTTTAAGCAAAGACAGCCGTCCTTTATGAACACGTTCTCATCCGTATCAACATATGCCTGTAGCTCGTTGTTGGTCCAGCCGGGATCTCTGAGCTCGACGTTCCAGTTTGATTCATCAAGAGTGGGTCCGTCAAACTCATCTGCCCATAAAAGATTGTATCCGAGCATGGGCGGTGTTTCGGTGTGTTCTATGACTGTCTGTTCTTCAACAGTTTGTGTATCTTCAGGTACTTCTAATGACGGCGGCTCTTCACGCCACTTTGCCTCGCCGCAGCCGGCAAATAAGCTGGTTAACATAACTACTGAGCACAGCATTGCTATCTTTCTTTTCATTGTAACCTCCTTCAGGAATCTGTTTCCTTATCTTAAATATATGTCTTTTAGATATCATGATATATCGTTTTAATTACTATTTTGTCGTTTTCATGATATAATCTGTAAAAAGGAGATACTATGACGATTTCAAAGGAATGGATCTACAAAGAATTTATAAACAGAGAGGATATGATAATCCATGCTCCTTATGAGCCGGAGATGGAGTTCTACTCATATGTAAAAAACGGAGATCTTGATAAGGTAAACGTCTATCTAAAAAGAGACTTTACCGCTATCAAAGGCCTCGGCAAGCTCTCCGACAATCAGATAAGAAATTTCAGATATCACTTTATAATAACCGCGGCAATGATAAGCCGTGCCTGTATAGATGCAGGGCTTACACTCGAGCAGGCCTATTCCCTTTCCGATTTTTATATTCAGAAGGTCGATAAGATAAATACCCTGCATGAGATCGATATGCTTCACAAGAGCATGGTAGTCGACTATACAAAGCTTATGAAAAAAACAAAGGCTTCGACGATTTATTCGAAGCCTGTTGTTCACTGTATAAATTTTATTTATTCACATCTGCATATGCGCATAACGCTTGATGCTCTCGCCAGTGAAGTATCTCTTTCACCGGGATATCTTTCCCGCCTCTTTAAAAAGGAGATGGGGATGTCTGTCAGCGAATATATATCTGTCCAGAAGATCGAGACTGCCAAGAACATGCTCAGATACTCTGACTATTCTCCCTCTTTTATCGCATCCATACTCGGATACCCTTCGCAGAGCTACTTCACGCAGTGTTTTAAAAAAGCGACAGGTGTAACGCCAAAGCGCTTCATCTGATCTAAACGTTGTAGCTTCCTACCATTCCGCCAAGCTCATCCGACTGGTTCTTGATGTCATCGGCCTTATCCGATACATCTCCTATTATCCTTGTTATCTCCGTAAATGCATCAGCCGTAGCATCGACAGAAGCGGCATTTTCCTCGGAAATAGCTGAAAGGCTCTCGATCGTGCCGTTTAATACATCACATGCTTCGCTTATACCGGCAACATTTGTACGGATGTTGTTGAAGCTGTCTTTTGTATTGTTGATGTTGTCAAATAAAGTGGTAAGACTCTCCATTGAATCTCTGCTGGTCTTCTCCTGCTGACTCATCACGGAGTTAAGATCCTTTACAAGCTCGATGGTCTTGCCTGTCTGTCCGCTCAGTTCATCCATTATCTGCTTTATAGATGCAGCCGATTCATTTGACTGGACTGCAAGCTTTCCTATCTCATCCGCAACGACCGCAAAGCCTTTTCCTGCATCCCCCGCTCTTGCCGCTTCGATAGAAGCATTGAGAGAAAGAAGATTTGTCTGATTAGCTATGGCATTTATCGCATCCGCGGCGTTTGTAACTTCTTCAACCGAAGCTCCTACCGCACTGATCTCTCTTGTTACCTGCTCAAGCTCGGTCATGGACCTGTGCATCGCCTTTAGAAGTATATCAAAGTTTTGAGATACCTGACTGGAGTTGTCGCTCATGCTGTTTGTGCAGTCTTCAGCGACCTTGATGGTCTTACTCATCTCCGAAAGTCTGTCAACGATGTTAGCTACCTTATCGCTCGCATCATTAACATCATCTGCCTGCTGAGATGCTCCCTGAGATACATTTGATATCGTCTGAGAAAGGCTGTCGACTGTCTCACTCGCCTGATCGGCTATGATCGAAAGCTCGTTTGAGGATGCAACGCTTGTTTCAACGTTTCCTTTTACACCCGAAACTATCCCTCTTACCTGGCCGATGAATCTGTTCATGTTAAGCGCTATGGTCTCAAACTCATCTCCTGACATGATCTCGACATTCTTTGTAAGATCACCCGAGCCGTCAGCGACATCGCACAGCTTGTCGTTAAGAGCGATAAAGCTCTTGTTTATCTTCTTGATGATGATGATAACAAGGATCGCGCTTATGAAAAGGATGATAAAACTTAAGATCGTGACCTTTCTGACATACCCCGAGATCTGTTCCTCGTACCAGTCGGCGCTGAAATCCACTCCGACTATCCCGACCATCTTGTTTGACGAGTTAAATATCGGAGAGTAGGAACTGTAATGCATTCCCCATTCATCCTCATATGCTTCATCATCTACAGCAGCCGTTCCCGTACCTGCAATGGCAAGCGCATCAGTCAGTTCTACGGCATCTCCGTAGTCAGCCGGATCATCAAGTGCAGAATCGACCGTAAAGATAAAGTTATCCGGTCCTGTCTGCTCCATGCAGTAGATATACTCTAAATCCGTGTTGTCCCTGTAGATGGCTAACTCATCTATTATGGTATTGTACGCATCACTTTTGTTTTCAACATCCTGCGCAGTGACTGTTTCAAGTACCTCGGCATCCACACTTGCCGCAGCGGTATTGGAAATATCCAGCATTCGCTGTCTGATGAGCTGCTGCATTATGGACTTTGACTGCTTTGTTGAAACAGTTCCGAGCACTATCGTAGCAAACAGCAAAACGATGATATTCACTACCAGTATCTGTAATGTAAGACTGATCTTTCGTACCTTCATAACTCTTACCTTGCCGCAGGCATGGTGTTGTTTGGTGGCACGCCTGCTGTGACACCAATAAAGCTACATTCCTTGCACGATCCTAACTATAAAAATTTTATCATACACTGACTTTTCCCGCCAATACATTCTTGTAATCACAGAGATTTTTTTCAAGGAGTGACGGCGTGTCCAGTCCGTACGGACATTTGCTCTTGCATGAGTTGCAATGCAGACAGTTTTCTATCATCGCCATGTTCTTTTGCCATGTCTCATTAAGCCAGGCATCAGACGGAGCACGTCTTAGCATGAGTGACATCCTGGCGCAGTTGTTGATCTGAATCCCGACAGGACACGGCATGCAGTATCCGCAGCCCCTGCAGAATTCGCCCGAAAGCTCGTTTACATCCTTTTCAATGATCTTTCGTATCTCATCGTTCATTATCGGAGCATCATCCATATATGACAGCCACTCCTTAAGTTCAGCTTCTCTCTGTATGCCCCAGATGGGAAGGACGTTGTCATACATGGCAATGAATGCAAATGCAGCCCTCGAATCGGTTATGAGTCCTCCGGCAAGTGCCTTCATCGCTATAAATCCCATATCCGCACTTTTGCACATATTTACAAGTTCTATATCCTTAGGACCCGACAGATAGGAAAAGGGAAACTGCAGCGTCTCATATAGGCCGCTTATGATTGCTTCCTTTGCGATCGCAAGTCTGTGATTGGTGATGCCTATATGTCTTACCTTGCCCTGCTCTTTGGCTTTTAGCATCGCATCATATATGCCGCTTTCATCACCGGGGCGCGGACAGAATGAAGGATTGTGAAACTGGTAGACATCGATATAATCGGTTTTTAACTCTGTAAGCGATGTCTCAAGATCCTTTTCAAAGTCCTTGACTGTAACAGCGCCTGTCTTTGTGGCGATGAAAATCTTATCTCTCATGCCTTCAAAGGCAAGACCCAGCTTGTGTTCGCTGTCGCTGTAGTATCTTGCCGTATCAAAGTATGTCATTCCGCCATCATATGCGTCTCTTAAGAGTTTTACAGCTTCTTTCTCACTGACTCTCTGAACAGGGAGAGCTCCGAATGCATTCTGGCGGGTTTCAATACCGGTCTTTCCTAGTCTCATGATATTTCCTTTCATAAACTACTGTCCGACATACTCGATGACATTGTTCGTATGATCGACAACAACGGAATCAGTCCTTAAATGGTTCCAGTAAAAATTTGAATCAAGTATATATATCATTACATCGTCAAGCTCGCTGTCTGTTTGCTTGCCGTACTGATCGTAGAATTTCTCATGCTGATCCATTATGATCCTTGAGGCATTTATACTTATTTCGGGTTCCATATCCTTGAAGTCATATTTTTCATTGAGTATCTTTTTAGCCGTCTGTCTGTACTCATCGGAAATATCACCCTCAAGATACTGCTTTATCGTAAAAGTCATCATGGCTTTATCACCTGCTTTTTTCTCAAGTTCTTTTAGAGTCTTTTCATCGCAGCTAAATGTTGCATGAACATTTCCGTCACCCTGCATGATGGTAGGCATAAGTCCCATATCGATAAGCTTGGCATTTTCAGGTATCTTTTGCGGGAAATGATAAGTGCTGTATCCTGCATTGTCGGCAAACTTTACCTTAAGGCTGTATACGCCCATCTTTCCGTAACCGAATACAGAGCTAGAAAACCAGCCTATGATGAGCGCTGCAAACAAAGTGGCAAAAACAAAGAGCGATTTTTTATACTTTATCTCTTTCTTTTTTTTAAACGCTATAAGCTCTGGGATCACTATGAGAAGGCAGACCAGGCACTGGAACATGTTAAACTTAGAGCCGATCAGTATAAACACCGAAAAATTTGCAAGTGCCAGAATCCCAAACACTATCACACGAAATAATCTCATCATATTTTCCTCAATAAATCATAAGCTGTGATATACTGTAACAAGGAGGTATTCTCATGTCATTAAACAGCTTTATTTTCTATCATATGTGTCTTAAGTCGGACAGAAAAAGAGACGCTCATCTTACCACTCCGCCTGACATAGACAGGTTTGACAATATTATATATGGAGAGGATGATAAATGGCAATCACTTGATGTCTACCGTCCAAAGACTCTTTCCAATCCTGGCCCTGTGATAGTGAGCGTTCACGGAGGCGGCTGGGTATACGGCAGCAAGGAGATATATCAGTATTACTGCATGGATCTGGCAAGCAGGGGATTTGCTGTTGTAAACTTTTCATACAGACTGGCCCCGAAGCATAAGTTTCCGGCTCAGATAACGGATACAAACTCAGTATTTGACTGGATAATGAAGAATGCAGACAGATACGGCTTAGACACCGACAATATATTTGCCCTCGGAGATTCAGCGGGTGCTCAGATACTTGCAACATATGCATGCATACTTACAAATCCCGAATATGCAAAGAATTATAAGTTTAAGACTCCCGAAGGATTAAAGCTTCTTGGCATTGCTCTAAACTGCGGGCTCTATAACATTGAAAACAGTGAAAACAGCTCGCTGATCAGAGATTTTCTAAAAGACCGGGGTACACCTGAGGAACTGCACATGATATCAGCCGCAAACTTTGTGACTGACAAGTTTCCTCCCAGCTTTGTGATGACGGCAAACGGCGACGAGCTAAAAGTCCAGGCGCCTTTCATGATATCCGCACTTGAAAAAAGCAATGTAAAACATGTATTTAAGGAATACGGTGATGACAGTAATACTCTCTATCATGTATTCCACTGCAATATAAAATCGCCGGATGCAAAAAAAGCAAACGACGATGAATGTGATTTCTTTAAATCGCTCATGTAGGAAAAAGGCCTGTAACTACAGGCCTTTTCTCATTATATATATGATCATCTATTCTTTTTCTATTTTGAACATCTCATCCACCTGGCCGGTAAATACACTGAGCTGTCCCATCTGATCTAAAGCATTCTGTTTTATTTCTTCCTGCTTTTGAGCATCCTGCTTAAGATTCTTTGCATCATATATCTTGAGTTTAAAATCGGCTTCGATATAATCCGCGAGCGCATTATAGCCTTCGGTACTCGTATCACCGTTATAGGAGTTGATATATCTGCCCTGGATCAAAGCCGCATAGTCTCTGTTACCCAGTAAAAATCCCATCATCTGAGCATCCTTTGAAAACGGAGGCTTTTCAGCGTATGACTTGCTTGTATAATAGATGAATCCCACCGGTATCATAGCTATTATCATTATGATTATTATCAGATCCAGCAGTATATTAACCGGATCGGTTTTTTTCCTATCTTTCATCTGTCTATTCCTCCGGATAAAGGTCCATGCATTTACTGTAGAGCATTTCAGAAAGATCTTCCTTGTTCATCAGCCACATATCGTGAGCCTGATCATTTGTCAGATCAAAATATACCTGTACCATATCCTGAATGGCCATCCTGCAGTCCTTTATATATGCTGCATGTCCTGTCGCATGTATGGATGAGTTTGGATCAAAATACTCAGGTTGGACATAAACATCATAATCAAGCAGGTACATGGCGATATTGTCACACCAGTCCTTATCCTTCTTTGCATCATATCCGTCAAATCCGTCCATGATATTTAGTATGTCATCATGTACGGCTCTGTACATTATCGATGAGGTAAATACTTTGTTGTATTCAGAGTAATCGCTGTTGCTCCTTAAGCGGTAATTGAGCACAAGATAATCAATAGCCAGATAGTCCCTGTCATCCTCAAGTTTAGTCAGTGTAGCATCGATCTCATCCTTGTGCGCGCTTACATAATCATCGATTCTCTTGTTTTTGTTTCTTTCTCTTATATCAAAATCGCTGTAGTTATGTATGCCGATAAGCATAGCAATGATAATAGATGCCAACACGCCGATAACAATGATCCTGCCGAGTCTGCTGTTTTTCTTTGAGCTTGCCTTTGCTTCTTTCTTTGTATCCTCAAGCTCTTTTTTGTATTCCTTCATCTCTCTGCGGTTGCCTTCAAACTGATCGTTTGGCTTTCCGCAGTGAGGACAGAACTCGTCTTCTATTCCCAGATTGCTTCCGCAAAACTTACATTTCATATCTTATTTCCTGTCAGTCAATGATAGTTTTTAAAGTATTTCTTCGTTGCCCTGTAAAGATCTGACCTGTTTACTCTTCCCTGATCCAGATCCATGACGTTTCCCTTTATATCATCCATCTGTTTGATCGTATATCCGAGTCTGTCTGTCATGATCGGGATTATCTCTTCTTCCCTTATCGGATCGAACAGGAAAGGAGCGTCATCACCATAAGCCCTATAGTAAAAGTAGAAGCAGTAATACGTTATCTCCTCTGCTTCTTTACGCGTCATCTTTTTCTTGTCAAGATTCGGCAGACACTGCTTTAGCTTAATGTAGCAGCTCGATGCATACCCAGTTTCATAATGAGGATCTCCCCATAGCGATATCCTGTCGACAGAATATGCCTTGTCAAAGATCTCAGCCATCTTTTCAATGTCTTCATCCTCATAGGCCTGTGCAAGTTCTTTACCGGCCGTCTCCCTGTATGCGCTCGCATAGACCTGGTCTTTGCTTGAAAGGAAGTCGTTTGGCTTATCCTTCATCTCTCTTAATAGTTCGAGTGCAAAGATTACCGCGATCACGATTATGACTAAAACGGTTGTGATAATGACCTTTGTACCCTTCTTTACTCCCTTTGCAAGAGCCTTTGCGGGTTCCTTCTTTGTCTCTTCTATATTCTCCCTGATCTTATCAAGGTCTTGATTGTATTTTTTTTCAGAGCCTTCTTTGTTGATATATCCGCAGTACGGGCAGCGAGCTATATCTTCTTCTATCTTGGCCCCGCAGTTAGGACAGTTGATCATATATATCCTCCGTGCAACTTGATTACTACTATAATACAATATTTACACCGATATGCTACAATTATTTTATAAAAGGCATACATTGGATACACAAAGGATACATCACTTAGTTAGATTTATATATGAGATAACGGTTATAGGGAGGATGCTTAATGTCGGCAAGGATTTTACTGGTAGAGGATGATGATCAAATAAGGGAAGTTATAACGGATTATTTTTGTGCAAAATCATCAGGAAATATTGATATGACTGTCGCAAGCGATGGAGACGCGGGGCTTGATCTGATCATGAACGATGATTTTGATCTGATAATGCTCGATGTAATGCTTCCGGGTATCGACGGCTTTACTCTCTGCAGAAGGATACGCAGCAAAAAGGATGTACCTCTACTGTTTCTGACTGCGCGTGTCTCAGAGGATGACAAGCTCTACGGATATGAGCTTGGATGCGATGACTATATCACCAAGCCTTTTTCTCTTGCTGAGCTGTATGCAAAGGTAAATGCTCTTTTAAAAAGGGCAAGCGGGACCGTTTCAAAGCCTGAGCTTGTCTGCGGAAATATCACGCTCAATCCCGTAACCTTAAACGTGACTGCATGCGGTAAAGATATTGAACTTGCTCCAAAGGAGTTTGAGATACTTGCCTATCTGATGAAGCATCCAAACTGGGTAATAAGCAGGGATACTCTTCTTGACATGATCTGGGGGAATGACTTTTACGGTTCACCCCGTATAGTCGATAATCATGTTAAAAAACTCCGCTGTGCACTCGGAAGCGCCGGATCTCAGATAAAGACCGTTATTTCTAAAGGATATAAACTGACGGAGGAGTAAAAAATGAATAAACAGAACAAAAAGCCCGTGCTGTGGCGCATGCTGCTAAAAAGAGTGGCGATCCTTGCCGTGATATTTATGATCGTTTATGCTGTTTCGAACTATGTTGCATATGCATTCTATGAAGTGGCATATACAAATGCGATCAAATCGGATATGGATTCTCTTGTGACTGAAATGGATAATCCTGAATTATTCTCAGGCTCAAGTGATACAAAGCCAAGGCTCGATCTTAAGCTTGGTATAAACTGTGCAGAAGGATACATTGACGGGATAAAGTACATAAGAGTGGTTGACATAAAGTCAGGCGAAGTTATTGCCGATTCATCCCGCAGAGCCTATATGTTCATAAGAAATGATGATCCCGCTCAAAAATCGGATATCTATATCTGTGATGCGAGTCTCTTTGATGCAAGACTGCTGCCCTATGAAGATGATATAAATACCTTCCATACATACAGCATAGATAACGGAGAGGTAACAAGCGAGACCCATACCTATAACGAAAACCCGCAATACTATGCTTTCAGACTTAAAGACGTATATATCAAAGACGATAGGTTCCTTCCGGGAAAACTTACAGTAACAAAAGAATTCGATAATACGATGCACGATACTTATAAAGAGCCTGAGTTTATCGAAGAAGTTGATCTTACTCCCGATAATACCGAAGGCTATGAGCACATCACCGACAGCGATAAGATATCAATATTTGTCAGAGTTGGAACAAATGAGGATGATATAAACTACTTTGGCGACAGACTCAATACTTCATATCTTGACAGAGAAGTGACCCAGACAACACATGTAAACGACGGTTCCATGTTCGGATCGGTACTTGTGATCACAAGCAGTATCTATGTGGATGAGAATGATAACTCATACATCGTTGAGAGCTTTTCACGCTCGTCCTATGAAAGAAGCTTCGGCTTTATGCTGAGCGCGATCTTGCAGCCTCTCTTTGTGATCATATTTATCATCTCGATCCTAAGCGGCATATTCAAATATAAAAAATACAGACGTATATATGAACAGGAGGAATACAGACGCACACTCATGAACTCAATGGCTCATGATCTTAAGTCTCCTCTTGCGGCTATGCGAGGCTATGCGGAGAATCTCAAAGAGAATCTGAATAATGAAAAGAGGGATCATTATGCTGACTGCATCTTAAAAAATGCAGACTATATGAACAGGCTCATCACTGATAATCTTGATCTTTTAAAGCTTGAATATGATAATTCAAGACTGGTAAAAGAAAAGATCGATCTTATCGAAGTATCACGTGAACTGACAGAGAAATATATGCCTTTGATAAATGAGAAAAACGTCTCACTCTCATTAAACGGCACATATATCATAAAGGGGAACAGGGCGCAGATAGAGACGGCAGTTGAAAATCTCATTTCAAATGCTGTCAGATATGTAAATGAAAAAGGGGAGATAAATATAAACGGGGCCAAAAAGGAGTTTGTGATCTCAAACACGACAGATAGCCTTCCTGATATAACGCCTGCTGAGCTCTTTAAGCCTTTTGTCAAAGGCGATGAGACCCGCTCGAATGAAAGCGGCAGCGGACTGGGACTTTCGATCTCAAAGAATATATTTGACAGGCACAAATTCAAATCCTTGATAAGATATGATAATATAGACAAAGTGGATCGCTTTGTCGTCACTGTCAGATCATAAAAAAGGATTAGGATTTATCATGGAAAAAAGAGAAAAGCTTGCCAGCAGGCTCGGTTTCATCCTGTTAAGCGCAGGATGTGCCATAGGACTCGGAAATGTATGGAAGTTTCCTTACATAACAGGCCAGTACGGCGGAGGAGTTTTCCTCATACTCTACTTTTTGATGCTCATCATGTTCGGAATACCCGTTATGACAATGGAATTTGCCATAGGAAGGGCCTCGCAGAACGCTCCCGTCAGGATGTATGACGATCTTGAGCCTGCAAAGAGCAAATGGCACATACACGGCTTTGTCGGAATGATAGGCTGCATAATATTAATGATGTACTATGCGGTCGTTTCCGGATGGATAGTCAGATACTTTGTCAAATTTGCGATCGGTGACTTTACGGGAGCAACCCCCGATATGATCGGCGAGAAATTTTCTTTGATGCTTTCCTCTCCCGCTATAAATATAGGTTATCTGGCAGTTGTTGTGATAATAAGCTTCACTGTCCTTGCTATAGGATTACAGGGAGGTCTTGAAAGGATAACCAAATACATGATGGGGGCACTGCTTCTTATCATGGTCGTTCTTGCAATCAACTCATTCACAATGCCAGGCAGCAAGGAAGGTTTAAGATTCTTTCTTCTGCCCGATCTAGATAGGACCGAAAAGATCGGATTTGCAAAGGTTTTAATGGGTGCTTTAAATCAGTCATTCTTTACACTTAGCATCGGTATCGGTTCCATGGCAGTATTCGGAAGCTATATCAACAAGGAAAGAAGCCTGCTGGGAGAATCGGTTAACATAACTATTCTTGATACATTTGTTGCGATCACATCAGGACTGATCATGTTCCCTGCATGCTTCTCATACGGCATTGATGTCAGTTCCGGTCCGAGCCTTTTATTTGTAACAATGCCGAATGTATTCGCAAATATGAGTCTTGGAAGACTCTGGGGAAGCCTGTTTTTCCTCTTCATGAGCTTTGCCGCGCTTTCAACTGCCTTTGCGGTATATGAAAACGTTATTGCCAATGTCTCGGCTCTTACAGGAATGGGCAGAAAAAAAACATGCCTGATATGCGGTATCGGCATGTTCATTCTCGCACTTCCCTGTGCGCTTGGCTTCAATATATGGTCTGCTTTTACACCTTTTGGAAAAGACAGTTCAGTATTGGATCTGGAAGACTTTATAGTTTCAAATCTTTTGCTTCCCATTGGCGCGATCGTATATGTTCTCTTCTGTACTATACGCTGCGGATGGGGCTGGGACAGTTTTATAAAGGAAGCCAATGCCGGCAAAGGCTTAAAGATGCCATACTGGTTAAAGAACTATATGAGATTCTTCGTACCCGTAGTTTTAATGGTCATCCTCATAGTCGGCCTTATCGGGTTCTTTAAATGATCAGTCATACTGGGTACTGTAAAAGTAAGCACTTGCGGATTCCGTGAGTGCTTCTTTTAGTCTTTCCTCACTCTTGTCATCCAGCGTCACATACAGGATATAGACTTTGTCATGCTTCCAGTAATCTGAAGGGAATGATATTTCGGCGGCATTTTCATAATCCTCCCTGCTGCATTCAAATCCTCCCTCATCTGTATAACTGCCGTTGGTAAGATCCGCCATTCCTACTGCTGAGCCATACCCCATCGTATGACCGGAGTCTGTCCGAAGTACAAGCTTGCATTCGCTCGTTCCGTACTTATTAACGCGCATAGAAGGGATAACATAGAAATATGCTATTCCCCGATCGGGATCAGCCGAGCCAAAATCAGGATTCCAGTAGCAGTTAAGCTTTCCCTGCTGAGCTCTTAAAAGATCATGCGACCAGCCGCTCAATTCTCCGTTTGCCCACATGTTCTCAACTTCATAATCCATCTTGTAGACTGAACTGAAGTCTTCACTTATCTCAAAGAATCTGTTTCTGCAAAACTGAGTGTTGTCTTCATTATTGCTCAGTCTTTCGCTCCTTATGAGTTCATATCTTCCGTTTCTGTTAAGATCTGCCAGACAGTAGCTTACCTCGCTGCCCGTTTCTCTCTTTAAGATATCAAGATACCACATGTCAGAATTTTCGATAAACCTGTCGATCTGAGCATTAATGGAGGCCTTGTCCTTTACATCGAACGAGGTCCATTCAATGTCATTACCGCCTTGTATCTTTTCATCAAATCCTATAGCCTTGTAATGCTCGTTTAAAGCGCTGTCAAACTCCTCTTTTGACAGTATCCGGATCCCGTTTTGAGCACATAGACTCACATAATCGCTGTCAGGAGTCAGTATGCTTCCGTTAATATCCGTAAACACATAAAGCCTTGCTTTTGCATATCCCTCATAATCGCTTTCCCATGTATCCGGATCATAATCGGGGAGCTTGTAATCCTCAAACAGATAGCAGTTTAAGTAGTAATCTCCTGATTCACTGCTGTATGTGGTATAAAGCTTCTGGCTCAGTCTCTCGGGAAGAACATCCGAAGTTAATCTCAATTTGCTCAGTCCCATCTGATATGAATCCGAGTATATCCACTGCTGTATTCCGTCTTTATCGACAAATCTTTGCTCAGAATATGCCGATGCGGCTCCCTGGCTTCCGCCTTCCGTGATATAGCCGTATTCATTTAGAGTCGCTTCCGATCTGTAATATGTATGTGCGCTTGCACACAGCTTAAGTCCGTCTTTATCGGAATGCTTTAGGATCAGATACTGTGTATATGGACTTCCGTATTCGTTAGTATCCGTGTAATAAAATCTTAAGGCCAGTTCCTTATTACCGTCCATGCCGCAGTCAATATATGAATATCCTGCCTCGCTTATAACGCTTGGAAGCATCTCCTGACCAAGCTTTATCGCATAGGTATCGATAAGCTCTTCTAGAAAGTAAACTCCGTCATTAAGATACTCTTCGTTTTTAACACGTACGGGGATCCTTCCTTCCAAAAACTGTTTGTAGACAAACTCATTGTAGGCCTCATTGTTTTTATCGCCCTGATCAGTTTTATCTTTCTGCTCTTTTACCTCAGGCGTAACAAGCTCTTCCTTGTTTTTCTTCTTTTCCTTTTTGGGCTTTTCTTCTTCCTCTTCAACAAGCTCTTCTTTAGTCTCTTTGCCGGCGCATGCGCAAAAAGCAAGAGACATCATGAGCATGATAAGCATTAATATAATTCCTGATTTAAATTGTTTCACCATTTTCCCTTTTATATTCCTTCCCGTTTAGTACAGCCTTTGAAAGTCTGTCATCCTTATCATAAACTAGCTTTAGTGAAAAGAACTCGGCATCTTTGTTTAAAAGATCAAAGAAGATCTTATCTCCTTCCCAGATATCAAGGTCATATACCTCATCCTTTTTTATCCAGATCAGTTCTCCCTCGTCACAGTCCGTAAGCTTCCCTTCAAAGCCTGTGGCTGTATACAGATGCATGTATTCCACAACATCTTCTTTGTATACAAAGGTTATTATCCCTCTTGCCCTGTAATCGCAAAGAGTAAGACCAGTCTCTTCTTTAGCCTCTCTTATGAGGCATTCATCTGGACTCTCGCCGTATTCAAAGTGGCCGCCTATCCCTATGTACTTATCCCTGTTTATATCATTTTGTTTCTTGACTCTGTGAAGCATCAGATAGCAGTCATCTTTTTCGATATAGCACAGTGTCGTCAGCTGCGGTGTTCTATTCATATATTATGTTAACCTCTTTGCAGTTCATAAAATGCAACAGCTGATGCAGCTGCCACATTGAGTGAATCCACTCCATGATACATCGGGATCTTTACCGTATAGGTGCAGGCATCTATCACCTGTTTTGGCAGGCCTTCACCTTCGCTTCCCAGGACGATGGCTACCCTTTCTTTCTCTTTTATCCTCTTATCCGAAATGGATATTGAATCATCAGTCAGTGCCATGGCAACTGTAGCAAAACCAAGCTCATTGAGTTTTTCTATAGTTATGTCAACCTTTATGAGAGGGATCTGAAAAACACAGCCCATACTCACTCTGGCAGCGCGTCGGTAGAAGGGATCAGCGCAGTCACTGGTTAACATAATTCCGTCCATTCCAAGAGCTGCCGCACTTCTTATTATAGCACCTACATTTGTCGGATTGACTATGTCATATAAGATCGCGATCCTTTTCTTTGATCTTATAAATGTATCTATATCCTCCATAGGCTTTCTCTTGAGCGCAGCCAGTATGCCTCTTGTCATGGCAAAGCCTGTAAGTCCGTTTATGACAGACAGCTTGGCTGTATATACGATCATCCTATCTGTCAGATCTACTCCGAATATCTCTTTGGTCTTTTCTATGAGAGGAAGAGCTTCTTTTTCATAGAGTTCATCCTGTACAAGAAAGGATATCGGCTCGTAACCTGCCGATATTGCCCGCATGATCACATTTGCACTCTCCGCTATAAAGATGCCCGGCTTTGGCTCATTGTATCTTAAAAGCTGCACCTCTGAAAGCTTCGAGTATATATCCATTTTTTCGTCATTAAGTGAATCTATCTCAATTCTTATCATAGGTTCATTATACCAAATAAAAAAGAGGCGGAACAGTCCGCCTCCAGATTTGTTATGTAAACTAGTTTGTGTAATTGTCAAAGTAGCCCTGAACTAGTACTACAGGTGTACCCTTGTCGCCTGAACCTGAAGTAAGATCACACAGTGAACCGATAAGGTCTGTTAACTGACGGGGTGTTGTTCCCTCGCTGGCCATCTTTCCGACAAGATCCGCATCCTTCTTTCTGATGCTCTCAGAGATAGCATCCTTAAGTGCCTGTCCTGAAAGGTTTGCAAAATCGTTGTCTGCAAGATACTTAAGCTTTAACTCGTTGGGGGTTCCTATAAGTCCGTCCGTAAATGCGGGTGAAACTACCGGATCGGCAAGTTCCCAGATCTTTCCCTTGGGATCCTTGAATGCGCCGTCGCCGTATACCATGACTTCCACATGCTTGCCTGTTCTCTCTAAGATGTTAGCCTGGATATCAAGAACGAGCTGCTTGCACTCTCTGGGGAAGAGCTTTACCTGACCCTCTGTTGCCTTGTTTGAACCCAAGAGTCCGTACATCTCGTTGCAGCCGCTTCCGTTTATGGGTGCGTTCATTATATCGTCAAGACCGAATACCTTCTCGGCACCCGCAGCTTTTAATATCCTCTTTGTTCTTGCTCTTGTATGTATATCACAGTTGATAACGTTCTTTGTGTAATCAAGGATAGCCTTTGCCTGGTTTGCGAATATGATCTCTACATCACAGCCTGTCTCCTTGATAAGGTCGCTGTAGTATTCAACATAGTCAACACCGGTGAACTCATGCTTTCCGTATCCGAAAAGCTCTCTGTACTTTTCAAGTGTGAGCACATCGCTGTAGGGATTTACTCCAGCCTCGTCGATCTTGTCAAGACTTACAAGCTCGTTTCCTACTTCGTCAGAAGGATATGAGAGCATTAGAACGATCTTCTTTGCTCCCATTGCTATGCCCTTGAGGCAGATAGCAAAACGGTTTCTTGAAAGGATCGGGAATATGACACCTATCGTGCCTCCGCCAAGCTTTGCTCTTACATCTGCTGCGATATCATCTATTGTGCAGTAGTTGCCCTGTGATCTTGCAACGATCGACTCTGTTACAGAGATAACATCTCTGTCTCTTAACTCAAATCCCTCGAACTGTGCAGCTTCTACAACGCTGTCTGTTACGATCTGAGCAAGATCGTCGCCCTGTCTGATAATGGGACAACGGATACCTCTTGATACTGTTCCAACTCTTCTTTCTGACATTTTTACCTCCCGGGAATACCCCAATATAAAACACTTGCAATAACTGACACCTTGCGTGAGTCAGCAATAATGATTATAATCGAATCATAGATATAAGTAAATCAGAATATTTTAATATCTGATATCAGTTTTTCTTATATCATTTATGCAGTTTACATAATGTATGGAGGCGTGTCATGCAGGCAAAACTGGAACATTACAAGATCTTTAAAGCTGTCGCAGATTCAGGCAATATCTCAGCCTGTGCAAAGGAACTGTATCTGAGCCAGTCGGCAGTCAGCCAGTCGGTAAAGATTCTGGAGGATTCGTTAGGCGTAAGGCTTTTTTCAAGAACTTCTCGTGGAGTTATGTTAACTGCTGACGGAAATACTCTATATGAATATGTTTCAAGCGCTCTCTCGCTTTTGGAAGCGGGTGAAACAAGACTCGGCGAATCTAAGAATCTGGTAAGAGGCGAATTAAAGATAGGCGCCAGCAACACTCTGACAGAAAGCTATCTTCTAAACATTCTGCATGAATATCACAAGCTCTACCCCGGAGTAAGGGTAAAGATATTAAACGGCACTTCAAAGCGTGTAATGAATTATCTAAACAGCGGTATTGTCGATATAGCATTTGCTACGACCAATGAAAGGGATGATCATTTCGAATCATATATGTGCTTCAAGACCCACACAGCCTTTGTTGCTGCACCCGATTACGATATTGATTTTGATAAGACCTATACTCTTAAAGAGATCTCAAAGCTTCCTCTGATACTGCTAGAAAAAGAAGCAGGCTCAAGAAGATTTCTTGAGGACTGCTTCCTAAAACACGGTTTAAGACTTGAGCCCGAAATAGAGCTGGCCAGTTATGAGCTTTTAATATCTCTTGCCGGCATCGGCCTTGGCGTTGCAGGTATCACTGAGGAATTCTCACAGGCTGCACTTAAAGCCGGCAGCGTAAAAAAGCTTAAGCTTTCCGAAACGCTTCCCGACAGAGCTGTAAGCATGCTCTCGATGAAAAATACGGAGGCTTCCGTATCGGCAAAGAAATTCATGGATCTTGTGATATCTTCATGACTACCATGTCGATTCGATATTTATGCTCTCATAATCGACAAAGTATCTTTTATGATCATTTCTGTCCATATAGACTCTGACTTCACTGCCTTCGCTTACACTGTCACAGAAATCGATATCAAAGATGTTATCGCTTTTAAACTCGATCTCTTCTCCAGTATATTCATCGGTATATATCGCAACGATACGTCTGGGATGTATATTATTTACAGAATATGTGGAATTTATTTCAACATGATGGACCTTTGCCCATACGGCCGTGCCGTTGTTTACAAGATCCTCGTTCTTTTTTCTCCTCTTTTCCTTTATCACAAGAGGTATTATCCCGACACATGCAAATGTGACGCCCATTATGCCGAATACGATAACGAGGATGAATGTACCTGCAGGGCTGTCTGCTTTAAAAGGATCGTCGGGATCTACCAAGAGCTCTATATCGGCTCCTTCACGCATGTTCGATGTATAGGTGTTTATCGGGATATCGTCATATTCGTTTCCGTTTAATCTGTATGATACATAAACGTCATAATTGTCATCGTAGTGTACTATGTCTACGATCTTTCCCGTTATATGCTCATATTCCTTATTCTTTCTGCTCCCGTTTATGCCGCATACTATCGAAACTATGATAAACAGTATCCCTATGATGGAAAAAATACCGAATAAGAGCTTCTCTGTATTTGTTGTGTTGTCATACTGTCTGTTCAATCAAAAAAACCCTCCCCTGTTATTATATGTATGAACTGCTTTATCTCCTCCCAGGCTTCCTTTGATTCCGGGAAAGTACCCAGACCGAGCTGAAATACATGAAACATTCCCGGATATACATGCTTCCTTACCTTTACTCCCGCGGCTTTAGCCTTAGCTGCAACAGAGACCGTATCGTCAAGAAGCATCTCAAGCTCTCCCACCTGCATCAGCATAGGAGGGAAGGAGTTAAATACACCGTATATAGGCGAGATATAGGGTGTAGCGGGATTATGGTTGACATAATATCCTTTCTTGAAAACAAGTGTATGTTTTGAGCCTCCGAATATCGGATCGCTGTCATAGTTTTCCTGATAGGAATCACCGCTCTTTGTAAGATCTGCCCAGGCACTCATCGTAACGATCCCCGCAGGCATCTCCATCTTGTGATCTCTAAGATACAGACAAAGCGCGAGCGCAAGTCCTCCGCCTGCCGAATCGCCTGAAACAACTATATGATCTGCAAGATACTCGTGCTCGATCAGCCAGCGATAGGATGCTACGGCATCTTCAAGCGCTGCAGGATAAGGATGTTCCGGAGCTACGCGGTAATCTACCGAGAGCACGTCAAATCCGCCAGTCAGCTCGTGATAATAGGCAGCGACTGCCCTGTAAGTATTGTGAAGCTTTCCGTAATAGCCGCCCCCGTGAAGCTGAAGGATAACGTATCTGTTTCTTCTGTCAGACTCATCTCCCTTTTTTTCCAAAAGCTCCATCTTGTACAGATCCATGTTTATGACGGTGTTGCTCAAACTGTCCGAAAACTTCCACTCTCTCTCATGCTCGCTTATCAGATTCTGAAGCTGGCCGTTTACTCTCAACGGCCCTACAACAGGCAGATGGTTTGCGACCTTTACAAGATGACGCGCAGTCTTTCCTCTTAAGCTTATATCTTCGACAGGTTCTGTATTCTTTTTATTCTTAAATATGGAATCTCCTGCTGAATTCATGCTCTGCCTTTCGTTCACCGAATAAGATCATAACAAAAAGATATAAAAACGATACCGCTTCGCTGATCAGCGGCATAAGTATATTTGAGATCACGCCGCAAAGATAAAGTATTATGAGTATGAACGAGAATATCGCTAAAAGCAGAAGCAGCAACAGATAGCTCTGCCAGCGGCTTCGGTTTATCAGCATCAAGACCGCGACTATAAGGTCTCCCAAAAGTATGATGCCGGGTATGGCCCATTCAAGAGACCATCCTCTCATTCCGTTAAAGTAGTCTATCGCAAACAGCAGAAATGATGTCAAAACTATCTGCAGTCCAACCTTTGATGCAAATCCCGAATCATATGATATCCAGTACATGAGTGACAGGTAGATATAAAGCAGTGCCACTCCTGTGATCAGCGACCACGGATAGCTCACTGCCGTGAGACGGTTTATCATTATCATTAAAAACTCTGCCACAACAAAGATGAACAGTACTACTTTAAGTGCCAGTCTCATCTTCTTTCTTCGTCCTTCAATATCAGGGTAAGGAGCATTTTCGCCAAAAAGCTCTCTGATATGAGCTTCATCATCACTATCTGTCTCCTCAATGACGCACTGGCATAAGGGGCAGATCTGCGGCTGATCAAACAGTATTATCCTGCACTGCGGACATTTTGTCGTTATTCTTTTGTATTCATTCGTCTTCTCTGTAGTCATTGGTCTCTATCGCGACCTCCACTGAGTCATTGCTTATAATCCTGAAGAAACGCTTCTGTATCGATACATCTGAGAATCTTGTCGTAAATGTTACGATAAGCGTGCCGTTGTAGCATACGATGGCACCCTTAAGCTCCTGTCCCCGCGACATAGCAAGCATGGCATAGAAATGCTCCACATACTTTGAGTAGGGCTCTCTTAGCTTTACATCGCCGATATTTGTCATAGTCGCAGTAGTCGCATCGACCGTCGAATGATATACGCTCCTTATCGCGATGTTTTTGATAAACAGCGGTATCGGCTTTAAAAAGATGTTCTGCTCGTTTGAAACATTGTACGAGAGGATCTTGTCCAGGTTTTCTTTTGTTATCTGTTCCTTTAGGCTTGATGCGACGATCTCCAGCACTTCGTCAAAAGAATACTCTTCCTTTTCAGGCTGAAAACGCGCCATGACCATAGCAAAGAAATTCTTTATGGTATGCGAGTCATAAAATCCTCTCAGATCCACAGGCACGCAAAGATTTATCGGTCTGTCGCTCGTTGCGCCCTTTAAGTATTCCTTATATATTGAGTATACAAATGCGCCTACCAGATACTGGTTTATCGTTACATTATGCTTCTTTGACGCTGCCTTTATCTGATCGAGGGGAAGATATCCGTGTATCACTCCCATCTCGCCTCTTACAAGATGCTCGCCTTTTATGATGACTGATTTTCGTGAGCGATATGCTTCCTTCCTGCTCTGTGCACTCTTGAAGTTTTTTACATAGCTGTCTTCCATATCAAGGACAAGTCCCGGAGAGAGCCTGTCCTTTTCTCCCTTTAGCTCATCGGGATGAGACAGTCTAAGATACTGATACACGAGCTCCTTTAAGAACAAAAGTCCGCCGTAACCGTCCGTGAGTGCATGGAACACTTCAAGATTGATACGCTTTTTATAATATGTCACTCTGAAAAGATAATGATTGTTCTGTGACTTGTTTATATATGCTCCCGGATAGGAATTCTCCTCGACAACTTTAGGTGGCTTTCTGTCATTCTCCTCAAGATAGTACCAGAAGATACCTGTCTTTAGATTCATGCGAAAAGCCAAAAACTGAGGAAGGACCATATCCTGTGCCTTCTGCAGCATCTCTCCGTCAATATCCTCTTTTAAAGTCACGGCTATCCTGTAGACATTGCTCATCTCCCTGCTTGCGATCGCGGGGAACAAAAGAGCCGTATTATCCAGTTTTACCCAGGCGGGTCTGTGTTTTGACCTGCGCGCTCTTATCTTGTGTTTTTCACTCATAAAGCTTATGATGGAGTAAATTCAAGGACTTCATCATCCTCCGTCTTATCTTTTATTTCTGTATCTGAAACACTGATCACAGGTTTTATAAAATCAAGTGTTTTTTCATAAGCAGCAAGCATATCCTCATGCAATGCTCTTATTTTATCCATATCCTCTTCATCTGCGGCATGCTCGAGTCTTGCTGCCTTTTCGGAAAGCTTTGCAGCACCGATAGTAGCCGATGTCGATTTTATCGCATGAGCTATGACTCCGTAGTTTTTAATATCGGCTCTGTCATAGTAAGTGCATAGAAGATCCTTTTTCTCGGCTGCGCTCTCGTAGTATTCAACAAGCATTGCTTCATAGAACTTTTCATCTCCGCCGCAGTTGCGGATCCCTTTTCTTACTTCTATGCCGCCGTCAAACAGCGCTGCCAGATGAGCAAATTCATCCCCGCTGTCAGGTATTGTATCATCCTTATTGTCTATTATGATTATCTTTTCCTTTGGAAGATAGGTCCTTAGCATCTTTTCAAGAGCAAGACTGTCGATCGGCTTTGAAAGATAATCGGTAAATCCCTGGGAGATATATCGCTCCTTTGCACCTATTACAGCATCGGCTGTAAGACATATCATGGGAGTATCCTTGTTTGCTCCGTCTTTTTGCTCCCTTATCGCATGCATTGCTTCAACGCCGTCCATTCCGGGCATACGCTGATCCATTAGGATCACATCGTAGGATATACTGCCTGCCATCTCGATCGCCTCATTGCCCGAAAGCGCGGTATCTATCCTTATCTGTGTATCACGCAAAAACTCCGTGGCTACAACAAGATTCATCCTTGTATCGTCAACGATGAGTATCCTTGCATTATTTGCCTTAAAGATATCTGAATGCTTCTTTTTACCACCCGACTGCTTTTCAAATCTTGTCTTGAAATCACCGATAGGCTCTGATGAGATGACTCTCTGGGGAAGCGTGATATTGAAGGTGGATCCTACTCCGTAGATACTATCAACAGTTATATCTCCGCCCATCATGTCAAGAAGTCTTTTGGTGATGGCAAGACCCAGTCCCGTTCCCTCGATCGTGCTGTTCTTGTCAAGATCGACTCTTTCAAACTTTGTAAAGAGCTTTCCTATATCCTCCTGCCTGATGCCTCTTCCGGTATCCGACACAGAAATACTAAGTCTTATTACCTGATTGCCAGCACCGTCCGTTATGATATCGCTTCCGCTCATCTTCAGGGCTATCCTTCCCTCGTCCGTATATTTTACGGCATTTGAAAGGATATTTGTTATTATCTGTCTTACTCTTACTTCATCTCCCCAGAGTCGGTCAGGCAGTTTTTTATCGATCTCGGTCTCAAAATCAAGATTCTTTTCCTTTGACTTGAAATGGATCATGTTGCTGACGTCGTTTAAAACAGAACTTAGCTGATACTCGACATCGACTATATCCATCCTGCCCTCCTCGATCTTTGTAAAATCAAGGATATCATTGATTATCGCGAGCAGGTTGTTTCCGGCACTGTCAAGGTTCTCGGAATAGCTCTTTATCCTGTCGATGCTTTTTTTGTAGGTCTGAGGATCGAATACCGCCTTTTCGCACTTTTCACTCTCTCGCAGTATCATCTCGTTCATGCCAAGGACTGCATTTATCGGAGTCCTTATCTCATGGCTGGTGTTTGCCAGAAAGTCGCTTTTTGCGGCATTTGCACGCCTTGCCTCGTCAAGAGCGATATCCTGCTTGATCCTTGCCCTGTCCGCTTCGTACTGGGCAAGTGCGCACATGATGACTTCGATAAGATACATCATCGGAAGACGCTGATAATACATCTCTGGGAACTGATATCCCATAAGATGAAGAGGGGAGCTCATATATACATTCATTCCTATGAAAAGGATAATGCAGAAGATCGATCCGTAGAACAGATTAAAGAAAAAGAAGCAGACCGGTGCCGCAGCGAATATCAGAAAGATACTCGTTCCGCCCGTTCCGCCAGTATACAGAAAAACTCCGAATGTAAACCAGTAAACAAAGCACTGTATGATGATAGATATATGCATGAGCGCATGCGGCGCATTCTTTACAAAACGGCATATGCATAAAAGGCCCAGTGCGATCGCTGTCATAGCTGCGCAGAAGGCTGCGAGCAATCCGATCATGCTGCTGCCGTGTCTGTAGCAGTCCACAGACAGATAGATACAGTACGGTACTAAAAATGTATAGATTATTATCGTACGTGTAAGATTTACGCCTATATATCTTTCATCAATATGAAGCTTTTTCATTCCCACTCAACTACCCCTCACTAAGAAAAATTATACTTTGCAAAGGGCATAAGCGCAAGTAAAAACCTATATCTGTGCGACTATTGCCTGCACGGTATCTTCAATAGAGCATCCCTCTTCTTTTAGAGTGATATCTGCATATTTTTCATAGAGTCCGATCCTTTCCAGATACATGTCATCCAAGCTCTGAGAATCAAACAGTACAACGCCTCTTTCCTTTATATCGCTGATGCGCTTAAATATCTCTTCCTTTGGCACTTTAAGATATATGACATGAGATGAACGCTTAAGGTGAGACATGCCTTTTTGACTGTAGATGGCGCTTCCTCCGGTTGCGATGACCGTGTTTGATACATTAAGTGATAAAAGTGCTCTTTCTTCGCATTCAAGGAATGCATCCACTCCTCTTTTTTCTATTATCCGGTTAAGCGTAAGGCCTTCTCTTTGCTGGATAAGTATATCCGTATCGCAAAAATCCATCCCAAGGATCTTTGCAAGTATCACTCCGACAGTGCTCTTTCCTGATGCGGGCATTCCGATAAGGACGATATTTTTCTTTTCCATATATCCTCTATTCGTTCATCTTGTCAACTATATCAGCAGGCTTTGCCGTCATCTCAACCCATGCGGGCAAAAAACCGCTCTTTACGGCATTTCTTACGGAACGGATATTTGACCATGCCGAGCAGTAAAACGGCACCTTGTCTCTTTTTATTATCTCATTTGCAAGAGTGTATGTAAGATATGATGCTATGCCTTTTCTTCTGTAATCAGGAAGGACATCAACGCCTATCTGCCACATTTCATCACAGTCTGCGGAACAGGCCGCAAATCCGACAAGCTCATTATTATCATAAGCACCGATCCCCAGTACATCGAGTTCTTTTCTGTCCGCACACAGAGCATTGCTCCATTTGGGAAGGTAAAGATCTTCAAAGTCATCCTGCTCAAGAAGTCTTGTTTCATAGGGGATTTTTATATCAAGTTTTTTACCGACATCAAAAAGATAATACTCGGCCATGAAGCAGATCTTTTGTCCGAGTTTTTCAAGCCTCTCGTTTAACCAGTGCATGTTCGGCGTCTCAAAGCAGTGATAGAACTCGAATTTATCTATATACTGCGCAACGATATCGCTCACAGGCTCTGTTACGGATGCAACGATGTTGTTTCCGTATGAAACAAGGTTGCATGTGATGGGCTCCTTGAGATACTTCCTTGCATTTACTCCAAGAATGAGCGGCTTGATAACATTTGTATCCTTAAGATAATCCGTTTCATCACAGCCCATATCTATAGCAGACTGTCTCATTGCAGTCTCAAGCATTTCCCTGTTAGTCATTTTCTCCCTCTTCATCTGAACCTGATATCCATCAGTACACACAGATCACCGCTTATTGCCACATAAACGTTGTCGGCTCCCTTTGGCACTGTGGTCATACATTCGATCGAAAGACCCGCGTTTTCAGTCTTAAACGTGATCTTATTTCTGATGCGTGAAAAATCTATCTCGTAGTCAAGGCCCTTCTTGTTGATCTCTTTGAATGCATCCCATCCGGCAAAATCATCGCTCTTATGAACAGTCAGCTTGTTCTTGGCGCTGCTAGTTGCCTTCTCTTCATTTGTTGCATCCTCGCCGTCCATTCGTATGCAGGCATATTCGACATAGTTCTTTCCGTCTACGTTTCCGTCATCGGATGTAAACAGCACGACGCATGCACAGTGATGTACGAGACAGGCAACGGGAAGAGACTGACTTCTGAAAAAGATGCGCATGCCGTCTTCAACAGCAACTCCCGGTGTTGATGCCGCCCTGTAGTCATCTATCTCGATGTTTTTAACATCTCCGTCCTTTCTTGTAAAGAAGCTTACTTCGGGAGCTATCCTGTCGATCGATCCGTCATTTGCAAACGGTATCTCTTTTACAGCCGTCCTCTTTTATCTTGTAAACATATAAAAATGCTATATCCGGCGAACTGTTCTTAAGTATTGAGAGTCTTTCTCTTATCTTTGTATATCCAGGTGCGAGATTTCCGCGCCTCATAAAGTCATCGGCCATATCGGGATCTATCTCGGCTGCCGCTATATATGACATCTGCGCTGCGCTTGCCGAAAGCGAATCAAGCTTATAGTTTCTGAAGCTTATGATCGAGAATGCAAGAGCGACAAGAGTCATTAAAAGCGTTGAAAATATGATGATGAGATTGATCCTTGTCCCTACCGATATCCTGCCCTTTAATCTCTTAGAAGCAGATGCGATCTCCTGCGGCGACATGGGCTTCTGTCTCCATGAAGAAAGTCTTACTAGCTCCTTTACCTTTGAAGGCGTATACTTTATTATCATCATCGATATAGCCACGGATATGGCCTTGTCAATGACATCCGTGATGTAGGTTGAGATCATATGGCAGCCCCATACGCTTATCCCAAGATGCGATGACAAAAAGTCAGAAAATGAGACGATCACAGGATAGTCAGAAGGCGATCTGTAAAGATACCATGTGATCTCTGCGCCGATCCCTCCGCCTATGAGCGCAAGGATAAGGACATAGTATACCTCATGGTATTTATGTTTTCTGAGTTTTGAATGTTGCTCGAAGTAGGATGCCGAAAAGATCGCTATCAGCATGTTTAGCGGTGCATAGAAAATGGACTCTCCGTCCATAAAGAAATTGACGGCATTTGTGACAAATGCCGTGATTATACCAGGCACGATGCCTCCCATTGCGGTGGCTATGATCGTTCCTACAGTATCGATATAGAAAGGCAGCTGTGTTGCCCTTACTACCATGGACAACAGTATGTTAAGAATTATAGATATAACCATCAGCGAGATGACCGCTGGATGGAAGATACTGTTTTTCTTTCTTTCGAACTTGTGGTTCATTTCTTGTTAATGTCCTGTATCTTTTTATAATGCTGGATTGCTAACATAGCGCATATTCCTGTTGCAAATGCGATAAGAGCCACAAGGATATATCCCCCCATCTCGGGTGCGAGCATGAATCCTCCGAAGTAGTCGGATCCGTAGCTGGCTGCTCCTCTGCTGCGATATACGATGAAGGAAAACATGCCGAATGTAAGAAGTAAAACAAGGAGATTGCATGCAAAAAGCTTAATGCGCTCATTCCTTATCTCCAGTCCGCGTTTTCTTTCCATGACTATATTTAAAGTTTCATCAAGATCGTATTTCAAATCATATCCTCCGAAATCCTTCACATCTATATGATTATACACTCTTTAGTGTAACAGATAATGACATTTTGTCTGTTCAATGCACCACTCATATCCCTTTGCGCATCTTTTTGCCACATCAGTGAAGTGATTACCCTCATTGAACTCAAGAGCGCAGTTATCAGCACTATCTCTAAAAAGCAGTGCAAACTGCGTTTTCATGCATTCTTCGACCTTTTTCATGACGGGATTTTTTGTATCGCTTTCCCTGTCGCCGAGACTTAAGTATACATTCTTACACTTTATCCTGTTTGCTTTTGCATAATCGATCCAGCCGCTAAACCAGACCGATGCGCTCGCAGCCATTACTGCGTCAAAAACATCTGTCTGATATGCGCTCCAGAGACTAAACAGTCCCGCGAGCGAATATCCGCCCAGTATCACACATATATCATCGTCAAGATCGTGCTCTTTCTTTAGCTGCGGGATAAATGAGCCGCAAAGATCATCAAGAGTCTCCCTTGCAGCCCCTTCAAAGTTCTTCTTTCCGAATACGGCTTTTGCCTTCCATGGTGAAAGATCCTTATTCCAGTCGTTTACGACATAGCCTGCAAGAAGAAAAGGACATTCTATCACACTGCTGATGATATGATACTGTTCCGAGAGCATGTCTATCATATCCTCATCCACCATCTGGATCAGAACAAACTTAGGATCTTTTGCACAGTATACGATTTTATCCCTGTATGTGCGATTCTTCATCATTTCCTTCATTGACTCAAAATCCTTTATATCTGAACACTTTAAATATCTCAAAATCAGCGTAACAGATCCTACAAAAAGACCGGATCAGATCCGGTCTTTTTGTATTCAGTCCAAAACGCTGTAAAAGCTGTCTATGTTTTCATTTGGAAGCAGAACAGGATCCCAGCCGTAGTCCTTATATTGCCTGATATCAAGACTGTTTGCGGCCACATAGTTTGCTATGATCTGAGCTCTGTCTTTCTGTTTTGTTTCTTCATCAGCCTGTGCCTTTATAAGATCATTATAATAAGCTTTGAATATCTTTTTTGCACTCGGCTCGTAATCGCTTCCGTCACCAACCAGATCAAAGGACTTTACTTCATATCCGCTTTCACCCTTTATGATGTGCATGCATCCCGGGTATGATCCTCCTGATACGCATTCAAGGGTATCTCCATTAAGGTTATAATTATATAGATAAAAATCTCCGTACAGATCGATATCTCCGTTATCAAGTTCATCCTCTTTTACGATTACGGGAGAAGGTATCGAAACATCGGCAGGCTCATAGTTTCCTGCAAATTCATCTATGATATATCTGTATACTTCACTGTAAAACTGCTCGGGTCCTGGATATTCATATCTTGGAAGAGCGCTAAGCGGCTGATCAGCCACACCTTCATATTCAGCAGCCTCAATCGCATCTGTATTATCGCTTAAACGCTTATAATCAAATCTTACATACTTATCCCCGATCTTATATGCTTCTTTTGCATCTTCTTCCTCTACAGATTCATATTCATTTCCGTCAAATGACTTAAACCAGGGTTTTTCTTCATTCTCATAGCCGTCGTATTTATAACCCCACTGATATGTGAGTTCTGTCGAATCAGCCTCAAGATTGTATACGTCAAATCCCGACAGTGCAGCTCCTCCCGACCATTCGTTTACTATAAGTCCGTCTGAGTGAGCATAGAATCTGTTCCTTGCGCTTCCGCTTATCACATGTACAGGTTTTCCCCCAGCCATCGTGTATATATCGTAGACAACTCCCTTAAGATCATCCTCTCCGAACTCTCCGACAAACAGCTCATCTATACCGTCAAGGTTTACATCATAGTAAGCATATCCTATAGCATCCAGCGGATTATTATAAAACTCGCTGCTCATGCCCTCTTCTTCGTATCTGGCAGCATCCCAATCCTTATTCTTTGCTGTAACATATCTTGAAAGAACATTGTTGTAAAGATCCTCTCCCTTTGTACCTGCACCGAGGATAAATGTATATCCGTTATTCCCTGCAACCGCGCTTATGATGTCATCAGCACTGTCATATATCTTTTTAAAATTCTCAGGCATGTCTGCAAGGTTGTAATCCCACTGGATCTCTGTCGCATATCCCTTAACGACTTCATATATGTCGGCATTCTCGTTTGATAGCTCTCCTATCTTTATATAAGGACCTCCGCCCATACCTGAATCGATCGGTCTGGCCCATACGATAAATACGAGACCCCCGAATCCGGCATCTAAAGATTCCTTGTCATAAACGCTTATCTTATCATCTTCAACATCCACTTTTACAAGATCTGCGATAGTATCCGGTATCTGTATCTTTATAAGATCATTTGAATATTCAGTGTCTGTTTTGCTTGTTTCCTGCTCGTAAACAGCCTGTTCCTTACTGTTACTTGGATCTGTTTCATTCTCTCTGCCGCATCCTGTCATGATAAGAATGGATGCAAGCGCTACATACAGTAATCTTTTCATTTTTATCTCTCCTCTCAAATCTCTAGCATATAACATCGAAACCGATCACTTTTGTTTCACTCATCTCATCAAAGAGCTTCTTCATCGATATATCATCATCCATGTCAGTAATACAGTGATCAATACCTTTTAATACCGATGTCCTTACGCTTATCTGTTTTCTTTGTCAAAACAATGATATCAGATGAAATATCACAGAAGTGTCACACTAATTATCATCCAATGCATAGCTTATCTCATCAAGCTCTGCATGGAAGTACTCGGGCCAGCTGTACTGGTTCATGTAATCGCCTATGTACTGGTACTTTGACTCTTTCTTCTTCTCAAGCCAGTCAAAAAGATCGCATTCTATCTTATCCTTTGCTATGGCCATGCTCCCTCGCTGCTTTAGGATGATCCCGTCGAGCTTTAGCTTCTTTAAAGTATTCTGCAGGTCCTGTCGCAGGTTGCAAAGATATGAGAGCTTTTTGTCGGGATCACCGTCATCTTCCCATAAGCATGCGATGAGCTCGCCGTTTGTTGTCTGGGCGCCCCTGTTGTTTATAAGGACTGCGACTATCTCCTTTGTCCTGCTGTATTTGAATGCGATAGGCTCTCCGTCCGCAAACAGTTCAAAATTGCCGAATGTCTGTGCAAATACTCTTTTATACTTCTTTCTCAGTTCGGGGTATCTTAATTCATTAAGTTCCTTTTTGACAGCCTGCCTGCTTGCGGGTTTTACGATATATCCGCTCGCATGTATCTGCATGGCTTCATATCCGAACTCTCTATGTTCAGTAAGAAAGATTATATTTATGAACGGATTCAGCTCAACAAGATAGTTTCCTAAATCTATCCCGTTAAGCTCGGGCATGTTTATATCTAAAAATGCAACATCAAATTCCTCTTCCCTTGCCTTTGCAAGAACGTTTAACGAGCTGTCAAATGCGCTCACCTGACTGTTAGGCAATAACTCATTTACTATTTTCTTTATATTCTCAAGAGATGATCTGTCATCATCAACCACCAATATGTTCATAGCATTCCTCAATATAAACTACAGTGTTACGCTTTTTACCTTCTGGTTCTTTCGCTGTTCGGGTGTCATGCTTAGCGGATCCTTTTCACCCACTACAAGTGTTTCACCATCATTTAATGCAGCATCGTGCAGCGGTCCGCAGTTCATGTCTGACAGTACCAGTGCCGCAAACCTGTCATAGTTGTCAAAATCTATGACCGGGAAATGATATTTCATCCTATACCAGTGCTTGGGATCGTATCCGGTGCTGCCTATGTAGAGTCTGTCGGCTGTCTCAGCCACTTCATCACACCCTGCAGGCTGACCGGGATCAAGATCATATTCCTCGCAGAATAAGACACCGTATGCCTTTAAGATCCTGTCTCTTACGGTCTCGTCATTTCCGTCATTATTCTTTCTTCCTGTATATGAATCCATGACTTCGTAGTAGTAATCTCTTGCCTCTTCACTCTCGTCAAAATTCACTATCGCCTCATAGAACTGTCTTCCCTTCAGCTTCTCTTTAGAATCCATGCTTCCTCCATAGGGATAAAACCTTTTTATATGTTATTAAACTTTGTGCGTAACAGATTTTCATATACGTATATTTTACCACATTTATCTTTGTTTATTATGTTATAATATCCTAAAAGGAAAGATGAAAGGGGACAGATCATGATAAAAGAAACTATAAAGAAGATAAGTGAAGGATGCTTTAGTGACACTGAAGTGACTCTGATGTCACTGTGTCTTGTACTACTGGGGATCATAATCGGAATGATCATCGCACCGAAAAGATTTCTGACTCTCGGCAGCTTTAACGGGAATCAGGGAAGCCTGTCCGTTCCGGATGATACAGAAAAGATCAAAAAATGCATTGAAAAAAAGAATGAAAAATAACACAAAACCGGATGCACGCATCCGGTTTTTATATTAATCTATCAAGTATGTGAGTCCTTACATCCTCATGAGGATTGACTCTTGAAAGACCTATCCTTGAAACGAGCGCTTCAAAAGGAGAAAAATCACTTAACATCACATCAAGGGCTGTCATCTGCTGATCTTTGCTTAGCGTCTTTGCAAGCGTTACATGAGCAAGCCAGCTATTTGGCCTGTAGTATCTGCTTATCTTTATATCAGATATCTTTGAGTATTCATCATATGTGATCTTATTCATATCTGTCAGATAGCTGTTCATGACAGGTGTAATATAAAAAACATATGGAAGCAGCTGACCTGTTGAAACAAACATGATCTGTGATGAATGCAGTTTTTTACAGACTTCTTCAAAAGGATCGATAAGCTCATCAATGCTCTTTGCTTCTATAGCGCTTATTGTCATATGCGGCGGGACCTTGTTATCCGTCATGAAGCGATTGCCGCTTTTTTGAGCTATCCTTTCTATATATCTGTTTATCAGCTTATTTGTCTTTTCATCAAAATACAAAGAAATCAGATACATTTAAGTTTATCTTGTCCCTCTTTTAAATCCTGTCAGTTCAAATTTTTTTGGCTTTCCCTCTTCGTTTACTATCAAAAATGAATTGTCCTTGGAATCGTAGCGCATGTACTGAGTTTTTGTCTCAGACCCGTACCATGAATCTTCTCTGATCAGATCAAAATCACATAAATACAGATAATATCCTTCTCCGGCACTAATTATCCTGAAGGCTCCGATATCACGATGCCAGATAAGTATATCGGTAAATCTTGTTACATCTTTGTCGTCGATGATGCCTATCAGAAGCTCGTCTGCCCCGTCGCCGTCAAGATCCTTTAACAGATAGCCAAACTCGATATTCTCATCCTTAAGCTCATCGGAGATGAACATATCCTTTTTCTCATTCTTCCAGCCGCTTGCAAAGCCTTCCTCATAATATGCAAGAGTCTCATCATACCAGTTGGGAGGGATATAATACGATCTGCATGATGAAAGAAAGCCTGAGCAGATCAAGATCATGATTATACCGGTTATCTTTTTCATTGCTCTATACCCGTTAGTCTGAATCTGACTACAGCTTCGTTCATGCTGTCCGCATCCTCATTGGCTGCCGTGGTCATCAATAAAAGATCATATCTTAACAGTCTCTGTCTTATGGTTCTTTCCTGATTCTTTTTTTCCATGATCCGATCCCTCATTCTTTCCGCTCTATGCGTTTTTCAGGCTCTGTATATGTCCTTTTTTGTATGATCTGTAATTATGTCTGTATCTTCTTTTTTAATATTTTCATCCTTTTTGCTGTCGATGTACTTTGAAACGGCATATCCGCTTATGGCAGACAAGACTCCCGTTATCACAGTGACAGCAAATCGTCCCACTTTCCTGCTGTTCATATTCCTCCTTATCAGTTTTTCCTGCCAAGCATATAGACTAAGCTTATGAGTGCGCATATAAGAGCGGGTATGATCGTAAACAGCTGAATTAAAAACGTTACATATCCTGCTCCCATCTCCGCCTTCGGTATCAGAACATACGGAACCTTTATGAACGGAAAAACCAAAAACATGCATACCGTAAAGACTGCATATGTCACTGTCCCGAACAGGCCGATCTCCGCTTTTTCAAACCACCCGATGAATCTGTTCATCAAAAATACTATGGCAGGTACTATTACTGTTACCGCGCCGGCCAAAATAAATATGCCTATGGCCGTTATGGGTGCAATGCTTCTGTCACCGGCTTTTGCCATCGCAAAAAGCTCGATAAGATATACGATAAATATGAGCACAGCAGCCATAACGCACGCTAACGCTATTATCTTTGTCTTTTTTGTTTTCATTTTCTCCCTCTTTTCCCTTTTTTTCTATTCTTCTCTGTGGTCAAATACTCTCTTTGTCTTTTTCTCCGAACGCGGCAGCGTACCTACTGGTACCACTGTGACACGAGGTGTGACATTCATCTTAGACTTGAAAGCCTCCTTTATCAGATTGCCTGTCTTTTCGAAGTTCACTCTTCCTTCCGCCTCGGCTGTTATAAGGATGACATCCTTGTTTATCTCATCATCGTGAGCGATGTTGATGTTGTATTCACTTGAGACTCCGTCGATCTGTCCCAAAAGCTCCTCTACCTGACTCGGGAACATGTTCACGCCGTGAACCTTGAACATGTCATCGCTTCTTCCGCGGATGATGTCAAGCCTGGGATACTTTGATCCGCAAGGGCATTCACCGGGGATGATGCGTGAAAGATCGTGAGTCCTGAACCTTAACAGAGGAGCTCCCTCTTTCACAAGAGTTGTGATAACGATCTCGCCTTCCTCTCCGTCCTCTACATTCTTTCCGGTTACGGGATCTATGATCTCAATGTAGAGATAATCATCCCAGTAGTGCATTCCCGTCTGCTTGTCGCAGTTTATGCCGATACCGGGTCCGTATATCTCTGTAAGTCCGTATATATCATAGAGTTCGATACCCAGCTTGTCATGGATATATTCTCTCTTTTTTTCGCTCCATCTCTCCGAACCGATGACACCCTTTGTAAGGCAGATATCCTTCTTCATATTTCTACGCTCTATCTCCTCTGCAAGAAGGAGTGCGTATGAGGATGTGGCACAAATGACTGTGGCTTTAAGATCGACCATCATCTGAAGCTGCTTTTCGGTATTGCCGGGTCCCATGGGGATTGCCATTGCACCAAGCTTTTCACAGCCTGCCTGGAATCCTATTCCTGCTGTCCAAAGTCCGTATCCGGGAGTGATCTGCAGTCTGTCCTTTGATGTTATGCCCGCAGTCTTGTAGCATCTTGCAAACATTTCCGCCCAGTCATCAACATCCTTTGCTGTATAGGGTATGATGACAGGCTTTCCCGTCGTACCGCTTGACGAATGGATCCTTACTACCTCTTCGTCAGGCACTGCCTGTATCCCAAGCGGATATGCGTTTCTTAAGTCAGCCTTGCTCGAAAACGGGATCTTTTCAAAATCCTCCTGGGATGTGCATCCGCCTATTCCCATGTCGCGGTAAAGCTTTCCATAGTAGCTGTCTGTCTTAATAAGACGCTTGATCTGTGCATCAACCTGTTTTATCTGTGTATCATTAAGTCTCATCTTGTCTCCTTTGCATCGCCTATTTCATATCCTGTAAGAAAAGCCTCTGTATTGGCATCAATAAACTTTTCTTTTACTCTCTTTTTTATCTCTTCAAGTATTGTTTCCTTTTTTATACCCAGCTTCCCCGATCCTGCGGCGACTCCCAGAAGCAGGATATTTAAAAACTTTACGGATCCGAGTTTTTCGCACTCTGTATTGCCGTCTACAAAGATGCAGTTAACATTCTCCTTAAGATAGCTTACCATCTCAGTCCCGTCATAACCGCTTTTTAGCAGAGATTCCGTCACGGGTTTTACAGGCGATGTATTTACTACCGCTATCCCGTCCCTTGAAAGATAATTAATGTTCCTTACGACCTCAGCGGGTTCAAAGCCTATGATAAGATCAGCCTTTTTATTCGGTATCAGAGGAGAGTATGCCTCATCTCCTATCCTGACATGGCTTGTGACCGGACCTCCTCTTTGAGCCATTCCTATCGTTTCGGCCGAATGAACCGTACTGCCCTCGGCCATGGCTGCTGCTGCGATTATCCTTGATGCCAGAACAGTTCCCTGTCCTCCGACACCGCAGATTAAAATATCCTTATTCATTCGCACCTCCTATGGCATTTACCGGGCATACCTGTGCACAAAGTGTGCATCCGCTGCAAAGCGAACTGTCGATAGTCACATGGTTTTCGCTCTGTATTAGCGCGGGACACCCTGTTTCACGTATGCACTTGCCGCAGTTTATGCATTTATCGCTTACTTCACATTTTTTGTCGGATCTTTCAAGTGCGATGCAGACAGATTTGAATATGATCGCCTTTACGCCTTTTATATCAGCACATTCCCTTATAGTATCGATAGCCTTTTTAAGATCAAGAGGGTCTATCGTTACTATCTTTTCCAGTCCGATGCCTTCAAGTATCTTTTCTATGCTCACGGCATTAACGACATGCCCCATCATGTTTCTTCCCGTTCCGGGATGCGGCTGATGACCTGTCATCGCCGTTGTGGAATTATCGAGGATGCATACGGTTATGTCCGCTTCATTGATGATGGCATTGACAACACCGGTAATGCCTGATGCAAAGAATGTCGAATCTCCGATAAAGGCAAATGCCTTTCCTTTGTCATCCACATGAGAAAATCCCTGAGCCATTGTGACGCCTGCTCCCATGCAAAGACAGGTATCGACCATATCAAGAGGCATCGCATTTCCCAGTGTATAGCAACCGATATCTCCGCAGTAATATGTCTTTTTACCTTCCATTGCCTTCTTTACCGCATAGAACGATGCCCTGTGAGGACAGCCCGCGCAAAGTACCGGCGGTCTTTGAGGCAGCTTGGGCAATGAATCATCGGCAGGTATGATATCCTCTTTAAGATCAAGATACTTTATGAGTATTGTCTTTACTATGTCAGTACTCAGCTCTCCCATGTGCGGTACATGACCTGAGATCTTTCCGAGTACCTTTATATCAAGAGCATGCTTTCCTGCAAGCTTAAGAAGCTGTTCCTCCAGATATGGACTCAGTTCCTCCAGACAGATGATAGTTTCGACTCCCTTAAGCTTATCTAGCATAAAGCTTTCGGGGAAAGGATATGCAGTCGCTACTTTGATCAGTCTTATATCGGGATGATCCTTTAAGAACTCCTTGGCATACATGTAGCTTACACCGCTTGCAAGCACTGCCTTTTTAAAGCTTGATCCTTCGCATGTATTAAACCTGTATGAAGAAAGATCTTCTCCGATCTTTACGTTTCTTTCTTCGATCAGCCCGTGATTCTTATATGAAAGACGCGGGAATATGACAAACCTGCCTGCATCCTTTTTAAATCCTTCAAAGCTTTTTGGTATATAAGAATCGGGCGCGTCTATTGATGCATAGCCGTGATCTATTCGTGTTGTAGGTCTGAATAAAACCGGTGTCTTGTATTTTTCAGAACACTCGAAGGCATCCTGTATCATCTCAAATGCTTCTTCGGGAGAGCTTGGATCAAATACAGGTATCCTTGCAAAATCCGCAAATCTTCTTGTATCCTGCTCAGTCTGGGATGATATCGGTCCCGGATCATCCGCTGAGACTACCACCAGTCCTCCTTCAACTCCCACATATGCAAGTGACATTAAAGGGTCTGATGCAACGTTTAATCCCACCTGCTTCATCGTAACAAGCGCTCTTGCTCCCGAATATGCAGCTGCTGCTGCCACTTCAAGCGCTGCCTTTTCATTAACCGACCACTCAAGATGAAGTCCTTCATGAGGATACTTTGAAAGTGTCTCTATTATCTCCGAGGAAGGTGTCCCCGGATATCCGCAGGCTATGTTAACGCCGGCCTTTAAAGCCCCCAGCGCTATCGCCGCGTTACCCATCACATACTCTTTCATTTGACGGCTCCTTTGATTATTTTTTTGCCATTATTATAATATCAAAGTCATCTGTTTATGTATATAAAAAACATAGTTTAAGTTGTAAAGGCGTGATAATTTATTCCTATAGCAAAACGATATCTTAGTATCGATCAGATCGCATTACTTTTAAGAAATTTACTGGTAAACATCAAAAAAGCAGGTCCTAAGACCTGCCTAAATTAAATCTTGTCTGACAGTTCGATACATTTCATATCCAGCCGAAATATTCGCCTATCATGGTGAACAAACGCGGCAGGCTCATAAGACCCAAAACAGTAAAAATAATGGATATGACACCGAGAGGACCGAACATCTTGCTCTTTCCTTTCTTTACTCTTTTGATCCATATGATATCCAGGATGATCGGCAGACCAATGCTCCAGAATACATAGGCGGCCAGAATGAATATAATAATCCCTTCCAAAACTCCATATCCCTTGTCCATTTCCTGATACTCCTTTCCGGCCCGATCAATTATCTAACGATGTATATGCCTTAGCCAATATTATACAACATATTTGCTTATACGGTCGCTCAGTTTACTGATAAATATCATTATTGCTCCAGCGATCAGATATAACACCGCATAGATCGCTATTACCAAAACCAGACTGTGCTGATCAATGACAACGAGCCCGGTTAAAAAATTAAACAAAAGGTGGATGATGGTGCAATAGATCAGATTCCTGTGATTACCGAAAATGTATCCCATGACAATACTTACACCAATGACTGCTCCCAAGAAGGAGATCGCATATATTAACAGGTTCAAATAAGATAATCCTTCCATTAACCAGAGCGGTGTATGCCATAATCCCCAAACGAGACCTGTGATGACAGAACCTTTAAGTATCCCTCTCTTAGCCGATACCTGTGTAAAGAAGTATCCTCTCCATCCGGGCTCTTCGGCTGTCGGTCCCATAAACAGATGCATGATAAGCATAAGCGGATAGGACGCAAAATTTTTATCGATCAGCTCTCCTGCAGGTTTTTGCTCTACCATGCTAAGAACAAAAACAGTGATTGCAAATATGACTGAAGGGATAATGATCGAGATCAAGATCCACTTAATACTCAGTTTTTCGGCAAATAAACCCTTTAAAAATCCTTTTCTTGATGAGCCCTTAATCAGGCGTTTTGCCCAGATCATCAATACTGCCAAAGATACCCACGATACGATCAGCGGCGCATATTTTGACATGCTTTCCATAGACACGCCAAAAGCTACGATCACCAAACACAATCCCAGTGCGATATAGAATCCCACATACGTAAGAATAACGAAAAACTGCAGATCCTTTTTACTTGTTTCCATGATAAAATACCTCTTTCTTTATAGTCTTATGCCATAAACCATAAAGTATGGTATCGTACCAAGGTCAAGCACTATTTTATTATAGGTGCAAAAACTTCCAAAAAGCTCTCGGTACATTTTCCGAGATGAGATACCAAAAGAGGTCTTATATAACAATACCTGCCCAGTTTGATATTATTCTCATTAACCCACTGCATACACTTAGCATACTCATCCATCAATGGATCGCAATCCATTCTTTCCATTACAATGGAATAAACACACTCGATTTCCTCATCCTCTGTCTCCTGTGCCACAAAAACGGTATTCTCTCCGATGCCTTCAGGAGTGATTTCAATACGTCTGACAAAGCTCCTTAATATGATCTTTTGTTCATCAGATTCCATACTAAACTTCGCACCAGCTTCAGTACTGGTCAGATCATCTATCTTATCGATAAGTTTTATCGCTCTTACCTTCTTAATTGTGTAATGCCCGAGATACTTGGTTATTTTTTCGCAGTCTTCTATTCCTCTTGCCACACTGTTGTTCTGCTTTTGCAATTCAGACATCTGTAGCTTGAGTTCCTGCTGACGCTTCTTAAATACATTGCATATCTGATCTATCGTATCCGAATCCTGGATCTGCTGGATCTGCTTGACTCCAAGATCCATCGATCTGTACATCTGAATACCCATAAGTTTCAGTAATTCTTCATTATCATATTCACGATAACTGTTATCAGTATCTCTGACAGGCGTGATCAGCTTCTTCTCTTCGTAGTATCTTAGCCGGTCTTTGGATATTCCTGTTATCTTCTCAACATCTCCTATTGACAATCCCATAGTAAAGCCTCTTTATCTATAATCTTGCCTGGTAAGTTATTACTGTAATAGAACTTACTGTCCAGTAAAATCTCGAATCTTAACCTCATATATGTTTGAAAATTCACTCTCTTTAGGAACTCTAGCCAAATAGAGCTGATCATTGTCCAAATCAAATTCAACAATCTTCTCTTCGCAGTTCCAGCACGAGTTCAGATCATCCAAATAGTCGGCTGGATCTTCTTTCCAATCCAACTGAAGAATGTAATTCTTGTTAACCAAAAGATTTACGATTATGAAACCTAAAATCCCTTTTGCCTTGTCTTGTTTGTATTCTTCAAGCGAAAACCAAATATCATGAAGATCGTATTTCTCCAAAAAGACTTCATCGCTTAAGGAATTATAATCTGATATTGCCTGATCAACATATTCTCTGAATTCATTGGGAATGATTAAATCCAGTTCCTGACAATTGCTTATTGAATATTCATTTATGGCAGTTTTATTTTCCCCAACATCGATAGCAGCACCAACATCAATAGCATCAAATGATGTATCCTCTCTAAAATGCACCAGATCATATGGATAGTGAATACTATTTATCAATTTTGAATCATCAAGGCCTAAAAGTTTAGAAACTGCACCAGCCTCATAACTCCACAGCCCTACATACCCAGCCTCTTTATGAAAAGTCTTCCACCCACAATTTGCATGTCCGTTTATGTACCTTTTTTCGGTATATTCTTCAAGCATTCTGGATGCCTCTATTTTATCGTTCTGAGCCACCTCAATTATTGAATACAGATAATCATATGGCTTTCCCCAATCAAAATCTGTCGAAGAAAATGAGCGATCAATTCCATAGCCTGAAACAATAAAATCAAATAGACAATCATTAAAGTTCAAATCATCCAGCTTATTAACAAATCCCTTCAATTCTTGTTTTGGTATTCCAAGTAAAAAACCTTTTGATATAAAATTGATAATATTTATATATCCCATATTCAAATTTACTTGAGTATAAAACGGAATTGCCTGAATGTACTGATCTATAATTGTTTCGCATGGTAATCCTAACGAATATTTCGAATCTAAGACCGTTCTAAATTTTGAAACAATCCCTTTATTAGTTGAAACAATAATATCCTCGTTTTCTGCCGGATATCTTTTGACTCCATTCAGAATATCTTCTTCTAACATCTTTATTTCTTCAATGCCTTCTGCAATATAAGATGTATAGAAATCAATATTTTCTTCTAATTCCTTTTGATTACAATAATTATCTCTCATCCTCAACCTCTGGTATTACGAAAATCGAATTCTTCCATCTCAGAAATCACGACTTGTTTTAGTAAACAAATCTGCTCATTAAGCAGACTAGCTAATGTCTTATGTTGCTCAGAAGATGAATTAATAATATTCACCCTCATCACCCTGTATGACTGCACCAAGTGCATCAGCAATGGGGCGGAGAATCTCTATTGCTTCTTCGTTGCTGATCGACACATCCAGAATGCCTTTTCTCAGTATAATGATAGCTTTATCAAATGAGAACATATCATTTCCGCTAACTCTGACAGCAACTCCATTTTGGGGATTAACATCTGATACTTCACTTATTCTTTTTACACCGTTTACTGCAAGAATCTCTTCTTCTGTAATGGGATTATCAGTTCCTTCCCACCAATTCCTGCCTCTGAACATGTGGACATCATATGCCATAGCAAAATCTCCTTAGCTTAAAATTTGTTCAAGATTATTCTGTAAAACCAAGATCAGATCAAACGCATTCCATTCTCTGCCAAATGAGAAAGCGTTTCTTTAGATACATGACCTTTGTGCGTTATGTTTTGAGACTTTCGGTAGTAATAGTTACTGGTATATTCCAAGCCATCATCAACACGTTCAAAAGTATATTCTGTTTTATTCGGATTAAATATTCGATCCGGTATCATCTGTCTGACCATATTAAACGTCATCTGATCTGGATATTTCTGAAACTCCTGGAAACACCATGCATGAGAAAGAACGTTACCATCATATTCATAATACTCACTGTTTATGATAACGTCATCCTTCGGTCTTCCACAGCCCCTGAATATTTCCGCACTGATAAGTCTGTCTGCATCATCATATTCATACCATTCAAAATTATACAGCCGCCAGATCATCTCACCGCCAGGTGTATGATCAAGAAAATACCCGATGGTTAACTGCTTCGACACGTAAACAAAGCCCATGTCATGAGCTTTGCCTTCTCCTATACGGGTAGCCTTCAGATTTCCGTCACTGTCATATTTCAGTTTAACGTAATTTTGGGGATCCGAATTTTTAGGAAGCTTCTGTAATGTTTTCTTCGGAAAGGTATTTTTTCGGTTTAAAAGCCTGCAGATTAAAAGCTTTTCATAAGGATCAAGCTCTCTCCAGGCATCATTAAACCTTACGTAACGAGTCGTCCCATCCTTCACTTCAAAGTCCGGTATATAATCAGCGATATACTTCTCATAGATATTAACGTATTTTTCCAGTAGCTCCTCTTTGGGGAAACCCATGCGTTATCTCCTTATGATAAGTGTTATCTTAACAATCTGTCACATTCCCTGCATATTATCTCATGTCTTTTTTCTTGGTTTTCTTCCCGCGCCTTGCTGAAAGATTCGCAAATAGCTTTGATCAATTATAACAAATCTGTCCGGCTTTATACAGACTCACACTGTTAAATGTCCATGTCAGCTAATCAGACGACCGAGTATAATCAAAAAGGACCATCCTGGTGTAAAGCACAGTGATGGTCCTTTATATTTGCGTGTTTTTTATCTGTCAACCTATCATCCAGTCGTACATTGCCTGATACTTGGCAGCTGATGTATACCAGCTGAAGTCACGGCTCATGCCGCGATCGATTATCTTGTTCCATTCACGCTTCTTGTCATAATAGATGCGCTCGGCATATCTTATCGTTCCTAACATTTCATGAGCATTGTAATTTAAAAAGCTGAATCCTGTTCCGCTGCTCTCATATTCGTTGTAAGGCTCGACAGTATCCTTAAGTCCTCCTGTCTCTCTTACGATCGGAACGGTTCCGTATCTTAATGCCATGAGCTGGCTTAGACCGCAGGGCTCAAACAGTGAAGGCATCAAAAATGCGTCGCATGCGGCATATATCTTGTGAGACAAAGGCTCGGAATAATAGATGTTTCCGCTTACCTTGTCGGAATACTTCCAGTCAAAGTGTCTGAACATGTTCTCATAGCGTTCTTCACCTGTTCCGAGTACTACGATCTGGATGTTGTCCCTGCATAGTTCATCCATCACATATGCGATCAGATCAAAACCTTTCTGATCGGTAAGTCTTGAAACTATTCCGATCATCATGGTGTTCGCATCCTTTTTAAGTCCAAGCTCTTCCTGAAGCTTTAGCTTGTTCTTTACCTTTTCCTTTCTGAAGTCTCTTGCATTGTACTTCTTTTCTATATAAGGATCGGTCTCCGGATTGAAATCCTTGTAGTCTATTCCGTTTAAGATTCCTCTAAGATCATTTGCACGGCTGTTTAAGAGTCCGTCAAGACCCTCACCGTAAAACTGTGTCTTTATCTCTTCGGCATAGGTCTCGCTGACAGTAGTTATGGCATCAGCAAATACGATACCGCCCTTTAAAAGGTTTGCATCCTTGTATGCCTCAAGCTTATCGGGCGTGAAATAATAGTCAGAAAGACCTGTTATCTCCTTTACATCCTTTATGCCCCATTTGCCCTGGAACTTAAGGTTGTGGATAGTCATTATGGTCTTTATGCCCTTAAAGAAATCATTGCCCGCAAATCTTTCCTTAAGATAAACGGGGATGAGTCCCGTCTGCCAGTCATGGCAGTGTATGATATCGGGTCTGAAACCTATAAGAGGAAGTGCGGAAAGTGTAGCCTTGCTGAAGAAGGCGAATTTTTCTATCTCCCACAGCGGATCATCGCAATAAGGCCTCATTCCTCCGAAGTATCCTTCGTTATCGATGAAGTAGAACTTTATGCCTTCATATTCGGCCTCAAGTATTCCGACATATGCATTCTTCCAGTGGAAGTCCATGTAGAAGTTCTGCTTGAACGAAAGCATTTCCTTGAATTCCGGCTTCATGCATGTATACTTCGGAAGTATCACCCTGATGTCAAAGTATTTCTTGTCTATGCATTTTGGAAGCGAGCCGACTACATCGGCAAGTCCGCCTGTCTTGATGAATGGAACCCCCTCAGATGCCACAAATAAAATGTTCTTCATAGTCTTTTACTTACCCTCGCTTGTGCTTTAAGTTCTCTTGCGCTTTCTATATTTGCCTTTGTCGTTACATCGCTCGACATAAGCCTTGCTATCTCATTTATACTCTCATCTTCGCTTAGCTTTATTATATCAGTCTGAGTGCGATCTGTATCTGATTTTTTTTCTATCAGATAATGAGAATCTGCCATGGCTGCTATCTGAGCTAAATGTGTTATCGCTATAACCTGGTGATCTATACCTATCACGTTCATCTTTTCGGCCACGTTCCAGGCTGTCTTACCGCTTATCCCCGAATCGATCTCATCGAAAATGAGCGTATCTATACTCTCTTTTTCAGCAGTTATCGCCTTTAAGGCAAGCATGAATCTTGAGAGTTCGCCTCCGCTTGCGACCATGCTTAGGCTCTTAGCCGGTTCTCCGACATTGAACGAAACTAAGATGTCTACGCTGTCGCAGCCCTTTGGCGTGATGTTTTCCTCATCACTTGCAACATTTACCACACAGGTCGTATTCTCCAGATTTAACTGCTTAAGATTTCTTTCAAGATCAAGAGACAGGATCTTTGCCTTTCCCTTTCTTGCCTCCGTTAACTGCCTGCAGTATCCGACAAGTGTATCCCTGCTCTTTTCAAGTCTTTTCTTTAGCTCGGCCATATATGAGCCAAAGTCTGCCATTTTTTCAATAAATCCGCGTTTTTCTTCGGCATACTTAAGAACATCTTCAAGGCTGTTTCCGTACTTGTTCTTTAAATGGTTTAACGTATCAAGCCTGTTTTCGACCTCATTAAACTCTGCTTCGCTAAACTCAAGAGACGACATGTATTCATCCATTGAATATCTAAGCTGTCCTACGATATCTGCGGCATCGGAAAGCTGTGACTCGATATCGGATATCTTATCATCATATCTGAGTACGCTCCTTACTTCCCTTAAGGCATGATCGAGCGTATCATTTACGCCTCCTTCGGACTCGATAGCCTGATATGCCCTTGCTATGGCTTCGACTATCTTTTTTGAATTGTTCATCAGGCGATATCTGTCCTCAAGTGTATCATCCTCGCCCGCTTTTATATTTGCCGAGTCTATCTCGTTAAGTTCAAACTCTGCAAGCGACAGTTCTCTGTCTCTGTTTTTATCAAGTGATTCGTTTTCTTCAAGTTCCTTAACAAGTGCTGAGTATGTTAAAAAGCTCTCCTGAGTCTGTCTTAAAAGATCCTCTATCTCATAACCTGCATACTCATCAAGTATGTCAAGGTAGTTCTTTGTATCAAGAAGCTGAGCGGTGTCGTTCTGTCCGTGGATGTTTATAAGAAGGGATGCGATGCTCTTTAGTGCCTTTCCGGTCACCGTTTCGCCGTTTATCTTTGCAACACTCCTGCCATCCATTATCTTTCTTTGGATGAAGATTCTAAAGTCATCTTCTATTGGCAGATCAAACTCCCTTAATCTGTCGATCACTTCTTTTTTATCGCTCTTAAAGATGAGTTCTATCAGTGCGTACTCCTCCCCGCTTCTGATAAACTCCTTTCCCGCCTTTGCTCCAAGAGCCAGTCTTATTGATCCGAGTATAATTGATTTTCCGGCTCCGGTCTCGCCCGAAAGTATATTTAATCCCGGATAAAAAAAGACTTCACTCTCTTTTATCAGGGCCAGATTTTTAACATGTAAGCTTTCTAGCATATGTGCTCCCTTATGCTCATTACAGGCACATTTTTACAGATATTCCCTTATCTTGTCCATCACTCTGTAAGTCTCGTCTACAGTCCTTATAGCCATCATGATGGTATCGTCACCGGCGATAGATCCGACGACTTCCTTCATCCTTAGGGCATCAAGGCTTGCGGCCACGGCCATGGCCATTCCGGGAACGGTCTTTACAACGAGTATGTTCTGTGCGCTGTCCATTGAAAGGAATCCGTCTCTTAATACTCTGATGTATTTATTGGTCAGATGCAGATCGCCTACAGGCGCTATGGCGATCTTTCTCTTTCCGCCCGCACCGGTAAGCTTGCCAAGATGCAGCTCGTTTATATCTCTCGAAACCGTAGCCTGGGTTACGCTGTAGCCCTCGTTTCTTAGTATATCTACCAGTTCCTCCTGTGTTGCAATCTCTCTGCTCTCTATGAGTTCGAGTATCCTGTTTTGTCTTTCTCTTTTCATCTGTCAGGCCTCATCCGGACATCTTTCTGTTGAGTGTCTGCAAAAAGCTTGTCTCTTCGGTCTTAATGAGCTTGATGTTATATCCGGCTCTTGTTATCCTTATGCGGTCACCGGTCACTACTGCTATGCCCGCTCCTCCGTCGGAGCTTACCTGGGCATTTAAGATATCTTCATCTCTTCCCTTGCCTATGACAAACTCTACGATATCATCGGGTCCGACTACGATGGTCCTGATATTCATCGTATGAGCGCATATGGGAGTGATCGAGATTAGCGATGCGCTCGGATTGATTATGGGTCCTCCCGCAGACATGCTGTAGCCTGTAGAACCTGTCGGAGTCGATGCGATGATGCCGTCCGCATCTATCGAATAAAGATACTGGCCGTTTACATATATCTCGACCCTTATTATCTTTACAAGATCCTTCTTTGTTACGACTATGTCGTTTAATGCGGCATTTACCTCGCCGCTGTCTCCGTTAGCATGATCGATAACGGCTTTTAGCATCATCCTTTCCTGGATGAAGAACTTATCCGCGATAAGAGCATCTATGGCTTCCTTGTATCTGTCTTTTTCGACATCCGCCAAAAATCCCAGCGTGCCAAGATTTATTCCAAGGATAGGGATCTGTCTGTCCATTATGTCCTTTGCGGCTCTCAGCATGGTGCCGTCTCCGCCCAGTACCAAAACGCAGTCAATGGGAGTATTTTCAGGGATTATGCTCCCCTTCTCACCGTCCATCGATTTGGCTGCTATCTGAGCTGATGCGCCCCTTTTTTCTATATAATCCGAGATCTCATGTGTAAGTGCATACTGCGGATCTTTTTTGTCATTTGTGATTATAAGAAAGTTTTTCATGATTCTTCTTTTTCTATGTCGGTTGCAGCTTTTTTAGCCAGTCTCTTTATACTTGATATCGTAGCTTCGTCAAGTGTATATTCATCTGTTTTTAAGATATCTTCGGCGCTCTTTTCATCAAGGCTTAAAACTCTTTCATCCTCAGAGCTGTCCTTTCTAAGATATATGAGATATTCTATATTTCCTTCCGGTCCCTTTATCGGAGAATAGTCAAGTCTTAAGATATCAAATCCGCATATATCGGCAAATCTCACTATCTTTTCGATGACCTCGACATGTACCGCTTCATCTCTTACAACGCCTTTTTTGCCGACCTTTTCTCTTCCAGCTTCAAACTGAGGCTTTATCAAAAGCACCATCCTGCCCTCATCCTTTAGAAGCGCTCTTGCCGCAAGAAGTATCTTTGTCAGTGAGATGAAGCTTACATCGCAGGATGCAAAATCTATCTTCTCTCCTATATCTTCAGGCTTGATATACCTGAAATTGGTCTTTTCCATACAGATGACGCGCTCATCGTTTCTAAGCTTCCAGTCAAGCTGTCCGTGACCAACATCTATCGAATAGACCTTTTTAGCTCCGTTTTGAAGCATGCAGTCGGTAAAGCCTCCGGTCGATGCTCCTATGTCCATGCATGTCAGTCCGTCAAATGAAAGACCAAATTCATTTACGGCCTTTTCAAGCTTTAAGCCGCCTCTGCTGACATATCTTAGCTTATTGCCTCTTACTTCTATCTCGCACTTGTCGTCAAATGTCGATCCGGCCTTGTCTTCTCTCTGACCGTTTACAAAGACATCCCCTGACATGATGATAGTCTTTGCCTTTTCTCTTGATGAGGCAAGTCCCCTGTTTACAAGTAATACGTCCAAACGCTCTTTCATATCTTTTCTATCTTTTCAACGATCGAATCGGCATCGATACCGACTTCCTTATGAAGCAGGCTTACATTTCCGTGCTCCACATATTCATCGGGTATTGCTATCTGCAAGACCTTTACATCGGCATTGGTTTCATTCAAATGCTCAAGGACCTTGTCGCCCAGTCCGCCGTTTGCAACATTCTCTTCCATTGTGACTATGCATTCATAGTCTCTTGCAAGCTCATCTATCATATCCGTATCGACAGGCTTTGCAAATCTGGCATTTATGACGGTGACATCGATGTTTTTCTTATTCAGTATCTCTTTAACCTCGATCGCTGTCTTTACCATGCTTCCGAGTGCAAACAGCGCGATCCTTGCACTGTCACTCCTAAAGATGACTTCGCTCTTTCCCATCATTAGCGGCGCTCTCATTTCCTTAAGGCCGTCATATGCCTCGCCTCTGGGATATCTTACAGCTATCGGGACATTGCTTGATACGGCAAACTTCATCATATCCGAAAGCTCCCATTTATTCTTAGGAGCCATTATGTGCATGTTCGGAATGCTCGACAGATACGAAAGATCGAATATTCCCTGATGGGTCTCTCCGTCGCTTCCGACAAGTCCAGCCCTGTCTATCGCAAATACGACAGGCAGATTCTGAATGCATACATCATGAAGTATCTGATCGTAAGCTCTTTGAAGGAAGGATGAGTATACCGCAACAATAGGGATCAGTCCTCCCGCGGCAAGTCCTGCCGCAAAAGTAACGGCATGCTGTTCTGCTATCCCCACATCAAAGAATCTGTCGGGATAAACGTTATGAAATCTCTTTAAGCCGGTTCCGTCAGGCATAGCTGCAGTGATCGCAACGACCTTTTCATTCCTTGCACCAAGCTTTACCATTACGGTAGAGAATATATCTGTATAATTAGCCTTCTCCTTTTTCTTTTTTGGAAGACCTGTCTCTATGTCAAAAGGCTCTGCTCCGTGAAATCTCGCAGGATGGCGTATAGCGGGCTCATATCCTCTTCCCTTTTCGGTGATGACATGAACTAAGACGCTTGTCTCGCATCTTTTTGCTTCCTTCATGACGGTGATGAGTCCCTTTATATCATGTCCGTCAACAGGTCCGAGATACTTTATTCCCATATCCTCAAAGAACATGCCTGGTACTACCAGCTGCTTGATCGAATTCTTTGTCTTTCTAACAAAATCTATTATCGGCTGACCATACTTCTTTTCGAGCAGGGGATAATAAATGCTGTCCTTCAGATTCTGATAGTTTTCCCTTGTTCGTATGTTGTTTAGATACTTGCTGACCCCGCCGACATTTTCGGAGATCGACATGTTGTTGTCATTTAGGATGATTATGAAATTGGTATCCATGCGGGATGCGTTGTTTAAGGCTTCATATGCCATTCCGCCCGTTAGGGATCCGTCACCTATAACGGATACGATGGTCTCGTCCGTTCCCTGTATCTCTCTTGCCTTTACAAGTCCGAGTCCGGCAGAGATGGAAGTTGAGCTGTGACCTGTATCAAAGCAGTCGCAGTCGCTCTCTTTTCTCTTTGGAAAGCCGCTCATACCTCCGAATTTACGCAGGTTCTCAAAGCCTTCCCTTCTGCCTGTCAAGAGCTTGTGCGTATATGACTGATGTCCGACGTCCCATATGATCTTGTCCTTTGGAAGATCAAGAGACAGATGAAGAGCCATGGTAAGCTCAACGGCCCCGAGGTTTGATCCAAGATGCCCGCCGTTTACGGATATCTTTTCTATAAGAAACTGTCTTATCTCGGCTGCAAGCTCGTCATAGTCCTTCGGATCTATGTTCTTTATGTCATTTGGTTTTTGTATACTGTCAAGTAACATCTCTAATTTGTCCTATTCACCAGATATATGACGAATTCCTCCAAAAATTCGTTGCCGTCACCCATATCCTTGAGTATGTTGACGGCGCCCTTGCTGAGTGCTTCCACATCAGCCTTGGCCTTTTCAAGACCGTTTATCGATACATATGTCGTCTTGCCGTTCTTTTCATCCGATCCTATCGGCTTTCCAAGCTGTTCAAATGTGCCTTCGACATCTAAGATGTCATCCTGGATCTGGAATGCGAGTCCGACATTGTGTCCGACTCTTTCCATCTTTGCCAGATTTATCTCATTTGCACCGGCAAGGACTGCGCCTATCATGAGAGCGTTCTCAATGAGCGCCGCTGTCTTGTGTTCATGTATGTATCTTATGAGCTTGTCTGTGACCTGTTCCGGTTCAAGATCCTCTGCTTCTATATCGGCGCACTGGCCGCCGATCATGCCGTAGATGCCGCTCTTTGAGGCAAGTATGCCAATGGCGCGTGCGATAGTCATCGCATTGTAATCGGCGCCTGCTATGACATTTAGCTTGTCAAATGCCTTGCATGCCGTCTCAAACGCATAGTTTAAAAGTCCGTCGCCGGCAAGGACACCCATAGCCTCTCCGTATACGGCATGAGTAGTCTTTCTTCCTCTCCTGTACTCGTCATCATCCATGCAGGGAAGATCGTCATGCACGAGAGAATATGTATGTATCATCTCGATCGCTGCCATAAAGGGCTCGATGATATCGTCCTCTCCGCCAAAGAGCCTGTATGCTTCAAACATTAAAAGGGGTCTTATCCTCTTTCCGCCGCTTCTTATGCTGTAGTTCATGGCTTCGATTACGGTCTTTGCATATCCCTTTTCCTCGGGAAGATATTTTTCGATAACGCTCTCGATATATTTTACCTTGATCTCAAGTTCTTCGTTAAATGTCATCTACTCCACCTCATCCAACGGCTCGATGCTTCCGTCGTCCATCAGCTTAACAACTTCCTTTTCAACCATATCTATGCTCTCGTTGCACTGCTTTACTAGCTCTATGCCCTCTTTGAAAGCCTCAAAGGACTGCTCGAGACTGAGTTCTCCCGATTCCATCCTGTTTACACATTCTTCAAGTGAAGAAAGCATTTCTTCAAGTGATCTCTTTTCTTCCATCAGATTTCCTTCTTTTCCTTTTTGGTCACTGCAGCGCTTATTATGCCGTCTGTGACATATAAATCAAATGAATCGCCTGTGTTTACTCTTTCGATGCTGTTTATGTTCTTTGAGTTTGCATCTACTGCATATGAATATCCCTGCTTTAGCTTTTCAAGAGGAGATACTCCGTTAAGCCTCTCGCTTCTTATCATTAGCTCATGTCTTTTCATCGAGATGATGTCAAGCATTGATTTTTTCAGATGCTCCTCATCCTGTATGAGTCTGAACCGTCTGTCGGCGATCTGTCTTTTCGGACTTAATCTTAACAGATTGCTCTTTTTAAGTTCCACTCTGTTTTTATTGCTCTCTATGCTTACCGATATGTTCTTATAAAGTCTGTTTCTTAGAGCTTCTATCGATTCCGTCACATTCTTTATCTGACAGACTGCTATCTGAGCTGCGGCTGAGGGAGTCTCTGCTCTTACATCGGCCACAAAATCTGCGATAGTCGTATCGGTCTCATGTCCCACTGCGGAAATGATGGGAACATCACAGTCAAATATGGCCTGTGCGACAGCCTCCTCGTTAAAGGCCCACAGGTCTTCAAGGGATCCTCCTCCTCTTCCGACTATCATCGCATCCACGCCTATCATCTCAAGCATCTTTATGCCCTTTACGATGCTGTTGACGGCACCCTCGCCCTGAACAAGAGCCGGATAAAGGATGATCTCGATATAGGGGTTTCTTGCCTTTGAGATGCTTATGATATCCCTAATGGCCGCACCGTTTGGCGCAGTAACAACGCCAAGTCTTTTAACAAGCGCAGGTATCGGTTTTTTATACATGGGATCGAACATCCCTCTTTGTGAGAGCTCGTTTTTTAATCTTTCAAACTTTTCGTAAAGCTCGCCTACCCCGTCCTGGGTTATATTTCTTGCATACAGCTGATATTTTCCGTCTCGTTCGTAAATGTCTATATTGCCGCTTACGATGACCTGCATGCCTTCTTTTAAAGGAAAAGATAAGCCCTTCGTCCTGTTGCCTGCAAACATAACACAGGCAAGCACGCTTGACTTATCCTTCAATGTAAAATATATATGTCCGGACGCATGATACTTGCAGTTGCTGATCTCGCCCTTTACCGATACAGCGTTGAGCAGATAGTCCTGCGAAAACATATTTTTGATATATGAATTGATCTGTGCAACCGTATATGCTTTCTGCAAAATCCATCACCTTATCTTACTGTCAGCTCTGTTGTGCAAATTTGGCGAGCACCGCATTGACAAATCCGTGCGACTTGTCCTGGCCGAACTTCTTTGCAAGTTCAACCGCTTCATTGATGGCGACGCTTTCAGGAACATCGTCATCATACATTATCTCGTAGACTCCGAGTCTTATGATGGTGAGCTCTACCTTGCCCATCCTGTCGGAATCCCATCCCTTGGCCTTTTCATTGATCAGTCTGTCAATGTCATTAATCCTTGAATAGATCTGATCGTATTTATCCTTGATGTATTTCTCATCCTCCGGTGAGAAGACTTCATCGGGGCTGTCAAAAAACAGTTCGCACTGCGCCTTCATCTCCTCGTCAGAGTTAAATTCTATCCTGAACAGCAACTTGAATATCTGTTCCCTGAGTTCTCTTCTGCTCATTTATGCGATCAATCCTTTTGCATATCGACACCGGTTATCCTTACATTTACTCCGGTAACCTTAAGTCCGGTCATGTTCTCGACCGTATTCTTTATCTTTTCCTGAACCTTTGCACAGGTAGCCGGAATGTTGTAGCCGTAGCCGACGGTAAGGCTTACTTCAACATCGATCTTATTCTCAACGATGTTGACCTTTACGCCCTTTGATATATTTTTGATGCCGACCTTGTTCATCAGCTCGTTTGTGATGTTGTCTCCGAGTGCTGCGATGCCTTCAACTTCCGTAGCGGCAATGCCTACGATGACCGCGATGACATCATCGGCTATCTGAACGGTACCTATACCCTGATCATGTGTTACAGCGTTTTGATTTACTTCCTTTTCCATGGCACAAAATTCCTTTCAGTCTATTACCCTAAGCAAGGTTAATTATATCATATATCACAGCCAGAAACAAAGTGTTCTTTGCTCCTCGTCCTCCACATATGAAATAGTCGAAGCATCCTCTCCGAGCATGTCAAATATCGCGTTGTTTGATATCAGTTCGCGCCTTATCCTGTCATATACCTCAAGGTTTGCGCATTTGAACGAAACCGTCTGTCTTCCCTCTGATATAGCCAAATCAAACACGCTCTTTATGGCATCGTAGTCATAATCCATAAACAGCAGTCCTTCACGGACATAGTAGTTGTTTTCTGTAGAAGTACAAGCAGGGAGCAGATTTTCAAGAGCGATAGAATGAGTCCTTTTTATCTCGTCTGTCGTTACGAGCAGATAGTCATAGTTCATTCCCGCGACCTGTTCTCCGCTAAAGCCGTTCTTCATGTATGAGGCATCTCCCCAGGTGCAGTCCACGTAGTAGTATCCGTCAGGCAGCTTTACAAGGTTCCATGCGTGGTTTTCTCCCGATATCAGAGAATTTCCTTCAACTATCGTCGTATCAACGCCTGCCTTGTTTAAAAGATACTGATAAGCTCTCGAATATCCCGCGCATACGGATTGATGATTGTAGAATACCGAAGTCATTGACTGATTGTCGGGCGCATCGAGCCTGTAATCTGTGTTTTCTATGATCCATTCATAGATGACCTTGGCCTTAGTGTAGTCATCGGCGCCTGCAGGTATCAGAGAAAGGATCTGATCGGAAAGATCGTCTATGTAGCTTAGCTGATTTTTTATCGCAGCCTTTGAATCGGAATAGGTAACGGCAAGAACGGTCTTTACAACCTGTCCTCCCATCGTGTAATGGGTATATCCCAGATCTGTAGCATAGAAGAATTCCGGATGGTCCATCCTTATATAGTTTGCCACCCTGTTCATGGCTTCCTCATCGACAGTCGGTATCGCATTGCCGCTCTCGATGTTTTCAAAGGCATGATACATCGCCCTGTAGACATTCTTTTCCGTATCGCTTAATAGATCAAAGTAGTACTCGTATCCTCTGCTTGCATCTTCCTCTGTATAATCCTCTACGGTTTCTTCGATCTCTTCAGGAATATCACCTGTTATTTCAGTTTCCTGCTTTTCTATGGTCGTCTCGCCGAAGTAGTCCTGACCCTTGTCTGTAGTCTTTTCAGGCTTTATAGGTTCATACTCGTAGGCTTCTTCAAGGACCGGCTCATAGTCGCTCTTGATGAAATGACGCATCAGGACCTGTCCGTCACACTGAGTGATGTCATATGAAATTATCAGACCGAATATCAGTACTGAAAACGCTAGTATAACCAGTGCTCTTTTCACTGTCTCTCCTTTAGGCTGTTCCGAATTCCGACAGCTCTAATCCCTTGTTTCTGTCAAGTGTCATGCCGACACTCCATTCATTGATGAATAGAAGCAGCGGCCTGTCCTTAAGATCCTTTATCTTCTTCATGTCGCTCGTACCGACTATCTTGTCAAGCTCTGTCTCAGATGAGACTATCCATCTGATATGCTCGTAAGGCAGCGGTTCAAGCTTTATATCAACATTGTATTCATTCTCGAGTCTGTACTTTAACACCTCGAACTGCAGCACGCCTACAACGCCTACTATTATCTCCTCCATTCCGGTGTTGAATTCCTGGAATATCTGGATGGCGCCTTCCTGTGCTATCTGAGTGATACCCTTTACAAACTGCTTTCTCTTCATTGTATCTATCTGGCGTACCCTTGCGAAATGCTCGGGTGCGAATGTAGGTATTCCCTCATATCTGATATCTGCTTTGGGAGTGCATATCGTATCGCCTATCGAAAAGATGCCGGGATCGAATACGCCTATGATATCTCCGGCGTAAGCCTCATCGAGTATCTTTCTCTCATCGGCCATGATCTGCTGGGGACGCGAAAGACGCATAACCTTTCCGGACTGGACATGCTTTACATCCATATCCGCTTCATATTTTCCCGAGCATATCCTCATGAATGCGATCCTGTCACGATGTGCCTTGTTCATGTTTGCCTGTATCTTGAACACAAAGGCAGAAAAGTCATTCTTTACGGGATCTATGAGTTCATCATTCGACATCCTTGCAAGAGGAGTCGTTGTCATCTGTAAAAAGTACTGCAAGAATATCTCTACACCGAAATTTGTGAGAGCGGATCCGAAAAATACCGGAGTGAGCTTTCCTCTTCTTATCTCATCCAGATCATACTCGGCACTGGCTCCGTCAAGAAGCTCTATCTCATCAAATAGCACCTGTTTTCTTTCAGTTCCGACAGCTTCTTCAACAGCTGCTTCATCGCTTATCGGAATGACTGTGGTCTCGCCTTCCTTTGTACCCTTTTCGGTATCCGAGTATGTGATCACCGTCTGCTTGTGTCTGTCATATACACCTTTAAAAGACTTTCCGCAGCCTATGGGCCAGTTGACGGGACACGTTGCTATTCCAAGCTCCTTTTCGATCTCGTCCAAAAGCTCGAACGTATCGTTCGCGTCTCTGTCCATCTTGTTGATGAAAGTGAATATCGGTATCCCTCTCATGCCGCAGACCTTGAAAAGCTTTCTTGTCTGAGGCTCGACACCCTTTGCGCCGTCTATTACCATGACCGCGCTGTCAGCTGCCATGAGTGTTCTGTATGTATCCTCCGAAAAGTCCTGGTGACCGGGAGTATCAAGGATATTTATACAATAACCTCCGTAATTAAACTGCAGGACCGAACTTGTTACTGAGATACCTCTTTCCTTTTCTATCTCCATCCAGTCGCTGACCGCATGTCTGGCGGTGGCTTTGCCTTTTACCGATCCCGCAAGGTTTATGGCTCCTCCGTAGAGAAGAAACTTCTCCGTAAGCGTGGTCTTTCCGGCATCGGGATGCGAGATGATCGCAAAGGTGCGTCTTTTGTTTATCTCTTCAGCAATGTTGCTCATCTGTCTACCTTTCGTAAAAACAGGGTTGGACCGTATGACCCAACCCCGTCAAAATCAAATTTAGATTTAATTATGCCTGTGCTACATCTTTCATTGAGAAGCTCATTCTGCCCATCTTGTCCTTGCCGAGGCATACAACTGTAACCTTGTCGCCAAGTGTAAGAACATCCTCAACGCGGTTGATACGCTCTTTAGAGATCTTTGAGATGTGTACCATGCCTTCCTTGCCGGGAGCAAACTCAACGAATGCGCCGAACTCTTTGATGCTTACTACAACACCCTTGAATACCTGTCCGGCCTCAAAGTCTGTTGTGATGATCTTGATCATCTCTACTGCCTTGTCCATCATAGCAGCATCTGTTCCGCATACTGAAACCTTGCCGTCGTCAGTGATATCGATCTTAACGTCTGTACGAGCGATGATCTCGTTGATCGTCTTTCCTCTCTGGCCGACAACCTCGCCGATTTTCTCGGGATCGATCTGAAGAGATATGATCTTGGGAGCATACTCGTTGACTGTCTCTCTGGGAGCAGAAATAACGGGCTTCATGCAGTTATCCATGATGTAGAGTCTTGCTTCACGACATCTTGCGATAGCGCCTTCAACGATAGGTCTTGTAAGACCGTGGATCTTGATATCCATCTGGATGGCTGTGATACCGTCGGTAGTACCTGTTACCTTGAAGTCCATGTCTCCGAAGAAGTCCTCAAGACCCTGGATATCTGTAAGAAGTACGAAATCGTCATCTGTTTCTCCTGTTACAAGACCGCAGCTGATACCGGCTACCATCTTCTTTATCGGTACGCCTGCAGCCATGAGTGACATGCAGCTTGCGCATGTTGAAGCCATTGATGTTGAACCGTTTGACTCAAATGTCTCTGATACTGTCCTTATTGCATAAGGGAATTCCTCCTCTGAAGGAAGGACTGCGATAAGTGCACGCTCAGCAAGAGCACCGTGACCGATCTCACGACGTCCGGGACCGCGGCTTACCTTTGTCTCGCCAACAGAATATGCAGGGAAGTTGTACTGGTGCATATATCTCTTTGCTGTCTCGTTTGAATCAAGACCGTCGATCTTCTGCATCTCTGAAAGAGGTGCGAGTGTCGTAACGTTGCAGATCTGTGTCTGTCCGCGAGTGAACATAGCAGAACCGTGAACTCTGGGTATAAGATCTACTTCTGCAGCAAGAGGACGGATCTGTGTGATCTCACGACCATCGGGACGCTTGTGATCCTTTAAGATCATCTTTCTTACTGTCTTTTTCTGATACTGGTAAACTGCCTCGTCAAGAAGCGCAAGCCACTCTTCGTTCTCGGCAAATGCCTCTGTGAGCTTTTCCTTGATCTGGCGGATATTTTCTTCTCTTACCTGCTTTACGTCTGTAAATACAGCTTCTTCCATCTGCTCGGGAGTAACGATCTCTTTCATAGCTGCAAAGAGCTCTTCGGGGATAGCACAGCTTGTATACTCGTGCTTTTTCTTTCCTACTTCTGCAACTATCTGATTGATGAACTTGATGATCTCCTGGTTTACTGCATGAGCCATGTAGATAGCCTCGATCATCTTAGCCTCAGGGATCTCGTTTGCTCCTGCTTCGATCATTATAACCTTCTCGCTTGTTGAAGCAACGGTAAGGTTAAGGTCGCCGCTCTTCCACTGCTCCTGGTTGGGATTTATGATAAACTCGCCGTCTACCATTCCCACCTGAGTGGTTGCACAGGGTCCGTCAAAAGGTATGTCTGATATAGATGTTGCGATAGCAGCGCCAAGCATTGCAACAAGCTCTGGTCTGCACTCGGGATCAACACTCATTACCATGTTGTTTAATGTTACGTCGTTACGATAATCCTTGGGGAAGAGAGGTCTCATAGGTCTGTCGATTACACGGCTTGTAAGTATAGCGTTCTCGCTTGCCTTTCCTTCTCTCTTGTTGAATCCTCCGGGGATCTTTCCTACGGCATACATCTTCTCTTCGTACTCTACTGAAAGAGGGAAGAAATCAATGCCGTCTCTGGGCTTCTCGCTTGCTGTAGCAGTTGAGAGGACCGTTGTGTCGCCGTAGTGCATGAATGCACATCCGTTTGCCTGTGCGGCTACTCTGCCTATATCTACGCTGAGTGTACGTCCGGCAAGTTCCATACTGAATGTCTTGTACATAAACTTCTCCTTTTCTGCCTTTTAGGCTTTTGCAGGTAGAAGATACCGAAACTACTGATCAGGCCACGTTTATACATGATATGATCAGTGGTCTCGGGGGATAATCTTCTACCGTGGTTTGATGATTATAACAAAAAGAAGGCGGAAATACAGCCGCCTTCTTTAGTTAAACTATTTTCTGATACCCAGCTTCTCAATGAGGGCTCTGTAACCGTCAAGATCTGTCTTCTGAAGATAATTGAGCAGACCACGTCTCTGACCGATCATCTTGTACATACCGCGTCTTGAATGATGGTCCTTGGGGTTCTCCTTTAAGTGCTCTGTAAGTTCAGCGATACGTGCTGAAAGAACAGCAATCTGAACTTCGGGTGAACCTGTGTCACCGGGCTTTCTGCCATACTCATTGATGATAGCAGTCTTTTTCTCTTTTGAAATCATAGTTTTCTCCTTTTGTTTCTCTTATATATTCACGTAATGCCAAGATCGGGCTGGAGTTTCCCTGATCCGAGCATACGCACGCAACACTGCAATTATATCATAGCAATCACTGTGTGTAAACAGTTTTCTAGTAGTCTTCCTCCATCCTGCTCTCTATCCCGGCAAGAGTGTATTCAGACCAGCTGTACTGGCTCATATATTCGCCGGAGAATGCATTGATGGCGGCAACATCGCCGTCTATCCATCTGTAGTAGTCACAGTCAAAGGCTTCGGGTACGATCGCTATCATTCCCTTCTTCTTTAGGATGACGCTGTCAAGATCCGCTTCCTTGAACACGCCTCTCATGTCGCCTACCAGGTTTCTTAAGTAGTTTTCTAAAGATGGTGTTACTTCCTTATCCTCCCAGAGAGTTCCGAGTATCTCTCCGTTTGTTACATAGGCTCCTCTTCTGTCTATGAGGTAAGCTATCAGCTCCTTGGTCTTTATATACCTGAAGGTGCAGGGCATGTTGTCGATATAGACTTCGAAGTTTCCAAAGCACTGGGCGCGAAGTCTCTTTCTTGATTCGGTCTGGACCGGTCTTCTAAGATCCTCGAGCTCTCTTCTTACATCTTCCTCGCTGGCAGGCTTCATTATATAGCCCGATGCATGCATCTTCATTGCCTGCATGGAATATTCGGCATATGCCGTAAGAAAGACGATATTGATGCCAGGCTTTACTACTTTCATGCGCTTTGCGAGCTCTATCCCGTCCATCCCTCTCATATGTATGTCAAGGAATGCAACATCGACATCCTCGTTCTTTACATACTCAAGCGCCTCGTCGCAGTCGGTAAATCCCTCGACGGAATCTATCTCATGCATCGAACTTAGCATGTCGACAAAATCCTCCAATATGATCTTTTCGTCATCAACCGATATTACTCTCATATCCCCCTCCTGGCATTGTTGCTTTTGGTATGATAATGGTTATCGTAGTTCCGCTTCCCATCCTGCTTCCTATATTCATGGTCCCGTGACATAAAGAGACGATCCTCTGTCTCGTATTGTCGACTCCAATGTGGCTCCTTCCCTCTTCAAGAGGCTTGTCAGTATCATATCCGACACCGTCATCCGCTACCTTTATCTCGTAGCAGTTTTGTGTTTCGCAGGTGGATATCTTTATCTTTCCGCCATCCTTTTTAGGCATCAGTCCGTGTTTTACGGCATTTTCGACTATTGTCTGCAGCATCAGCGGAGGACACTCAAAATCAGTGGCCTTTATATCAAACTCAATATCAAGCAGTTCTCCGAATCTCAGCTTTTCTATATATAGATAGCTCTTTACGTGGTCAAGCTCCTTTTCAAAAGGTATGCACCCTTCCTCTGTGAGAGAATCCATGTTTGCTCTTAAGAACTTTGCAAAGTAATCGAGAGCGTTTCTCGCTTCCTTTGGATTCTTTATGCAAAGCGCCCTTATCGTCCCGATCGCATTGTAAAGAAAGTGCGGCTGGATCTGACCCAGCATCAGCTTTATCTTGTTCTGGACCAGTTCGCTTTCAAGCTCTCTTGCCCGTTTTGCCTTCAAGTAGTTATCAACGTTTGTTGATACAAGAAGATAGTACTGCACCACAGAGAAGACTAAAAGACAGACTTCTATGACTCTTACTATGTAAGTACCGGTAAGGACATAGTAGATTATCTCTATGATAAAGCCCGATACTAAAAGAAGCAGCGTATCAAACGCCATTCTGTTGCGGATCGGTATCACCATGCCTTCCTTGTATACATCCCTTAGTCCTATAAAGAGCATCACCATGACTGCGAGCACAAATGCCATGAACAGCCAGTCAAAGTCTGTCGAGGAATCCTTTAGGATATAGTCGAGCATATATATAGCCATGAACACCGCCATCGTGACTATGATGGTATTTGCTCTTCTTCTTGACTCTTCTATCGCCACATATCTTTTCATGTAGCTTGTCATGAAGATGACTAGCATTGCCTGTGTCACAAAATTTAAGAAGTTTAAAAAGTACAGATTCCTGCTAAGAAGCGTTACGTAATTGTAATCAAGATAGCAGGTGATGCCGCCCATTATCATGAGTATCCCGCAGCTTCTTAAACCCTCAGCATTATAGTCTCTGACTCCTCTGAAGCATGACCAGTATATAAGGATGCTTATGCCCATTATGGTGATAGCAAGGCATACCAGAAGATGCGGCATGTAATGGGTTAGCAGAACTCTTATCAGATCATAGTGCTCTGCCTGATACATCCTTTTTAAAAACTGCCTGAAATGAACGTTATATATGTAGCTCTTGTCTGTGGAAAGCTCTATCTTTATATCATCCGTTGTCTTGATCGCGCCGGGGACGAAATAATCCCAGGTATCCTCGCTGAAATCCGTATGATCAAAGACTACTTTTCCGTTTACATATATCTTTACCTTTAAACCCTGAACAAACAGATATACGGGCCTGCCGTAAACAAGATCGTGATCAAGATGTCCAAATATTATCACGTTGTCATACTTTGTCGGAAGCTGGCCTATCCTTGAATCGAGCATGTGATAGGTGTGTCCATTGTCATAGCTGAGAGATCCTTCTATCTCTATCTTTTCACACTCAAGAGGCACTCCTCTTGATATTCCCCTGCTCACCACAAGAACAGTAAATACGATAAGTATCACCGTAAAGGAAAAAAAGAAGCTATTTAAAAATCTCTTGCTGAAATCTATCTTAATCATTTATATACTGTCTGATGCTGTGTATTGTCCTGTATCCGACAGGAGATATCTTTATACCCTGCTTGGGGTTGGATGCATGTATAACCTGTCCGTTTCCGATATAGATGCCTACATGGTTGACAGTTCCGCCCTTTGCATAGAATACAAGATCTCCGGCTTTTGCCTCGGAAAGGCTTACCTTTGTACCCATCTTTGACTGTGATACCGAAGAATGAGGAAGGCTTATACCGTACTTCTTGTAGACCATCATCGTAAAGCCCGAGCAGTCTGTTCCCTTTGTAAGGCTGGCTCCGCCCCATACATAGCGGTTGCCCAAGAATTCCTTTGCATACTGGCAAAGATCTACCCTTACATCGCTGACACCTTCACCGTACAAAAGCTCGGTCATGGTTATAGCCGTATCAAGCTCTTCTTCTACCACTGCATAGTCGGCGCTTATATAGGCCTCCTCGTCATCAAGGCTTACCTTGATCCAGCCTTCGAGCTCTTCAAGGACCTCTAATCTCTCGCCCTCACCCATCGTTGTGATTATCTCGCTGTCCGTGTTGGGCTCGCTCCTTACTCTTAAGCCTCCTTCGGTAGCCTTGGCTGTCTTTGTTACGACTTCATTTGCTCTTATGATGGCTTTTGCACCGGTCAGAAGATAATCCGAATGCACATATCCTTCAACAGTTCCGGATATGATATGGTACCATTCACCGTCTGCTTCGACTATCTCGCATCCGTTGTTGTTTGACATCTTTCCGACAAGCTTTGATTCTGTAGACGGTGCTTCACGTACATTTAAATGATTCTCAACGTTTGAAACGCCGAGATTGGAATATCCGAATGAAAGGGATGTATCTCCCGCTGCGTTCAGATATTCCTCTTCCGTCATTATCGTATCAAGTATAGTACCGATCCCCGCAGAGTTTACGTTATCGGCCATCTTTGCCCCCTCTGCATGTGAACAGACCGGGAAGCAAAATATCGCGATAAGACATATAAGGGTTGTTTTTAAAATATTTCTCACGTTAACCTTCTTGTTCGCTTTCCGAGATAGAGAACGCAATGTTTACTGCGTGATCCGCTATCCTCTCCAAACCTGACAGGATATCAGAGTAGATCATGCCGGCATCGGGAGTGCACTCGTTTTTCTTAAGTCTCTCGACATGTGCCTGCTGAAGCTCTCTTTCCATGTCATCTATTCTGTCTTCAAGGTCGATTATATCCTGCATATGCTCATCCTTTCCGTGAGCAAACATCTCAACGGAATAGCGATAGCAGTCATTGACCATATCAAGCATTCTGCCCATCTCGCCCATGGCCTCTCTTGAGAACTCGATGTTCTGTTCCTTTCTCTGAACAGCGGCATCTGCAATGTTCTCTGCGTGGTCACCGACTCTTTCTATATCATTGGCGACATGGAACAGAGCACCGATGCTCTTTAAGTCTTCTATGGGAAGGGTGGTCTGGTTTATCTTTACCATGTAGCCTGTTATTGCCTTGTTTAGGAAGTTAATGTTCTTCTCGACCTCGTATACCTCATCGATATCCTCCTGATCGAGAGTGATCAGAGCGTTCATCGCCCTGTTGAGATTCTCTCCGGCAAGATCCGCCATACGCTCAAGCTCTTTTACAACTTCAACGACAGCCGTGGCCGGATTGAATACGACTTTGTTTCCGATATACTTAAGCGTATAGCTCTCTCTGTAGCTTACCTTTACGTCCTCGCCCGGTACGAGCACATAGGTCATCTTTACTATAAGGTTAGAGAATGGAGACAGCATAAGCACCTGTACGATCTTTATTATCGTATGGGAGTTTGCGACAAATCTTCCGTTGTCGCCCGAAATGCTTCCGACAGCATTTACGAACCAGTCTCCGATAAACAAGAATGCCACAAAGAAGATCACCGTTCCTATCACATTGAAAAGAAGGTGGATAAGAGCTGCTCTCTTTGCATTCTTCTTACCTGAAAGAGAAGCTATCATTGCGGAAGAACATGCACCTATGTTGCAGCCGAGTATTACAAAGAGACAGATCTTCAGATCGAGCAGTCCCTGGTTTGCCATTAAAAGGATGATACTTACGGTTACGGACGAACTTTGAATAACACTTGTTACTGCAGTTCCGAGAAGCACCGCCAGCAGCGGATTGTTCATTCCGGCAAGTGCATCAACGACATTCTGGGATTCCTTGAGTCCGGCCATCGAACCGCTCATAAGGGAAAGACCCATGAACAGTATGCCGAATCCGAGCACGATATCCCCTATCTTTTTTATCGTCTCATTTTTGATAAACATTACGGCAAGGACTCCGGCAAGAACAAAGAGCGGAGCTACCTTGGAAAGATTGAATGAAACAAGCTGAGAAGTGATGGTAGTACCGATATTGGCACCGAATATGACACCGGCCGCCTGAGAAAGTTCCATCAGCCCTGCGTTAACAAAGCTGACTACCATTACGGTACAGGCGCTCGATGACTGTATGATACCGGTAAATACTACACCGACTATCGTACCCATGAGCTTGTTTTTGGTAAACATGGCGAGAATGCTTCTTAGCTTGGCACCTGCGGCCTTTTCAATACTCTCGCTCATTAATGACATTCCAAATAGGAAAAGGCCCAGTCCTCCGGCCAGTTCCAGTAAAATAGTAGAATTCATCTTATCCTCTTATGTAAATTAATGCATACACATTAATTGTGACTTATTTTGCCTGTATCGTCAAGTCTTACAGAAACATCTTAAACGGCACGAAGCAGTCTTTGTTCCTATCATATGAATAAACGGCCGCAAAGGATCCGTTTTCAAGATAGACTCTTACAAATCTCTCTTTCATATCAAGTCTTATCTGATTTCCGTTTAGGACGCGCTTTTCATTTTCGCCGCTCACTGTCACAGCTTTGTGATCAGAGAATACTTCATCGACATTTGTAACGATCGAGTCAAGCTCTCCCTTTTTTGCAAGCTCCTCTATCTGATCAAGCTTATATGCATTATCGATAGCAAAGCTTCCCGATCTTGTCCTTACAAGCCCTGTCATGACTGCGCCGCAGCCGAGCTTCTGTCCTATATCATTGCAAAGAGTCCTGATATATGTACCCTTCGAGCAGTTAACTCTTATCTTTGCCGATGTATCATCTATATCAAGTATCTTTATATCACTGATATTTATATCTCTTGGCTTTCTTTCAACCGTAATGCCTGCCCTCGCCATGTCGCAGAGCTTTTTACCTCCTACCTTTAAAGCGGAATACATCGGAGGAATCTGCTTTGACGGTCCTATGAAAGAAAGGATGGCATCCCTGAATTCATCTGCAGTTATGTTAACTTCTTTTTCATCTATGACCTGTCCGCTCATATCCTGGGTATCGGTCGTTATGCCAAGCTTCATATCGGCGACATATTCCTTTGTCTTATCGGTGAGCATGTCGCATAGCTTTGTTGCGCTGCCTATGCATACCGGCAGCACTCCTGTCGCATCGGGATCGAGAGTCCCGGTATGTCCGATCTTTCTAATCTTTGTGATGCCTCTTAGTTTCGCAACGACATCGAAGGAGGTGTAACCCTCCTCCTTGTATACATTTATTATTCCGTTAATCATTTTCCTTATACTGCTTTTCGATCTGCTTTGACAGATTATTCACGGCATCGTGGAAGGTCCCCTCCAAAACGCATCCTGCAGCTCTGACATGCCCGCCTCCGCCAAAGTATGTGGCGATCACGGAACAGTCTATCACTCCGTTTGAGCGCAGGCTTACCTTGTATTTTAAAGGTTCCGTCTCATACATGAACACGGCGCAGTCAACTCCCTTTGTGTATCTTAGCTGGTTGACTATTCCATCCATGTCCTTGTTGTTTACTCCGTAAAAATGCATTGTCTTCTGATCCAGATGACCGACTATGCATCTCTTTTCGAGGAAGAGAACGCTCTCAAGCAAGGTCCTGCCCATTATCTGGTTCTGGACATATGTCTTCTGATAAAAGGTCTCTTCTATGAGCTTTGGAAAGTCAAATCCGTATTCTATGAGCTTTGCCGCTATCCTTAATGTCTTTGGCGACACATTTGAATACTGAAAGACTCCCGTATCATGGACTATGCCCAGATATATGGCCTTTGCGATGCTTTCATCGATCTTTTCTTCATCCATGCAGTCAAATACAAGCTCGCTCGCACTGCTGGCCGAAGGATCGATGTAGTTTATATCTCCGTCGCCTGAATTTGTTATGTGATGGTCTATGTTTATGCGCTTCTTTGCACCTTCAAAAGCAGGGAAGGAATCTCCCAGCCTCTCGGCGTTGCAGTCGATGCACATGAAGATATCGTGCGCATGCTTAAGACCGTCAGGCCTCTTTATCCTGTCTATGCTATCAAGGCAGTTAAAGACAGGCGAGAAGTCATCCAGATATACATATACCTTTTTTTCGGGGCAGTTTTTGATAAGATACAGATACATCGCCATGCAGGCGCCTATGCAGTCGCCGTCAGGTCTTATGTGTCCGCCTATCCCGATACTTACGGCTGACTCAACCTCTTTTAAAATATCAATCATTGTCTGCTTTTTTCCTCATCGGCTCTTATGACCTCGTCGATCTTCTTGCTCATATCGACGCCATAAGCTATGGACTGATCAAGATAAAAGTGAAGATCGGGCGTATTTCTTAAGTTAAGCTCCTTTGCAAGCCTGTTTCTTATAAAGCCGGAAGCGCTCTTTAATCCCTCAAGCGCCTCGGCCGCCTTTTCATCGTCACCAAGTACCGAAACATAAGCCTTGCAGTTTTTAAGATCTGGAGCTACCTCAACGCTTACGATAGAAGTAAACTCGGGGATCCTCGGATCCTTGATCTCTCCTCTTATGACTTCTGCCAGTACCTTCTGGACTTCACCGTTTATCCTGGTATTCTTAATGCTGTTCTTTCTCATTTATCTTGGTACCTCTACCATTATATAAGCCTCTACTATATCAAGCTCGGCCATAGCATCAAACTTCTCGAATACAAGACCGCATTCGTATCCTGCCTTGACTTCCTTGACATCGTCCTTGAATCTCTTAAGAGATGCAAGCTCGCCTTCGTAGATCTGCTCTCCGGCTCTTGTGATACGTATCTTGCAGCCTCTCTGGAACATACCGTCAGTAACATATGAACCTGCGATGTTTCCGACAGCACTGGCCTTGAATATCTGACGTACCTCGGCATGACCGATGACCTTCTCCTCAAAGATGGGATCCAACATTCCCTTCATTGCAGCTTCAACATCATCTATAGCCTGGTAGATTACCTTGTAGAGTCTTACATCAACGCCTTCTCTCTCGGCTGTCTCCTTGGCATTTGCATCGATACGTACGTTAAATCCGATGATGATCGCATTACTTGCAGCAGCAAGGCTTACATCACTCTCGTTTACCGCACCTACGCCGCCGTGGATGCACTTAACGACAACTTCGTCGTTGGAAAGCTTGACAAGCGACTGCTTGACAGCCTCGACGCTGCCCTGAACGTCAGCCTTGACGATAAGGTTGAGTTCCTTAAGATTGCCTTCCTTGATCTGGCTGAATACGTCATCAAGGCTCATCTTAGACTTGGTCTCTTCAAGTTTCTTCACCTTGTTCTGTGCCTTGTATGTATCTGCAAAGCTCTTTGCTGTCTTATCGGAATCATGAGCTATGAATACCTCGCCTGCCTCGGGAACATCGTTAAGACCAAGGATCTCAACAGGTGTTGAAGGACCTGCCTCCTTGACACGTCTTCCCTTGTCATCAAGCATCGCTCTTACCTTGCCGTAGCAAGCTCCTGCAGATACGAAGTCTCCGACCTTTAAAGTACCCTTCTGCATAAGGATCGTCGCAACGGGACCTCTTCCCTTGTCAAGCTCTGCCTCTATTACAAGACCTCTTGCCTTTCTCTTTGGATTAGCCTTAAGCTCAAGGATATCCGCTGTAAGGAGTACCATGTCGAGAAGTTCCTTAATTCCTTCTCCGGTCTTTGCGCTCACGGGAGCAAATACCGTGCTTCCGCCCCAGTCTTCGGGAATGAGCTCGTATTCGGCAAGCTCCTGCTTAACCCTGTTAATGTCGGCATTGGGCTTGTCTATCTTGTTTACAGCAACGATGATCTCGATGCCTGCAGCCTTTGCATGGTTTATGGCTTCAACAGTCTGAGGCATTACACCGTCATCTGCAGCAACAACAAGTATCGCGATATCAGTAGCATTTGCTCCTCTCATTCGCATAGCGGTGAATGCTTCATGTCCGGGTGTATCAAGGAAAGTGATCTTTCTTCCGCCCGCTTCTACCATGTATGCACCTATATGCTGAGTGATGCCGCCTGCTTCCTTGTCTGTAACGTTTGTCTTACGTATAGCATCAAGAAGCGAAGTCTTACCATGGTCTACGTGACCCATTACACAGATAACGGGTGCTCTCTCAACCAGGTTCTCTTCCTTTTCCTCATCCTCTTTTAAGAGTTCCTCGATGACATCGACCTTTACTTCCTGTTCGCACATGATGTCGTAGTCTATTGCGATGTTCTCTGCTTCCTCGTATGAGATCTCCTGGTTTACAGTCACCATCTGGCCCTGCAAGAAGAGCTTCTTTACGATAACGGAAGGCTGCATCTTCATCTTTTCCGCAAGTTCCTTTATTGTTATGACCTCGGGAAGAGTGATAACCTTGATCTCCTCAACTACCTCTTCCTTCTTCTCGGGCTTGATGAATCTGCCTGCCTTATTCTTGTTCTTTACTTCCTCCTCTTCGTAGATAGCATCCTTCTTGGATCTCTTGTCCTTGCCCATCTGGTTGCCGCGTCTGTTATCCTGCGGCTTTCCCGATGTGCCCGGCGCGTCCATGAATGCACCCGGCTTGTTATCTCTGAATCTATCTGACGGCCTTCCATCTCTGTTCGAAGGGCGCTGATCACCCTGTGAATTCCTGTTAGTACGCTGATTAGGATTTTGATTAAAATCCCTGCCTTTGTTACCCTGAGCAGGGCCTCTGTTTCCATTATCAAAGTTTCTATTAGGCCTGCCCTCGCCCTGTTGTCTGTTTGCTTCATTGCGATCACCTCTGATCTGACGATCCTTTGATGTGTCATGACCTCTGTTGGCGTTAGTATCACGTTCTGTCTTTACTTCTGTATTTGTCTCTTTTACAGGCTCGCTTACCGGCTTTTCCTCCTCAACCTTCTTAGGCGGGAGCTTTTCCATGATCTTTCCTGTAGCCTTGTTGATCATCTGGTTGGGACCGAGAACAACATTTCTGTTAGGAACAGCCTGAACGGGACGGGCTGACTGAGCCTGTCCGGGACGGGCGTTTCTTCCAAGCGCGTTGCTTCCTGCGCCAATGATGATAACACTGCTCTTTTTCTTTTTCTTTAAGGGAGCATCAGCACCTTTTGCTTCCTTTTTTGTATCAGCGACTGCTTCCTTTACAGGTGTCGCTTCCTTTTTGACAGCAGGCTTTTCTTCCTTCTTCTGATCCTCTGCCTTCTTTTGAGGCTTGGGAGCAAATTTAGCCTTTATAGCTTCAATCTGTTCATCCTCTATGCTCTTTGTAGCGCTCTTTACTTCAAAGCCCGTGCTCTGAAGGAACGCCACAATCTCGTTTTTATCAACATTTATCTCAGTTGCTAATTCTGATATCTTCATCTTAGCCATCTACTGTACTACCTCCTGCAACAGTTTATTTACGGATTTCGCAAAACCCTGATCCGTTATGGACAGCGACGCGCGCATCTCCTTTCCCATGCTCTTTCCCAGTTCCTCCTTGGTCCCGACAAAGGCAATGGGCACTTTATAGAATGCACACATATCACTGAATTCCTTCTTTGTATTGTCTGACGCATCTATTGCTACTATCACGAGCTTTGCACTCCCGTCCTTTACGGATCGCTCAGTCATGAATTCGCCGCTTACAAGATTTCTCGATCTTGTTGCCAGACCCAAAAGCGAAAGTATCTTCTTATTCGTCAACCTCTGTACTCTCCTCGTCGTACTCCTCATACTCCTCGTACTCGTCTTCGTACTCATCCTCGTCATCCATGTAGTCTTCATAACGGAATCCGGGAGCATCCTTAGCCTGAGTCTCAGACTTGATATCGATCTTGTATCCTGTGAGTCTTGCTGCAAGACGTGCGTTCTGTCCTTCCTTGCCGATAGCAAGAGAGAGCTGATAATCGGGAACTACAACCTTTGCGGTCTTTTCTTCGGGATCAGCGAATACAGCAACGATCTTTGCTGGAGAAAGAGCATTCTGGATAAGGATACCGGGGTTCTCGTCCCAGCATACGATATCGATCTTCTCTCCCTTTAACTCGTCAACGATGCTGTTTACTCTTGCTCCGTTGATACCTACGCATGCACCGACAGGATCTACGTTTGGATTGTTGCTCCATACGGCGATCTTTGATCTGCTTCCTGCTTCACGCGCGATAGACTTGATCTCTACTGTGCCGTCCTTTATCTCTGTTACTTCAGATTCAAAGAGCTTCTTTACGAGCTCGGGATGTGTACGGCTCACAAGGATGCGCGGTCCTCTGTTTGTCTTCTTGACCTCTATTATGTAAACCTTTATGCGCTCCGTAGGTCTGAAGTTCTCTGTCTTTACCTGTTCAGACTCGTTTAGGAGTGCATCGGCCTTTCCAAGGTTTATAGAGATGTTCTTTCCGATATATCTCTGAACGATACCTGTTGCGATATCCTTCTCCTTGCCGTAGTACTGATTATAGATAACGTCTCTTTCCTCTTCTCTGATCTTCTGAAGGATGACATTCTTTGCATTCTGTGTTGCGATACGTCCGAATTCCTTTGACTTGATCTCGACATTAACGACATCTCCGACCTGAGCCTTCTTTGAAATGCTCTTTGCTTCATCTAAAGTGATCTGGAGCATGCCATCCTCTACCTCATCAGCGGACTCGACAACAGTCTTTTGAGCATAAACAAGGAAATCACCTGTTTCTCTGTCGATCTCAACCTTTACATTGTCTGCCTTCCCGAAATGGTTTTTGCATGCTGTAAGAAGCGAGTTCTCGATCGCCTCAAAAAGAGTCTCCTTGCTGATCTCCTTTTCCTTCTCAAGTGCATTTAAAGCTTCTATCAGTTCCTTATTCATCGTTTTTTGTATTATCCTCTCTTTCCTGTTTGTTTTAAAAATCTATTGTCAGACTCGCTTTCGCGATCATATCTGCGCTAAAACTCATTTCACCTGCATCGGTTTCGATAATAACGGTATCATCCTTATAGTCCTTTAGGATCCCTGTAAATTCCTTTAAGCCGTCTATAGGCTTGTAGGTCTTTATCTCGACCTCTTCACCAAGGCTGTTTAAGAAATGCCTTTCTTTTTTAAGCGTCCTTCCAAGTCCGGGACTGCTCACCTCGAGTACATATGCCTCGCTTATGAAATCTTCCTTATCGAGCATATCCGACAGAGCTCTGCTTGCAGCCTCGCAGTCATCGATAGTGACACCGCCTTCTTTATCGATATACACTCTTAAATAGTAATCCTGCCCTTCCTTTACAAACTCAACGTCGTAGATCTTTAATGAGAGCCTGTCTGCTATGGGTGTCATCATCTCTTCGGTGCGGGCTTCATAATCCGCTTTTGACATATAACACATCCTTCCATAATCCATAAAAAAGAGTGGACGCAAATCCACTCTAATCTAGTAAACATATTTAACAATGATTATCTTAACACTTCATGTGCCAAAAATCAACTGTTTTTGTAAGATCACTGTCTTACCTTTGAAACCTCTAAGATCTTGTTTCTCATCTGATCCTCGATCCTTGCGAGTTCCTGTTCTGCCTCTGCTCTCTTTACTCTTCCCTCGTCCTGTATCTTCATTACCTCGTCGAGAGTATCGATAAGTGTCTGGTTTGTTTGAGTAAGAGTCTCGATATCCACGATACCTCTCTCGCTCTCCCTTGCTGTCTCTATGGAAGCCATCTTTAATGCCTCTGCATTCTTTCTTAGAAGCTCGTTTGTAGCATCGGTAACCTGGCGCTGAGCCTTTGCTGCATCCTGAGAATGATCAAGGCCGATAGCAATAACCATCTGGCTCTTCCACAGAGGAATGGTATTTACTATGGTAGACTGGATCTTCTCGCTCATAACTGTATCGTTATTCTGGATCAGTCTTATCTGAGGAGCCATCTGCATAGAGATGTTTCTTGTAAGCTCAAGATCATATATCTTCTTTTCGAATCTGTCTACGAGTGAAGCATAGTCCTTGGCTGCCTGTGCATCCTCGGGGAGTCCGCTCTCCTCGGCTTTTGCAAGAAGCTTCGGAAGCTCGACGTTTCTTGCATCTGCAAGCTTCTGCTTTCCTGCAAGTATGTAAAGAGTAAGCTCTTTGAAATACTTGAGGTTTGATTCATACATCTGGTCCAACATCGCGATATCCTTAAGAAGGGTTACCTGATGGTTCTCCATGACCTTTACTATGTTGTTTACGTTTGTCTCGGCCTTGTCGTATCTTGCCTTTATCGACTGAACCTTGTTCGCTTCCTTTTTAAAGAAGCCAAAGATCCCCTTTTCCTCTGTAACATCAAAGCTCTTAAGCTCGCTTACAACGTTCCCAAGGAGCGTTCCTATCTCGCCAAGATCCTTTGTTCTCACGCTCTTTAATGCTGTCTCGGAAAAGTCTGATATCTTCTTCTGAGCACCGGCGCCGTACTGAAGCACCATCTGGGAATCACGTATATCTATACTGTCCGCATAGCTTGTAACGGTCTGCTTTTCTTCGTCTGTCAGCTCTACCTTCGCGCTTTCCGCGATCAATTCCATGTTATCAGTCATCTCTATACTCCTTTAATATATATAAATATGTAACATTATATCTCATTTACCACAGGAACTTCAACCTGTTCCTTTTCTTCTATAACTATATCATCATCCTCTTGAGTACTCATAGATGCCGTTTCGTTTAGCAGATCGGCGTTGCCGCTGGCTTCCTTAAATCTGTCGTCTGCCAGACCTTCCTGTCTTAGCATCGTCTTTAAAACATTTGCTTCTGCCTTTACATCCCATACTGAGCTCTGGTAGAGCTTGTTTAAGAGTTCAACGAATGCCTGGTTGATGATATCCAACGTCTTTTCTATCTCGTTCTTGGCAGCCTTGATATCCTCGCCCGGCGAGCTTACCTTGTCATATTCCTCATATGCTTCAACAAGCTTTATCATGGTAGGAAGATAATAGTCCATGAGTTTTCTGCAGTTTACCATCTGATCTGGATGTTCTCTTACTCTGTCAAATATCTCTCCGAGAAGCCCTTCAAGCCTTGTAAGCTTTTCTGAGATGACCTGGCCCGGTATGTTGTCATTAAGCTGTCTTAGTCTTGTGATGTACTGGTTTCCCTTGCTTATCATGACATCAAGTTCTGTCTGCTCGGCAGTGGTCATCTGGTTGTTCTTTTGTCTCTCAAGATCTTCCTGTTCCTTGGCCTTTCTGCCATTTTCAGCCAAAAGATACTGCTCATAGACTTCCTTGGATACCATGAAGGTGGTTTCCTGTTCATCGAGGAAACCTTCGGGGAAAAATCCCTTCTTTAATATCTTCTTTATATTCTTAATGACCTTTTCTCTTGTCGCACCCGTTGAGTTTGCAATGGTATCAACGCTCTCATACTGCTTGTCCTTGCATAGATCCCTGTATCTTACGGCAAGGCTCCTTAGGGTTATCTTTCCTATGCCCTTGATTATAGTCGTTATGCCGGCTGCAAGAAACATCGCTCCCAGTGCTATGCCAAAAGCGTCCAGTTCTGTCAGAGAACTGAAAAAGCCTACAAGTCCCACGACAGTAAAAGGCCATCCCATAATGATCTGAAAGACGCCTGTTACACCGCCCTTGTCTACAAACTTGATACGCTTTGCAGCCTTTTTCTTAAGCTGCTCTCTCTGAGCCTGATGTCTTGCGATATCCATGGCCGCTGTATCACGGTATGACTTTACATACGGTGATGAAGTAAATCCTCTTGCAGCGCTCGAAGCAGTCCCTTTAGCTTCGCTGACCGCGGAATTTATCGTATCTCCCACACCGTTTAATACTTCCTTTACAGAATCTGTGATATCAAGATTAAGCTTGCTGAAATCCCCCGTTCTAAGCGCATCCAGCACAGACTCCTGAATCCTGTTCCCTATGTCGTTGTTGAATTGATTACTGTTTTGAGTACCCATCTAAAAACTCTCCCGCCTAAACTACGTTTTATCTTATCACAAAGAAAGGATTTTGAGTATATTTTCATATAATATTTATGATTGTTTATAAACAGGTAATATATACAAGACTCTTAAGCGTTAAAAAGAATTGAAAAAAAGACTTGCTTTTTTATATATGAGCCTATATAATAAACAAGCGTGCTAAATAAAGCACTTATGGCTGATTGGTCAAGAGGTTAAGACGCCGCCCTCTCACGGCGGAATCAGGGGTTCGATTCCCCTATCAGCTGCTAAAGACCCGTATTCTTTCTGAATACGGGTTTTTTGTATATCTGTATCAGTCTTGTAAAGGCTCACAAAGACATTTTGGTATTATGTAAACCACATATATGATAAAAAAACTGCCTATGTCTGTTGTCATGACATAAGCAGTAAATTTATATCATATGCGAACGATCATCAGTCACCGAAAGGACTGCAAGAGCCACAGATTTTGTCCCGGTCACCGGATTTACAGCGATCCTTCTCATAAATGAATGCACTGTCATGCCGTTTGGCATGGTTTCATCCACATAGATCCTCTTTCCGGTATTCGCACATTCGATCATAAGTCTTAGGCAGGTATCCCTGTGATGTTCGGGAATGGTATCAAACCTCTCGAAACTGTTTCCGACGCTTCTTTCAAATGTCCTTGCAGCGAATTCCTGATATGATTTATTGCCCCTTACCAGACGCACAGAATCATCAGAAAGCTCCATTATAGCCATCGGAATGGAATTATAGAAACGATCAAGATCATTTCCTTCATTTCCGATAGTCGAGCCAAGGTCATAAAGGTTTATCCTTCCCAGACTCTCATAATAAGGTGTTTCCTTTGGCGATTCAAATCTTACGCCGCCTCCGTTGGCATACTTGTCTATTATCCTTTCGACAGGGATCGGTTTTGTATAGTAGTAGCCCTGCAGCTTGCCGCAGCCTATCTCCTGCAAGAACCTTTCATGTTCAAGAGTCTCTACTCCCTCGCAGACTGTTTCAAGGCCGAGAGTCGTTGCCATTCTCATAAGATCCGTCAGTATGATCTTTCCGTTTACTCCGTCATCAAGCTTATGCAGAAAACGCATATCAAACTTGATAAGATCAAATTCAAGGTCGTGCAGAACATCAAGAGATGAATATCCGCTGCCGAAATCATCCATCCAAACCTGAAATCCCAGATCCCTGAATCTGTTGACCTGCTGTTTCATGTAATCAAAATCAGCTGCTATCGCGCTCTCTGTAATCTCTATGGTAAGAAGACTGTGATCAAGGCCTGCCCCATCCATGCGCCTGCAGATCTCATTAACCATATCGCATTCTTTAAAGTCGGTCCTTGAAAGATTAACGGACTGCGGTACAGGATTAAGTCCAAGGGATGATATCCTTGTTATCTTTTCAATGATCTGCTCAACGACGTAAAGATCGAGCTTGTAGATAAGATGCGCATCTTCAAGTATACCTATGAAATCCGCCGGAGAAAGAAATCCCTTTAAAGGATCTATCCATCTTGAAAGAGCCTCTTCATCACAGACTCTTCCGTTTACCGCTCTTACTATCGGCTGATAATATACGTTTATCCATTTCTCACAGATCGCTCTGTCTATGTTTGAGATTATATATTCCTTCTTCTCGATATCCAGTTCAAGTTCTTTATTATAGTAGTTTATGCCTGATGAATAGGTGTTTCTTATCATGTCACAGGCAACCTTGGCATTATCGCATGCCATTACTATATCCCTGCCGCTGTTCTGATATACATATATGCCGACTCTTATCGGCAGTTTTCCCATCTCGCCTGTCTTTTTCCACTCTTTAAAAAGATGCCTTATCCTTTCTTCAACATCTTTTGAATCTGTCACAACAACAAAGTGGTCCTGTATGAAACGGCTGCAGTTATCAATGCCGAACTGATCTGTAAGGAGTGAAGCAAAAGAAATGAGCAGGTCGTCTCCCTGCCTGAAGCCATGCTTATGATTGAACTGTTTCATCCCGCTGATATCCATAAAAAGGATAGCAGGCGTATTTCCCTCAGCGACAAGGCGCCTGCCTTCGGCGTCTGCCAGTTCATAGAAATACGACATTCCGGGCAGCCCCGTAAGACTATCGTAGTATCTCTCCATATTCCACCATACCTTTTTCCTTCATACTGTGTGTATATTCTACAATATTTTTATTATCGTGTATACATTTTTGGATGAAATATAAGATTTTTCAAACAATAATCTTTTTAGGGATAAAAAAGGGAAAGACCATTTACGGGGGGCGCAAATGGTCTTGTAAAAGGGGGAGTATATAAATCCCGATTCAATGAACCGGAAACTTATATCAAATTGATATTGTGATCTTACACCTATATTGTAACAAATCTTAAGTCCGCTGTAAAATCAATTTTTTATTCGCTCATCTGCTCGGCAGCCCGTACGGTATGCTTGAGCAGAACTGATGTGGTGACGGTTCCGACACCACCCGGAACAGGCGTTGCTTTTGACGCCGTGCCCGAAATCGACTCATATTTTACATCACCGCACAACTTTCCGTCAACAACATTTATTCCGACGTCAAATACTATAGCGCCTTCAGAGATATACGAGTCATCTATCATGCCGGCCACACCTGCACATGCAACTATTATATCGGCCTGTCTGCATTCATTCTTTAGGTCTTTTGTCTTTGTATGGCAGATCGTTACCGTAGCGTTTCTCTTAAGAAGCATCATGGCCATGGGTTTTCCCACTACCATACTCCTGCCGACAACGACAACCTTTTTGCCAGTAAGATCTATCCCGTAAAAATCCATCATCTCTATGACAGCTGACGGAGTACAGGGCTCATGTCCAAGACCGGACTGTGTAAATGTATGCGCTATGTTTGTAAGGCACATACAGTCGACATCCTTTCTAGGATCGACCAGTTCTACGATCTTCTTCTCGTCAAGATGCTTGGGAAGAGGTCTGAAAAGCAGGATGCCGTGAATATTTTCATCCCTGTTGCACTCTAATAGTAAATCGATTAACTCCTCTTCGTCAACCCCCTGCGGCAAAACCTTGCTCACAACTTTGGCATTTACCGATCCAAAGCGCTTCATAAGGCCGCGTTCATAGGAAAGATCATCTTCTCTCTCCCCGACACGTATTACAGCCAGTGTCGGCACGATACCTTTTTTCGCAAGCGCTTCCATCCGTCCCGTAACATCCTCGGCGATATGCTTGACTACGGGCATTCCTCTCATCTCTTCCATATATTCAGATCACCTTTTTAAGAACTAATTACGATTATAGCAAATATTTTTTTGATGTAAATCGCATTATTCTGCATTTTATTGTCTAAATTCAATTAGCGACAACAATATTTTGCGGTCAGGCTAGCTTATTAGCATGCTCTCTATATCGGCATAAACCTTCTGCATCCTTTTTGAACCGTCAGAAACGATCTCTTTAACATATGCGTTCATCTTTTGGGCCGTATCTTTGTTTTTCATCGACCTGGTATTTATATAGACATTTAATACGCATCCCTTCATTGCTGCTTCAAGACAGGCTGCGGCAACAGCCACATCGCTTATAGCAAGCCTTGAGCCCATGACTGCAAGATCCTCTATAACGGGTACCAGAGAATATATATCCTCGAGTATCTCCTTAGGTGCGGTAGCTGCATCAAAGAGAGCCTTTTCCATTATATCCTCGTATCCTTCAGTGGATTTATCCAGAGAATATGCCTTTGCAAGAGGCGCAAATGCCTTCGCATCCTTTTCTATATCAGCCTGCAGCAGTTCATTCTTTTCTTTAAGTAACACCAGATATTCATCTATCTTATCCTGGTACTGTGCATATTTCTTTTTTCCCGTTGTCAGGTTCGATACCATGCTGCATAAAGAGCAGCTGACTGCAGCCACGAGTGCGCTGGCTCCGCCTCCTCCGGGCGTCGGTTCCTTTGATGATAATGCATCCAAAAAGTCTTTCATGCTAAATCTCCCTTTAATTTATTACATCATGTAATCGAATAATGATATCTGATTCGTTTCGGGTATATCACCGAGTATCCCAAGCTCAGAGAGCTTGTCTGCTATCGTGGACGATGCCTTGCTGCGCTGTCTGAAGTCTTCCTTTGAAAGGAAAGGATCGCCCTTGGCTGCTTCAACGATACCTATCGCAACGGATTCGCCAAGACCTGCTATGGATGTAAGGCTTGCCATGATCTTTCCGTCTATTACCTGGAAATGGGTAGGCTTTACGAGCTTAAGATCGATCGGCATGAACTCAAAGCCTCTCGCATACATCTCCTGCACGCTCTTAAGTGCCGTCTCCGTATCCTTTTCGGTAGCGCTCTGCTTGCCCTTTCCTTCCTCCTTGGCATTCTTTATATCCTTAAGCGCCTTGTCTACCTTTTCTCTGCCAAAGCACATCGTCTCGTAGTCAAAGCCCTTTGCTCTTATAGTGAAGTATGCCGTGTAGTACTCGAGCGGATAATATATCTTGCAGTATGCTATCCTCCATGCCATCATGACATAGGCAGCCGCATGGGCCTTGGGGAACATGTACTCGATCCTCTCGCAGGACCAGATGTACCAGTCGGGAACGTTATGCTCCTTCATCTCCTTCTTCCATTCCTCCCAGCCTGCGCTCTTTTTCTTTGCGACCTTTCCCTTTCTGACATCCTCCATGATCTTGAATGCATGCGAGCTCTCGACTCCCATCTCTATAAGATAGGTCATGATATCATCTCTTGTACAGATCGCTGTCGATATGGTCGCCGTGCCTTCCTTGATGAGGACTTCGGCATTTCCCTGCCATACGTTTGTTCCGTGAGAGAGTCCCGATATCCTTACAAGATCGGAAAATGCCTTGGGTCCGGCATCTATGAGCATCTGCATGGCAAACTGCGTGCCAAACTCGGGTATTCCGAGACACCCCAGCGGTGTTCCGCCCATATCATCGGGTGTTATACCTAGCGCCTCGGTATTCTGAAACAGGCTCATTACCTTCGGATCGTCAAGAGGTATAGTCCTTGGATCCATCCCGATAAGATCCTGAAGCATCCTTATCATGGTAGGATCATCGTGTCCGAGTATATCGAGTTTTAAGAGGTTATGGTCTATTGAGTGATAGTCAAAGTGCGTGGTTATGATGTCACTTGTCATATCATTTGCCGGATGCTGTATCGGAGTGAACGAGTAGATGTTCTCTCCCTTTGGCAGAACTACTATTCCTCCGGGGTGCTGACCTGTGCTTCGTCTAACTCCCATGCAGCCCTGTACTATCCTGTTTATCTCAGCGCTTCGCTTGCTTATCGATCTTTCTTCATAATATTTCTTGATGAAGCCGTAGGCAGTCTTGTCTGCAAGTGCGGCTATGGTACCTGCCTTGAATGTCTGTCCCTTTCCGAAAATGACTTCCGTATATCTGTGAGCGTTTGACTGATATTCTCCGGAGAAGTTTAGATCGATATCCGGCTCCTTGTCTCCCTTGAATCCAAGGAAGGTCTCAAAAGGTATGTCAAAGCCGTCCTTTATGAGCTTTTCACCGCATACCGGGCAGTCTCTGTCAGGCATGTCGACTCCCGCTCTTCCGGCATAGGCCTTTACCTCGGGAGAATCAAAGTCTGTGAAATGACATTTTTTACAGTAGTAGTGAGGACTGAGCGGATTAACTTCCGTGATCCCCGACATAGTTGCGACAAACGAGGATCCTACAGAACCTCTAGAGCCTACCAGATATCCGTCCTCGTTTGATTTCCATACGAGCTTCTGGGCGATTATATACATAACGGAATAACCGTTGCTTATTATCGAGTTAAGCTCTTTTTCAAGTCTGTTCTCTACTATCTCTGGAAGCGGGTCTCCGTACATCTCATGAGCTTTTGTATAACATATGTCTCTTAATGTCTTGTCACTGTTTTCGATAACGGGAGGACATTTGTCGGGACGTACAGGACTCATTGTCTCGCACATGTCGGCTATCTTGACGGTATTTGTTATAACGACTTCTGTTGCCTTGTCGCTTCCAAGATATGAAAACTCCTCCAACATCTCTTCTGTGGTCCTAAGATACAGAGGCGCCTGATCATCTGCATCGTCAAATCCCTGTCCGGCCATTATTATCCTTCTGTATATCTCATCCTCAGGATTTAAGAAGTGAACATCGCACGTTGCGACAACTGGCTTGTTAAACCTCTCTCCCAGCTCTACGATCTTTCTGTTTATATTCTGAAGATCCTCTATTGAATTAACGGCTTCGATCTTTTCGGATGCGATCATGAACATATCGTTTCCGATGGGCTGGATCTCTAAATAGTCATAAAAGCTGACGATATCAGCGATCTCGGATTCCGGTCTGTCGTCAAGGATCGCCTGATACAGCTCTCCCGCTTCACATGCGCTTCCCATTATCAGGCCTTCCCTGTATTCATTGATAAGGCTCTTCGGTATTATAGGCTTTCCTCTGAATACGAACTTAAGGTGCGACTTTGAAACGAGAGTATAAAGATTTACCCTTCCCGTATTGTTCTTTGCTAAAATTATTGCATGGTAGGAATGAGTCTTTTTGACTCTCCTTACAAGTGCAGCCTCCTCGTCGTCATCGCTCTCAAGGTTGTTAAGATCATCGAGTATTTGGGCACCCTTGGATCTTGCCATGTCCATAAGCTTTATAAAGCATTCGGCAGTGGCCTCTGCATCGTTTACGGCCCTGTGATGACCTTCAAGAGATACCCCCAGGTCATTGCAGACAACATCGAGCTTGTATTTGGGAAGATGAGGCAAAAGGTCTCTTGCAAGTTCCACGGTATCAACAAACGTATCATCAAATACGATGTTCTGACGCGATGCGAATTCAAAAATGAATGATGTATCGAATCTCGCATTGTGGGCAACAAGAATCGAGTCATCCACAAAATCTCTAAACCGCGGAAGTACATCCTCGATAACAGGAGCATCCTTTACCATGTCGTCAGTTATATTTGTCAGTTTTACTATGTTATAGGGAATGGGCTCCCTGGGATTTACAAATGTTGAGAATCTGTCAACTATCTGACCGTTTTTAACCTTTACGGCTCCGATCTCCGTTATGTTATTCCTTACAGGAGAAAATCCGGTAGTCTCGATATCAAATACCACAAAGGAACTGTCAAGCGGCTGAGACTTTGAATTCGTAACAACCTTTGCCAGATCGTCTATTATGTATGCCTCAACTCCGTAGATGACCTTGAAGAAATCATTGCAGTCGGGATGCTCGTCTCCCGCCTCTTTTCTCTTGTCAGCCTCTTTTTTCCACAGATCCTCCCATGTATGATTGGCTGCGGGGAATGCCTGCACCACTCCGTGGTCGGTTATGGCGATAGCGGGATGTCCCCATGCGTATGCTGTCTTTACTATGTCTGATACCTCGCTGACACCGTCCATGTCGCTCATCTTTGTATGGCAGTGAAGCTCGACTCTCTTCTTGACGCTGTAGTCCATGCGCTTGTTTCTGAAGTCCTTTATGGACATGATGCCGCTTACATTGCCCATGTTCACTTCTCTTGTGAACGTATCAAAGCTGACCATTCCCTTGATCTTTACAAACGCGCCCTTCTTTATAGAATTTCTAACCTCGTCAAGCTGATCGTTTCTCACAAATATCTTTACGGATATGGAATCCGTAAAGTCAGTGACATCAAACATATATATGGTCTTTTCGTTCCTGATCGGCTTTTCCTCTACAGTCATTATCTGGCCGCGGATTATTACCTCGTCGTTATCTCCGAGCACTTCGTTAAGCGATATATGCTCGCCTTCGAAATCCCTTCCGTATAAGACATCGGGATTGTCGGATCTCTTTAAAGGCTTGCGATAGTCCTTCTCGCTTGCAGCCTTTTCATCCTTCTTATCCTTCTTCTGATTCTTCTCATCGGGTACAGGCTGTGCAACAGGCTCGTCTCTATTCTGTGATAGGTTATTGTCGATCTCATTTACTGCCTCATCTATCTTGGCGGTATAATCGGTCTCATACCCGGCTCTGTAGGCGATCATCGCTACTTCGCGCTCGAGCATTATGTCTTTTTCCTTTGCCCTCTCGCTCAGGTTTTCTTCTTCGTAATTAAATGTAAAATTAACAAATATACCGCATCGTTCGTCAAATATACGCTCAAGTAAAGCGGAAAGCTCCTTCTCGGAGTCCCTTGCAAGCGTAGAATCAGGAAGAGTTATCACAATGTTCTCATCATCTCTAAACTCGATCTTTGACTTCTTGTACAAAGGATATAAAACAGGATAGGATTCCTTGAGCTCAAGCAGGATGCTGTCATTGTAGGTATCGATGAGTGTCTTTGCATTATAGCTGTCAGAGAGCTCAAACTCTTCGATTATCCTTACCTCGCAGGACTTGTCCTTCATCAGCTGCTTTTCTATGAGTCTCTCCATCTTAAGCACATCCTTTTTCTCTATAAGATGGTCAGAGAGTATATATATCCTTAGGATCGTCTTGTTTCTGTTGACCGTCACCTTCTTGACATCGACTTCAGCAAACAGAAGATGCAATCCTTCATCCACGGACAGTGTATTAAATACTTCAAAAAACTGCTTTGTTTCCATTTATCATTCTTTCCAGTTAAGTAATTCTTCTCTCAGTGTATCAAGTAATTTATCTTCCGGCACCTTCTTGACTATCTGCCCCTTCTTTATCAAAAGTCCCTCGCCGTTTCCGCCGGCTATCCCTATATCAGCTTCCTTGGCTTCTCCCGGGCCGTTTACCGCGCATCCCATGACAGCGACCTTTATATCAAGATCTATCCCGCTTACCATGGTCTCAACCCTGTTTGCAAGGCTTATCATATCGATCTTTGTCCTTCCGCATGTAGGACAGCTCACTACCTCTATGCCGCCTTTTCTCAGTCCGAGAGTTCTTAAGATGAGCTTTGCGCTCTTTATCTCTTCAACAGGATCCCCCGTAAGGGATACTCTTATCGTATCTCCGATGCCCTCGCTAAGAATAAGTCCAAGTCCTATGGCTGACTTAATATTTCCGCTCGTTACAGTGCCTGCCTCCGTGATCCCTACATGGAGCGGATAATATGTCTTTGGAGATATGAGCTTATGAGCTTCTACGCACATCATCACATCCGATGACTTGATGCTTATAACGATGTTGTCATAGTCGCATTCTTCTATCATTTTTACCTTGTCGAGTGCACTCTCCACTATTCCCTGAGCTGTCACTCCACCGTACTTTGCTACCAGTTCCTTTTCAAGCGAGCCGCTGTTGACGCCGACTCTTATCGGTATATTTCTCTCCTTGGCAGCTCTTACCACCGCTTCTAGCTTATCCCTGCCACCTATGTTTCCTGGATTTATCCTGATCTTGTCAGCTCCGTTCTCTATAGCGGCTATAGCCATCTTGTAGTCAAAATGAATGTCTGCAACAAGCGGGATATGTATCTGCTTTTTTATCCTTGAGATGCTTAATGCCGCTTCCTCATTCGGAACGGTGCATCTGATTATCTCGCAGCCTGCCTCTTCAAGTCTGAGTATCTGATCAACACATCTTTGTGTATCCTCGGTCGGGACATTTGTCATGGACTGTATGAGGATCGGATTGCCTCCACCGATCACTTTATCCCCGATATGAATAACTTTTGTTTTTGATCTGTCCATTGAGATTACCTTTCTATATATATATAAACTTATTGGTTATATAAAAGCCGTCCATAACATAATAAATCCTTGCAAAGGTCATTGCAAATGATTTAGGATAGGCAAACGCAAGTTATGATAATCTTGACCGAAAAATATGCTCTTCATCCGGTCAGCATCTGTTTCGTTTTGCTGCACTCCTATTTTTGACCGATCCGATCATTTTCTCAAAACCTCTTATTTATGACACATATGTCGCATCTTTCATGAGCTGAAATCACTGGTAAATACAGCATCTTGCGACATTTATGTTATTATTTGCTTTCTATTATTTTGCCCCAAATATCGTCGACCGATATAGTCAATTTTTTGAAGATTTTCGGTCAGTTTTCTGCCTTCAAAAATCATAGTTATGAGAAAAATTTTAACTGTTTCGGTCATATTTATGAAGATTTTTGACCCGATTTATCAAATCATCATTTAGCAGACTGGCTGGTCTTTTTAAATATCATGTGCTAGCTTCAAAAACCTTAACGGTCAAAAAGAGCTGCAGGCGACTTGTCGCTTACAGCTCTTTAACTTATCAGTGTTATTTAATTATTTCAGAGAATTTACAGATCAAGCTGAAGAACTATCTCTTCGTCATTCATCTCTCCCGTTTCATAAAAGCCTGCCCTTTTATAAAGATTCAGAGCTTTTATATTATCCTCCTTGGTCGACAGGCGTATGTTGTTTGCTCCGTTATCCTTAAAATATCTTATTATCGTCCTTAGCGCTTCACTTCCGATACCTTTGCCCTGATGATCTGTATCTATCATAAATCGCCACAGCCAGTATCTGTCAAAAGGATCTTCATACTCTTCATCAAAGGCAAACATCGCAAATCCTACCATTTTTCCCTCATGATATATGGCAAAAGGTCTTGCTACATCTGCGTTGTTTTCAGCGTCTTTTAAGGAATCCTCATTCGATGCTATATATTTCATCTGATCCTTGGAAACTTTAAGTTCAAAGCACTGTTTCAGATTGTCCCTGGTCAATTCTCTGAGTCCTGTTTTACTATTTCCTTGGATCATCTTTTATTCTTCTTTTTATCAATATAGAGCTTTTCATCAGCCCTCTTTAAGCAGGCTTCAGCCGTATCATCACTGTTTTGCAGGAAATCATACCCTACGCTCGCTTCGATCCTATAATGAAGATTCGCGCTCTTTTCTTTAAGAATATCTCGAAAGAATGCTATGATAGTATCAATTTCCTGATCATCCTTTACATTCCTTGCGATCATGGTAAACTCATCACCGCCGTATCGGCCGATGAATACCGGGACTCCGGCCTTTTCTGCCGTACGCCTTAAAGCTTCCGCCACTGAGGAAAGCGCTCTGTCGCCTTCAGTATGTCCGTATCTGTCATTTATTTCCTTGAATCTGTCTATGTCGATCATGCAGACACAGCATTTATCGTTTTCATTGTACTGTATCCTCTCCATGAACCTGTTTATCTGCCCTCTGTTGTTAAGCTTTGTCAGTGCATCAACAGATATCTGCATCTGTAATGACTTGATATAGAAATATAACATCATTAACGTACATCCGAAGCAGAAAAGAGGTGCATTCAAAGAAAAGGTCTGCAGCATGCCGAATATGACTATGGAAAGCGGATAGATCGCTATAAGCTTATAAAGCCTTTTATCTTCCTTTACATCAGTCTTTTTTGAGTTTTTAAATGAGATCAAAGAAGAAGAAAATACATACAGAGAAGGTACTGATACCATTAACGGATAGTACATGTCATTAAGCATGCCATCCTTGTCTATCCAGTATAAAGGATTTATAGCATATGCGATCACCATAACAAGTACAGAGATTATTGCCGGCATGAGGATGATCCTGCCGTATCTTCTCTTTTTATTGAGCAACATCCCTTCAGATGCAGCCATGTACATGAACCAGCAAAATCCTATAAGATCAATAAATACGTAATTTACGAAATTAAAAAGAACAGAGAAAAAACGTATACGCGGAAGCATGCCGCCTTTCACGGCAGCCCAGCCTATATCAGAAAGAAAGTATATAATATGTACCATTCCTGTCCTGAAAAACCATATCTCTCTTTCCGTCCTTGTTCCGTAGCTTTTATTCTGAAAGATGAGTATGACAAAAATGGCTACACAGACCAGATTTGCCTCCGTATAAAAGGCAAAATAGTCCAGATTCATTCCTTATCCCTCAATGCAAAAAACGCACGACCGGCAGTCAGCCAATCTGTGACAATTTATCCACACTCTTTTATTATAATATAACCGCTACGTTCTGTCATTTTAAAATATCAGCATGTTGCAAATGCCTGCTTTGATCAGATGTCGTCTGTAAACCATTTATCGTTTTCACCAAAGCCGTATTTAACCTCATCTATCTTCCATATACTTATTGCGCAAAGATCCTGTTTATCCAATCTATCCTTCTATCCATGCAGTTTTTAACAAGTATGCTGTTAAATACCGATTCATACCCGTGACAGGCCCTCTCAACCTCATACAGCTGTACGTTAACATCCGCTGCCATAAGTCTTTTGGCAAATTCTACTCCTTCATCATGCAGGCAGTCAAACTCTGCAACTTCAATGAATGTTGGCGGAAAATAATCAAGTTTATCAATTTCCGATATCGAAGCATACCTGTTTTTATCTTCATCTGTATTCTCAAGATACATATCCCAGAACATCTTGGAACAGCGGCTGTCCCATATAGGTGTATCCGTAAATCTTTGCATCGATCCTGTAACCATTCTCTTATCTAGTACAGGATATATTAACATCGCACCCTTTGGAAGGGATCTGTCTCTGTCTTTTTGCATAACAATAAGAGCTGCAGCAATGTTGCCGCCTGCACTGTCTCCTGTTACGATGGTCCTGTCTTTATCGATATCAAGTCTGTCAGCATTCTCTGTCATCCAAAGATAAGTGTTATAGCAATCCTCTATCGCGACCGGATACCTGTACTTTGGCATAAGTCTGTAATCCGGCATTACAACCTTGCAGTTTGCGCATGCTGCATACCGCTTGGCGATATGATAGTGAGCACTTGATGCGCTCATCAAGAAACCGCCTCCATGAAAGAACATTATACAGGGAAGCTTTTCGCTGTATTCCTTAGGTTCTATTACAAGAGTTGAAATTATCCTGCCGTCGTAACCTTCTGTTTTATACTCCTTCACATTAACACTGTCATCAGATCTGCATTTTTGCATCCTGTATGCGGCATTTAGCATAGGATACAGACGCCCCACCACCGAACCGCTGTATGCTGAAATGCTTTTAAGTTCATTGTCGATATCGTATTTCATGTATAACATCCTTTCAGGGATCTAACGACCAAAAAAATGAATCATCCTCATTTACATATCTGTATCCTTAAGAAATGCATATATGTCTTTAATCAGTCTGTCAGCTTTAGGATCCTCAAACCCAGGCATCTGCATGATAAAAACTCCCGACCAGTTATCATACGAAACAAAAACACTATACTCCTGCATTGCTTTTTTAAATCTCGGTTTAAGTTTCTCTTCGACTCTTTTGATATCATCTGTATCAAGGTCTGAGTTTTCGCAGGAAAGACTTCCGTTTGCTATCCTTATAAGTTCCCAGCCGTTTGCACTTTTAGACATCAATTTCGGTTTCACTTTTTTAAACACTTTAAACATATATCACTCTGACTCTTTACCTTTTTCTTCACGCCTTTTGCGACGTTTATCACGGTTGTTCTTTTCTGATTCAAAGATCTCTACGGCTGCATCGGTAAGTTCATCTGACCAGACTCTTTCGCTCTTTTTAACATCTGCCCATGGACAGAGCGATTCATAATCATGGTCAAGTATTACAGTATAAGGCGGTCCGCAGCGATCGTTCACATCCATATACAGATGCCGCCCTCTATGTATCAGTTGATATGAATCCATATCGCTCATATCATCTTTTAGCGCATCATAGATCTCTTTGGTGATCTCATAAAGATCTAATTGTCCGCATCCGCTTCGTTTTGCGGTATAAAGATCTCTTTGCTCATCATAGCAGGCCTTCCAGCCAAGCCCTTGCTTAAATTCCATAGCACCCCTCTTATCAGTCCTTTTTGCTTATCCTGTCTAAAAAAATACGCCTGTTGTTTACAGCCCTGTCATCTGCAAACACAAATTCGGTCTCATTCATCAGTCTAATAAACCCTTCAGGCGAATCGATAGATTCAAAGAAATCCATACACGCATCCAAACAGCCTATGATCTGGCCAAACTTTTGAATGTCTATATCGTAAACATCAAAGTTCATGTTTTTTATTCCCAGATACAGCAAGCCTTTATTCTCCATGCCGTCAGTGTCATTGCTGTAGGCTGATGGTACGATCTCAAAATTCACATATCTTCCTGCCGTATTTGAACGAGAGGAAAAAAAGCACATTTCTGCATTTAAGAATCTTCCCGTCCATTTGATCTTTCTCTTGTATGTCTTTATTTTAGTCTGATCCTTGTAATAACGGCTGATTTCATAACAGACAGCCTCAAATATATCCGTGGGACTGGTGTATTCTGATATATGTAAAAGTATGCTGTTCTCATCAAATTTCCATTCAATGTTCTTTTTTTCATAGTTTATATTTATGTATGACATAGATACCTCTTATTGTTTTTAAATTTATTCATGCTCAAAATGACCACGGAATATATGCCGCTATCACGGCAAGTATCACAGCAGGCAGCATATTAGCGACACGGATGATCTTGCCCCATACAAGGTTTATACCGACGCAGAATATCAGTATTGCTCCGATAAGAGAAAGATATGCTATTGCAGTATCTGTCATTATCGGAGAAACGACTTTCGCAAGAATCGTTATAAGACCTTCAAACACAAAGACAGGTATTGCCGAAAATATGCATCCCTTTCCAAGTGAAGATGTCATTACCGCGATTATTATAAAATCCAGTACAGCTTTTACAGCAAGAGTTGAATAATCTCCCCCTATGCCGTCCTGTATCGCGCCTACGATAGCCATGGCACCGACACATACCGTCAAGGAGGCTGTGACAAATGCGTTTACAAACTGCTTGTCGGAGCCATTTCCGCTCTTTTCTCTTAGCCACTGCCCCAATCTTTCAAATCCGTTTTCGATACCTATGAGTTCACCGATTATCGTACCGATCGCCAGACACAGTACGACAAGCATTGATCTTCCGCTTGCAAGCGTATCTCCATTTATGCTCAGCATATGCTGCATTGCGCCGGCTATCGCGATAAACATAACGCTTATTCCGCATGCCATATTTACGGATGAGCGCTGTTCCTTATTAAAAAGCTTTCCTATAAAGCTGCCTGTTATTCCTCCCAGCACAATAGCGATCGTATTGATTATTGTTCCCAGTCCTATCATGTATCTCACCTTCTATTTTATAGATAATAGTCATTTGTTTGTTGCCTTTATCGCCCCGAGACTGTGGATCCTTACTACTCGGTTTGTATCATTATCGGCCAGTTGTTTAAGATCATCAATAAAAGGTATCACAAACTCAGGTCTTCGTTTTCCGAGTACCCTAAAGATCTCCGGAGCTTCCATCCTGACCTTGTCATTCTCATCATGCAAAAGCTTCTCAAATACATTCATATGATCCTTATATATATCAGGAGTGTTTGTAGCTATATTTTCACTCGCCCAGATAAAGCTTAATCTCACTTTGGGTTCATCATCACAGGCATACTTAAAAAGCTTTTCTATGTAAGGCTCTACCAGTAAAAAATCTCCTCTTCCTATCCTGCCCAGGGCATTTAATGCCCGCTCTCTTAAAAGGCTGTCTTCGCTGTCAAGAAAAGGAGCGATCTTTAAAACTGCATCTTTTACAAGATCTGGATGCAAAAGCCCCATCTCGCCAAGAAGCCACAGAGATTTTGCCTTGATCTTTACTGACTCATGATCTAGATATGATGTGACTTTCGGTATGCTTTCTTCCCATTTGCTCTTGTCTTTTGTCAAAGCTGACAGGTATGTGTAGATCTCATTCTCGTTCATTTTCATCCCCTCTCTGTTCCCTGATTAATAGTATCATACTATGAAAAAAATCGCTTCCCGAAAAGGGAAGCAATTTCCTAGAAAAATCTCATAATGTCATTGAACATGACAAATATCATCAGAGCAAATAAAAGCACGAATCCTGCAAGCTGTACTATGCCTTCCTTTTCCACCGGCACAGGTTTTCCTCTTATCGCTTCGATCAGAAGAAATACCAGTCTGCCGCCGTCGAGAGCAGGTATCGGAAGAAGGTTCATAACACCTAGGTTGATGCTTAGAAGCATCGCTATGTTGAACATGTTAAGGAGTGTCGTCAAAAAACCATAGGGCTTTGATACCTCTTCAACATCCCCTATGATCTTTGCCATTCCTATCGGTCCTGCAAGATCATCCTTGCTGCCGTTTCCGCTGATGAGCATCCCGAGACACTTGACCGTCGCGACAAGTCCGTATCTGACCTCGTATAGCGAGTATTTGAATACCGAGGCATTCCTGCAGTCCACATACTCCATGTAATCGGTAAGCCCCATCAGATATCTTCCCTCTTCCTCATAGTACTTGGGGACAATTACTGTGGTATGTTCTTCACCGTTTCTTAAATATGTGACTTCTACGGGCTTTCCGTTCTTGTTGATCACCATGTCAACATAGATCTCTCTGCCCACATGAATGGTGTTTCCGTTTATCTTTATTATCTCGTCTCCGGGCATAAGCCCCGCTTCCTGCGCCGGATACCCGTCCATCAGTTCCTTTACAACGGGCTTGTCTGAACCGTATGCCCATACAATAACAAGTGCTATCAAATAAGCAAGGATAAAGTTGAACATCGGTCCTGCGAGCACTGATGATATCCTCGACCATACAGGTGCATCTCTGAACTTGTATGTCTTCCTTTTGGGAAGCTCATCACTTTCGCCTGTTAAGATCTCCTCCTCATCTTCACCGTTTTGCGGCTTTACCTGATCGAGAAGGTCTTCTTCACTCATGCCTCCGAATATGCAGGCGCCTCCAAGAGGCAGCCATCTTAATACGTAATAGGTTCCGTTTCTGTGAAAGCCGAAGATCTTAGGTCCCATTCCTATGGAGAATTCGTCAACCTGTATGCCCGCTCTTTTTGCGATTATCATATGGCCGAATTCATGAGATACGACTATTATACAGAAAACAAAAATGAACCAAATGATAGTAGTCACTGACATGTTAATTACCCCATCTTGAAGCTATAAACTCGTAGCAGTCGGCTTCGGCATCAAGTATCTGCTCAACGCTCGGAGATTCGATCGCAGTATGTCTGTCCATAGACTGTTCTATTATGTCATATATATCAAGGAAGTGTATCCTGTCATTTAAGAAAAGCGCTACAGCCTTTTCGTTTGCGGCATTTAATACCGTAGGCATGCTTCCTCCCTCTTTTATTGCCCTGTAGGCCAACTTCAGTCCGAGGAATGTATCCATATCGGGTTCTTCAAATATGATCTGTCCAAGTTTTAAAAGATCGACTCTCTCTTCGTCCATCTCTCTTCTGTCAGGATAGAACAGAGCATACTGGATCGGGAGCTTCATATCGGGAGTGCCAAGCTGAGCTATTATTCCTCCGTCGACATACTGTACAGCGGAATGGATGATGCTCTGGGGCTGGATCACTACCTGGATCTTATCAGGCTCAACGCCAAAGAGCCATTTGGCTTCGATGACTTCAAGTCCCTTGTTTACCAGTGTTGAAGAATCTATGGTTATCTTTCTGCCCATTGTCCAGTTTGGATGCTTAAGGGCCTCTCTCCACGTTATGTTAACCAGTTCGTCACGCTTTCTTCCCCTGAAAGGTCCGCCTGAAGCTGTGAGCAGTATCTTTTCTACGCGTTCCTTAGGAAATCCCTGAAGTGACTGGAAGATCGCGCTGTGCTCACTGTCAACGGGAAGTATCTTTACATTCTTTTTTGCTGCAAGATCCATTATGATATGTCCTGCGCATACAAGAGTCTCCTTGTTTGCAAGAGCTATGTCCTTGCCAGCATTTATGGCTGCTATCGTCGGCCTTATCCCTATCATTCCGACAACTGCAGTTACCACCATATCGACATTTTCATCTTCACAAAGCTCTATGAGTCCGTCCATGCCCTCAAGAACGACGGTATCCGTATCCTTGATCTTCTCTCTTAGAATGTGCGCACTCTCACTGTCATACATGCACACCTTCTTGGGTGAGAACTCACGTATCTGCGCTTCCATCCTGTCAACGCTGCTTGCAGCCGAAAGCGAGATGACCTCAAGATCCTTGTTGTAATGTCTTACTATATCGAGTGTCTGAGTACCGATGGAACCGGTAGATCCCAGTATGCATATCCTCTTCATCTTTAAATCCTCTACATGAACAGGGTTACCAGAAAATAGATAAGGGGAGCGGTGACGATAACACTGTCGAATCTGTCCATTATGCCGCCGTGTCCCGGGATCAGCTTTCCGTAATCCTTAATATCATAATTTCTCTTGATGCCGCTTGCCACAAGATCTCCGATCTGGCTGAAGATGCTTCCGAGTGCGCCTATCACGGCACAGTTTAATAGCTGCGATGCATCAAGATCAATAACTTTCATAAGAACAAGGCCGTAGATGACACCGCAAAGAGCTGTTCCCACAATGCCGCCTATAGAGCCTTCTATCGATTTTTTTGGACTGAGTATCGGAGCAAGCTTATGCTTTCCGAACTTTACACCCACAAAGTATGCGCATGTATCGCTTATCCATGCACATATGAATACAAACCATACGAGCCAGAATCCGTTTTCCCTGCATCTTGTCAGATATATATAGGAAAACATCACGGGTGCATATATCACTGAAAAGAATGCGCCCATGAAAAGTCCTGCCTTGTAGCGCGGAAATGTGAATACATATGCAGCCGCCATCAAAAGCAGCGACAGTATCATCCAGACCGTAAAGAATCTTTCCGATATCTGCATATAGACAAGGACATAATAGACAGCGATCGATATATATCCGATAAGTTCCAGTATGCCTGGCCTTATGCCGTTGCCGTGCAGTCCGATAGCTTTTGACAGTTCATAATATGCTATAAAGGATATGGCAAGAAGAATTCCTGCTAAAAACGCGGAGCCAAAAAATATGCTCGCAAATGTTATCAAAAACAGGATCACTCCGCTGATGACACGTGTTTTCAAATCATTTACCTCGTGTTAATTAAATCATAAATTAATATATTTAAGCCTTTGCTGACAGTCCGCCGTACTTTCTGTCTCTGCTATTGTATGCTTCTATGGCCTTTTCAAGCTCCTTCTTGTCAAAATCGGGCCATGGCTTGTCACAGAAATAGAATTCGGAGTAGGCAAGCTGCCAGAGCAAGAAGTTTGATATTCTCTGCTCTCCGCAGGTCCTTATCAGAAGGTCGGGATCTGGGTAATCACCCGTATCGAGTGCATTTGAGAGCATATCTATATCTATATCGTCAGCTTTAAGCTTTCCTTCTTCCACCTCTTTGCACAACTTCTTTGCTGCTCTTGTTATCTCGTCCCTGCCGCCGTAGTTGATGGCGATGGTAAAGTGAAGTCCGGTATTGTTCTTTGTAGCATCTTCAAGGTCTGCTATCTTTTCCTGTATATCCTCATCAAGCCCTGTCTTGTCGCCTATTACGCGCACTTTCATGTTGTTCTTGTTGGCTCTCTTCTTGCAGTTGACCATGTAATTTCTAAGAAGCTTCATGAGAGCGTCGACTTCTTCCTTGGGTCTTGACCAGTTCTCGGTAGAAAAGGCATAGACGGTAAAGTAGTTGATCCCCATGTTGTAGGTGATCTCGCACATATCCTCTACTACCTTTGCTCCCTGAACGTGTCCTGCCGTGCGCGGAAGGCCCTTTGCCTTTGCCCAGCGGCCGTTTCCGTCAAGTATGATGGCCACATGATTGGGTATATTCATATCTTCTCCTGATCCTTAGATGTTAAAACTAGAAAAAAGGGACACTCAAGTGTCCCTTTATCATATCACACTTTCATTATCTCTTTTGACTTATCATCTACAGCCGTATCTATGTCCTTGATGAATTTGTCTGTCATCTTCTGAAGCTGTTCCTCGAGGTCCTTGATCTCGTCCTCGCTGACATCTTCCTTTGCGAGCTTTTTAAAAGCCTCATTGCCGTCTCTTCTGATATTTCTTACAGCAACCTTTGCATCCTCGCCTTTTTTTCTTATCTCCTTGGCAAGTTCCTTACGTCTGTCCTCTGTAAGCTCGGGGAATACCAGTCTTATAACCGCTCCGTCGTTTGAAGGAGTGATCCCGACATCGGATGCAAGTATTGCCTTTTCTATCTCTTTGATCAGTGACTTCTCCCAGGGAGCGATCTGTATCATTCTTGCTTCCGGAACAGATATATTTCCAACCTGCTGGATTGGAGTCGGTGTTCCGTAATAATTTACCTTTATCTTATCCAGAACATGCGGATTGGCTCTTCCTGCCCTTATAGTCTGATAATCTGCCAAAAGATAGTCGTATGCCTTCTGCATCTTTTCGTTGTAAACTTCGATTCTTGAATCCATTGATAACCTCCACTTTAGTAGTTTTTTATACCGTAACCTTGGTTCCGTTAAAGTTTCCCCTGATGGTATTTACAATGCTGTTTTCATCATTGAGGTTGAATACCCACATCTCTTTCTTGTTGTCTCTTGCCATGATCGATGCCGTCATGTCGACAACCTGAAGATTTCTTGCTATTACCTCATCTATTGATATCTCGTCAAATCTCTTTGCATCAGGATTTGTCTTGGGATCCGAGTCATATACTCCGTCAACCGCCTTTGCGAGCAGTATGACATCGGCTTCTACCTCTATCGCTCTTAAGACAACTCCTGTATCCGTTGAGAAGTAGGGATGACCCGTGCCTCCCGCAAAGAAAACGACCTGTCCCTTTTCAAAATACTTGTTAGCTCTGTCCTTGCTGAAAAGCTTTGTGAAAGCTCCTATCTCAAAAGGTGTTAAGATGTTTGTCATCATTCCGACGCTTCTGAATATTTCAGATACATAGATGCAGTTCATGACAGTGGCGAGCATTCCGATCTGATCGGCTTTGGTCCTGTCGATGCTATCGCTGCTTCTTCCTCTCCAGAAGTTTCCGCCGCCTATTACTATCCCGACCTGTGTGCCTTCATCGACTATCTGCTTTACCTGAAGTGCGACTCCTCTTACAGTTTCCTCGTCAAATCCCTGCTTCTTATCTCCGGCAAGTGCTTCGCCGCTGAGCTTGAGCATTATACGCTTCATATCTATTCCCTTTCGTGAATGTTAATCTCTGAAAAATGCTGACGGGCTTACATCCGCATAGCACTGTGAACACATTCCTTCAACAGCAGCGCCGTTGTTTATCTGAACTGCCTTTGATTTGATATTTCCCATAACGATGGCGGTAGAATCAAGTATTACAGGGCCATGTACATCTATATCACCCTTTATCGCACCTGATACTACGGCGCTCGTTGCAAAGATATTCCCTCTTACTACTGCCTTTGATCCGATCTTTATGGCACCCGTGCTCATAAGATCACCGGTAACGTTGCAGTTTGCGGCGATGATGTTTGATGCTTCCGCATTTCCGTTGATCTGACCTGTTATATTAAGCTCGCCGTATACCTTTACGTTTCCGTTTACGCATCCCATTACATCTAAAGATCCGCTTGAGAGCATATCTCCGTTTATAGTCATGTTTGCAGTAACGACTGCAAGCTCATCTGTTGCCTGGTATTCATCCTTTGTCTCTTCCTCGTATGAGGGCTTCTCATACACAGGCTCCTCGATCTTGGGCATGCGTATCTCTTCGGGCTGCTCTTTTTCTTCTTCAAATGAAGCTGCTTTTGCCATTGCTGCCTTTGCAGCAAAGCTCATCTCCTCCGAAGCGGAAAATCTCTGGGCGGGAGCCTCCTCATATCTTGATTCGTTCTCCTCCGCATTGGCTGCTACCTGGTCAAGGAATGAACCCAGCGCCTCCTCGATCTGCGGTACCTCTTCATCTGCTGCTTCTTCTTCGACATGCTCTATACCCATTGACTCTTCAGCCGCAGCAAACACATCAAGTTCGCTCTCTTCCTTTAAAGGCTTGGTTTCAACTGCCTTCTCTTCACCGGCCAGTTCGCTTACCGCCAATGATAAATCTTCTTTCAGATCCTGAAAAAAACCCATCTGATCTTCCTCCGTAACAAATTTTATTCTTCTTCAAACACCGGTGACAGATGCTGTACCGGCAAAGTGTCTTCATCTATCGGCAAGATGATACAGTCGCCTCTTGCCTGTATGCCCTCGATTATACCCGGGAGCGCTTCTACCGTGGCATTCTTTTCTGCGGCATCATGCATCAGTATTATCGCAGTTTCATGTGCATCGATCCCCGAGAGCACATTCGCAGTGATCATAGCAGCATTCGGCGCAGGACTTGTAGCATCCTGGCTTGATATGTTCCAGTCAAAGTATTCAATGCCTCTTTCATGCATAAGCACGCAAAGATCGCTCATCGGCACCGAACTTACCCTGTTGCTCGAACCGCCCGGAAATCTTAAAAACTTCGCCTTGGTCTGCGTTGTTTCCTTTATATACTCGCTCAGTTTATCAATATCCGATAAGAAGCTTTCGCTTGAGCTGTATATCTGACTGTATACATGAGAATATGAATGCAGCCCTATGGTATGTCCTCTGTCAACGATCTCCTTGTACCACTCGGGATGCTTGCCTGCCTGATATCCCGTAACAAAAAACGTTGCCTTTACATCATATTCATCCAGGATATCGAGTATTCTTTGTGTATTTGAACTCGGACCGTCATCAAAAGTAAGATATACCTTCTTTTTATTCGCATCCTCATTTGATGCTTCCTTTACAGGCTCTGCAGCCTGCTCAGCCAAAAGATCCTCATTTTCAATGACCTGATCCGATCTGTCTGCGATCATCGTATCAAGCGCTTCGTCTGCCTGGGCTTTTAGCATATATGTAAGCTCAAGCTTTGAGACCTGATCTGTCAGTTCATCTACCTTTTTATCCAGCCGTCTGACATATGTAAGCGCCGTGATGCTTATTATCATCGGCGTTATGATCATTGCAAGAAACAGTGTTACAAGAAAACCTTTTATAAAATTGACACGTTTCCGTCTTGAGACGGACAAATTGTCATCACTCATAAACTAATAGCAAAACACTCCGAACCTATTATACAAATGATACACGTCTTTTGCAATAAACGAATGGTTAAATTTAGAATACCACCCGTTCTTTAATCAGAGCGGGTGGCATGATAAAATCGATATTAACTTATTACAAGACGGCCGTCATTTACATCTATGACTACCTTGTCTCCGTCCTTGGCTCTTCCCTCTAGTATGGCCTTGCCCACAAGGGTCTCGATATGCTTCTGGATGAATCTCTTTAATGGTCTTGCTCCGTATACCGGATCATATGCCTGATCGACGATAAAGTCTGTTGCCTTATCTGTCAGAGATATCTCAAGCTCTCTGTCGGCCAGTCTCCTGTTAAGATCCTTTATTATAAGCCTTACGATGTTGCTTATATTGTCCTTGGTCAGCGGCTTGAACATTATTATCTCGTCAAGTCTGTTCAAAAACTCGGGTCTAAAGCTTGCTCGTAGCTCCTCGTTTACGGCATTTGCCGCTTCTTCGGTGATATTTCCGTTCTCATCTATGCCGTCAAGAAGGTACTGGGCACCGATATTGCTGGTCATAATAAGGATAGTGTTCTTAAAATCTATCAGTCTTCCCTGAGAATCGGTTATACGACCATCGTCAAGTACCTGCAGAAGCGTGTTGAACACATCCGGATGGGCCTTTTCGACCTCATCGAATAAAACGACCGAATAAGGCTTTCTCCTTACCGCCTCTGTAAGCTGACCGCCTTCCTCGTATCCTACGTATCCGGGAGGCGCTCCGATAAGTCTGCTTACGGAGAACTTCTCCATGTATTCACTCATATCGAGTCTTATCATGTTGTTCTCATCATCAAACAGACACTCTGCAAGAGACTTTGCAAGCTCTGTCTTTCCGACACCGGTAGGGCCCATGAAAAGAAATGATCCAATAGGCTTTCCGGGATCCTTTATGCCTGCCTTGCTCCTGATTATCGCTTCCGTTACCTTTGTAACACCCTCATCCTGGCCTATCACTCTCTTATGGAGTTCTTCATCAAGGTGAAGAGTCTTGTTTCTCTCGGATTCGTTAAGCTTTGATACAGGTATGCCTGTCCAGCGCGATACTATCCTTGATATCTCTTCTTCTTCAACAGCCTTGTGTACAAGGGAAAGTTCCTTGTTCTCATTATCCTTCTTTGTCTGTTCAAGCTGTTTTTCAAGCTCGGGCAGTTTTCCGTACTGAAGCTCTGCTGCCTTTTCGAGATCTCCTTCTCTCTTTGCTATCTCAAGCTGAGTCCTTATCGCATCGAGTTCCTCACGCAGTGAGTTTTCTCTCTCTACGCTGTTTTTCTCATTCTCCCAGCGGGCATTGAGCGAATCGAGCTTTTCATGAAGATCGGCCAGTTCCGATTCAAGGGTTGCAAGTCTGTCCTTGCTTGCCTTGTCATCTTCCTTTTTAAGAGCCATGGCTTCGATCTCAAGCATATTTACCTTTCTCGAAAGCTCATCTATCTCTGTGGGTTTTGAATCCATCTCGGTCTTAACAAGGGCACAGGCTTCATCAACAAGGTCTATTGCCTTGTCGGGAAGGAATCTGTCGGATATATACCTGTCTGAAAGGACTGCTGCCGCAACGAGCGCATTGTCCCTGATCTCAACACTGTGGAATACCTGATACTTCTCCTTTAATCCTCTGAGGATCGATATCGTCTCCTCGACTGTCGGCTCATCTACCATTACAGGCTGGAAACGTCTTGCAAGAGCAGCATCCTTTTCGATATACTGTCTGTACTCGTCAAGAGTTGTGGCGCCTATGCAGTGCAGCTCTCCTCTTGCGAGCATTGGCTTTAGCATGTTTCCGGCATCCATTGCGCCGTCTGTCTTTCCGGCTCCGACTATCGTATGGAGCTCATCTATGAAAAGGATTATCTCTCCGTCGCTCTTTTTGACTTCATCCAGAACGGCTTTGAGTCTTTCCTCGAACTCTCCTCTGTACTTGGCGCCTGCAACGAGCGCTCCCATATCAAGAGAAAAGATCTTCTTGTTCTTGAGTCCGTCCGGTACATCCTCGTTTGCTATACGCTGGGCAAGTCCTTCTACGACCGCTGTCTTGCCGACACCGGGTTCGCCAATAAGAACGGGATTGTTCTTTGTCTTTCTTGAAAGTATCCTTATTGAATTTCTTATCTCGTCATCTCTTCCGATAACGGGATCCATCTTTCCGCTCTTAGCCTTTGATACGAGTTCTATGCCGTACTTTTCCAAAACGTCATAACAAGCCTCGGGATTGTCGCTGGTCACTCTCTGATTTCCTCTTACGGACTGCAGAGCCATCAAGAATCTCTCTCTTGTTATCCCGTACTCCGTAAATATGGCCTTTAATTCCTTATTGGGATATCTGATCATGGCAAGGAACAGATGCTCTACGGCAACATATTCATCGCCCATTGCCTTCATCTCATCCTCTGCCATGGTAAGAGCCTTGTTAAGGTCGGCTCCGACATATGTCTCTCCGCCCGAAACCTTCACCCTCTTTTCGACGGATTTCTCTGCCCTGTTAAGGAAATGCTCGACATTGATCTCCATCTTTTCGATAAGGCTCTTTATCAGGCTGTTGTCCAGTTCAAGAAGAGCGAGCAGAAGATGCTCCTGTTCTATCTCCTGGTTTCCGTATTTTACTGCCAGGCTCATACTGTCGTTTATGGCCTGCATTGACTGCTGTGTAAACTTATTGATATTCATAAAGCCTCACCTCCTCAGACTCCACTATATCACTCTGATCTTTTATATCAATTAACAAACATTGAAATAAGTATAAACTCTTTATTAAGGAAGAAGGTCATAGATCAGCTGAGCCTTTCTGCGATAGTCTGTCACAAGCTGCGGATGCCAGTTTATGATAAGATCCAAGTTTTCCTCAACGGCTGCTTCTTCAAGAGCCTTTGCCCTGTCAAATACCTGCTTGTCTCCCACTGTTCGAGCAGTGCTCTTTAGGGCATGCACCTTTATCTCATACGTCTTCCAGTCCTTTGACTCAATGGCTTCATCCAGTTCCTTTATCCTGGTTTCGCAGCTCTTTGCATAGTCTGACAATATCTCTTTATAAAATGCTTCGTCTTTTCCGCAAAATGCCAGTCCTTCCTTTGTGGAAACGCCGTTGTCATCAAGAGTCTTTAAGACAAAGCTCATATCCGTATCGTCTTTGTTATCATCCTGACTGGCGGGAGCAAACTCCAGTATCTCATCATCATCCGGCTCAAATTCAAGCGTATCGCTCTCAGTGTTTGCATCGTCTCTTTGTCTGTATTCGACAATAGTCTCGTCAAGATATTTAGAGAGTGTGTTCTCAAGTACCTTTACTTCAACAGGCTTTGACAGATAATCATCAAATCCGGAATTAAGATAGAAGTCTCTTGCACCGACGACTGCATTTGCGGTAAGGGCTATGACTATGCATTTCTCCCCGATCAGATTTTCCTCTCTTGCCTTTTTAAGAGTCTCTATGCCGTCCATCTTTGGCATCATATGATCAAGTAAAATGATGTCATAGGTATTTTCCTGCATCTTAATAAGAGCCTCAAATCCGCTGTCAGCCATATCAGGCTTTATGCCGTTTAGCTTTAAGAGGTTTGCGATGACCTTAAGATTCATGTCGTTGTCATCAACAACAAGAAGACGGGCTTTCGGAGCATAGAGATATGTAGTCTCATCCTTTTTCCTTGCGGCTTCTCTTGCCTTTTGCTCATAGTCTCCTATAGGCTTAAGATCGATGATGGCCTGTTCTACTTCAAACGAGAATTCGCTTCCCTTTCCGTATTCGCTCTCGACATTTAACTTTGAGCCCATCATGTCGAGCAGTCTTGTTACTATGGCCATTCCAAGACCCGTTCCCTCGATGTTTCTGTTTCTGGTCTCATCAAGTCTTGTAAATGATTCAAACAGTCTCTCTATATCTTCCTTCTTTATGCCGATACCGGTATCCTTTACCCTGACACCTAGGCTTACGGCATCATCCTTTATCTTCCTTGAGCTTATATAAAGGTCGACTCTTCCCTGTTTTGTATATTTAACGGCATTGGTAAGAAGGTTTACTATTACCTGGGTTATCCTCATGTCATCGCCAAAGAGGGCTGACGGGATATCGCTGTCTATATGAGCTTCAAACTCAAGGCCTTTATCCTCGGCTCTCTGCGAAATGGAATTAATGACATTTTCGATCATCGCAGCCGTATCATATCTGACAGGACTTATCTCCATCTTTCCTTCCTCGATCTTTGAAAAATCAAGTATGGTATTGATCAGTCCAAGAAGAGTCTTTCCGGCAGACTGTATATTTGAGGCATAGTCCTTTATCTGACTGTCCCTGCTCTCTCTTAGGATCATCTCGTTCATTCCAAGGACAGCATTGATGGGAGTCCTTATCTCATGAGACATCTGGGCAAGGAAAATGGATTTTGCCTTACCTGCATTTACAGCGGTCTCTGCGGCCTGTACAAGCTTTTCGTTTGTCTCCTCCTGCCATCCGATGAACCTGTTTATCATAACGGCAACGGTTATTATCGATACGGCAAGCATTACAAGGAAGATGAATGCCATGGCAAGAAGTGTTCCGTAAATGCTCCACCAGTTCTGTACGACTATTACGGTAAAGCCGGAAAGCGTGCTCTTTTCTGCGCAGCAGGCGACATATCTTCCGTCATAGTCACGCATCCTGAAGACGCTTCCCTTGTGGTAGACTTCGGCATACTCGGTATCTTCTATATTTACGCTGTTATCACCGCTCATCTCATATTTCTTGTCGGGATGGTTTATTATAGTTCCGTCCTGGTCGACCATGAAGGCATAGCCTTCCTCGTTGTAGCTGTCATCGAGTACGTCTATGAGCTTGTCGATGAAGCAGTCTATGGCAAATATGCCAAGGAAATCGCCTTCATTTGAATATACGATCCTTGAAAAGGTGATGCAGTATAATCCCGTCTGAGCATCAAAGTAGGGTGAAGAGATGCTGTATCCGTCTCCGGAGCGCTCCGTATCCAGATACCACTGTCTTTCCTCTACCCTGTAGTCAGGATCCGGGACCCAGCCGTTGTTCATTATGACAGGATGCTCGTTGTAGGGATTAGCCATGTAGCAGAAGCTCATCTCGCTGTAGTTCTTTGCTATGTCGTTAAGCCACTTGACTGCCGAGTCATAGTCATCCATGACGCTGGGATCTGCAACGATGACATCGGTGAACATCCTTAAGATGCTCTGCTGCTGCAGCATCCACTGGGTAAGCTCGCTGTTATATCTGTCAGCCTCCCTGTTTATCCTTGTGCCTCCCCATTTGGTGGCTGTACCAAGACACAGAATCAGACCGACGAGCAGAGCTCCTATCATGATGCCTATTATTCCGTTTCTTATAAATCTGCTGGATGTTGAGACCTTTCTTCTTTCTTTTCTCTTGTTAAGCTCGGCATCGTCAAGATCTGATCTTAGTATGCTCGAATAAGAAAAGAGGTTATCCATCTTTTCCTGAAGACGCTTTCCTGCTTCCCTTAGCTCTCTTATCTCGTCATCGGGTCCGGCTGTCTGACCCTTCAGAGATCTGTCGCTTATCTTTAGGATGTCATCAAGAGGCTTTCTTAAGTCTCCCGATAAGCTTGATATAAAGTTTTCCGTAGCAGAGAGAGTGTTCTCAGCCTTGGCCTGGTTGTTTACGCTTACCATGTAGAAGACTATTATTACCATGACCATCAAAAGATCTATGGCGCCAAGCATTATCATCTGCTTGTAGATCTCTGCATAGAACGATCCGCTCGCAACGCTTAGGATCAGCTGCCAGTCATTGTTTGTCTCGCTGCTGAATATTATCCTCTTGCTTCCCGCTATCTTTACATCAAAAGAGCGGTGCTCGTTTGAAGCCTCAACTCTCTCGAACACATCCACATACTCGGGCAGGACATCATAGATCTTCTCACCCTGGTAAACAGTTTCGGAACAGCCCACGATCGTTCCTTCCTTTGTAACTATCATCGCAAACTGCTCATTGCTGTTTCCCATCCTCTCAATGGTATCCTGTACCTTTGAAAGCGTAAAATCCATCGCGGTAACGACATCGCCGTCCGATAAGATGTTTGAGAGCGTAAAGCAGATATCACCCGTTGCCGCATCTATATATGGTTCTGAAATATATATCCTGTCCGGATTTTGCTTTGCACCCGTAAACCATACACGCTCTATGGCATGGTACTGCTTGGGCATGTCAAAATCAGGGATTATGGTCCAGTTTGAGGAAGCGGCATAGACATTGAAGCAGTTGCCGCCGCTAAGATCGTAGTAGTACTGCTTCTGCTGCTTTATATATTCCTCGACCTCGATAAGGTCAGCCTTCTCGTTCATGAGCTGTTCTATGCCCATGGAGAATCTTAAGAGGTTTCCTTCGGCGTCAGATATCGTCTCCTGAAGATCGCCCTTTATGCTGTCTATCTGGATCGTTCCTATCTTACCTGTCTGATCGGTCCCTGCATGATATATGACATTGATATTTATGGTTATTACCGCTACAAAGATGAGTGCGATTATGACAATGAAGCTCTTGCTTATCCTTCTTGTCTTGTTTCGGTCGTTTGATCTTCTGTCTTCAAGTAAAAGCATAAAGCCAAGAAAGCCTATGGCTTCAAAGAACAGTTCAACGGGGATGGAAAAGATCCCCTGTACGACTATGCCAAGGATAGCGATAGAGATAAGGGTAAGGGTCGAAGATCTGTCCATCCTTGAGAGTCTCTTCTTGTATCTAAAGAAGTATACGACACCTATAAAGATATAGATGGTCGCGATCGCATAAAGGACCCAGATAAATCTTCCCCTTGAGTATTTTAGATCTGAATCGATATAGAATAAGAGCTTTGTAAAGGGATTTATAAAGATCAGTATCTCTCCCAGGATACAGGGAAGGGCAAAGCAAACAAAAAAGCGCGGTGACTTTTCCTTTGCGACTCCCGTCATGTTTAGGATATAGAGAGTGAACATGAAAGATAAGATGTTATGGCAGATAAAATATGACTCGTTTAATGAATTCAGTATAAATGCGCTTGAAAATGTAAGGTAGTCCTCAGCCGTTACCTCAAGGACTGAGGAAAGGGCGCTTACCATGAGTGTAAAGAGCAGTATCAGATATGTGAAATGCTGATCCTGCAGCTTCTTTCTTATACCCTTTGGAAAGGGCAGGTAAAGCTCCCTCCTGTTCTTTATGCAGTCTATTACGCAAAACAGCGCTATTACAAATGCGCTTATCTCCAAGATTATCTCATTCATAACAAAACAACTCCAACATTCCCTTATGCTCTGTAGCTTTCCTTCGGTCCAAGATACGAATAAGGCAGCTGCATGCCTTCTCTTGATAAAATGATCCTGTCAAATGACACGTTCGGACTTCCCGCATGGATATATATGCAGTTCTTTCCCTTTTTCAGCGTTAGCTTATTTCTAATGCGTCTTACGTTGTCAAGCACGCCGTCACACCACTGTTCACATGTATGGCCCGCATAGAAATCCCTGTTAACGGCATTTAACGATATCTTTTCACCGTCATTTGCGGATATGTAAAGGATCATGTCATCGCCCTTTATGACAGGGTTTCTTGACAGTACATCCACTTCGACATTATACGCCCCGTCGGCGTTTGCGATAACATCATATCTAAGATACGGAGCATCTTTTTCGTTTCTGTAATCCTTTGTAACCGGATAGCATTTGACAGCGTTTCCCTCTCTTCCCAGATACTTTATTATCTTGTAGCCGTCTCTCTGGTTTGCTCCTTTTGATTCATTGTAGTGATCGGCCTTTATGGATATAATACCGAAGCTCTCGTTAAAGGCATCGCCTCTTGGCTCGGGGACAGGAGATGCGAGCATTCTTGCTTCAAAGCTTGTTGTATCCCCGTTATCGAATTTTATGTTAACCTTAAGGTGCGCTTCCTCCATGCCCGAAAGCTTTGTTTTATCACATCTGATAGTCAGGACCGATCCGGTATCATTTGTTATGTCAACCTTTTGAGGTGCCTTTTCAAACTCAAGCCAGTCCTTATCGCAAGTGATTTCATATTCAAAGCCGACATCGCCCCTGCTGTCTATGAATATGCAGGTCTCATCCGTATCGCCGTCTGTAAGATCCGCATTTACCATAGGCTTTCCAAACTGCCAGTGATCACCGTATGTCTGGCCTGTGCCGTTCTTAAAATATGCAAATATCTTTGGCTTGTGGATCGGATTGACATATACAGACAGCGGATATCCCCAGTCATAGTCATCCCAGGTCCTAAGTCCCGTATGTCCCGATTCCATCATATGTATCCATTTGCCGCCTAAAAAGGCATTATACTCATCTATGAGCTCACCCATGAGCACTGTTCTTTCTGCAGCCCTGTCAGCATAGATATTTGCACCGATGCTGCGATTCTTTGCAAGGAATGCATTAATCCCCGCTTCAAGCTGCATCAAAAGGATATTTAAGCTGCCCTTTATCTGATAGTAGAACATGCTCATATAGGCAGTCTTTGCACTGCCTGACAGTTCATCCTTTAATCCTTCGCAGATATCTAGCAGTTTATCAACTTCATCCATGATACGCCTGCTCTCATTAAAGGCAACGGGAGCATATGTAAATGAATTCAGAGCTTCGGGCTTTCTTAAAGCATTGTATCTTGTGGCTGTCTCGATCAGTCTTAAGAGTCTGTCCTTGCATGAAGACATATCCGCATGGAAGTGCTCATCGATAAATTCGCTCACAAAGGTATCTATCATGTCAAAGCCGCTCCAGGTCTCGTAGTCGTAGGCAAGAGCCATGAAATATGTCAGAGGATATTCGTTGCCCTTAAGATCACCTACATTTACTATCCATTCTCTTCTTACGCCGTACTCGTATGCCTGGGTCATCTGCTCCCAGATCTTTGAAAGCCTGCTGGTATTCTGCCACTCATAGCTTATGGGGCCTCCGTGGTAATCGAAATGATAGTACATTCCGTATCCGCCCGGATGATCTCTCTCCTCTTCTTTGGGAAGTCCTCTTGTATTTGCCCAGTTGTCGTCACTTAACAAGAAGATGACATCCTTAAGCTCATCCCAGTCCTTTAAGCCTTCGCAGGTCTCGTCTCCGTAGTAGTAGTCTTCCACTTCCTTATAGATCGCAAGGACTCTGGGTATCTTTGTAAGATCTTCGTTTATGCACTCCTTTAAAAGCTCATGCTGAGCAAGGATCGCATCCTTTAAAACCTTTATGTTGTCTGCCATCGTGGCATCCTCGCCAAGAAGCTTTGAATCGGCTTCTCCTCTCATGCCGATGGTTATAAGATTTTCAAATTTTCTGTTCCTTAAAAGGCCGTCACGCCAGAAATTTATTATGCCTTCCCTGTTATTTATAAAGTTCCATGCATTGCTCTCAGAGTAGTCCTTGTATATATGCTGCCATTCCTCTCCCGCACGGCATAAGGGCTCATGATGTGATGTGCCCATGATGATGCCTAAGGTATCTGCAAGTCTTGCACTCTCTATGCCCGGGCCGTCCTCAGAAAAGACAGATGTCCACATGGCAGGCCATAAAAAGTTTCCTCTCATCCTTAAAAGGAAGATGAAAAGCTCTCTGTAGCATTTGGCATTGAAGCCTCCGAATCTGTCACGGCTCCATCCGCCGAATGCCGGCCATTCGTCATTTATAAAAAAGCCTCTGTACTCAACCGAAGGCTGCTTTGAAGCAAAGATGTTCTCTTTTATCTCCTTTATGGCTCTGTCCTTTAAAAGCCACTCTTTAGTTAACATAACATCTGACTGTTTAAGAGGTGTGCTGTCACCCCAGTATACAAGGGATGTAACACCTATGGCTTCCGATATCTTGAACATGCCGTAGATCGTACCGCGCTTGTCGGATCCTGCCACGACAAGCACTTGACCGGTTCGGTCAGCATCTATTGCGGAGAACTCGCATTCAGTAATCATGAAGCTTTCTTTCCTGTCTTTTATGACACTTGTGTCGATAAGCTCCTGTTCTTCCAATTTGCTTAAAATGGCGCTCTTTCCGACTGTAGCAAACACGATCACGCGATCAAACATGCACTCAAATGTAAAGGCTGCGATATAAGGTCTCTTGTCGCATACGCTCTCTATATCATCAGCTATGACATCGGCTATCTTCTTTACGCCCTCATCGGCACTGTCTTCTACAAGAAGCTCTGCCGACACTGAATTTTCTATGATCTTAAAATCCATACATTTGCCTTTCTGGTGAATGTAAATCCGTTACCTTTATGTTATGTAAACTTCTATCTCAAAATCTCTTTAAGCTCATGATAGAGTCTTGATACGGGCAGACCCACAACATTAAAGTAGTCACCCGATATCTCTTTTATATATTTGGCAAAGCCTCCCTGTATCCCGTAGGCGCCTGCCTTGTCAAGAGGCTCGCCGCTGTCAACGTAGGCAGCTATCTCTTCATCGTCAAGCTCGTATACACTGACGCCTGTCCTTTCAAAGAAGCTGTGCTCACCGACCCTTCCGTCGCCTGACATGAATACGAAGCTTACTCCCGTATATACGTCATGTACTTTTCCCGAGAGCTTCTTAAGCATTGATACAGCATCCTCATCATCCTTGGGCTTTCCGAGGATATCACCGTCTACAGAGACGATAGTATCCGCTCCGATGATGATAAGATCGCGGTCGCTCGCTATATCATCATGCTTCTTATTGTATGCCTTTATCATGGATGCTACATCGAGCGCCTTTTGAAGCGACAGCTCCATGCATACCTTTTGGGGATCCTTGCTTGTTATCTTTTCCTCGCACTGTGAGGCGCAGATCTCAAATTCAAATCCCGCCTGTGTTAAGAGCTGCTTTCTTCTCGGTGAACCCGATGCAAGTATTATCTTATATGAATCAAACATGTCTCATCCTCTTTTTTGCCTTATCTTTTAGTATACTAAATATCTTTAATATATGCTAGAATATGCCTATGGATATTTTTGAATACATGAGGGAAACGAATAAGGAAAAGGAATCACCCCTGGCGGCCAGACTGCGTCCCATGACTCTTGATGAGGTCGTAGGTCAGGAGCACATAATAGGCAGGGATAAGCTTCTTTACCGCGCCATAAAGGCCGACAAGCTGAGCTCTGTAATCTTTTACGGGCCTCCCGGTACCGGAAAGACGACGCTAGCAAAAGTCATTGCAAATACGACAAGCAGTGAGTTCATGCAGATAAATGCGACTACTTCGGGAAAGAAGGATATGGAGGATGTCGTTGCAAAAGCAAAGGACATAGCCGGCATGTACGGCAAGAAGACTATCCTCTTTATAGATGAGATACACCGCTTCAACAAGGCCCAGCAGGACTACCTTCTTCCCTATGTGGAGGACGGTACCATCATCCTTATAGGCGCCACCACGGAAAATCCCTACTTTGAGGTAAACGGGGCTCTCATCTCCCGTTCACATATATTTGAATTAAAGCCTTTGAGCATTGAGAATATAAAGACTCTTATAATGCGTGCCATTGAAAGCGATAAAGGCATGGGTGCATACAATGCGGATATAACCGATGAAGCTCTAAACGGCCTTGCTGATATCTGTGACGGCGATGCAAGGCATGCACTAAATGCGATAGAGCTTGCGATCCTTACAACGGATAAGTCAGATGACGGAAAGGTCCATATAACACTTCCGATAATTGAAGACTGCATCCAGAGACGCGTCATGAGATTTGACAAGACCGGAGACAATCACTACGATACGATCTCCGCTTTTATAAAGAGCATGCGCGGTTCGGATCCCGATGCTGCCGTATACTATCTTGCAAAGATGATAGAGAGCGGCGAGGATGTGAAATTCATTGCGCGCAGGATCATGATATGTGCCAGTGAGGATGTGGGAAATGCAGATCCGCAGGCTCTCCAGGTGGCTGTTGCTGCCGCTCAGGCAGTGGAAAGGGTCGGCTGGCCCGAATCAAGCATCATCCTGTCTCAGGCTGTTACATATGTGGCGACCGCTCCAAAGAGCAATGCTGCCGTATGCGCGATCGAAGAAGCTCAAAGTGCGGTAAGAGAAACAGGTAATCTGCCTGTTCCCGTTCATCTGCAGGATGCCCACTACAAAGGAGCAGCAAAGCTTGGTCACGGCATTGGCTATAAATATGCCCATGACTACAAGAATAACTATGTAAAACAGCAGTATCTGCCTTATGAGCTGTCCGGCAAGGAATTTTACAGGCCGTCGGATAACGGCTATGAAGTAAAGATAAAGGAACACATGAAAAAGCTTAAAAAGGAAGCGGAGTGATCCTACAGGCTGTCCCATTTGAGTAAGATCTGATCTACGATCTTTTGATCGATATTTGGCATCTTTTTCACATTTTCGTTTATGGTCTTTCTTATACCCTCGACAGCACTCTCTCCGAGGCTGTCATAGCCGATGAAGGACTCTTTTTTATCGTAATAGAACTTGATGTCTTTTGCTATGTTGTTTGAACTGCTCATATCATACTGCCTTGCCAGTATCTTTCCTTCTTTAAGGTATGATTCCATAAGATCTTCCTTACCCATGACTGCATAGATATAGGCTTTCATTACAAGAAAGAGAGCCTCGAATTTCGAAAGATATCCTGTTTCCTTTGTTTTGAACATCCTTATTAGCATCAGTGAATTTTCGCACAGTTCAAAGGCTGAATCTGTGCTTTTTTTATCCTTCCTCATCGTAAGAGCCATCATCATATAGCTTGCGCAGTTTAAGAGTCCGAACAGATTTTTTATGATCCCTTCTGTACTGCACTTTAAAGACTCGTCTGTTTCACCCATCTTCAGATAAGTAAAAGCCATGACAGCAGCGCTTATCCCCGCGAAGTTGTTTTCCTTAAATATCTTTATAGCCTTTTTCTCATCAAAGAACGCATAGCATGAAGCGATATTTATGTTTAAGGTAAATTCATTTATCCCGGGATCGTCATTCTGTGACAGATGATCCTTTGCTTCCTCATACAGCTTTATAGCCTGTCTGGCTGCCTTCATATCCTCTTTTTCAAGCGCCATCAGCTGATACAGTGATGCAGATGTATAGCATATCAGAAAATCGTGAGGATATCTTGTAAGAGCATCCCTTGATACAGTCAAAGCCTCATCAAACTTATGCATTCCGGAAAGCGCATATATCTGATCTACTATATCCTTTATCTTTTTTGAAGAGATATCATATCCAAGGAGAGCATCGATCGATACATCAAAAAAATCCGCAAGTATGGCGATAGTCTCTATATCGGGGGTGTTGCTCGCACTCTCCCACTTGGAGACTGCACCTACGCTCACATCAAGTATCTCGGCAAGTCTCTCCTGCGTCAGTCCCTTTTCCTTTCTCAGTTTTTTGATATTCTCATGCAGTCTCAGCTTCATATATGTTTCCTTTCTTTATATCAAGTGCCGGATTTAGGATGATGAATATGAGTACAAAGATCATCATCAGTATGCCGCACATCATTATGATCTCATCTGTTTCAAGATATTTCTTTAAAAGTCCGACTATCATGGAGGTCAGCGGGATAGCCGCAGTCGATGCTGCCACAAAGACAGCTGAGGACCTTGCTATGAATCTCTTGTCAACGATCGATATGAACCTTATGTTTGCTACTCCCGACATTAACGTGGCGCTGCATGTCATCACCAAAAAGCAAAGAGCAGCCGAGAGATATTTTAAGATCTCTGCTTCAAATATCTTGCCTGCGATCGATACAGCGATGATCCCGCTTCCAAGGATTGTGCTCAAATATATGACGATCTTTTTTGCACTTAATTTGCGTGACACAACAGGTATGAGTGATGCTCCAAGTATCGCGCCTGTTGATCCAGCCATGCCTATAACGCTTAGCAGAGAGCTGTCCATCTTAAAGCACTCGCTAACAATGGGCGCCTGAAGCGAATTTATCGGTACAAGGATTATATTTAAGATAACAGCTAACAGGATATAGTTGATCATCACAGGTTCATTTCTTAAATATCTTATCCCTTCCTTTAATGAAACAAGATATGATCCATTTGATACAGAAGCGTTCTTTTGTTCGCTTTTATTGCATCTGATCGATAAAACGATAATAGCCGAGATGATAAATGTGATTATATCTATGATCATCACAAAGCTTAGACTGACTTTTGCTATTATGATGCCTGCAAGTCCTGTTCCGAGCATCGTCACCGCACCGCTTACCATTGAATTAAGGCTCATTGCCTTAGTCAGGTCCTCATTTTTTACGATCATCGGGATAAATGAAGTTGATGCCGGCATGTTAAATGATTCTATCGTCGATACCGCTATCGTAAATGCAGCCATCACCCATCCGTTTACATGACCCGAAACAAACATAGCAAGAAATGATGTTAAGAGCATCGCTCTTAAGATATGCGTAAATACAATGACGTTTTTCTTGTTTAGTCTCTCGACCACTGCCCCTGCAAAAGGCGAAACGATGACATTGGGCAGGATATTGAGTCCGAATACGATCGCCGACCAGGCACCGTTTTGCGTGATCTTATAGACCAGCCATGCAAATGCGACCGCATCGAGCGAATCTCCGAATCTGTTGACTGCTGTGGAGATGAGCAGCCTTCTGTAATCTGTCTTACTTAAAAGTTTTCTGTAATCTGTCTTTTTATCAGCCATAAACATTTACCTCTTTTCTTTTTTTGTTTACGACTTGATTCTATCCTTTCTACTGTTTGATTTTAACATACTATATGTACATTTAGTAAAGAAATTATTTTCCATTCTGGAAAGTTTTAATTCAGACAAAAAAATAAGGCCGTGTCTTAGGACACAGCCTTAGCTTATTTCACTTATTTAATACATGCCTTTACAGCTTCAGCGACCTTTACTGCTACCTGGGGATCGAATGCCTCAGGCATAACATTGTCTTCGCTAAGCTTATCTTCGGGAACAAGATCAGCTATCGCAAGCGATGCTGCAAGCTTCATCTCCTCCGTTATCTGTCTTGCCCTTCCTTCAAGAGCACCCTTGAAGATCCCGGGGAAGGCAACAACGTTGTTGACCTGGTTGGGGAAGTCGCTCCTTCCTGTTCCTACTACACGAGCACCTGCTGCCTTTGCTTCATCGGGCATGATCTCCGGTACTGGATTAGCCATGGCAAAGATGATAGAATCCTTGTTCATGGTCCTTACCATGTCGGGAGTGAGTGTTCCGGGTCCTGAAACACCGATGAATATATCTGCATTCTTTATAACATCAGCAAGTTTACCCTTTTCATCGTTCGGATTTGTGATACTTAGCATCTCCTTCTTTGAGCTGTTAAGATCATCTCTCTCAGAGCTTATCGCGCCCTTTCTGTCACAAAGGATAGCTGTCTTAAAGCCGTAGCTTAAAAGAAGCTTTGTTATAGCGACACCTGCGGCTCCTGCACCGTTTACGACTATCTTGCAGTCTTCCTTCTTCTTGTATCCTATTACCTTTAATGCATTGATGATACCTGCGAGCACTACGATCGCAGTTCCGTGCTGGTCATCATGGAATACAGGTATATCAAGGGTTGCCTTTAATCTTTCCTCTATCTCGAAGCAGCGGGGTGCCGAGATATCTTCAAGGTTGATGCCTCCGAATGTCGGAGCAAGATATGTGACTGCCTTTATTATCTCTTCCGTATCCTGTGTATCAAGGCAGATCGGTACGGCATTGACACCGCCGAATTCCTTAAAGAGCACTGCCTTTCCTTCCATAACGGGCATCGCTGCTTCAGGTCCGATATTTCCGAGTCCCAAAACTGCGCTTCCGTCAGAAACGACAGCGATCGTGTTTGCCTTCCATGTATACTTATAGGCAGCTTCCTTGTCCTTTGCTATAACCTTGCAGGGTTCTGCAACACCGGGTGTATATGCGAGTGCAAGATCCTCTCTTGTCTTTACCTTGCTCTTTGCTACCGTATCAAGTTTTCCGTTCCACTGCTCATGCAGCATCAATGCTTTTTCTGCTGTTGTCATATATATACCTCTGTTTTCTAAATATGCTTAAAACCACCCTGACTATCATAAACTAATCGCTATATGTAATCAAGACTTATTCTTAACATATTCCCTGATGATCTCTTCTTCACAGAAATATGTCTTTACGCCTTTTACATCCTGATAGGTCTCATGTCCCTTTCCGATAAGAGCCACTATGTATCCGGGCTTTGCCGTATCGATAAGATGCTCTATGGCTTCCTTCCTGTCAAGGATGATCTCGTATTTTCCGTTGTATGCATCAAGTCCGACTATTATATCGTTATTGATGTTTTCTATCTCCTCATACCTTGGATTATCCTCTGTAAGGATCGTAAGATCGGCATATTTGCCTGCAGCCGCACCCATGTCGTATCTTCTCTGCTTGGGCTTGTTTCCACCGCCGCCGAAAAGACAGATGAGCTTTTCGGGATTGTATCCCTTAAGCATGCTGAGTAAGCTCTCCATGCTCAGCGCATTGTGTGCATAGTCTATAATGAAGGTAGCTATATGAGACGCTTCTCTTACTACCTGAGTCCTTCCCTTTACGGTCGTTGCTCTCAGTCCTTTTTCTATATAGATATTTGATACATTGCATGATTTGCAGATGACTGCAGCGACAAGGGCATTCTCTGCATTGAATCTTCCGGGCATGGGGATAATGAATGCATCCTCCATCAGCCCCTTTACATGCATCCTTGAGCCTAAAAGATCGGGCTCCCATATATCTTCAAGCTTATCGCAGTAAAGAGAAGCCTCATGCCTTGTAGAGACCGTAAGGAGCTTTTCGGATGAGACTCCGTTTTTGGCAAGTTTTGCTCCATGCTCGTCATCGATATTTATAACGGCAGTCCTGCTCTGATCAAAGATCATCTTCTTGTATTCAAAGTATTCCTCAAAGTCGGCATGCTCTCCGGGTCCTATATGATCGGGAGAGATATTCAAAAAGCCGCCGTAGTCAAATGTTATGCCGTAAGTCCTGTTTAGTTTGAACGCCTGGCTTGATACCTCCATGACACAGTACCTGCAGCCCTGCTCCACCATCTTTGAGAACAGGCTGTGAAGCTCGTATGATTCGGGAGTCGTATTCTTTGTAGGTATCTTCATATCACCTATCATGGAACCCATGGTGCCGATCATTCCTACCTTGTGACCCGCAGCTTCCAAGATGCTCTTTATCATATGAGTCGTTGTGGTCTTTCCCTTTGTACCGGTAAGACCGATCATAACAAGCTTCCTTGAAGGATAGCCAAACCATGCCGCGCTTATCTTTGCAAGAGCCTTTCTGCTGTCTTCTACCTTTATTACTGTCATCGTATATGGAACATAGGTATCACCGAACCCGTCTTCCTGCGCCTTCTTTTCAAGAGCCTCGTGACAGCCGTTAAGATCCTTTTCAACTATCACGGCAACGGCTCCAAGATCATGCGCCCTTGTTATATATCCGTGTCCGTCGCTGGCAAATCCGCTCATGCATACAAAAAGGGAGTTCTCCTTTACTTTTCTCGAATCATATTCGATAGCGCTTATATCTGTATCGATATTTCCCTGCAAAAGCTCGTATTCAACATTGTTTAAAAGCTCACTAAGCTTCATAGTAATATTCTCCTTCATATACGACAGTTGACGGTCCTACCATGTGGACATGATCGGATTCATCCCAGTCTACATGCAAAATGCCGCCGATCTGGTGGACGTCTACGCATCTTTGACACATTCCCAGTCTGTTTGCGAATACCACTGCCGTGCAGCACCCTGTACCGCATCCTATAGTCTCTCCCGTGCCCCTTTCCCATTCTCTTATCTTTAGAGTGTTATCATCTATCTTCTGGGCAAAGGTAACATTGGTCCTTGCAGGAAACATCGGATGATTTTCTATCGCCGGTCCGTATTTTTTTATATCAAGCGTATCGACATCATCGATAAACATGACTGTATGAGGATTTCCCCATGAGAGCGATGACATGTAAAAGGTCCTGTCCAGTATCTTTACCGGAACGTTGAACAGCTCTCTTTCATCAGTCTTTACAGGCACCCTGTCTGCATCAAAGACAGGCTTACCTATATCAGCATGGATGTTTATAACTTCGCCGTCCTTTACATCTAAATGCACATGCTGATGTCCGCCGATGGTCTCTATCGTAAGATCAATCTTGTCTGTCATCTTATAGTAGTAGACAAACTTTGAAACACTCCTTAAGGCATTGCCGCACATCTCGCACTCGGTACCGTCAGGATCGAATACCCTCATCCTAAAATCACATACATCCGAGTCACAGATGAGTATCATTCCGTCGCTTCCGACACCGAAATTTCTGTTTGATACTTTTATGGCAAGATCGGCCCAGTCGTCAACATGCACCTTTGTTGCATCTATGTAGACGTAGTCGTTGCCGTATGCCTGCATCTTTGTAAAAGGTATGATCATTTTTTAACCTCTTTTTTATTCCATACACACGAAATGCAATGCCCCAGAAACTGAAGCATTGCATGCATTTATCTAAGCTATTATCCGAGAGCCTGCTCAAGATCGGCAATGATGTCTCTTGGATCTTCTATTCCTATCGAGATACGTATGAATCTCTCGTTTATCCCGAGCTTTTCTCTTATATCGGCAGGGATGGATTCGTGAGTCTGTGTAAGAGGATAGGTGACAAGTGTCTCCGTTCCTCCGAGCGACTCCGCAAACAGTATCATCTTTACATCGCTTAAGAGCTTCTTTGCCGTATCCAGGCTGTCCAGCTCAAACGAGATCATTCCGCCAAAGCCGGTTGTCTGCGACAGGCTTATCTGATATCCCTTGTGATCTTCAAAGCCCGCATAGTATACCTTCTTTACCTTTGGATGGTTTCTCAGCCATTTAGCTACGATCTTTGCATTCTCGTTATGCTTTTCCATACGAAGAGACAGTGTCTTTAAGCCTCTTATCAATAGCCATGAATCCATGGGGCCAAGGCCGTTTCCTCTGCTCTTTAGCTGCATATGGAAATGATCTGAATATGTATCATCCTTTATTACCACGATACCTGCTATCACATCATTGTGTCCGCAGATATACTTTGTTCCCGAATGGGTAACGATATCTGCTCCCAGAGTAAGGGGCTTTTGGAAATACGGAGTAAGGAAGGTATTGTCTACGACAAATACAGCGTTGTATCTGTGTGCGACCTCTGAGACCTTTCTTATATCGGACACTCTCATCATGGGATTTGTGGGAGTCTCCAAGAATACCATCTTTGTATTATCCTTCATGGCAGCTTCGAGATTTTCGATATCCGACATGTCGACATATTCAAAATCACATCCCAGCTCTCTGAAGATATCCTCTGCTATACGGAAGGTCCCTCCGTAAAGATCATCCGAGAGGATGATATGATCTCCGTCCTTTAACATTCCAAACAGCGCCATGTGAGCAGCCTGTCCGGAAGTGAATGCAAATGCCTCAAAGCCTTCCTCGAGTATGGCCATCGTACGCTCGAGTTCCTGACGCGTCGGGTTCTGAAGTCTCGAATACAGATAACCTGTAGAGACATCGAAGGCTCTGTGTTTATATGTAGCTGTCTGGAAGATCGGGAAGCTTAACGAACCCGTCATGGGGTCGCATCCCAATGCTCCGTGTACAACCTTTGAATCAAAGTGAAGATTTTCTTTTTTATCGTAATCGTCGTAATAGCACTCTGCTCTCATATGTCCTCCATATAATGTGGTCAAAGATACCTAGAAACACTATATCATGTTATGGATAAAAAAGCAATTTGAGCACGATCGTTTTTACTTATATAGGTGCCTTATTGAATTTTAAGAAATATTATCGTAAAATTAAGTGTTAAAGAAGGCATGGACTATGGCTAAAAGATTACTGGACAAGATTTATATCATTCATTTACTGATGCTTATACTGATCATTGCCTGTTTTTTGTTTGTCAGATACCAGGTGCATCATGTGGAACCCGTTGTCTACAGACTGAATGCATCACAGGATATGTCAAAGCAGGATATAGGCTTTGAGATCCCCATATCCAAAGGATGGCTCGAAAAATTCGGCCTCAGGGCAAATCAGTATGATGCCGCTGTCATCAACAATACAAAGTATCCCATAGTCGACTGGTCCGTCGAGTTTACGCTTCCCGCGGATTCCGAGATAAGCGATTACTGGAGCTTTGATTACGAGATCCTTGCAGACAACAGGATAAGGATAACCGGCAAGGATTTTAACAATGATATCCTTGCAAATGACAGGGCGACGTTCGGCTTTATACTCTTCTCTCCTTTAACAACCGATATAGAGGAGTTTACCGTTCAGGTAAAGCCCGTCTATCCCGCAACACACTTTGCGATGTTCTATGTTACATGCATCCTGACGATGATATGGCTTATCTCACTGATATCAACCATATCGATCCGCGTGATGAGTGTATACTACAAGCGCCGCCGCGAGATGGACAGACAGATAATCATCCAGTCGATAAAGACCTTCACAAACTTTATCGATGCAAAGGATCCGTATACCAACGGTCACTCTTCAAGAGTAGCCCAGTATACAAAGCAGATAGCATCCCACATGGGATTTAATGAAGAGGAGCTAGATAACATCTACTACATCGCTCTTTTGCATGATGTGGGCAAGATGAGCATCCCCGACAATATCCTTAACAAGCCCGCAAAGCTTACGCCCGAGGAAAGAAAAGTCATTGAGACTCACACCACTCAGGGCGCCGAGATGCTAAAGGATTTTTCAGCTATCCCGGATATAATAGCCGGTGCTCTGTATCATCATGAAAGATATGACGGAGGCGGTTATCCGCAGCATCTTAAAGGCGAGAACATACCGCTGATCGCACGTATCATCTGTGTGGCGGATTCATATGATGCCATGAGCTCATTCAGATGCTATCGAGATGCTCTGAGCAAGGAAGAGATACTTTCGGAGCTCGATGCATGCGCAGGCAAGCAGTTCGATCCGGAAGCAGCCGCGATAATGATAGATCTGATACTTAATAATGAAGTATAGAAAAAGGACCGATGGTCCTTTTTTATATATACGCTTTTGTTACGTTTAAGTGGTACAATAGCATGATGAAAAAACGAATGGAGGTCTATATCATGAATGATGACGTAATGATAAACGAACAGCAGTTAAATAAACTTGCTTCAGCTTCGGAACTGGCGATCGCTAACAAGCAGGCGTCCGCTGCAGCTACAGTGATATGCGGTATGATAGCATTGACCTATCTGATACTTCTTCCTCAGCATCTGATACAGACAGGTATCGCAGTCGTGACCATCATACTTGCGCTGGTCCCGATCATCCTGTCATGGGTATTTTACAAAAAGGATCACAGCCATCCGGCGATAAAGCATGTGGTCGGAGCAGGCTTTGGTCTTTTATATATCGTATTGATGTTTACGGCAAACGGCGGAGTCATTTATCTGTATGCGATACCGTTACTTGTAATAGTTACCGTATACAGTGATGTAAAATTCTCCATAGCGGTAAGCGGCGGATGCGTACTCATAAATGCCATAACAGTAGCGATGACAATGTCAAAGGGCGGACTCACTGAAGATGATATAACGGCCCTTCCGATGCGTGTAGTCCTTTTGGCCATCACCGCAGTGATGCTTGTTCTATCGACAGGATCAGCTACAAAGTTTCAGAAGATCAGGGCAGCCAGAGTAAGCCTTGAGGAAAACAAGACCAAAAAGCTCATAGATGATATCCTTTCCGTATCAGGTCAGATGACAGGTTCGATATCTTCTATCTCATCACAGATGAGCGAGCTTAAGGAAAGCGTTGATCAGACACTCACAAACATGGATGAAGTCAACAGCGGATCCGCGGAATCCGCAGAAGCTGTTCAGAATCAGCTCTTAAAGACTGAAGAGATCCAGGATCATATAAACAGTGTTGAAAGCTCATGCGGCCAGATCGTTGAGCGTGTTCAGGAGACAATGCAGGCTGTAGATGACGGTCAGAAGCATATCACTCAGATGGACTCTCTTACAAGTCAGGTAGATGAGGCAGGAAAGAACGTTCAGTCAGCCTTAAAGGATTTCCAGGACAGCACCGCACAGATGAACTCCATTACAGATCTTATAACATCGGTTGCTGATCAGACTTCTCTGCTTGCTCTTAACGCTTCCATAGAGGCAGCACGTGCAGGTGAAGCTGGAAGAGGCTTTGCAGTAGTAGCAAGCGAGATCTCAGATCTTGCAGGCCAGACCACATCGGCAGTCGACGATATCAACAAGCTCATCGACAGCATACGCTCACAGCTTGGTGTAATGGTAGATACAATAGAATCTCTCTTAAAGACGGGCGAAGAAGAAAGCGCATGCGCAGCAAAGACCAAAGAGAGCTTCTCAGTGATATCCGAAAGAGTATCAAATATCCGTTCTCATTCGGATGCCATGAATTCAAATGTTTCTAATCTCGCAAGCGCAAATGCTGAGATCATCAACAGCATCCAGACAATATCAGCGATCACCGAAGAGGTTACCGCACATGCGAGCAACACATATTCAAGCGGCGAGCTGAATCAGCAGATAGTTGAAAAGATCAATGATATCGTCAACGATCTGAATTCCGAAGCGGAAGTATTAAGATCATATTCATAACATGACCTATCATATGAAAGCAAAAAGATCAGTCACTGACTGATCTTTTTTGCTTTCATATTTTCTTCTGATACCACAAAAGATCATACCACCTGTCAAACTTCTTTCCGACATCTTTCATGTGTGCGACCTTTACATAGCCTTCCTTTTGATGAAATAAGCAGCTGTCTTTTGTAAGATACTCATCTTCATTTTCAATATAGGCAACTCCCGCAAGCAGATTTACTATCCCGCGCTTTTTAAGCTCTTCTTCCAAAGCGGCATAAAGCATAGAACCTGCTCCATTCCTTCTATGATCCTTATCGATATATATGGATGTTGTAACAGTCCAGTCATATGCTTCTCTCTTGCTGTAGGCAGATGCATATGCATATCCGATAATCTTTCCATCCTTTAAGCATACAAGGTAGGGATATTTCTGTTTTATCTTTCTTATCCTCTCTGCAAACTCTTCTTGAGTCGGCGCTTTATATTCAAAAGAAACAGCCGTATCAGTAACGTAGTACGAATAGATATCAGCCAGTATTTTTGCATCATCTATTTTGGCTTCACGTATCAAAAGATCACTCATGATCCCTTCCTCTTTTCTGTTATTTCATATTCTGTGCATCAATGCCTTTTTCCATGAGAAAGTCATGGATTTTCTCATACCGATCACTCATAGCATTCTTTGCGCCTTCGGGTATCCAGCTTCCGTTGTGATGATGAAGCGTATAGCTTAACTCAGTGTTATAGCATATCCCCGTATCAAAGCTCTTTCCAGTTAAGACTTCAAAAGGATATACGGTGATATCCTCAACAAACTGGAATCCTCCGTTCTTTTTTAGGCCATGCTTTTCTATTACCTTTGTATATCTGACCGGACATGTGGAATTATCCCAGTCCCCGTTCTTGTTAAAATACGGTCTTTTCTTATAGCTTTCGCATATCTCTTTAATGATAGGGTTAAAAGGCTTTGCTCCCATCCCCGATCCGCATTCAATCCTCTCTAAGGACTCAAAGCTCATATATGCATCATTGTATAAAAGATCATCGATGGGACGAAGCATCTCTACATCAAGGTCCATATATATGCCGCCGTATCTATATAAGATGTCGGCTCTTGCATAATCGGATGCAAAAGAGTAGTTCTTATCTTTGATCGCCTGCTTAAAAAACAGACAGTCATCGGCCTCGTACGTTTCAAGGTCCCATATCTTTACCTCAAAGTCAGGTGCATGCTTTTTCCATGACTCAAGACATCTTTTATAAAGTGTTGGCAAGGGATCACCCGAAAACCATATCCCGTGAATGATCTTTGGTATAACGGGTCTGTCATTTTTTCTGTAGTTAAGCGGCGGCTTACCAGCAGCTAAGAGCAGCATATCCTCATACAATGATTCCAGATAGATCGACGGGATAGTTTCAAATAGTGAGAGTTTCCCATCCTTTCTTATCTGGTCAAGTATCTCCTCATATCCTGTCACACATATAAGGATCACAGTATCCTTATTATCCATCAGTGAGAGCTTATCTTTGGTTATCTTTCCAAAATGTCGCTCCCCAATGAAAACATCCCGCGATCCGGGTACATTCACAAAACCTTTTAGATTATTTATAAGCCCGCTTTTTATAATAAACGGGCAGGTTATGTTCTTAAAATGCTTCCCGCTTCCCCAGCAGATGATATCTTTTGTTTTCAGTGAATTAAAATACTCATTGACTGTCATTTTAAATATTCATCTTATCAAGATCATACATATAGGAGATCATTTCGTATTCCCTGCCGCCCCAGTTATGAGTGGAGCCCTTATGCTCGATCCCTCCGTTTATCTCATAGAACTTTCTGGAATCATGATTATCTTTCAGGCACCAAATGATCATCTTCTTTTTGCCATCTTTTCTAAAGCGGCTTACCGCTTCGTTTAGAAGCTTCTTTCCTATGCCTTTATTTCTTTTATCATATCTGACATAGAGAGCAACGATCTCGCAGTCTGCGCCATCTTCATGTGCATCCTGGATCCATGCGCATCCAAGAACCTGATGATCATCTGACGCAACTATATATTTCTCAAATCTTTTTACTTCGATCTCATATCTGTTATCTATGCTTAAGTTATTTAGATACTCACTGTCGATTATATCCTTATATGCGATCTGCCAGTCTTTAACGATGATATCAGCTATATCCATGGCATCATCCTTTTTGGCATTTCTTATTATTATATCGCTGTTCATCTTTTTTCTCCGATAATTATAAGTCAGGCTGCTGACCGTCGTGAGCCTTCCATGTGCATTCACTTATCTGCATATGGGTAAATATTGCCTCAAAGCTTGAATCCTCCGGCGAGCAGGCATAAACTCCGAATCTGATCTTTCCTTCTCCTTTAAACATGTGACAGACTCTCATCTGAGAAAAATGATCGCCGTCATATGAGCACTCAATGCAGTAATCATCCTCCCTGCGGCTTAGCCTGTACCACATGGTCTTTATATCTGCGCCGATCTCAGTTGTCGCCCAGTCGGAATATCCGTTATTTGTCACAACAGATCCCAGATGCTGAAACTTTTCATTCTCATATTCAACGGATGCTTTAAGCCAGTTATCGCTGTCAAGATACATTACTATACCGCACTGGTCAAAGCGATGATGGCTTTTTGTAAAATCAGTCTTTACTGTAAAAGAAAAGAACTTTTCTTCGGTAGTGATCTGAAGTACAGGCGCATTATCATTTCTGAAATGATAATATGTTCTCTGCCAGAGATCCGTATGCGGAGCGGTTGTTATCAGAATCTTTTCATTACTGAGGACACAGTCCTTGGGCTGTCTTAGCCATTCCATCTTTTTTATATCAAACATAAATCCGACCTCTTATCTATGGTTAATAGTAATCTTCTTCCTTTGAGCCCATATAGATACTGTATATCAGACAGGCTATAGTCACAGCCAGTCCAAAAAAGACTGTGACATGAGCACCGTTCTTTTTTCCGCCTGCAAGCTCGAGCGGATTATCGGGATTATATCTGACCGAAATAGTAGCCCCTTCCTTGTACTCATTATCCGAGTTGATCGGTCTCTGATATGATTTTTCAGCCGTGCTGTATCTGACGGTCACCGTCCAGTCATTGTGATCATCTGATGAGCTTCTGGATCTTTCACACTTTACAACCGTCGCGCTTGTCTGAACATATCTGTTGTATTTTGCACTGTATATGAGCCCGATCACAAAGACAAACATTCCTATCACCGCAAAAAACCTTGCCAGACCTACTTCACTTCTTCTCATAAATCCACCGCCTTCATAGTTGATATATTCTTATCTTTAAATGCATCTTTCATTGCTTTTTTATTCTCCAACTGCCCGATTTATTGGATCCCTCTCGCTCAATAACCTGCTTCTTCATTAGCGAAGAGATGAGTCTCTGGACAGTCTTTTCAGACTTTCCAATTCTTATGGCCATCTCAGCCTTTGAAATTCCTTCATTATTCTGAATCAGATTGAAAATGACCTGCTCAGCTTCTGTAAGCTCCGCATTTATCTGGACATTTATCTGGACATTTGTCCTGATAAATTCGAAGAAGAAACCGTATGCCTCTTTTCTATAATTCCATGTCACATTCTGTTTCTTGCAAAAATCATTAACACGCTGGAATCCGGTGCCAGATTTCTCCACGTCTTTACTTCGAAACAGAATATCCAGTATAAGCTTATTCCTTTTGTAAGACGGAAGATTCCTTGAAATAAAATCTAAAGGCGTAAGATCATCCGGAAAAGATCCGGGGTTATATATCTCAATCTTACCCGGATGAATACCAATTTCAATCTCCGGAACGGTTTCATAATCTGCATGTGCAAAAGCATTTACTATGATTTCACGTATCGCCTCTTCGGGAATCTCCGGGATCTCTTTCCTCTTTCTCGCCCCGATTTCCCCTCTCCAATTAATACGATTTAAAATGTAATCTAACGCAGCATTCACGAGATTATAGATATTACCCTCAAGCAACTTCAGATCTGTAAACGTGACTTTATTGTCTGTTGCATACGATGCCAGTGTGAAGCCTCACACGACTGAAGTCGCGTGCTTCCTATAGGTGTCTGACGACACCTGCTCGCTTTAGACGAGCGGACTACATTTCTACTATACAGCAAAAACTCAGCTACTTACATCTATCCAGATA